>Ga0207711_10004706_pt1 | contig 11596 bp, 13 predicted proteins | sample KBSS34metaG_FD_184401 | JGI IMG/M metagenome (GOLD analysis project Ga0207711, IMG submission 184401) | Switchgrass rhizosphere microbial communities from Kellogg Biological Station, Michigan, USA - KBS S3-4 metaG (SPAdes) (version 2) | ecosystem: Host-associated > Plants > Roots > Rhizosphere...
ACTACCTGCAGGATCTGGTCGCCCACCTGCGCGAGGAGGGCGTGCGCGATTCCGCCATGGAGCACCTGCTGGCCATGGTCGAGACGCGCGAGCTGGCCGGGCGCGCCGCCTCGGCGATCTAACACCGGCGCGAGCCGCATAGGTCTCCGTAAATATACGGAGGTAGTCGTCCGGAATTTCAACCCCAGCTTGCTTCGGTCACCTTCGCTGCATGGAACAGAGCGTCGGGACGGCGCTCATTGGAGTAAGCGACAGATGACACCCTTTTCTCAAGTCGGCGCCGCCTCTGCGGGCGGGCCGACGTTAGACCCCGCTCCGCCGCACCCGGTGGATCGCCAGGTTGGGCTGCGGATCCGCATGCGCCGCCGGGAACTTGGCTTCAGCCAGGAGCGGCTCGCCGACGCCCTGGGCCTGACCTTTCAGCAGGTGCAGAAGTACGAGCGCGCGGCGAACCGGGTCAGCGCCTCGAAGCTGTTCGAGATCGCCCGGGCGCTGAACACCAGCGTGAACTATTTCTACGAGGGGCTCGCCTCGGTCGAGGACGGCGGGCCGCCGGCGATGATGAACATGGCCGTCCACGACCTGTTGCTCACCGCCGAAGGCTCGGAGCTGGCGGAGCTGTTCACCAAGCTGCCGCGCGGCCGGATTCGTCGCCGGTTGCTGGACCTGCTGCGCGCCATGGCCGAGGGGCGGCCGGAGCCGGACGGCAAGGGCGAATTCGTCCGCTAGCCGCGCTTCGATGGTCAGGCGACGCCTTCCTCCGCCAGCAGCCGGGTCGACGCCGTCTCGACCCGCTCGGTCAGAATGCGCATGAACTCCGCGCGTTTCAGGCCGGGTGGGATCGGCTCGAGATATTCGAAGACGATCAGGCCGGGCTGCATGCGGAACCCCTTGGCCGGCCAGTGGCGGCCGGAGTTGGTCGCCATCGGGTGCACCGGCACGTCGATCTCGCGATAGAGGGCGGCGACCCCCGGCTTGTAGTCGCCAGGCTGGCCGGGGAGGGTGCGAGTGCCCTCGGGAAAGATCACCACCTGCCGGCCCTTGGCGAACAGCGCCTTGGCCTCGCGCACCAACTTCTTGAGCGCCGCCGAATGTCCCTCGCGATCCACGGCGATGTTCCCCACCCGCTGGGCGTACCAGCCGAACCAGGGCACCCACTTCAGCTCCTGCTTCATCACGAAGGCCGAGGCCGGCAGCACGCTGAACTGGGCGAAGACGTCGAACATGCACTGGTGTTTCGGCGCGACCAGCGCCGCGCCGGTCGGAATGTGTTCGCGGCCGCGCACCTCCACCCGGACGCCGCAGACCCGCAGCAGGACGATGATGCCGCGGCTGTAGAAGCGGAACATCGCCAGGACGCCGGAGACCGGCCCCAGCAGCAGCGGCGTGGCGAGGACCGCGACGCTCGCCGACCACAGATAGAACAGCATTGCGAACAGCACGGATCGGACGGCGATCACGGTCAGCCTTTCTGTTGCGCCGCCGCCGCCGCGGGGCTCGCGCCCGGCGCGGGCTCGCGCGGGCCCAGCCCCAGGACAGCCTCGCGGCCGAGGATCGCCAGATACTTGCAATACTCCACCACCATCAACCGCGTGCTTCCCGGCGAGCGCCACCAACGGCCCGCTCTCAGCGACGGCGTGGGGACGGCGTAGGTCTGCAGTTCGAACTGCGGTTCGCGCATCACCGCGCGCAGCTCCAGCATGGCCCGGGGCATGTGGTAGTCGGTGGTGACGACGATCAGGCTCTTGAAGCGCATGCTGCGCGCCCAGTCGGCGGTCTCGCGGGCGTTGCCAACGGTGTCGGCGGCGGTGAAGCCGAGGTCCACGCAGCAGTCGTAGAGCCGGCGCGCGGGCTTGGAGATGTTGCGGATGTCCTCACGCGTCGCGCCGCGATTGACGCCGCTGATCAGCAGCCGCCGGCCCATGCCGTCCTGCAGCAGGTCCATGGCGGCGGCGATGCGCTCGTTGGAATTGGCGCCGGTCAGGGCGACGACGCCGTCGGCCTGATCGGGATAGGGCGCCGGCGTCGACTGCTGCACCCGGCCGGCGAAGGCCAGCAGGCCTGCGACCCAGATCAGCGCGATCACCAGGAAGGCGGCGATGGACTTCATTGCATCTCCCGGATCAGCGCGCCGGCGGTGAGCCGCGCGGCGATCGCCGCCACGGCGGCGGCCAGCAGCGGGCAGGGCAGCACCGCTACGAGGTCCGCCCAGGCGATCGGCAGCGCCGGCGTCAGCCCCTGGCTGCCGCCCAGCAGGCGCAGAATGGCGCCAGAGAGGATCGCCCCGCCAGCCCCGATCAGCCCGGCCACCGCCGCCACCCGGGCGAACCGCAACTGGAACAGCCGGGCGATGAAGCTGTCTTCGGCGCCGGTCAGGTGCAGGACCTCGACCACGTCGCGCTGGGCGGCGAGGCCTGCGCGCGTCGCGAAGGCGATCACCGCGGCGGCGGCGCCGGCGATCAAGAGGAAAACGACGGTTCCCATCCCCCGGGCGACGCCGGCGGAGCGGCGGACGTCCTTCAGCCACAGGCTGTGGTCGTCGACGATCGCATCGAGCCCCTGGGCCTTCAACGCGGTCTCCAGGGCGTGCGCCGTCGCCGGCGCGCGGGCGTCGAGGCTGACGGCGACCAGCCGCGGCACCGGCAGGTCCTCGACGTCGGCCACGTCGCCCAGCCACGGACGGACCAGGTCGTAGGCCTTCTGTGGCTCCAGGGCGCGGGCTTCGGTCACCCCGTTCACCCCGGCCAGCGCCTCGGCGGCCTTGGCCGCGGCGCTGTCGGGGGTTTCGCCCGGGCGGGGACGCACGATCACAGTCGCCTCCGCCGACAGCTGGCGGGTCCAGCCGCTGGCGGCGCGGTCGGCGGCGATCACGCCCAGCGCGGTGACGCAGGCCAGGAAGCACAGCACGGCGACCACGAAGACTAGCGCGCCGTCGCGGGTCTCCTGCGCCGGCAGGAAGGGGGCCGGCCGCCAGCGGGCCGGGTCGAACATCTCGCTCATGAGAGCGCCGGACCCTGCGGCGGGCGCAGCTTGATCCGGCCGCCTTCCAGATGCATCGACGGCCGGCCGGAGCGGGCGACCAGGTCCTGGTCATGGGTGGCGATCAGGATGGTCGTGCCCAGCCGGTTCAGCTCGACGAACAGCCGATAGATCCGCAGCGCCATCTCGTGGTCGACGTTGCTCGTCGGCTCGTCGGCCAGCAGCACCTGCGGCCGGTTGACCACCGCGCGGGCGATGGCCAGGCGCTGCTTCTCGCCGCCGGCCAGGGTCGGCGGCATGGCGTGCATGTGGCCGCCCAGGCCGACCCAGTTCAGCAGCTCGGCGACGTCGGCGCGATATTCGGTGGGCTTGGCGCCGCTGATCCGCAGCGGCAGGGCGGCGTTGTCGAAAGCGCTCATGTGGTCGAGCAGCAGCAGGTCCTGGAAGACCACGCCGATACGGCGGCGCAGCTCGGGGCGAGCCTGGGGCCGCGCGTGTGCGACATCGTGACCGAACAGGTGGATCAGCCCCTTCGAGGGTTGGGCGGCGAGGTAGATCAGCTTCAGCAACGAGCTCTTGCCGGCGCCTGAGGGGCCGGTCAGAAAGTGGAACGTCCCCGGCGCCAGGCTGAACGAGAGATCGCGCAGCACGTCGGGACCTCGCCCGTAGCGCATCGAGACGTCGTCGAAACGAACCACCTCGTCGGAATCGTTCGCAAAACTCGCGATAGGGTTTCTGGACATGAGGGCCGAAATCGGCGACCTCGGAGGAGGTTGCTGGAGCGTCCGATTCGGCCGTCATGATACTGTCCTGTCCAGAGTGCGCCACCAGCTATTTCGTGGACGATGCGCGCATTCCCCCGGCCGGGCGGCGGGTGAAATGCAGCAGCTGCGGTCACCGCTGGCTGGCCGGACCCGACGGCCCGATCGTCGAAGCCGACCGGACCGCGCCGCCACCCCCGCCGATGGAGGTCGAGCCCGAGGCCGCCGCGCCGGAACCCGAAGTCGCCCCGGAGGAGGTCGATCCGCCCCCGCCGTTTCGCCGGCCGATCCGCCCCGTCCCCGTCGCCCGCGCCGATGGCCGCTCCAGCGCCCTGGTCTGGGCCGGCGCGGCCGCGCTCGCCGCGGCGCTGATCGCCGGCGTCATCGTGTTCCGCGAACAGGTGGTGCGGATCTGGCCGAAGAGCTCGGCGGCCTATGCCGGGCTCGGCCTGGAGGTCGCCGGCGGCGGCCTGGTGCTGGAGCAGGTGCAGGTGAAGCCCGACTTCCTCGGCGGCCATCCGATCCTCGCGGTGACCGGGGCGATCCACAATGTGCGCGACGTCCCGGTGGAGGCCCCGCCCGTGCGCCTGACCCTGCTCAACCGCGCCGGCAAGCCGGTGGCGGCCAAGATCGCCCGGCCCGACGACGCCACCATCCCCGCCGGCGCCCGCCGCAGCTTCGCCGTCAACATGCTGGACCCGCCGGCCACCGCCCGGGATCTCGAAGTCCGCTTCGACCCCGAAGGCCAGGGCAAGCCGGTGCGTGCGATCGCCGTCGCCGCGGAGCCGCCGCTCGCCGCGTCCCCGAGCGGCCCCCCGATCGGCCCGCCCAGCGCGCTCTCGAGCGCGCCGCCGCCTGTCGACGCTGTCCCCGCGCCGGCGGCTGCGGTCCCTGTGCTGTCTCCCGCGGAAGCGACTGAACATGGTTGAGCCGGTCGGAACCATTCTGCTGAGCGAAGCCGAGGTGGCCGAGCGGGTCGAGGCCCTGGCCCGGGCCATCGCGCCGCGGATCGACGACGAGACGGTGGTGGTCTGCCTTCTGACCGGCGGGCTGTGGTTCTGCAGCGACCTGATGCGCGCCCTGGCGCGGGTCGGGCGCAACGTGCGTTTCGACGCCCTTTGGCTCGCCTCCTACAAGGACGAACGGGTTTCGACGGGACGTTGCGAGGTCCGCGCCGACCTGCAGCGCCCCTTGGTCGGCCGCAAGGCGCTGATCGTCGACGACGTCTTCGACACCGGCCTGTCGCTTTCCGAGGCATATCGGCTGATCCGCGACCTGGGCCCCGCCGAGGTGCTGACCGCGGTGTTCGCCCGCAAGCCCTGGCCGAACCCGCGCGCCATGGAGCCCGACTTCGTCGGCTGGGAGGCCCCGGCCCGCTACCTGGTCGGCTACGGCATGGACTCCGCCGGGGCCTACCGCGGCCTGCCCTACATCGGCGCGCTGGACTGAGCTTTCCGCTGCTGCGCAGCGGAAAGGGTGGAGACGCTACCCCTCCAGCCAGGGCGCCGGGCGTTCGCGCTCCAGCATCTCCGCATAGGTCGGCCGCGGCCGGACCAGCGCCCATTGGTCACCCTTCACCAGCACCTCGGGGACCAGGGGGCGGCTGTTGTATTCGCTGGCCATCGCTGCGCCATAGGCGCCGGCGCTCATGAAGGCGATCAGGTCGCCGGGCTCGATCGGGGCCAGCGTCCGGTCGCGGGTGAAGGTGTCGCCGGTCTCGCAGACCGGGCCGACTACGTCGTAGGTGATCCCGGTCCCGGCGCGGGGGCGCAAGGGCCGGATGTCGTGGTAGGCGTCGTACATCGCCGGCCGCATCAGGTCGTTCATCGCCGCGTCGAGCACCAGGAAGCGCCGCCCCTCCGGACGCTGGTGGACATGCTGCACCCGCGCCACCAGCACGCCGGCGTTGGCGGCGATCACCCGGCCGGGCTCGAAGGCGAGCTGGACGTCGAGCCCACGGGTCGCACGGCCGATCATCGCCGCGTATTCGTCAGGGCCCGGCGGCTCCGGTTGGTTGAAGTAGGGCACGCCGAGCCCGCCGCCGAGGTCGAGCCGCTCGACGTGCATGCCCTCGCCGCGCAGCCGCTCGACCAGGCCGCGCATCTTGCCGAAGGCGGCCTCCATCGGGGCCAGGTCGGTGATCTGGCTGCCGATGTGGCAGGCGACGCCGACCGGCTTCACCCCGGCCATGTTCGAGGCGTTGGCGTAGAGCCGCTCGGCCTCGGCGAAGGAGACGCCGAACTTGTTCTCCGCCTTGCCGGTGGCGATCTTGGCGTGGCCGCCCGCCTCGACGTCGGGATTGACCCGGATCGCCACGACCGCGCGCTTGCCGAGCCGCTGGCCGACCTGGTCGATCAGCCGCAGTTCCGGCTCGGACTCGACGTTGATCTCGGCGACGCCGATCTGCAGGGCGAATTCGATCTCCGCCTCGGTCTTGCCGACACCGGAGAAGACGATGCGCTTGGGCGGCACGCCGGCGGCGAGGGCGCGGCGGATCTCGCCTTCGGAGACCACGTCAGCGCCCGCGCCCAGCTGGGCCAGCGTCTTCAGCACCGCGACGTTGGAGTTGGCCTTGACGGCGAAGGCGATCAGCGGATCGCCCAGGCCGGCGTTGACCAGCGCCTTGCGCAGCACGGTGTAGTGCCGCTCGAGCGTCGCCGACGAATAGACATAGACCGGCGTGCCGACCGCTTCGGCGATCTTGGTCAGGGAAACGCTCTCGCAGAAGAGCTCGCCCCGCTGGAGCTCGAAGTGATTCATTAGTGCCGCGGGTTGGCGTAGGGGTCCGGCAGGGCGCCTTGCGGGCCCGGCGCGGTCGGATTGGGGCTCTGGCCGCCGAGCGGGACGGTCCGCGGCGGGGCCGGGTCGATCGTCGCGTCGCGCGGATCGACGGTGTTCACCGGACGCGACGGATCCTGCGCCTGGCGGGTCTGTTCGTCGGCGTCCTTGGTGGTGTTGCGGCCCTGGCCGAACAGCGGGCCCGGACGTTGCAGTTCGCCGGTCTTGCCGCAGCCGACCAGCGCGGCCGAGGCGAGCGCGAGGCCGGTGAGCGCCAAGACGCGCAGCGCCCGCACGGGGGTGGGACGGCTCATTGCAGGATCTCCTTCCAACGGGTGATCTGCGCACGGACCTGGTCCGGCGCCGTCCCGCCATAGCTCTTACGGCTGGCGACGGAAGCCTCCGGCGTCAACACTTCGAAAACGCCATCGTCGATGCGCGGCTCCAGCGCCTGCAGCTCGGCCAGCGGCAGGCCGGGCAGGTCGCAGCCGAGCGTCTCGGCCCGCTTCACCGCCGCGCCGGTCACATGGTGGGCGTCGCGGAACGGCAGGTTCAGCTCGCGGACCAGCCAGTCGGCGAGGTCGGTGGCGGTGGAGAAGCCGGCGCCGGCGGCCGCGCCCATCCGCCCGGCGTCGGGCTCCAGGTCCGCAACCATGCCCGCCATGGCGCGCAGCGACAGCTCCAGGGCGTCGAAGGTCTCGAAGGTCGGGACCTTGTCCTCCTGCATGTCCTTCGAATAGGCCAGCGGCAGGCCCTTCATCACCACGCTCAGTTGCTGGAACGCGCCCAGCGCCTTGCCGGCCTTGGCGCGGATCAGCTCGGCGGCGTCAGGGTTCTTCTTCTGCGGCATGATCGAGGAGCCGGTGGTGAAGGCGTCGGACAGCCGGATGAAGCCGAACTGCGGCGTCATCCAGACGACGATCTCCTCGGCCAGCCGCGAGAGGTGCAGGGCGCAGATCGATCCGGCGGCGAGGGCCTCCAGCGCGAAGTCGCGGTCGGAGACGCTGTCCAGCGAATTGGCCGTCGGCCGGGCGAAGCCCAGGGCCTCGGCGGTCATGTGGCGGTCGATCGGGAAGGGGGAGCCGGCCAGCGCCGCCGCGCCCAGCGGGCTCTCGTTCATCCGCGCGCGGGCGTCGGTGAAGCGGCTGGCGTCGCGGCCGAACATCTCGACATAGGCCATCAGGTGGTGGCCGAAGGTCACCGGCTGGGCGGGCTGCAGGTGGGTGAAGCCCGGCATCAGCACCTCGGCGTGCGCCTCGGCCTTGGCCAGCAGCGCGACCTGGAGCGCCTGGATCAGGCCAGCCGTCCGGTCGCAAGCCTCGCGCACCCACATCCGGAAGTCGAGCGCGACCTGGTCGTTGCGCGAGCGCGCGGTGTGCAGCCGTCCGGCCACAGGCCCGATCAGCTCGCGCAGGCGGGCTTCTACGTTCATGTGGATGTCTTCGTATTCTTCGCGGAACGGAAAGCTCCCGGCGGCCATCTCGTCGCCGATCGCCGCCAGGCCCTTTTGGATGGCGGCTTCGTCCTCGCTTGAAATGACGCCCGCCTTGCGCAACATCGCCGCGTGCGCCCGGGACCCGGCCAGGTCCTGCAGCGCCAGCCTGCGGTCGAAACCGATCGAAACATTGATCGCCTGCATCAGTTCGGCAGGCTTGTCCGAGAATCGGCCGCCCCACATCGCCTGACCGGCGGCGGCGGTCTTTTGAGCGTCAGAGGAAGAGTCTGTCATATGAGCGATCATTCCGGGGCGAAGCCCAGAGGCGGGTTCCTGTCGTGGGCCCTCTGGGGCGCCGCACTGATCGGCGTCGCGGCGGTTCTCTACATCATCGTCCAGGCATCCATCAAACCGCACCAGGAAACTAACGTCACCGAAGTGGCGCGGGGCGAGATGAAAAAGCTGGTCGCCCCGGCCGAAGCGACCGTCGCGCCGACCCACACCTTCTACGATGCGGCGGGCAAGCCGCTGCGGGCGGCGGATTTCAAGGGCAAGGTGCTGGTGCTGAACCTTTGGGCCACCTGGTGCGCGCCCTGCATCGCCGAGATGCCGACGCTCGCCAAACTGGCGACGGCCTACGCCGGCAAGCCGGTGGCGGTGGTCCCGGTCAGCGTCGACACGCCGGCGGACGCCGACAAGGCCAAGGCGTTCATCGCCCAGCATCCGCCGCTGGCCTTCTACGGTGATCCGGAGATGAAACTGCCCTTCGCCCTGAAGCCCCAGGCGAGCGGCATGCCGACCACAATCATCTATGGCGCTGACGGACTGGAGCGCGCGCGCCTGTCAGGCGGGGCGGACTGGTCGGGGCCCGACGCCCGCGCGGTCATCGACCGGGTGCTCGCCGACCACTGAGGCTCGGTCTTACGCCGAGAGCTTCATCTCCGCGTGCTGGGCCTCGGCGGCCAGGGTGCGCATCAGGCCCAGCAGGCTGCTGCGCGTCTCCGGCGTCAGGCGTTCGAACGCCGACAGCAGTTCCAGGGCGCCGGGCGTGCGCATGCGGGTCAGCAGGTCAAAGTCGCCGGGCGCGCCGCCGTCCGGCCCATCCAGCACGTCCATCAGGTCGACGACCCGGCATTGAAGGGCGCGGGCGATCTGCACCAGCCGTGAAAAGGAAATGCGGTTGGCGCCGTTCTCGTACTTCTGAATCTGCTGGAAGCTGACGCCGCATTTTTCCGCCAGCGCCTCCTGAGAGACGCCGAGGCTGCGACGCCTGATCCGCACCGATGCGCCGAGGGCGATGTCCATAGGATCCGGCGCCTTCGTCGATAGCTCACTCACAGCACTGCTCCTCCTAGAGACCGCGGACTCAAGTGTTCCTCGTGCCGCGCGCCAACTTATGGCCTTTATTTCACTAGGGAAAAGGGGGGTGCGGCTTCGGGTTCCCAAGCTGAGCCTTAAGTGTGGCCGCCACGCCGCATCAAATTCCCGCGACGACCTTCCGCCCCACTCGGAGAGGTAGCTCTTTGCCCGCCCGACCGCGACTTGGCGTCGCATTCGGCGTCCTGTGGGGTGTCTGGTGGGTTGTTTGAGCTTTCGCGGGCCTGATTCTGGGGCACTGCGGCCCGAATCGACGCGGCCGACGATTCGACCGCCGCCCCCGACGGGAGGGCGGCCGCGGTCCCCGAAATCGTCCGCGCCGGCGCGACGATCGTCAGCAAGTTAAGCTTCTGGTCACCGAAGCAAGGCCGAATCTGGGGTTCCGCCGCCAACGATCGGAAGCCATGCGAGCCAGTCGTTCCCATCCGCACTTCGACCACGGGGCCGCCCTGCGCGTCCCGCCGCCGCACGACGCCAAGAACTGGCGGACGCTGTGGATGTGGCTCGGAGAGGACGCCCACATCATGTCCGAGGGCGGCGCCGTCCAGGTGCGAACCCCGGAAGGTCCGGTCGTGGCCCATTGCGGCGACTGGATCGTTCTCTCGCATTCGGGCTCGTTCCACGTCGCCCACGCCGCGCGCAACTGCGACGCCTGAGCCCTCCCGCCCGGGCCACTGATACGCCCGCTGCTCCGAACTCTTCTTTAGACGCCAAACAACGCCGCGGATGGCGCAGTCCGCCGCGGCCGTTTGGGCTGGCTGTTAAGAAACGTAACGATTTGGAAAGGTGAGTCTGGTCTAGGTACGGGGCGCAAGTCGCACTTTGGGGCCCTCTAACTTCGTCTCCATAGCCGTGACCGACAGAACGTCGGCCAGTTTGACCAGGATGGTGTCATGTCGATCTCGTCTCTCTCGGCCGCACAGATCAGCAATCTGGCGACCACGGATATTCTGAGCCTGAGCACGACGGAAGTCGCGTCGCTCAGCGCGACGCAGATCGGCGCGATCAACACCACCGACATCGCGGTGATGACCACGACTCAGGTCGGAGCGATCGGCACGGCGGCGGCCAAGGGCCTGACGGCGGCGCAGATCCCCTACTTCCAGAGCGCGGTAATCTTCGACACCACCCAGCTTGCGGTGTTCAGCAGCGTGCAAGCCGGGGCGCTGAACTCGACCCAGCTCACGGCCCTCGACACCACCCACGTTGGCGCCCTGACGGCGACGGCGCTCGGCGGCCTGTCGGCGACGAACTTCTCCGGCCTCAGCAGCACCCAGGTGCAGGGGCTGTCCAACACCCAGCTCAAGGGTTTGACTGCGGCTCAACTGGGCGGGCTGACCTCGACCGACGTCGGTGAGTTCACCTCGACCCAGATCGGCCAGCTGACGGCGACCCAGCTGAACGCCCTCACCACCACCGACGTCGCGCTGATCACCACCACCCAGCTCGGCGGCCTGACGGCGACGCAGCTTGGCGGCCTTTCGGCGGCCAATTTCTCGGCGCTCAGCTCGACCCAGGTTCAAGGCCTGACCACGACCCAGACCGCCGGCGTCAGCGCGACCCAGATCAAGGCGCTGTCGTCGACCGACTTCGGCGACTTCTCCTCGACGCAGATCGGCGCCTTGTCCGGGGCTCAGCTCGGCCAGCTGTCCAACACCAATTTCACCGCCATCACCTCGACCGTCGTCCAGGGGCTGAGCTCCACCCAGGTCGCCGGCCTGACGGCGACCCAGTTCAAGGGCATGTCGGCCGCCGACGTCGGCGAGTTCACCACCACCCAGGTCGGCCAGCTCTCCTCGGACCAGCTTGGCAGCCTGACGACCACCGCGTTCAACGGCCTGACGTCGACCGAAGTCGGCTCCCTGAGCTCGACCCAGCTCAAGGGCGTGACGGCCACCCAGCTGGGCGGCATCTCCACGACGGATCTCGCTGGCCTGACCTCGACCCAGATCGGCGCCCTCAGCGCCACCCAGCTGAACGGCCTGACGTCCACGAGCACCGCGGCGCTGACGACCACCCAGCTTTCGGGCCTCACCGCCACCCAGGTGGGCGGGCTGAGCTCGGCCAGTCTGTCGGCCTTGAGCTCGACCCAGGTGCAGTCGTTGAACACCACCCAGGCCGCCGGCCTGTCCACGGCGCAGCTGAAGGGTCTGTCTTCGACCGACTTTGCCGACTTCTCGACCACCCAGGTCGCGGCCTTCTCCTCGACGCAACTCGGCGCGCTGTCGGACGCCAACCTCTCGGCGGCCAGCTCGACGGTGATCCA
>Ga0207711_10004707_pt1 | contig 11596 bp, 3 predicted proteins | sample KBSS34metaG_FD_184401 | JGI IMG/M metagenome (GOLD analysis project Ga0207711, IMG submission 184401) | Switchgrass rhizosphere microbial communities from Kellogg Biological Station, Michigan, USA - KBS S3-4 metaG (SPAdes) (version 2) | ecosystem: Host-associated > Plants > Roots > Rhizosphere >...
ATTTAGAACAACTCCCGCCGCTGCTCGCTGTGACGCGGATCGGCGTCGCTTCATCAACTTCTTGCGCAGGTCGGCCTGTTCGCGGCCCGCGTCAATTAAGGGCGTACCTTCTGTTTCGTCCAGATGTTTGGCGAAGGAATGGATCGTTGAGTGTTTGAACAAGTCGATGATTTGTATGTCTCTATGCAAAGCCGCGCGCAGTTTGCTGTGGACCTTCGCCAGCAGAAGAGAGTTCCCGCCGAGATCGAAAAAGTTACTGTGGATGCTCACTCTTTCTACACAGAAGACTTCCTGCCAGACAGCGGCGATAGTCTGCTCCAGATCGTTTTCAGGAGGCACGTAAGCGGCTTCGGGCTGTGCGAGTAACTCTTCCGGACTGGGCAAGGCGCGCCGGTTCAACTTGCCGTTAGACAGCAAGGGCAATTCAGTCAAGATCACGAATGCTGCCGGAACCATATACTCCGGCAATCTTTGCCTTAAGTAATCTCGCAACTCATCGCTCGTGGGCAATGGCTCCTGTTTACTCACGACATAGGCCACCAGAGATTTATTTCCCGAAGTAATCTCGTGCGCTAAGATGACCGCTTCTCTTACGTCCGGATGTTGGCACAAAGCCGCCTCGACCTCGCCGAGCTCCAGGCGCATGCCTCTGATCTTCACCTGGTGATCAAGGCGTCCGAGAAACTCAATCGCTCCGTCGGATCGATAGCGCGCCAGATCGCCGGTTTTGTAGAGGCGCTCGCCTCCCTGTTCGCTGAACGCGTCGGGGATAAATTTATCGGCAGCGAGATCCGGTCGCTTCAGGTAACCGCGTCCCGGAGCCCGGCCACCGATGTGCAACTCACCGGCAACGCCGATCGGAACGGGCAGTAGCTGTTTATCCAAAATGTAAATCTTCACGTTGCTCATCGGACGGCCGATGGGAATCACACGTTCTTCTCCTTCGGGCTCGCAGACCCAATAGGTAACAGCCAACGACGCTTCGGTTGGACCATACAGGTTGTACAGCTTCGCGCTCGTCTGCGAATAGAATCTGTCACGCAAGTCTCGGGTCAGAGCCTCGCCCGCGGCTGTGACGATCTTCAGGTGGTCGCATTGGTCCAACCCTTCCGATTCGAGCAGCACCTCGAGCATGGTGGGCACGTAATCTACGTGTGTCACTTTCTCGCGCGCCATCAGGTCGAGCTGGTAAGCAGTGTCCTGATGTCCTCCGGGTTTAGCTATGAGAAGCCGCGCACCGCTTAACAGTGGAGCGAAGATCTCCCATACCGATACGTCGAAGGTGAGAGGAGTCTTGTGCAGCACGACATCGCCACTGCCGAGCTGATAGTCAGTAATCCCCCAAAGAAGCCGATTGCGCACGCCGCGATGGTGCAACATTGCACCCTTTGGCTCGCCGGTTGAGCCAGAGGTGTAGATGACATAAGCGAGATTTTCATCCGTCACGTCGATACGTGGGTTTTCCGTATTCTCAGTTGCCAGCTCCCCGGTGTCGTTGTCGAGGCTAATCACGTGCACGCCGAAGGATTGGTTTTCTGCCACTGCGCCTTGCGTCAAAACTACGGGCGCGCTTGTTTGCTCGAGCATGAAGGCCAGGCGCTCGCGCGGATAAGCAGGATCGAGAGGGACGTAAGCACCGCCCGCTTTGAAGACAGCCATCAAAGCGATCGGCAAATCCAGTGAACGTTCCATGCAGATCGCCACCGGAACTTCTGGTCCAATGCCAAGCTTTATCAGGCGGTGCGCGAGTTGGTTAGCACGGCGATTGAGTTCGGCATAGGTTAGAGTCTGACCTTCGAAGGTGACCGCAACAGCATCCGGCGTTTGCTCTACCTGGTCTTCGAAGATCTGGTGAAGACAAGGCGCGTGGGGAAAATCTGCAGCGGTGTCGTTTAACCTGACTACCAATTGATTCTGTTCCGCCGGGCTTAGTAGCGCCAGCGACGAGATAAGCGTCTCCGGATCGGCAATGATTGACTGCAGAAGTGTCTGGAAGCGTTCTGATAGACGTTGAATGGTGACGTGATCGAATAAGTCGGTGCTGTAGTCGATCCATCCTTTGAGACCCGTCGACGATTCGACTAGATCGAGAGTTAGATCAAACTTGGATGTGCCGGTGTCAGCATCGAGCGGAGTCAACATCAAGCCGGGAAGGTTAAAGGAGGGAGTGCTTGTGTTAGCAAGGTGGAACATCACCTGAAACAACGGCGAGTAGCTCGTGTCACGCTCGGGCTGCATAACTTCCACGAGCTTTTCAAATGGTAGGTCCTGATGCTCGTAAGCTCCGACAGCCACTTCACGCACCCGCACCAGCAGCTCGCGGAAAGTGGGGTTCCCTGAAAGATCTGTGCGCACTGCCAACATATTGACAAAGAGCCCGATTACGTTTTCAATCTCGGGTTTATTGCGCCCGGCGATAGGAACACCGACGATGATGTCTTGCTGGCCCGCGTGCCTGAAGAGAAGTACTTTGAAAGCCGCGAGCAGGACCATGAAAAGAGTAGCGTTCTGTTGCTCACCAAGCGCCCTCAGAGAATCAGTTAGCTCCTGCGGTATCACGAGCGGTTGTCTTGCGCCACTAAAACCCTGGCTGGGTGGACGTGGGCGATCTGTTGGTAATTCAAGCAAGGATGGAGCGCCAGCGAGCTGTTTTTTCCAGTATGAAACCGATTTATCGAGAACATCTCCCTGTAACCACTCACGATGCCAGACAGCGAAGTCAACATACTGAACGGGCAGGTGGGCCAACCTGGAAAGTCTACTGAGTACAAAAGTCTCATAGAGCTCGATCAACTCACGCACGAGAATTCCGATGGACCATCCATCAGAGATAATGTGATGCATGGTCAATAACAAGATGTGCTCTTCAGCGGAAATGAGCAGCAGCGTGGCGCGAAACAATGGGCCGCCTTCCACATTGAAGGGCCTGCGAGCTTCATTGGTGAGTAACAACTGAGCTTCTGTTTCCCGCTGTGCTTCGGGCACATTCCGCAGGTCAAACTTCGGCAAGTAAAAAGCCGGTGGGCTGGTAATTATCTGTACTGGCTCACTCTCAATTTGGCGAATAATAGTTCTGAGCGATTCATGCCGGACTACGACTTCATTGAGCGCCCGCTCCAGTGCCGCCACGTCGAGCGGTCCTTCCATGCGAACACCTCCGGCCACGTTGTAGACAGCGCTATCCTGCTGAAGCTGGCTGAGAAACCAGAGGCGTTGTTGAGCAAACGAAAGCGGAAAGACGTCAGAGGTCCTGCTCACGGATGCGATCTGCAACCGCGCTGCTTCTTCTCGTTTCTTCTCGCCCAACAAAAGGACCAGCAAGTCACGTTGTTGTGGTGAGAGATCTTCGATCTGTTCAGTAAGCTTGGTCATGGCTTAATCCTCAAAATTGAATAGACGCCTGCTTCGCAGCTAAGAGAGATTCCATCTCTTCCGGCGAAAGCTGCGAGAGCTCTGCGAGCGCCGCACTCAGCGCTGCGTCGTCAGCCTCTCGAACCTGCGTGCGTGCGACATAGTCGGCCAAATAGGCGACGGTGGGAGTTTCAAAAAAGAGTCGCAGCGGCAAGGCGACATTGAACGTATCGCCCACACGATGCGTGACCTGGGTAGCCAAGAGGGAATGCCCTCCGAGACTAAAGAAGTTGTCGTGAATGCCCACCTTCTCCAGCTTTAGAACTTGAGACCAGACAGCGGCGATCATCTCTTCAATCGGAGTGCGCGGAGCAGCGAAAACGGCTTCGAGGTCAGGACGTGCATGATCGGGTGCGGGCAACGCTTTGCGATCAATCTTGCCGTTCGGCGTCAGAGGCAGCGCCTCGAGCACGACAAAAACAGACGGGATCATAAAACTCGGCAGCTTCTCTTTCATTACCCGGCGCAACTCGTCAGCCGGTGTAGCACACTCGTGATTCAGTACGACATAAGCGACGATGCGCTTGTCTTCGGGCGTGTCTTCGCGCACCAGCACCGCTACGTCTCTAACAATGGGGTGCTCGACAAGCGCTGCCTCAATCTCTCCGAGCTCAATGCGGAAGCCGCGGATCTTCACTTGATGGTCCAGGCGGCCCAGATACTCGATGTTTCCGTCCGGCAAATAACGCGCAAGATCACCGGTCCGGTAGAGCCGCGCCCCCGGCTTCGTCCCGAACGGATCGGGAATAAATTTCTCCGCCGTCAACTCCGGACGACCGAGATACCCGCGCGCCAACCCTGCACCGCCCAGATACAGCTCCGCGGCGACTCCCACCGGCGCCGGCTGTTGCTGCTGGTCTAAGAGATAGACCTGCGAACACGCCACCGGTCGCCCGATCGTGACCGGACCCTCTATTGGAACCAATGCGTAAGTCGAGTACGTGGTGTCTTCGGTAGGGCCATACAAATTCCACACTTGCGTCGCCCCGGTCTGCTCATAGATCTGCTTCACCAGTTCCGACGGCAAAGCTTCCCCCGCCAGATTGACGGTCGTTACTGTCTCCGGCACCCCTGCCGTTCTGAGCAATTCAGCCATCGCTGAAGGCACCGTGTTGATCAGACTTACTTCATCCCGCGCGACCAGTTGCGGTAACTCCAAAACATTACGCGCTAGGATCACCTTGCCGCCGACCGAGAGCGGCAGAAAGATCTCGAACACCGACAGATCGAAACAGATTGAGGTCGAGGCTAAGACGGCTTTCAGTTGCGCGGCGCTGAATACCTCCTGCGCCCAACGCAACATCGTGGTCGCACTCTGGTGCGTGATGGCTACGCCTTTGGGCAGGCCGGTGGAACCGGACGTATAAATGACGTAAGCAAGGTTCTCCGGCTGGACCACGAGCTGTTGATTTGCGCTCGGTTGTTCTCCACTTTCGTCCAGACAAATCACGCGAGCGTCAGGCGGGGGCAGCAGCCTTTTCAATCGTCGCTCGGTCAACAGCACAGAGACCTGTGCATCCGCCAACATGACTTCCAATCGCTCGCTCGGATATTCCGGATCTAGCGGTACGTAAGCGCCGCCCGCTTTCAACACTCCCAGCAGCGCCACCATCATTCCCACCGAACGCTCGAGCAGGATCCCTACTCGACTTTCTGGTCCTACTCCCAGGGCTCGCAGCCGTTGGCCCAGCGCGTTGGCGCGCTCGTTCAACTCGCAGTACGACACCTCGTCATGGTCGTGGACAACGGCGACGTGATCGGGTGTTCGCGCCGCCTGTTGCTCGAAGAGCTCATGTATGCATGACTGCCGCGGATAGTCTCTGCCGGTGTCATTCCATTTCACCAACACCTGTCGCCGATCTTCATCGGAAAGCAATGGCAGTGAGGAAATGCTTTGCGAGGGATTGGCGATGAGACCTTCCAGCAAGACGCGAAACTGTCGCGCCATCTGCGCGATAGCGGATGCTTCGAAGATATCGGTGTTGTATTCCAGACTGGCCCGCAGCTCTCCTCCTATTTCAGCCATGACGAGCGACAAATCAAACTGCGCCACGCGCTGCTCTAAAGCCATGGTCTCAAGGACCAGCTTGCCCAGCCGTAGCGGTGCGCCAGCCTGGCCCAACGCGAACGCCGGCAGCCCTTGCTCTTTTAGAAGTTGAGCTTGCTGCAAAACAAAGCTCACCTGGAATAAAGGAGACCGGCTGAGGTCTCGCTCCGGCTGTAGTTGTTTCACCAGCAGAGCGAACGGATAGTCCTGATGAGCGAACGCATCAAGCACGGTACGGCGGACATTACTAAGAAATTGAGTGAAGGTCGGATTGCCTGAAAGATTCGCACGTAGCACGAGTGGATTAACAAAGTAGCCCACTACAGTCGAAAAGGCCGCACGACTTCTCGCCGCAGCAGGCGAACCAACTAAAATGTCGTCCTGATCCGTGTAGCGATACAGCAAAACCTGGAAGGCAGCGAGCAATGTCATGTAAAGCGTGGCATTGTGATTTTTTCCAAGCGCCTTGAGTTGTCGTGTCAACGCGAGGTCGAGCTCGAAGTCGTAAGCACTGCCAGAGAATGTCTGAATGGCGGGCCTTGGATGATTGGCCGGCAAGTTCAGCACGGGCAGCGTGCCTCCGAGTTGCTTTTCCCAATAGCTCCTGAGCCGCAGCCCTTCGGCTTGTTTGAGCATCTCCGTCTGCCAGCCCACATAACCCGAATAGGTCTCTGAAATGGGGGCCAAACTCGCAGCGCGCCCGTTTTGCTCCGCTTCGTAAAGCTCGCCGAACTCGTGCACGAGAATCACTAGTGACCAAAAGTCAACAACGATGTGATGTGCGACCCACATCAACACATATTCTTCATCGGAACGCTTGAAGAGGCTCACGCGAAATAATGGACCGGTCTCGAGGTTGAACGGGTGCAGCGATAGTTTCATGAGACGCTTGTTCAGTAGCGCTTCGTTCCATGAAGCCGCGTCTTCAAACTCGAAGCTGACCTCGACCTCTTCACACACAACGGCGACTGGTGTGCCCTCGACGGTGTTGAAAGTCGTGCGTAAGGAAGCATGACGCTCGCTGAGCTTTTGAACGGCACGCTGCATCGCTGCCCGATCAACCGCACTCAGAATCCGCACGGCTGAGGACACGTTGTAAGCGGCGCTTTGAGGAGCGAGGCGTGAGATCAACCATAGTGCCTGCTGGCCGTACGACGGCGGATGCGTCGTCAACGTATTCGGCAATATAGTAGTGACGGCCGCGTTCGCGGGCGCCTCGTTTTCGCTGAGTCTCTTAGCGGCGAGATATTGCATCGCCTGGTGGGCCAACTCGGTAGTGCTCGGGCTTTGCAGAAAGCTCGTCATCGGTAGCACGATGCCAAGACTGACTTCGACGGCGTGCATTAACTGAATCGCCTGTAACGAATCAAACGCGTACTGGGTCAGAGGTTCGTCAACATCAACCTCGGTAGCGTCAATTCCCAGACGTGTCGCGAAGAGAGTCTTAAGAAATTCCTGGATGTCTGCTTCAGTCTCTGGCTCGAAACCGGGTACGGCCAAAAGCGTTTCGCTGTCATGTGTCGTATCGTCGCGCCACTCTGCCAGACTTTCAAAACTCCCGGATAGAAACATCTCGCGGCAGGCCCGGCGTTGAAGTTTGCCGCTCGAGGTCTTCGGGACACTGCCTGCGCGGACCAGCGCGATCGCGTGCGGCTGAACCTCATGCTCCTCGGTTATCGCTTGCCGCACACGCTGAATGAGCGCGTCGAGGTCTGAAGACGAGTGTCGCTCAACTTCCTGCACAACAACCAGACGCTCTTCGCCTTCCACGTCGACGGAAAAGGCCGCGCCCCCTCCGCGTCGCAAATCCACATGACACTCCACCACCGTCTGCTCAATATCCTGTGGGTAGAGGTTGCGGCCGCGGATAATGATCAGATCTTTAAGGCGCCCGGTAATGAACAACTCGCCGTCTTGCAGGAACCCGAGATCGCCGGTGCGAAGGAATGTTTCGCCTGACCCACCCGTAAGGCACGCGCGAAAGATGTTCTGTGTTTCTTTCGCTTGCCTCCAGTATCCCTGCGCCACGCTGTCGCCCGCGATCCAGATTTCACCCACTTCATTGGGTGCACATGGTGTGGAGGTTTCCGGGTTAACGATCAATATTTCCTGGGAATGGAAAGTTGTACCGCAGCTCACCAACTCTTGTGCGTCAACATCCGTCTGCTCTTCGACGAGATGTTTAGCCAGCGACTCGGCTGCAAATCTTTTGATTACCGGTGGTCCAGCCACTGGATTGCCTGAGACAAATAAGGTGGCTTCAGCCAACCCGTAGCACGGGAAGAAAGCTTCCGGCTGAAAGCCGCAAGGCCCGAAAGCGGTGGCAAACTGCTTCAGCGTTTCTGCGCGAACAGGCTCAGAACCGTTGAAAGCTACACTCCAACTGCTCAGATCGAGTTCTAGGCGACGGGCGGGATCGATCTTTTGCACGCACATGTCGTAGGCGAAATTTGGACCACCGCTCGTGGTTGCGCGGTAACGAGAAATCGCCTGCAGCCAACGTGAGGGTTTTTGCAGGAAGGAAACGGGCGACATCAATATGCAACGCGCGCCAACATAGAGCGGCTGTAACACACCACCGATCAAACCCATGTCGTGATAAAGAGGCAACCAGCTAAGAATCACCGATTGCTCGGTTTGCCTGAATGCACTCTGAATCATCCTTTCGTTGTGCAGGACATTGGCGTGACTGACCATGACGCCTTTCGGCGACGCAGTCGAGCCGGACGTATATTGAATGAATGCGAGTGTGTCGCCATCGATGTACGGTTGGTTCCAGTCCAGCGCGATCCCCGCGTCGATGTTGTCGGTCGCCAGCCAATGCATAGCCTGCAGCTCAGAGACCTGGGCCAGAAACGGCTCGATGCGAGAGAAAACTGCTGACGTGGTCACCACCACTTTCGCCTCAGCATCAGCAGCGATAGTTTGGAGACGAGAGAGCGAGCGATTCGCGCGTGGCGCGAAGATGGGGACCGCCACCGCCCCTGCGTAGAGACAGCCGAAGAAAGCAGCGATGTACTCCAGATCCGGCGGGTAAAGAAGCAGTACGCGCTCTGCGTATGCACCCAGGTGTTGCAGACGTGCAGCAATGGCACGCGCGCGGGTGTCTAATTCACCGTAAGTTAAGCTGACCTCTTCAGTCTCGCCATCAACCAGGAACGTGTAAGCCGTCCGGTTGAACTGGCCCGGCAACCTGCCACGAAGGAGCTCAACTAAAGACTGGCGCAGGTCGACCTCACACAAATTTGAAACCATGTCTTCTCTGAGGCAAAGCCAGGTGGAGCAAAGAATATTTCAGGCAGTAGCGACTGCCATCAGGTCTTTCGGGAGAACTTCGTTTTGAGTCATCTGGTCGACGGTTTGTCTCTTGCGAATGACTTCTAAACTTCCGTTCTTGCGACGGAGAACTTCAGGTGCTTCGGGAAACGAGTTGAAGTTTTTCATGTTCATGCTCGAGCAGTAGCCACCCGCACGCTCGACCACGAGCAGATCTCCCGCCTCTGTTTCAGCAATCAACTGCGGGACTGACGTCTCCGGATCACGCACTGCCACCGTCAACGTATCGCCGGCAATACACGTGTGCCCGGTTACGAGATATTCTTTGGACGTCATGCGCAACTCTCCTGCCGCAGGAATGCTGACCAAAGGATGCAGCGAGCCGTAGAAGCCCGGACGGATCACTTCCGTCAAACCCGCGTCCAGCTTAATGAAGTCAAACCCATCCTTACCGGTCGAGATTACATCCAGCACAGTCGTGACCAGCGAGCCGCAGTTCGCGACCAGGAAAGTTCCCGGCTCGATCTCGAGGCGCGGCTTCGTACCGGTTTCGCGTGCATAATCTTCAAACAAACGTCGCAGGCGGTTGCCGATGTCCTGATAGTCAATCTCCGTCTCCGTCTGCAACGCTTTAACTCTGTAGCCGCCACCGAGATTGATAATCGAAATCGGGCCGAACGTCTTCGCTATGTTGAGAGTATCAGCCGCGATCCGCAGCCAGGTCTCCGGATCATGACCCGAGCCGACGTGATGGTGAACACGCTTGATGTTGAGCCGATACTTCTTCACCAACGCGCGAACCTCGTCGAGATACTCGTGCCATATTCCAAAACTTGATCTTGGTCCACCGCTGACCAGGCGGTTGATGAAGCCCGTACCCGTACCAGGGTTAACGCGAATTGACACCTCGCGCCCGGGAAACTGCTTGCCGTACATTTCGAGCTGTCTAACCGAGCAAGCATTGAACTGCATCCCGCGCTCGACATACGTTCCAAAGTCTTGCGGAATTTCCTGTGCCGTCAGCAGGATTTTTGCCGGAGCGACTCCGGCAGCCATCGCTCTCAGTGCTTCATAGATCGAGCTGGCGTCGAAGTGGAGGCCGAGTCTATCGAAGATTCTGATGATTGCTCCGTTGGCCCCACCTTTTAATGAGTAGAAGACGGTAAGGCCAAAGGCGTTCGGGAAATCCGCCATGGCTTTTGCCTGACGCTCCAGTGAAAGCTCGTCATAGACGAAGACAGGTGTTCCGAATTGTTCCCTAATCGTGCGGACCTGCTCCGGTGTTAAAAACCGAAGTGATTCGATGTTGCCGTTTGAGTGTGTTGTATGCTGAGTAGGCTTCATCATTTTTTCATCCATTCGAAGTATTAGGGCTTAGTGGTGGTTCACGCTCGCGCCGAAGAGCTCTTAGGTTGGATTTCTTCCGCCGGCTTGCTCGCTTCAGACTCGTCTCCCAGTTTAAGTTCCGAGACGGAAATATCTTTCAGCCCAAAACCAACCCCTGCTGGCTCCCATGCCTGATGCAGATTGTTCTTGCGAAGGTTGCGGAAGAACTGCACGTAAAACGATCTGTACGATATATCCGCATACGTGATTCTCGACGCCACATAGGTATGCAACTCCGGGAACTTGTCATTCGGTACTGCGGGTAGCCAATGATGCTCGACGTGGTAGTTGTTACCGTTGACGAACCACACGAGCAGCTTGTTCGTCTTGATCGTCCGCGTGTTGACCAGCACGTCCACTCTGGTCGTATTGCAGCCAATGTGCTCGGGCAGCTCGATGAGTGCGTGCGTCGGCACCGCAATCAGCAGCGGAATGAGCCACAACTTCAGGAAGAGCGTGGCGTCAAAGAAGATGGTGACGAGCACAATCGTTGTAAGGAAAACAGTTATCAGCTGATACTCGAAGCGAATCTTCTTCGCCATCGCAAGCGTGGCTTGATCTTTGCGGATGAGTTTGCCGCGCGCTGAATTAAAGATGTAGCCCATGACGTCGCGATAGTGGCGCACCATCCACAGGTGTGTGATCAGCGCTGGCAAGGAGTTCAGCTTTTTGTAAGCGTAATTGAAGAACTCTTTGTCGTCGGGTGTACCCAGCAGTCGATGGTGCTTGAGATGGCTGTTCTGGTAATCAGAGAAGGATACTAATGATGGTAACCCAAGCAGAACGCCCACTACGCGCCCCCAATGCCTACTGCGGTAAGCAGTGTTGTGCAAGCACTGGTGCTGTAGCTCAACAGCGTGAGCGTAAGCCAGGCCCAGGAGCAGCGAGGGCAATATCCAATAGGGCAATGGCAGAAACAAAGTCAGGCTTATGAGAATGACAGTCACGAAGATGTAGACCATCAATTTTTTCTGAAAGTGGATGCTGTTTACCTTGACGATTTCGCGAAGGTTCGTTACTCCAGTCTCTTCTCCAACCCGAATCATATTTTACTCCTACGTGAGCTGACAAAGATGTCAACGTGAGATGCTGAACACGACAGATGACTTTTCGGCTTAAGCTTTGTTGAGAGTATTAACGTATCGAGGAGGATGCGTTGATTTGAGGGTCTTCATCCACAGACTACACGGATGATGTGAATGTATCTGCGTAATTTGTGGATGCGATCATTTGTAGGTTGAGTTGAGTTAGCGTCGGGCAAAGCTTCCGCATTTTGCGCCAAAGCGACAAAACTGGTAAAGGAGTTTTTTATGCTGGGCGTTTACCACAGATCTCATGAGGGACTGAGGTGTGGCTGTCGGTGGCAGGAGTATATGCTTTTATTGTCGGATGTCAATACATCAATTTTGATGAGTCAGTTAGCCTGATCGACTTCTCGTGCAACGTTGTAAAATGCCGAAAGCTAATACAGTCTGT
>Ga0207711_10004714_pt1 | contig 11589 bp, 11 predicted proteins | sample KBSS34metaG_FD_184401 | JGI IMG/M metagenome (GOLD analysis project Ga0207711, IMG submission 184401) | Switchgrass rhizosphere microbial communities from Kellogg Biological Station, Michigan, USA - KBS S3-4 metaG (SPAdes) (version 2) | ecosystem: Host-associated > Plants > Roots > Rhizosphere...
CCGCTCTTGGCCGCGTCGATCATGGCGCGCAGAGCGGTTTTCTTCACCTTGGAGACACCCGGCCTGATGCGCGCGTCTTCCTTCAGGTCTTCCGATTCTTCCAGAATCAGTTCGGCCTTTTTGACCAGGAGACTGGCGTGATGGGAAGCGATGCTGGCCTTGTGACCGTCGTCCTTGTAGAGCTCGAAGGCGGTGAGGAAGTGCGCTTCACCTTCGTCGAACTTGTTGTCCATCTCGCTGTAGAGCAGGCCGAGATACCAGTGGATGAAGCTGGCCTGGTCGCTGTCCTCGCCATAGCGTTCGGCGCGGTCATCGAGCAGTTCGAGAAAAATAGCTTCGCACTGGAGCGTTTCGCTGTGGGTGCGCTTCTTCTGGTTGTACAGGGCAATTGCCGAATCGAGCATTGCCTGGTCCTGGTTACGTGACGTAGACATGGTAAATCTCCTTCTGACCCCGGAGGGTTGTTAAAGGGCTACCGAACGAAGAGTCGAACGGTAGTGTTTCTCAGGCTGAGAAACGGAGGTTGATAGTCATATCGGTGGCAAGTTGTAGTGGAGCTTTGTTGGAGCTCGGCGACAGCTGGCGAATCCCATAGCAATGGGAGTTGCTGTCGGTGGCAGGTGAGGGGGGATGGTGGTGAGTAAATTTGGGTCTTTTTTTGGTCCTGAAGGTTAAATGAAGAGTGAGGCCCTAACGCTAAGTAATCCTTGATCACTCAAGCAACAAGTTTTTGCTGGCTCTTCTTTCTTGATAGAACTGTTCGCATTGCCCTATACGGGCACACGGCTGTAATCGCGGTCGATCGCAGACACTGGACCGAGAAGCTCGCGACGCAATGCCTATACGTGTTTACCGCATTCTGAAATGCTGTTAAGTTTCTAGCGATACTCGCGCAATGGCGGTTTTAGAACACTTTTTTGAAAAACTTCTTGGTCTCTTTCCAGCCTTTTTTGACTCCGCCACCGGCTACGCGAATGCCCTTCTTTGTGCCGCCGACTCCAACGTCGATTCCCTTTTTAGTGCCATCGACGGTGACCTCGGCACCTTTCTTGACGCCTTTGGTGACGTAGCCGTCTGCCAGTGCTGAAGGCATATTCGCGGTTGAAGCGATGACCATCGCGACTACACTGAGGGCAAATAATTGGGCGTAATTTCTGGAAATCACCGACCGTCTCCTGCAAAAGCTTTTTTGTTCACACTTTCATTATAGCTTACTAAATTGATTAGTAGCCGCCGGCGAAAAAAGTAGCGCCAAGACTAGTTCTAACCAAAGTGCTGTACCGGGCAGTGATTGCCATGGAGGCAATCACGACCCGGTACACACTCGGCTGACTAGATGGTGCTACAACACATCAGGCTGAGCTTATTTGAGACGCTCAGCGCTTGCTCGACGAGCGCGTGGCTGCCGGAGCCGTCGGACGGTTGAAGGTGGCGGTCGGAGCGGTGGCCCTGGCCGGCGTCACGGCTGCCGGAGCGGCAGTCGGAGTGGCGGTCGGACGATTGAAGGTGGCGGTCGGAGCGGCGGCCTTGGCCGGCGTCACGGTCGTACCGACGGCTGCACCGCTGTTGGTGCCGGTCGCGGCGCCGGGGGTGACGGTCTTGGCGGCACCGGGAGTGACCGTGGTATTCGTGGTCGCGGGACCGGGGCGAACGGTCTGCGTGGCGCCGACGGGCACCGTCACAGTCGTACCGGCCGGACGCGTGGTCTGGACGATGACGCGGCCGGTGGGCGCCATGTTCTGGCGGTAGATGATGCCGGGGGCGGTGTAGACGTGCACGTAGGTCGGCACCCAGACGTAGCTGTAGTGGTAACGCGTGGCCAGGACGCTGACGTAGGCCTGCGAGACCGGCGCTGCGTAGACCTCGGGCACCGGCGCCGTCGAGAGGCAGTTGCCGTTGGTGTCGACCGGCACACCGTGGTTGTTGAGCGGGCGGCTCATGCCGTCGACGCCGTTGACGCCGGAGAAGATGCGCTGCATTTCGGTGTCGGATTGCACCGGGCAGCCGAGCTCGACCACCTGGGGCGGCAGCGATGAGATGGTCGCCGATTGCGAGGAGTTGTTGTCGCAGGCGGCCAGCAGGCTGGTGGCGGCGATGGCGGCGAGGACGAGCAGGCCCTTGAGGCGCGAAGTGGTTTGCATGATCGTTTCCGTTTCTGTTTGGAATTGAGGTATTGCTTGCATCCGAGGCGGAATGCCTGGGATGCAAACGTGAGGAACGCGGGTTTTCCTTTAGAGGAGGAAGACAGCTCTCAGTGGAGCTGCTTGCTTACCAGTACGGCCAGAAGGGGTCGTAGTAGTACGGGTCGTAGTAAACGCCGCCGCCGATCACCGGCACGTAGGTGTCGACGTAGACGAAGGGCGCCGGCACGAAGGCGAAGCCGATGGACGGGCAGAACTGCTCCACCACCACGTAGCTGGACGAAGTCGGGTTGTAGACCTGCTGACCGGCGGTCAGGCCGGCGGTGAAGGAATAGGTGCCGGCGGGGTTGAGCGTGAACTCGGTGTTGCCGTCGAAGGGCAGGTAGACCGCTTCGGTCAGGCCGCTGTTGCGCTCGGGGGTGGCTAGGACACCATTGGCGTCGGCGTGCTGCACCTGGAAGACGCGGCCGACGTAACGGCTGAGGCCGGGGTTGCTCGTGGAGGCGACGATCAGGACGGTGCCGTTCTGGAACTGCATCCAGGCTTCGGGCTGCGCGCCGGGAGCAGGGGCGCCGGCCGGAGCGTTGCTCGAAATGCCGGGGGTGCCGACCGGTACGACTTGCGGCTTGTCGAAGTAGGGCGGGTAGAACTCGCCCATGGTGCTGGTGAAGTTCGATTCCAGGTCGAGCACCTCGGTCTCGGGGAAGATCTGGCCGTACTTGAAGAAGCCCGGGGAGACGAAGGCGAAGGTGGTGGTGCCGTCGAAGGGCACGAAGACCACCGGACGAGTTTCGTCGCCGTGGTTGGCCAGCTGGGCCAGGATGCCGGTGCCGTTGGCGTCGGCCATGATCACGCGCATCACCGATTCGACGTAGGGCTGTGCGATCAGGTTGTCGGTGCGCTGCATCATGACGGTCTTGCCGGGTTGAAACAGGGCGAGGGTGTTTTCGTCGGACATGTATTCTCCAATTCGTCAGTTTGATTTAGCCGCGTCTGTCTTATCCCCTTTGGGATTAGGACTGAGAGCGACGGAGTTCTCTTTCGCACCAAAAAATCCAGGCCGTGCCGGCTTTCAGAGCCCAGGGGCACTGAAAGGAATCACGGAAATAGTCGCGGGAGTGAAGGGTCTCGGCGTCTCTGGGAGAAATTTGGGGAGAAAGATACCTATTTCTAGTCGAATCTAGCCGAGCAAATAAAGATAAGGATCGTAAAAAGAAACATTCTTGCCCAGCAATTACTGGAGCTAGCTAGACTACCGTCGCGCTAGCTGGACGGCGGCGCCAAGTTTGCGCCAAGCTTGTAACATTGGTTTATGTCGTTAATAAACGTGACCATAAAATACCAAACATAGCGCGGCTCTGTGGCAGATATTGGTTTATACTAAATAACCTAGTATAGATGTTCAAAAAGTTAAAGACGTGAAGAGAATTGGGCTGGGGAGCCGGATCAAACAGACTGGAATTAATCCAGTCCATTCGATCGCAGGCTCCCCAGCAGCAGAGTTAGTCGCCGCTGTATGACCAGAGCGGATCAGTTGGCGCGACAAAGTCGGAGACCATCCTCTGCAGTTCGGCGCGCCGCTCCTGGTGGCAGTCGAAACGGCTCAGCATGAGGCCGACGCGGCTACCGTTGGTGTCGCTGCGATGCACGCTTGTGTCGAAGCGAGAGTCGCAGTGGTGGTCGATGACGACCTTGAGCTGCCATGGCTCCTGCACCACTTGTAGTGCTTCCTGCCAGGACAGAGATTTGATGCCGTCGAAGAAAGTGGCGGCACCACGCGAGAAGCGCTTCTGGTCCAGATAGTTTTTGCGCTGGTCGAGGAAGTTGACGCGCCACTGCTCGACCTCGTCGGAGACGGGCTTGCAGAAGCGTTCGAAGGTGTTGCGTGCCTTCTGCGCCAGGCCCTGCCAGACCGGGTCGAGGTCTTCGAGATGGACTTCGGCCGCTCGGTCAGTGCGGTAGGAAATAGCCGAGCGGGAGGCGACGAGCTGGACCTTCAGCATGTCATCTTTGGTCGGGTCGCGATCGAGGATGCTGAACTCGACCAGAACGAGGCCGGTTTTGAAGCCATCAGGACGCCCCTCATTGTCGAAGGTGGTGCGCATGGTGTAGATGGCACCGCGTCCAGAGCGGGCCGCATAGAGACGCGTTTGGCTGTCGATGGTGATGTTGCCGCCTTGCTCGGCGCCGTCGTGGCGACTCCAGGCGGTGGCACAGTCGTGACTACCGTCATTGAGGCGGTACCACCAGGCGGGGCGCTTGGTGGTGCGGCGTGCCCATGTCGAAAACTGACGCCGTCCTTCGACCATCAGGCCGACATTGTAGGCGCCTTCAGGCTTGGTCGCGTCCTTGTCCCAGAGCCTGGCCCAGGATGGTTTGCCCAGTTGCAGGCGGGGATCGCCTTCCAGTAGCGACTGCACTTCCAACCCGTCGCCCCGGTTGTAGGGCAGGTAGGAACAACGGCCGGAAAAGAGCGGCTGGAAGCAGGCGCGGCCGCCGATGGCCAGTCCTCTGCTGGTATCTTCGTCTGCCTGGTTGTTGGCTTGTTCAGCCATAAGCTGATCGGCCGTGGCGAAGCCCAAGCAGGGCACGAGGAAACTGCCGATGTCGGCGATGGAGCCGAGGGAGATGAGGTCGTTGGCGGTGGCGGAGTCATTGATGATAGTGGTCATGGAAGTTCTCCAATTGGCGCTCTCCTTGAAATAGTCCGGGTGGAGAGGAAACCAGGTCGGCCAGTCGACTTAGGTAGTTGCCGGGACGGCAGCCTGAGGCCTTGCAGCGAGCTGCATGTTCTCAGGTATGGGTGCTGCGCAGATAATCGAGGGGTTAGCTCTTAGACGAAGTTGAATCTTCCCGGCGGATTTAGATAGGTGTATTTATGGTTTCACCCTAGAAAAAAGTGCACTGAGAAGTAAAAGGAGGATCGGCCCGAAAGCCCTTCAGATCAGGCCCAGGCAGCGGCAGAAGTAGCACTCGGGGGGAAGGCTACGAACAAATAGATTGCTCTCTTCACTAGCGCACCTCTCGTAAAAAGTGAAAAAGACGTGACTATTGAATAGCAGACAGCGGGCGCAAAACACGGCAGTCACGTTTATTTCACGCTGTTGAATTTATTCTCAATGCCTTACTAAATAGCCGCAATGTTTTTCCCTGATGAGGTATATCCGCATGGCCGATCCACTTGAAGCCCACGATCATGGTCAGCAGACGGCTGAAAGATTGCCAGCCAATCGCATGATGGATGAAGTGCATACCAGCCGCAACAGCCTCAATGTTCAGGACAGGCATAGTGAGCAAAAAATTGATTCTCTGCCCAGTCTAGAAATTGTGGATCACCAAAATCATCAGACTGACGCATCGCAAAAAACGGACAGCACGCAGCACGCCGATAGTGGTGTCCACGGAATGCCCTCGGACAGCATGCAGTACACCGATAGTCCTGTCAACGGAATGCCCTCGGACAGCATGCAGTACATCGATAGTGGTGTCCGCGGAATGTCCTCGGACACTATCCCTGGCCCCACATCCAGGGACATTGTTGAGGACGTAGGCGGCAAAGCTACGCCAAGTAGTCAAACTGCGCCGGGACTGAGCCCGGGACTGGATCAATCCACCGCGCGCATTGGTGGACCTAATCTGTCTCACACCGGCAATTTTCAGTAGAGCGTTAGAATTTAGCTGTAAGCAGAGACACAGAACGTGCGGATGAACATCTTCTCTACGGGCGACTCGGCTTTGGCTTCGGCCAATTCCATACACAGTTTGGAGTGAGTGGACGCACCCTGTACTGCGAAGAAATCAGCTAGTTTAGCCAGTCTCCAGGGGGACATCAATAGCGGGTTGGCTTCGTGGCAGGCCAGGTCGGTTTCTACAGCCATCTGATAGCGCTCCAGCGCCTCGTCGGCATAGCCCAACAAGATCAGGCATTCGCCCCACTCGTCGTAAAGCTCGGCGGCGGCAGAACCCAGTGTGCCTTCCATACGATACTCGGTCATCATTTCATAGGCCCACTGGTAGCACGCTTCCGCAGCGTCGAGATCGCTATTGTAGAAGGCCAGACGAGCCTTGTAGAGAAGAATGGCAAAGACTTTGAGTTCGGTAGGCAGCCAGGAATTGATTTCGGTCAGGCAGTTTTCGATTATGACGATGGCCGTTTTTACTTCACCCATCTGATAAGCCATACGAGCGCCCAGGGCCGGCTTGTTCCAGTTGACCCAGGAAGCCTGCGGTTGGGGCCGAGCCGAATTGGACTCCGGACGCATCGATAACTGATGCGCGCCGTCGGGCATATGACGGCCGAGTCCGCGGCTGATGGGCGATACTCTGCTCCAGGGCCTCTTGTACGTCATCTTGAAGCTAGCCTCGTCTGGGGGGGGATCATTTGATTAAACTGCGCGAAAGTAACATTGAGGTGACAGAAACGTGACATTACCGTGACGATACTCACTTTGTGTGACATTGAGCCGTCAGGGTTTCTGCGATTTTTAATGGAAAATTGCCTCAGGTGACAGCGATGAAATGTTTGCAGGGCGGCCTGATGGTAATATCGGGCTTCTCTCAGTGCGGCCGGCGGTAATTTAAATGTCCCGATATTTGCTGACTGTAACCATTTCATCTTGCCTGGCTTACGCTTTGCCCGTCCTCGGGCAAGAGCAGCAATTTATTATGCGGCCCTATGTACCTTCTGAACCTTCTGCTTCCTCCGCAACGGCAAAACCGGTTTCCGCCAAAGTGAAGATCAAAACCGGCCCGCCCCTGCCGTTTTCATCTTTAATCGAGCTTGAGAAGCCGCTACCGATCAAACACTTGCCCCTGGAAAAGATTGTTCTTTCCAGCGACATGACCTTTGAACCGTCCAAGGATCTTCTCACGGCGGCTGGGGAGGCTAAGCTCAAGACTTTAATGCCTACTTTTCGCAAGGCGAAGTCGCATCCAATTGTCATAGTCGGACATACCGACTCTATGGGTTTTGACGCAGACAATAAGGCACTGACTCTGCATCAGGCCCAGCGCATAAAGGGTTGGCTTGTGGCGCACGGTCTGGCTAAAGCTATTGCCGTCGAAGCACGCGGGGAAGGGTCAAATTCGCCGCTTCCCTCCGCACAAAAGCACACGATCAATGACGGAATGGCGTCAGGTGCGCGCAATCGCCGTATTGAAATTGTCATCGATCCCAACCGCGTGGTTGAAGCGGAACAAGTAGCCGCCAAACCGGTTGTTGTCGCTCCACCGCCTGCGGATAAAAGCGCAGAGGATGATACCAATGAGGGCAAAGCTGCGGATGCGCCGCCTGATCTTACAGGTGGTTTGCTTGACGCCGATTCGACGATGATACCTGTCTCGGAAGAGGATTTGAATCCAAACAAAGTGCCAGACAATGGCTCCGATGGCAAGTCAGCTCATCATAAAGTGAATGAAGGCGAGTGGGGTCGCGGCGGCTCCGATTTCGGCAACAATGTAAGTTCGTTTGGCCAGATGAGCGGTTACGGTGGCGACGCATCGCAGTACAACGCCGAAGGCAAGCGAGTGGTGAAAGTCACTCCCAGCACCGCCGATCTGGAAGCCAAACGCAAAGAAACGGTGGAAGCGCAAAACGAATTTGGTTTGTGGCGCGATCCCTGATTCCCTGAACCTGTCGAGTCAGAATTTCGTCACAGCCCCGGTCACTGATGCAGTGTCGGAAATGTGTCAATTTCACACGAGCAAGTAGAGTGGTATCACTTCGGAAAGCCCCGTAGATACCGCATTGTCGGCCTTTCTCGCGATTGCTAGATTGCTTGCATCGCCACTGTCACAACAAGGAGATTAGAACAATGCCTGCATTTGATATCCACAGGGGATCTGAGCAACTGGCACAAGCGGCATCTGCCGGGGACGGTCTTACAACCGCGCGCATCCTTGAGGAAGCCGGCTCCTGCAATTGGAAAGCATTGGTGTATGCAACAAATGTGATTGCCGAAAATGGCCCCTTTAAGCTGAGCACCAGCGATGAATTGAGCAATCACGGTGAAACGGAAACAATCACGCTCTACAAATTGGGCAATGCCATAAACGGTTATGGACAACAGCAGGACAACAGAGTGTATCCGTTGGCATCGGTGAATGACACGCGTTGTGAGAAGAAATAGCAGTTATGGTCAATCCCGCTCGGTACCTGCCCTGCGGTAAAAAGCACGACGATACTACTAGTCGTTGTAGTATCGATTTGGCAAAAAAATTCCTTCGAGAATTGAGGGCGGTAAAAACAGAAAAGAGTGGAGTCGCCCCGAAGGACGACCCCACTCTTTCTCTTTACCGGAGCGAGGAAGCTTCGCTGACGTAGATCACCGGTTGGGCCGACTCGAGGTCGACGCCGGTGATACGCACGCAGAGCTTGCTGCCGTTTTCCATGAGCGTGAAGCGCTGTTCTTTGATCGTCGGGGTGAAGCCGATCAGCCCGTCCTTGGCCAGAATGGCCGGGACAGGGATCGCCTCACCGTTTGGGTCCGCGATGGCAATGATGAGACTTTCGTCCTTCTTGACCGAGACCACACCGGCGAACACCTGTCCGATCAAGGACTGGGCGCGGTCGGCGTTGTCTGGCAGGGGCGATTGGATCGAGGTTTGCATAGCGTACCTTCCGTTTATAGGTTATGAGTAGCCGTGGCTCCTGCCTGATGCAGGGGGGCACAGCTCTCAGTTCGTTACCCGTAGGCGGGGATTGAACGTCTTGGGTTTTGACTGGCGTCGTGATGCCGCCTTGACCTGGACAAAATCTTAGGCAAAAACTCAGAGCGGTTGATGGTTGACGGTCAGATTGGCTCGTTGAGCAAAACTGGACCAGTCGTTACCGCGGAAGTCATTGCAGGCTTGGGCAAAAACTTCCACAACACTCTGGGGGAAAAGTTCAGCAAGGCCGACCGCCGTAGCTTCAATGCAAGCGTGCGTGTTAACGCCGCAGACTAGGAAGCGCGGGCAGGTCAGGTCCATTGCGGTAAGAGCATGAGCTACGCGAGCGCTGCCGTCGATTTCTGCCTTGGCTCTTCCGGTGAAGTAAGGCATGCCTCGGGCGGCGGCAATCAGCTCTTCATAAGTGCTCCCGTAACAGCGTAATGGGACGTAGGTAAGATACTCGAGCACGACAACAGCCATGTTGTTTGCCCGGGCCTGTTCAATCAGCTTGCGTACAGCCTGGCGGAGCCAAACTGCTTGCGAGGCGGGAAGGTCAGGCTGCATATCCACTACGACCAGGGTATCTCTGGCGAGGGGCATGGAGGGAGCTCCTGGGGTGAAATGTTAGCTGGTGGTTGGCTGGAGAAGGGTTTTGGTGGTGGGACCGGAATGATGGGGAGAGGTATGGACCTTTTGTTTAACAACTATCGACCCTCTGTTTCACCCCAAGAAAGATTGCAACCTTATCACTTGGCAGCCTGGCGAGAGGTCAACCATTGGCGGCTTCTCATCTGCTTGGCTAGCTCCCCTCGCGCTATCTTTTGGACTGTCCCAATAATTTGCCATGCTGGGTGAATAAGCTTATAACGGTGTAAACTGCTTAAGAAGCTTCTGAGCGGCCATTCGGCGGACATTTTTGTCGACAGAAAATAAACCTGGTTGAGCAAAATGGGTAGTAAAAAAGAGTGATGTCTAACCTGAAGTCGATCGATCATTCAAGCTTGCTAGGCCGAGCAAGGGTGTATTTTTGCTTAATCAGATCTAACTGCGCCGCTAGGCCTTTTGTGTCAATACTTTGCGAAATGCGGAATCTATGACCCAGCAACCTGAGCCGGATTTGCCGGCAAAAGTATCAATAGATGAAGCTAGCAAGGCTATTACAGTGGCACCACTGGCGGCGCGGCCCCAGACGAACAACTGGCTTTCTATGCCTTTTGTCCTCACATGTTTTTCCTGGACCCTGGTTGCTGCCATCTGCCTGATCAATTTTGGCCTGGCCGTATTAATGGCTTCGGCTGGGCAATATGGCATGGCGGCTGTTAACGGACTCTATTCCATTTTGATGCTCTGGATTTTTGGATCTACACTTATAGGTGCACCGGTACTGTTTATGGCTGTGCGCCAGCTTGAGCAGCGCAATTTTTTTGTGGCCGAACAGTCATTTAAAAACTATCTCGACCTGGTCAAAAGACTGAGGCTGTATCAGGATGGGCACTATCAGGTGGCGACCGCCAATCTGGCTCTGATTAAACTAACGCGCGGCGATTATCACCATGCAGAGTTGCTCTACGAAGAATTGATTGCCAAAACAAAGGTCAATAAAAGGCAGGCCGGTCACACTTTGGCAGCGGTTTACATCAACAATCTAGCCTGTGTAAAGATTTCCCAGGCACTAACTCATGAGGATCTCTTTGATCTGGAGCTGGAGGAAGCTGAACGTCTGGCTAACGAAGCACTGACTATCTGGCGCAGCGGCCATGGGCGCAAATCCCCTGGTGGAGCGGCCTATCCGCTCCTGGCCCTGGCCGAAATAAAAATCCTGCGTCATGATCTGGAGGCCGGTGAGAAACTTCTGCAAGAAGTGATCCAACTCAATAACAGCGCCAAGCAGTCCATTTTTGTATTGCCTTCATCGCGTCAGGACCTGTATTTCGAGAGTTACCTCTGGCTCACCTTGCTCTATTTGAAACAGGGCAAAAAGACCGAGGCCGATGCCATTATCAAAAGTCTGATCAGTCAGTTACAGGTCCGTCCGGCACCGGTTCTGCAGCACTCTATGGCGGTGCTTAATCGCATCGTTCGCGCATATATGGAAATAGGAGCGCTGACCGAAGCTGAAGAAGTTTTGAACTTTGCTTATTCGGTGGCCAGGGGCTTTCCTATGCATCCCGAGGCTCAGGAAATTGCTGAGACTTTTGAAGAACTTCTGATCAAAAGCGATCGCAAAGACGAAATCGCCGACATGAAACTTTGGATAAGGCCGGTTTTAGAATTGGGACTGGACAGCCTTTAAGAGCTAGCGCTAAGTGACATGGTTTATGTTTCATCAACCATTTCAGGTTTATAGCTTGATCTGCTCAGACAGCTATTACTAAGTTCAAATCCTCACAACTTCAACCTTCTTTTAGTTTTTATACACCCGGATCTACCTCACTCACCAGCCCGGCCAGTCCTACCTTCTCCAATTTGCTGGAGTCGATTTGGCCCTGCCTGAGCGCTGTCTGAGCACTGGTCCGTGCAATGCTCCGTGCAATGTTCTGACGATTGTTTTGTCTCAGTTTTTCAACAGTCTGAGGAGTTCACATGACTCAAATTTCGCTATCTGCTTCAAGCTCTGCCTCGCCGTCTGCTTCGATATCCGCTTCGCCATCGCTTCTCAAAATCGGCATCATCGGCAGTGGCGGTCTTGCTGACCAGTGGCTGGCCCCTGCCTTCGCCGGCCTTGATGGTGCCTGTCTCTGGAGTGTGCTCAGTCGCGACATCAAAAGCGCCGACGCTTTTGCCGCCAAGCATGGCC
>Ga0207711_10004718_pt1 | contig 11585 bp, 11 predicted proteins | sample KBSS34metaG_FD_184401 | JGI IMG/M metagenome (GOLD analysis project Ga0207711, IMG submission 184401) | Switchgrass rhizosphere microbial communities from Kellogg Biological Station, Michigan, USA - KBS S3-4 metaG (SPAdes) (version 2) | ecosystem: Host-associated > Plants > Roots > Rhizosphere...
TCTACCTCGACCAGGCGCAATCGATCGGTCCGGATTCGCGGGCCGGCCAGTTCGTTGCGGCGCGCGGCCAGCAAAAGCGCGGGCTCAACGAGAATCTCGCGCGCGAAATCCTCGAACTCCACACGCTCGGGGTGCGCACCGGCTACAGCCAGGCCGACGTCACCGAATTCGCCCGGGCGTTGACCGGCTGGACCGTGAGCGGGCTCGCCCGCGGCCCCGCGGCGCGGATGCTCGGCGGCGGCCAGACTGGCGATTTCGCCTTCGCTGAATTGATCCACCAGCCGGGCGAACGGCAGATCATGGGCCGCCGCTATAGTCAGGACGGCCAGCGCCAGGCGCATGCGATCCTGATGGACCTGGCCGCCAACCCGGCGACCGCCAAGCATCTGTCGACCAAGCTTGCCCGCCATTTCGCCGGCGATGACCCGCCGCCGGCGATGGTCGAGCGCCTGACTCAGGCCTACCTCAAGAGCGGCGGCGATTTGCCGACGGTCTATCGCGCGATCCTCGCGTCGCCCGAGGCGTGGGCGCCGCAGCCGCTCAAGTTCAAGACGCCGTGGGACTGGTCGGTGTCGGCGCTGCGCGCGTTCAACCAGGACGCGCTCGATCCGACGCTTGCCGGCACGCTGATGAACCAGCTCGGCCAGCCGGTGTGGAAGCCGGGTTCGCCGGCGGGTTTCGACGATATTGCCGCGAGCTGGGCCGCGCCGGAAGCCCTCGTGCGCCGCGTCGAGGTCGCCCAGCGGCTTGCCGAGCGGGTCAGCTCCTCGGTCGATCCACGGGTGCTCGCCGACAAGGTCCTGCCGGGCGCGCTGGGCGAGCCGACCCGCACCGCCATCGCCCGTGCCGAAAGTCCCGCCGAGGGTTTGGCGCTGCTCCTGGTCAGCCCCGAATTCGTGAGGAGATGAACATGTTCTCCCGCCGCTTCTTCCTTGCCGCCAGCGGAGCGTCCGCCGCGATTGCCACCCTGCCGGGCATGGCCTTCGCCCGCGCCAACACCAACCGCCGCTTCGTGTTCATCATCCAGCGCGGCGCCGCCGACGGCCTCGCCATCGTCGCCCCGACCGGCGACCCGGCGTTCCACGGCGTGCGCGGCGACTTCATCCCGGACCTGCAGACCGGGGCCAAGCTCGGCAGCTTTTTCACGCTCCACCCGGCGCTCGCCGAGACCGCCAAGCTTTACGCGGCGAACCAGGCGTTGTTCGTCCACGCCGTCGCTTCGCCCTATCGCGATCGCTCGCATTTCGACGGCCAGAACGTGCTCGAGACCGGGGGCTCTGCCGCCTACCGCTTGAAGGACGGCTGGCTCAATCGCCTGCTCGGCCTGCTCCCGGCCGACGAGACCAAGGCGCTGGCGCTATCGTCGACTGTGCCGATGGCCCTGCGCGGCCCGCACGAGGTGTCGTCCTATGCCGCTTCGGCCTTGCCGAATGCGTCGGACGACCTGCTCGCCCGGGTGGCCAATCTCTACGAGAGCGACGCACAGCTCCACGGCCTGTGGAGCGCGGCGATGGAAACCCGTATGACCGCGGGCGACCTCGCGGCGGCCGGCGGCCAGAATGGCGCGGCGACCGGCGCGCTCGCGGCCAAGCTCCTGACCGGCGACAGCGGCGCGCGCATCGCGATGATCGAGACCGGCGGCTGGGACACCCACTCGGGCCAGCGCGGGCGCTTGAACGCGCAACTGCGCGGGCTCGACCAGATGGTCGGGGCATTGAAGACCGGGCTGGGCGCGGACTGGGCGAATACATTGGTGATCGTCGCGACCGAGTTCGGCCGCACCGTGGCGCCCAACGGCACCGACGGGACCGACCACGGCCAGGCCTCGGCGGCGATGCTGCTCGGCGGTGCGGTCGCTGGCGGCAAGGTCGTCGCCGACTGGCCGGGGCTGTCGAACGGCGCGCTCTACGAAGGCCGCGATCTGAAGCCGACGACCGACCTCGACGCCCTGATCGCCGGCGCGCTGGCGCAGCATTATGCGCTCGAGCCGGCGCGAACGATGACGACGCTGTTCCCGGAGACGCGGGGGACGGCGTTGGGCGAGAAACTGATCCTTGCCTGACCGCTAGGGTGACGAGCCGTGCCGCGCACGTTAGAGGCGCGGCGATGTCACTTTACGCCCAATATGCCGCGCTTCTTGACGGAGTGCTCGACGACCTCGTGACCGACGGCGCGCTGCCGGCCGGGATCGACCGCAAGAATGTCACGGTCGAACCGCCGCGCGATCCGTCGCATGGCGATCTCGCGACCAACGCGGCGATGGTCCTGGCCAAGGCCGCGGGCACCAACCCGCGCGCGCTTGCCGAGGCGATCAAGCCCAAGCTTGAGGCGCTGCCGCCGGTGACTTCGGTCGAGATCGCCGGACCGGGGTTCATCAATCTCCGCCTGCAACCTGACGCCTGGCGCGACGAGTTAAAAACCATTCTCCGCGAAGGCGAGGAATATGGCCTGTCGACGATCGGCAACAACGAGCGGGTCAATGTCGAATATGTGTCGGCCAACCCGACCGGACCGCTCCACATGGGCCATTGCCGCGGTGCGGTGGTCGGCGACAGCCTTGCGCGCTTGCTCGAGGCAGCGGGCTTCCGCGTCACCAAGGAATATTATGTCAACGACGCCGGGGCGCAGGTCGATACGCTCGCCCGCTCGGTGCACCTCAGGTACCGCGAGGCGCTCGGCGAAGACATCGGCGACATCCCCGAAGGCATGTACCCGGGCGACTATCTAAAGCCGGTTGGCGAGCAGCTCGCCGCCCAACATGGCGACAAGTTCGCGTCCGCTCCCGAGGAGGAGTGGCTGCCGCTGTTTCGCGATGCGGCGATCGCGGCGATGCTCGACCTCATCCGCCACGATCTCGGGCTGCTCGGCATCCACCACGATCTGTTCGCGTCGGAGGCTGAGGTTCAGCGCAAGGGCGCGGTTGACGAGGCGATGGGTGTGCTCCGCGACAAGGGCCTGGTTTACGAAGGCGTGCTCGAACGCCCCAAGAGCCTCGATCCGCACGACGAGTGGGAGCCGGTGGAACTGACCTTGTTCCGCTCGACCCAGTTCGGCGACGACCAGGACCGGCCGATGAAGAAATCGGACGGCAGCTGGACCTATTTCGGCTCCGATGCCGCCTATCACTGGCAGAAATCCCGCGACGCCGATCATCTGGTCAACATCTGGGGTGCCGACCATTCGGGCACGGTCAAGCGCGTCCAGTCGGCGGTCAAGGCGCTGACCGACGGCCGCGTCGACCTCGACGTCAAGATCATCAACATGGTCCGGCTGTTCCGCGCCGGCGAGCCGGTCAAGATGTCCAAGCGCGCCGGCGATTTCGTGACGCTCGCCGAGGTGGTCGAGGAAGTCGGCAAGGACGTCGTCCGGTTCATGATGCTGACCAAGCGCGCCGATACGCCGCTCGACTTCGACTTCGCCAAGGTGGTCGAGGCGTCGAAGGACAATCCGGTGTTCTACGTCCAGTACGCCCATGCGCGGATCAGCTCGCTCAAACGCAAGGCGGCCGAGGCGGGGGTCGACCTGGACGTACCGGCGGAGCTCAACCTGCTCGACGATGAGGAACTCGGGCTGGTCAAGCGCGCGGCCCAATATTCGCGCGTGATCGAGAGCGCGGCAATTGCGCACGAGCCGCACCGCATCGCCTTTTTCCTCTACGATCTCGCGGCTGAATTCCACGCTCTGTGGAACCGCGGCAACGACGATCCCGCGCGCCGCTTCCTCGTTGAAAATAATCCACAACTTTCGCGGGCGCGGCTGGAACTCGCGCTCGGAATCGCGCAGATCATCAAGAGCGGTTTGGCCCTCATGGGAGTGGCCGCGACCGAGGAGATGCGCTGACCATGACCGACAGCCGGGTGGCACTCGGCCTGGACCGCCTGCCATGGCTTCCTGACGAACCCGCGCGGACGCGCAGGCCCACCGGCAATCTGTTCGGTTGGGCCGCGGTCGCGATCCTGCTTGTCGCGGGTCTCGCTTACTGGCTTGGGCTGAAGAGCGCCGAAGAAGCGCCGCCCGGGACGGCGTCGTCGCTCATCCAGCCCAATGCCACGGTGCCGCTTCCTCAGGCATCGGGCCAGTCGCGCCCGTCCGAGGTCCAGCCGGTTGCGCCGCCCAAGCTCGAGCCGATGGCGGCACCGCCAATCCCGATCATGGAATCGCAGGAATCGGCCCCGCGCCGAGCCCCGGTCGAACGTGTCCGCCCGCGGCCCGAACCCGCCGTTGAGGCGACACCAACGGACTCAGCGTCGGAGACGGCGCTCAACGAAACCATCGCCGCGCAGGAAACCCCGAAGCCCGCCGCGTCCGGCCCGTGGCCGGTGCGTGTGGTCGATGGGGCGTCGGGCCGGTTGGTCCGCGTCGGCGCGTTCCGCACCGCGCGCCAGGCGAAGAAGGGGTGGTGGGCGATCGTCCGCATGAACCCGACGCTCAAGCGCTTGCCCGCGCTGGTCGTGCCGGTGCAGTCGCTGCGCAATGGCCGGGTTTATTACCGGCTGCAGATGGGGACGACGTCGCAGGCCCATTCGACTGTGCTGTGCCAGCGCATGCGGATGATTGCGCAAAGCTGCGTCGTGATCGACCAGCGCGGCGATGAGCCGGGCCTGTGACCGACGAGCGCGCGGGCTATGACGATGGCCAGCTGCCATGGCTGGCCGCGGTCGACGACGAAGACGAACCGCGCGGGGTGTCGGCACGCAAGATGCTCGCCGCGCTGCTGATCGTCGTGCTCGCCGGCGCGCTCGTGGCCGCGACCTTCTTCTGGATTGGCCGCCGCGACGCCGGCCTCAACGGCCCGCCGGAACTGATCCGCGCGGAGGCGGGACCGTATAAGGTCAAACCGCCGAACCCCGGCGGACTCGATGTCGCCGGCGAGAGTGAAACCGCGTTCGAGACCAGCGCGGGCGAGGACAAGGATGCCCAGCTCGATCTCAGCAAGATGCCCGAGACGACGGTTGCGCCGCCCAAGGAAACGCCCAAGCCCGTCCCGGTGCCGGAGGCCAAGGATCCGGTCGCAACGGCGCCGGCGCCCGCGCCGATGCCCACCGGCCCGAAGGGCAGCGTGATCCAGCTCGGCGCGTTCGCCAATCAGGCTCAGGCCGAACGGGCGTGGGCGGCGCTGTCGGCGCGTTTCCCGTCGATCGCCGCGATGACCAAGCTGATCGTGCCGTTTCCGGGCGGGATCCGGTTGCGGGCCAGCGCGGGCTCGCCCGCCGATGCGAAGCAGGCCTGCCAGACGCTGCGGGGCGCGGGCGAAAACTGCTTCGTGGCGCAATAATGCAGGCGGCAATTTACGGGCTCGAAGGGCTGGAACTGACGGCGGACGAGCGTGCGTTTTTCGGCGACGCCGATCCGGCGGGGTTCATCCTCTTCCGGCGCAATTGCGAAGACCCTGAGCAGCTGCTGCGGCTGACCGATTCGCTGAGAGACCTGACAGGCCGCCCCGACGTGCCGGTGCTGATCGACCAGGAGGGCGGCCGGGTAGCGCGGATGCGTCCGCCGGTGTGGCCGGCGTTCCCGGCGGCCGAACGGTTCGCCCAGCTGTATGCGCTCGCGCCGTCATCGGCGATCGAGGCAGCGCGGTCGAACGCGCGGGCGATCGCGCTGAGCTTGCGCGCGTGCGGGATCAACGTGAACGCTCTGCCATTACTCGATGTCCGCCAGGAGGGCGCGAGCGACATCATCGGCGACCGCGCGTTGGGCTCTTCGCCGATGCAGGTCGCGGCGCTTGGCCGGGTGGTGCTCGACGGCATGGCGTCGGCTGGCGTGGTCGGGATCATCAAGCACATGCCGGGGCACGGCCGGGCGCTGGTCGACAGCCACAAGGAACTGCCGGTCGTCACCGCCGACGCCGAGACGCTCGAGATCGACCTTGAGCCGTTCGAGCGGCTGCGGTCGGCGCCAATGGGCATGACCGCGCACGTCGTTTACGAAGCGTGGGACGCCGAGCGCCCGGCGAGCCTGTCACCGACCGTTATCCATGACATCATTCGCGGCCGCATCGGCTTCGACGGCTTCCTGATGAGCGACGATCTGGGGATGGAAGCGCTGGCCGGCGATTTCGGTGGCCGCGCGGCCGGGGTAGTCGCCGCCGGCTGCGACGCCGCGCTCCATTGCTCGGGCAAGATGGAGGAAATGGTCGCGGTTGCCGCTGCGGCTCCGGCGCTGACGCCCGAAGGCGAGACCAGGCTGGCGCGGGCGATGACCATCACCTTGGTCGACGGCGACGGCCCCGACTTTGCTGAAGCGGTCGCCAAGCGCGACGCACTGCTGGCGCTGGTGTAGGGTCGGCTCGCGTGGAAACCGACGAAGAATTCGAACAGCTCGCGGTCGCCCAGTCGGACGAGCTTAACCTGACCCTTGACGGGTGGGAGGGGCCGCTCGACCTGCTGCTCAGCCTCGCCCGGGTGCAGAAGGTCGACCTCGCGCAGATCTCGATCCTCCAGCTGGTCGAGCAATATCTTACCTATCTGAACGAAGCGCGCGCGCTCAAGCTGGAGATCGCCGCCGATTATTTGGTGATGGCGGCGTGGCTCGCCTACCTCAAATCCTGCCTGCTCCTGCCCAAGGATCCGGAAGCGGACCCGAGCCCGGAGGAAATCGCGCTCCGGCTGCAGATGCGCTTGCAGCGCCTGGACGCCATGCGCGAGGCTGGCGCCCGGCTGCTCGGCCGCGACCGGGTCGGCCGCGATGTTTTCCAGCGCGGCGCGCCCGAAGGGATGCGGCTGGTGCGCAAGGCCGACTGGCAGGTGCGCGATTTCGATCTCTTCGCGGCTTATGGCGCGGTCCGAGCGCGCACCCAGCCGGCGATGCACGTGGTCCATCCGCGCGCGGTCATGACGCTTGAGGAAGCGCTCGACCGGGTCAGCCGGATGATCGGCGCGGCGCTCGACTGGACCATGCTCGAAAGCTTCCTGCCGTCGACCCAGGATCCGCAGTTCCGCCGCTCGTCGCTGGCGTCGAGCTTCCTCGCCGCGCTCGAACTCGCCCGCCGCGGCAAGCTCGATATCGCCCAGGATGAGCCGTTCGCGCCGATCAAGCTGCGGGCGGCCTGATGGACGAGCTGACCCGTGCCATCGAAGCGACATTGTTTGCCTCGGCGACCCCGCTCACGGTCGAGGAAATCGGCCAGCATGTCGGCGAGGGCCCGGTCGAAATCGCGCTCGGCGAGTTGTCAGCTCACTATGAGGGGCGTGGGATCGAGCTGGTGGAGCGCGGTGGGCGGTGGCATTTCCAGACCTCGCCCGACCTCGCGCATCTGCTGCGGCGGACCCGCGAGGAGCCGCGGCGGTTGTCGCGCGCGGCGACCGAAACGCTGGCGATCATCGCCTATCATGAGCCGGTCAGCCGCGCCGAGATCGAGGGGATCCGCGGTGTGCAAATCTCCAAGGGCACGCTCGATGTGCTGATGGACGCCGGCTGGGTCCGGCCTGCCGGGCGGCGCGAGGGGCCGGGGCGGCCCTTGCTCTATGCGACCACGCAGGAGTTCCTGACCCATTTCGGGCTGGCCTCGCGCCGCGACTTGCCCGGCATCGACGATTTGAAGGCCGCGGGACTTTTAGACCCGCTCGACGAGTCTGTGTTCCAGCTTCAACTGGAAAGCGAGAGCGAGGAGGACTAGAAGCCTCGCCAAAGGAGTTTCTAATGGGCGGTTTCAGCATTTGGCATATCCTGATCTTCGCGATCATCCTGCTGCTGTTGTTCGGCGGCAATCGCTTCTCGGCGATGATGGGCGACGTCGCCAAGGGCCTGAAAAGCTTCAAGCAGGGGATGTCCGACGATGAGGACGATGCCCGCAAGCGCTACGAGGAAAAGCGGCGGGCCGAGCCGCCGCGCGCGATCGGCCGGCAGGACGACCCGATCGATGTTACGCCGCGGTCCACCGATTCGGTGCCGCCGCCGCCGCGAGACGACGAAGCGCGTTAAGAACCTTTAGAGAGCCGCCATGTTTGGCGTCGATTCCTCCGAGCTTGCGGTCGTTGCGATCCTCGCACTGATCTTCATTGGCCCCAAGGACCTGCCCAAAGTCATGCGGACGGTCGGCTATTGGGTCGGGCGGATGCGCGGCATGGCGCGCCATTTCACCTCGGGCATCGAGAATATGATGCGCGAAGCCGAGCTTGAGGAAATGGAGAAGAAGTGGCGCGAGGAGAATGAGCGCATCTTGAAGCTTCATCCGGCCAACGCCGATTATCCCGAACCGGGCAAACCCGACGAGATGCCGCCGGTCGCCAGTCCCGATGTTCCGGATGACGAGCTTCCGCCCGAGAAGCGACCGTTGCCGTGAAGGACATCGACGAAACCAAGCAGCCTCTACTCGAACATCTGATTGAGCTTCGGCGGCGCCTGCTGTGGTGCCTGGCGACACTGGTCGTCACCTTCTTCGTCTGCTTCTACTTTGCCAAGGACATCTTCGCGGTGCTGGTCCAGCCGTTGCTCCGCGCGGGGCAGGGCAAGCTTATCTACACCGACATCTTCGAGGCCTTCTTCGTCCAGGTGAAGGTCGCGCTGTTCGCGGCGCTGATGCTGAGCTTCCCGGTCCTCGCGACCCAGTTGTGGCGGTTCATCGCGCCCGGGCTCTACGTGAAAGAAAAGAAGGCTTTCCTGCCGTTCCTGCTGATGACCCCAATCTTCTTCGGGGCGGGCGCCGCTTTCGCCTATTTTTTCGCGATGCCGTGGGCGCTGCACTTCCTGCTTAGCTTCCAGGGCGACGTCGGCGGCGTGAACCAGGAGGCGCTTCCCGGCGTCGGCAATTACCTGAATTTCGTCACGCGCTTCCTGTTCGGGTTCGGCGCGGCCTTCCTTCTCCCGATCCTCCTCATGATCCTCGAGCGCGCGGGGCTGGTCACGCGCGAGCAGCTGGCCAAGTCGCGGCGCTATGCCATCGTCGGCGCGGCCGCAGTCGCTGCGGTGCTCACGCCGCCAGATGTCGTTTCAATGCTGATGTTGCTGGTGCCGCTCTACGGCCTTTACGAGTTCGCGATTCTTGCGATCCGCATCACTCACTGGCGGGCAGCGCGCCGCGCCGCTCGGTCAACCCCTGAGTTTCCGGAAGCCCAGACAAAAGAGGGCCCGGAAGCGCCACCGGGGGGGGGGAGGGTTGGCGGTTCCGGGCCCATTTAATTGGATAGCGAGAGCGGGGGGGCAAAAGGTCACTATCCAAACTGCACAACGCCGCTTCTTCGCGATCAGTTCCGACCCCCGGAATTATTTTTTTGCTGCCACCGTAACGACTTACTGCCTCCTCTAGACCGGAGGAAACACCGGCAAATCAACGCTGTATCGCCCGAGCTTGCGGTCGAGGTTCGAACGCAGCTGCTTGGCGAGCCCGGCGATAATACGTTCAAACTGCATTTTTTCGGGTTGGTCCGACTCCTCGGGGACCAGCACCGGACTGCCGAGCATGAGGCGGGCCGTCAGCTCGCTTGTCCGCCGTAGCGAAATCTCGACCGGGTCGAGCGGGCGATTGAGCATAGCAAACTCGACGATCTCGGTAATCAGGAAGGCGACCGCGACGGCTACGTCCTGGGTCGTGTTGACCGTCTCGAGGTCGAGCTCGACCTGGAACTTCCGCGCCGGCTCGGGGGCGCCAGCGCGGAGTTCGGCGGCGAGCTCGGCGAGCAGCGGACGGAGCGCAATTCCGCGATTCTCCTCCATCTCCGCAAAATGGTTGCGGTGGACGATCGACAGCGCGCCGACGCGGCGGCCGATTCCGGCGTAAGCCGCGCGCGCTTCCGACGTCTCCGCGCTGCGCCCGTGAATGTTGAGCAATGAGGCGACCACCTGGAGGTTGTTCTTCACCCGGTGATGAACCTCACGAACCAGGCGCACCTGTCCGGCCAACGCGCCGGTCATTTCGCGTTCCGACTCGTCGACTCTGGCAATCGCCCGCCCGAATGCGTCGCGAAGGCCCTGGATTTCGGTCGACGGCCCGAGTTTTTGCGGGAGGTGGAGCTCTTCCTCACCCGGCTGGTAGCGGATCACCGCGCGCTGCAGCACCTTCAGCGGCCGGATCAGCAACCGCGTCACAAGGAACCACGTGATCAAGGTCGCTGCTACCCACATCAGCACGGGGAGCAGCAGGACGAGGCGGTCGGCGGTCGTCACCCGGTCCACCGGATTGGCAACCCGCGCGGTCAATCCATCGTTGCCAACCCGCCATTCGGTGAATTGCAGGTTCCCGTCCGATCCACCGTCGGGACCGATGACACGCAACTCTCCGGTTCCGTCGCGGAGCAACAGGGACTGCAAGTTGGGGCTGGCGGCATGGGCGACAGCGGCGCGGAGGGCGGCGGTGTCGATCGAACCCGTTGCCATGCCGTCGTTAACGCCGACCCGAATGATCACGGCATCCGATTGGGGTGCGACGCGCAGGCGGATATCGCCCGGCGCGACGACCGGCAGGCTCCCGGTGTCGCCAATATCACCGGCCTTGCACAAGGGCTGCCCGGTCGCCGTTTCAAGCTCGAACCGCTGCGCGACGGCGGGTGCGATGGCGAGCGAGCTCTGGGCGCGTTCGCAGGCGTTATGAGGGTCGGCTGCCAATGCGCCGTTGGCCGCAATCCGGAGCGCCAGGGCGTTGCGCGCAATAAGGCTCTCGATTGCGTTGGCGGCGGCTTTGGCCTGGTCGTCACTGCGGCCGCGGAGGGCCTCGTTGGCTTGGCGGATCCCGGATTCACCGAGCCACGTCAGGGCAACGCCAATCGGGAGCAGTGCGGCAGTCAGGATCAGGAGGAGCTTGGCCGCCGTCGGCAAGCCCGCAAAGCGGTCAGCGGCTGCGCTCAACACTCCGCCCCGCCCACCGGCATATGCTCAGCTAAGTTTTCCGAGAAGGTCGATAAACTCGTCAGGCACGTTCTCGCGCAGTGTGTCATCGTAGACCGAGCGGAGTGCTCGCCCGAGATCGGCGCTGCGCGGCTTTTTCTTGGGGAGAATTGGCGGCTTGCCGGGCTCGATCTTGCGCTCGGCCCCTCCCGACTTGCCGCGTTTCGTAACACTCAACCTCTCGTCCCCCCTGGCGCAGATTCGCGCGCTTCAGACAAACTCCACCCCCATACGCAATGGGCCTGCCGACCAACTCTCACGTCTGAACTCGTCGCGTGCATAGTTGGCTGCAGACCCGCCTCCGCGAAGGGGGAAACCAAATCGGCTGTGCTTGGTTCCACACCTGCTTCACTTCTTTGGCGAGGGGCGCAGCAGAGCGGACATTAGTCTTGCAGGGTTGCAACAATAAGGTGGCGCGGCCAAAGACGCCGCAAGTCTCATTTGAGGAGTGCATTCACTTATGTCGCTGGGCCAGGAACTTGCTCCGCATCTGCCATTTTTGCGGCGCTACGCACGCGCGTTAACGGGCAGCCAGACGCACGGCGATGCATTCGTTCGAGCCACGCTCGAAGCGATTGTCGCCCAACCTGACGAATTTCCGCGGGACGTCGATCCCCGCCTCGGCCTGTACAAGACGTTCCACGCCATCTGGTCGACAGCCAACATCGAAGAGGGCGATGAGCCGCCACGCGGCGCCGCGGGCCCCGAAAGCATTGCCCACGCCCGCTTGTCGCGGATTACTCCCCTGTCGCGCCAGGCGTTGC
>Ga0207711_10004726_pt1 | contig 11574 bp, 13 predicted proteins | sample KBSS34metaG_FD_184401 | JGI IMG/M metagenome (GOLD analysis project Ga0207711, IMG submission 184401) | Switchgrass rhizosphere microbial communities from Kellogg Biological Station, Michigan, USA - KBS S3-4 metaG (SPAdes) (version 2) | ecosystem: Host-associated > Plants > Roots > Rhizosphere...
AGGCCGGGCGCCGGCTAGGGGACTGAGCGCCTCAAGGGGTCCATTGGGCCAGCCAGTCGGCCAGCGCCTGGGGGGTCATGTGGCGTGCGTCCTCCAGGGCCGAGACGCGGCCCGGATCGAGCAGCTTGTCGGTCTTCGGATCGACCACCAGCAGGGCGGGCACGCCTTCCAGCCGCTCGGTGATGCCGTAGTGGGCAGGAATCTGCAGGTTGGTGTCGAAGCGGCCCACATCGACCAGGACGGTGACGTAGTGCTGCGCCAGGAACGGCTTCAGATCGGGCCGCTCCATGGTGGCGGTGAGGATCCGGCAGTCGCCGCACCAGTTGCCGCCCAGCTCGATGAGCAGGAGCTTGCCGGTCTTCTTCGCCCGCGCCTTGGCCCGCGCCACGTCGGCATTGGCGTTGGCCTGCTCGTTGTAGGGATAGGGCAGCGGCGGGGTGAGCTGGGCGAAGCTGTCGATGCCGATCTTCGGCGCCGGCGCGGCGGCGGCCGGCAGGGCGAGGCTCAGGATCATCAAGGTGGCGGCAAGGCGGCGCATCATCCCTCCAGGAAAGGCTTCAAGCCGCGGATTGCAAGAGGGCGCCCCGCCCGCCATGCTCGCGTGATGGGTTGGGTCGACATGGCGGGACACTCGTGACGGCCAGCACGCCCATTGAGGCCTATTCGCTGGCCGAGCTGTTCGACAACGCCGTGGACGGCGTATTCGTCTCCGACGAGAGCGGCCGCTATCTCTATGTGAACCCGGCGGGCGCGGACCTGCTGGGCTATCCGCGCGAGGCGCTGATCGGCGCCAACGTGGCCGACGTGATCGACATCGCCGACGCCCCGCGGGTGGCGGCCTGGCGCGAGACCAACCCGCACGACCCGGTGCGCGGCGAATGGCGGCTGAAGCGCCGCGACGGCTCGTGGGTCGAGGTGGAGATCCAGGGCCGCATCCTGCCTGACGGCCGTGAATTCGGAACGGTGCGCGACATCACCGATCGCAAGGCGCGCGAGGAGCGGCTGCGCCTGCTGGCCCGCGAGGTGGACCACCGCGCCAACAACCTGCTGGCCGTGGTGCAAGGCACCATCAGCCTGTCCCAGGCGGTGACGGTGGCGGGCCTCAAGGAAGTGCTGGTGGGTCGGGTCGCCGCGCTGGCCCGCGCGCATCAGCTCTTGGCCGACGGGCGCTGGGTCGGCGCGGACCTGCGCCGGCTGGTGGAGGACGAACTGCACGCCTTCGCCACCGACGGCGACGGTCGCCTGACGATCACCGGCGAGCCTTATGCGCTGTCGCCCTACATCGCCCAGTCGGTGGCCATGGCGATCCACGAGCTGACCACCAATGCGGTCAAGCATGGCGCGCTGTCGGTGCAGGCGGGCCGCGTCGAGGTGTCCTGGATCAGCCCGCCCGGGGCCAAGGCGCCGGTGATCACCTGGCGCGAGCTGGGCGGCCCGGCGGTCAGCACGCCGTCGCGCCGCGGCCTGGGCGCCACCGTGCTCGAGCGGGCGCTCCGGGGCACCGACGGCGGGCGCAGCGAGATCGAATGGCGCTCAGAAGGCGTTGTTTGTCGCCTTTGGCTGGGTTGAATTCCCCTTAGGCGCGGTCGCTTCTCGCCCGTGGGGCGACGTCGATTGTCGCGAGGGCGCCGTGGGGTTAGGTTGCGCCGCGTTATGGGCCGGGGCGGTCAGCGACGGGCGCGGCGATCATCGCCGACCCGTGCGGCGGCAATCCCGGCGCATGTGCAAAGTATTGACGGGCGTAGGGGTCAGGCGGCCCGCACGAGGCCGCCAACCACAAGGGGAGATCCAGCATGGCGCACGAACCGATGGGCGGCGAGACACTGGAATCCCGGCTGTGGGGCATGATCGGCGTGCGCTCGCTCGGCCTGCTGTCGCTGACCAAGTCGGGCCTGCACGCCCAGCCCGTCGTCGCCTTCCCGGAAGCCCGCTACAAGCGCCTGTGGCTGGTGGCGCCGGCCGACTGCGAGCTGGTGCGCAGCATCAGGGATGACGCGGGATCGGCCATGTTCATGGCCCAGGACGGCGAGATGCTGGCCTCGATCGGCGGGGCGGTGCGCATCGTCAACGACCGCCGGCGCACCGAGCGCCATTGGAACGCCGTCGCCCAGGCCTGGTACCCGGACGGGCCGCAGGATTCCAAGCTCATCCTGCTGCGCCTGACCTGTCTCGACGCCGAGGTGTCGATCTCCGAGGTCGGGGTGACGAAGTTCGCCTGGGATATCTCGCGGCCCTATAGCCGCCGGCCGACCACCGCGATCAGCGCCGGAACGGCCGCGACCCTGCACTAGGGCGCCGCCAAGCGTGATTCGGCGGACTGATCGCCGATCAGATATCTTTGCGTCGACTAGGCGACGCTGACGGAAGTCAAGAAATTCCTAGGCTTCTCAAGAATTTGCGCCGCGTTTCCCGCCTACAGTCACACAGCTTGGCCTTAGTGTCGTCTACTCGACAGTCGTGGCCGACTTGCACGGATAACGTGAAACCTAAGCCGCACGGCGACGTTTCCGCTTTCCCATGCAAAGGCTACTTACCAGGGTGCAAAACCGACTGCTCGACGCTCTGTCCGATGACGACCATCGGCTGATCGGACCGCACCTTGCCCAGATCGACCTAGAGCGCGGACGGCTGCTCTACGATCCCGGCGACCGCATCGACACCGTCTACTTCCCGCACGACGGGGTGATCTCGCTGATGACCCTGATGGAGAACGGCGCGGCGATCGAAAGCGCCACCATCGGCTGCGAGGGCGCGCTGGGCCTGATGGCCGCCGTGGCGCCGCGCCAGTCGCTGTCGCGGGCGATCGTGCAGACGCCCACGCGCGCCTCGCGGATCAGCGCCGAGCGGCTGCGTGAGGCCTGGGAGAAATCGGCGCGCATCAAGGACCTGGTCGACCGCCACAACGAGGCTCTGTACGGCCACGCGATCCAGTCGGTGGCCTGCAACGCGCTGCATTCGGTGGAGGCGCGGTTCTGCCGCTGGCTGCTCACCTGCCACGACCGGATTTCCACCGACACTGTGGCGCTGACCCAGGAATTCCTCGCCGACATGCTGGGGGTGCAGCGCACCACGGTGACCGCCGTAGCCCGGACGCTGCAGGCGAAGGGCGCCATCCGCTATCGCCGCGGCGTGGTCGACATCATCGACCGCAGCGTCCTCGAGCAGCTCGCCTGCGAATGCTACGGCGTGATCCGCGACACCTACGAGCGGTTGCTGCCGGAGGGACCGTTCGCCGAGCGCAGCGAAGAGCGGATGGTGGAAAGGGCGGGCGGCAAGCACCGAGGGTGAGGCCCTGCCTCTCCACCACTCGCTCTGCGGCGAGCGGTCCCCCTCTCCCGCTGTGCGGGAGAGGAAGGTTGCGCAGGACGAAAATTCCTCGTTTCCTGGCGCTTGCGGCAGGATTGAACCTGCCCGGCCCTTCCAGCGCATCACGAGAGACGCCGATGACCGCCGTTCGCCGAAACATCCTGCTTGCCGCCGCCGCGGTCTGCGCGCTGGGAGCCGCGCCCGCGCTCAGCGCGACCAAGGCGAGCTCCAAACCGGCGATGGCCAGCGCTGAGACGCCGGTTCCGGCCGCCGACCTGGCCTCGCCGAAGTACGGGACCTGGGGTTTCGACGTCTCCGGCATGGACCCGTCGGTCAAGCCCGGCGACGACTTCTTCGCCTACGCCAACGGCAAGTGGTCGCAACGCACCGAGATTCCGTCCGACCGGACGCGCTACGGCAATTTCGACAAGCTCTCGGTGCTGTCGGAAAGCCGCACCCACGCCATCGACATGGACGCCGCGGCGGGGCGGCTGAAGGACAAGGATGGCGCCAAGATCGGCGCGGCCTACGCCTCTTTCATGAACGAGGCCCTGGCCGACAAGCTGGGCGCCAAGCCGATCCAGCCGGAGCTGGCGGAGATCCGCGCGGTGAAGACCCGCGACCAGTTCACCGCCCTGATGGGCAAGGGCAACCATGCCGGCTTCGCCAGCGTCCTGCCGGTGGGCATCACCATCGACGCCAAGGATCCCAAACACTACGCCGTGCTGACCACGACCGGCGGCCTGGGCCTGCCCGACCGCGACTACTACCTCGAGGCCTCGTTCGCGGCGAAGAAGACCAAGTACCTGGCCTATGTGGAGCAGATGCTGACGCTCGCGGGCTGGCCGAAGCCGGCGGAGAACGCCAAGGCCATCGTCGACTTCGAGACCAAGCTCGCCGAGGCGCAGTGGACGCGGGTCCAGCGGCGCGATCGCGACAAGACTTACAATCCCGCGAGCCCCGCCGAACTGAACGCGCTCACGCCCGGCATCGACTGGAACCGCTACCTGGCGGCCAGCGGCCTGCCGGGCACGGAGCGGGTGATCGTGACCACCAACACCGCCTTCCCGAAGGTGGCCAAGATTTACGCGGACACCCCGCTCGACACGCTGAAGGCCTGGCAGGCGTTCCACATCGCCGACGGCGCGGCGCCCTACCTGTCCAAGCCCTTCGTCGACGCCGCCTACGCCTTCCGCAGCAAGGAGTTGCAGGGCCAGCCGGAGCAGAAGCCGCGCTGGAAACGCGCCGTGGCCTTCACCGACTCCGTGGTCGGCGAGTCCGTGGGACGGGTCTATGTGGCCCGCTACTTCCCGCCGGAATCCAAGGCCAAGATGGACGGCCTGGTGAAGGACATCCAGACCGCGCTCAAAGCCCGCATCGAAAAGCTCGACTGGATGAGCGATCCGACCAAGGCCAAGGCGCTGGAGAAGCTGTCGAAGTTCACCGTCAAGATCGGCTACACCGCCAAGTGGCGCGACTATTCCAAGCTGACGATCAAGGCCGACGACCTCTACGGCAACGTCCAGCGCGCCACGGCCTTCGAGTGGAACCGCGAGGTCGCGCGCCTGCACGGGCCGGTGGACAAGGGCGAGTGGGGCATGACCCCGCAGACGGTCAACGCCTACTACAACGCCTCCAACAACGAGATCGTCTTCCCGGCCGCGATCCTGGCGGCTCCGTTCTTCGATCCTGACGCCGACCCGGCGATCAACTACGGCGGCATCGGTGGGGTGATCGGCCACGAGACCAGCCACGGCTTCGACGACCAGGGCCGCAAGTCGAACGGCGACGGCGTGCTGACCGACTGGTGGACGGCGGAGGACACCGCCAAGTTCAACGTTCAGCGCGATCGCCTGGGCGCGCAGTACTCGGCCTTCGAGCCCTACCCCGGCGCCCACGTCCAGGGCGGCCTGACCATGGGCGAGAACATCGGCGACATGGGCGGACTGTCGCTCGCGCTGGACGCCTATCACACCTACCTGCACGGCCGGCCCGCGCCGGTGATCGACGGCCTGACCGGCGACCAGCGGGTGTTCCTGGGCTGGGCCCAGGTGTGGCGCGAGAAGATCCGCGAGGATGCGCTGCGCCAGCGCCTGGTCTCCGACCCGCACTCGCCGGCGCTCTATCGGGTGAACGGCACGATCCGCAACGTCGCCGGCTGGTACGAGGCGTTCGGCGTGAAGCCGGGCGACAAGCTCTACGTGGCCCCCGACCAGCGGGTGCACATCTGGGTGCAGTAGGGGTCTAGATGCCCTCGGCGTAGCCCACGAAGCCCTGGGTCTCCGGGGCGCGATGACGGTGGGTGACCATGCGCTCGTAGAGCGCCTTGATCCGGCGGCTGCCGCTCTTTTGGCAGGCGAAGGGGAAGATCGCGTGCAACAGGCAGGCGACGCCGCCGACAAACATCGTCATGGCGAACCACGACGCCGAGCCCATGTGCTCCAGGTAGGTCTCGCCGACGGACTCAGGGTGGTCGGTGAAGGCGCGGAACATGGGTCGATTCCTTGAAGCAGCTCTGAACAGCATAACTGCGGCGAAGAGAAAATCCTTATCGACATATGGTTTCTGGCGACAGTTTGTGGATCACATTTCTATATATTAGACCTGTGGGAGATTTTTGTTCTCCGCTTCCAGTAAGGTTTGATTAACCCGCCGGATCGAGGGCGCGCGGCCCGCCCGGTGTCGGCGGGCGCGGCTTCAGGCCGATCTGCTGGCGGCGCATGTCGTAGAGCACCTCATAGGCCAGATAGGGCGCGACGCCGGCGTAGATCGCGACGCCGGGGCTGTGGGGATCGTCGCGGAAGGTCAGGCGGGCGCCGTGGCTGGGGTCGCCGACCCGCAGGCCGGCGCGGATGGCCTCGGCGCCGGTCGGTCCGAACAGGATCAGGGTCGCGGGCGCGCCGTCGGGCCAGGCCGGCAGGCGTGCGTTGGCGACGCGCAGGCTGGGCGAGCCGGTGTCCAGCAACACCGGGCCGCAGGCCCGTGCGCGGGTGACGTCGTTGCTCAGGCACCCGGGGATCGCGTCGTGCAAGGCGCCGCCCCGCTGCTGGGCGTAGGTGGCCGAGAGCGGAACGAGGGCGAAGCCCTCGATCTCGGCCTGCGCGGGATTGAGGATCAGCCGGCCGGGCGCGGTCTCGCCCGGCCGCGGCAGCACGACGATCCAGCGACGCACGCCGAGCGCCGCCAGCGGATTGCCCACCTGGCCTAGCGACAGGTCGGTCCCGAGGATCACCCGGAACCCCTCCTTCGGCAGGCCGTCGCTGGCGATGCCGTAGAGGGCGAGCGGCACGCGCGAGGCCGGACAGTTCGGCAACTCCGCAAAGCAGCCGATGGCGTGGATCAGGTGAATGGGCGCGGGCCCCTGCAGGCCGCCGACCGTCAGCAGCGTTCGGCCGACCACGCCCTCGTAGCGGGAGCCTGAGGCATAGCCGTAGATCTCCGGCGTGGTGGTGGCGTCGGCGTCGGCCGGGCCGAGCACGCCGGGCAGGATCCGCAGGCCGCCGGAGCCGGTGTCGAGCACCGCCTCCAGGTCGCGCGATCCCACGCGGATCGGGATCGAATAGCGCAGGGCGCCGTTGCTCAGCACCGACTGGCGGATCGGGACCTCGCTGCGCGTCGGCGTCTGGGCCATCGCCGGAAGCGCGAACGCGAGCGCCAGGACAGCGATGAGGCGAGCGAGCATGCGCCATCTGACACCGCCATCGCCTGAGCCGCTAGCCTTCGGCGACTGGGGTTGCGAAGGTCGGTGGATGAGCGACGATCTTCCCGCCAAGCCCGACTGGCTGAACGCCCTGTTCCCCTGGCCGCAGCGACGGCTGAGCGTCAACGGCCGCCGCATGGCTTATGTGGACGAGGGCCCGAAGGATGCGCGGCCGGTCCTGCTGCTGCACGGCAACCCGACCTGGTGCTTCCTCTATCGCGACTTCGTCGAACCGCTGAAGGCCGCCGGCTATCGGGTGATCGTGCCGGACTGCATCGGCGCCGGCTTCTCCGACAAGCCCAGGATCGACGCGGCCTACAGCCTGGCCCACCACATCGCCGACCTGGTGTCGCTGATCGACCAGCTTGATCTACAGGGCTTCGCCGTGGTCGGCCAGGACTGGGGCGGGCCGCAGGGGACGGGCGCTGTCCTCCAGCGACTGGACCGCGTCGCGGCGATGACCCTGATGAACACCTGGCTGTTCACCGACTACAAGGGCCGCTTCCACACCACCGCGCGGCCGTGGACCAGCTGGCACGCGCCGATCCTCGGGCCTTACTTCCTGAAGCGTGAGAAGGTGCTGTCCCACGCCGGGCCCTCGGCCACGAGCAAGAAGGGCCTGAGCGCCGACGAGGCGCGCGCCTACCACCACGTCTATGACGAGCGCGAGAGCGAGACGGTGACGCTCACCTGGCCGCGTTCGATCCCGCTGTTCGACGGCGACCGCGGCTCGGCCGACATGGCGTGGATCCAGAGCCAGCTTCCCAGGCTCGCGAAGACACCGATCCAGCTCCTCTGGGCGCCGGAGGACCAGGTGTTTCCCATCGAATACGCCAACCGCCTGAAGGAGCTCCTGCCCCACGCCGAAGGGCCCAAGACCTTCGGTCGCGCCGCCCACTTCCTGCAGGACGATCGCGGATCGGATCTGGCCGCGGACGTGGTGGAATTCCTCGGCCGCGTCGCGGGGCCGAAGGCATGAAGTTCGTCACGCCGAGCGCCGACGCGCTGGCCGCCCTGCGCGCCGATCCGCTGATCTTCGAGCAGGAGCTGGATGTGCGCCCGCAGGTGGCGTCGTCGCTGGAGGCAGCGCTGGGCTTCCGCGCCGGCCGCGCCTACTGGCGGGCGAGCGTTTCGGGCCAGCTCTACGCCGTCGAGCTCGGCGACTTCGGCCGCGGGCGGCCCAGCATGGCGATCCTCTACGGGTTCTGGCCGCGCTACGAGCCGCGCCCGCTGGACGACGCGGCGATCGACGCCGACCTGGTCGAGTTCCTGCTCTGGATGGCCGGCGCCTGCGAGGGCCTGGACCCCGAGGACGTGCAGTGGACGCTGGACCGCACGCCCCGCGGACGGGCGAAGCGGGCCGGCGCCTAGACCGAGCCCTTGCGCTCGATCACCAGAATGCGCGCCTCGCCGATCGGATGGGCCACATGTTCGTCGCCGATCTCGGCCACGAAAATGTCGCTGGGCTTCAGCCGCACGCTACGTTCCTCGCCGTCCTGGCGGTAGAGCATGTCGACCTCGCCGCTCAGCACCACGAAGGCTTCCGGCCCGTCGTTGACGTGCCATTTGTACGGCTGATCGGTCCAGTGCAGGCGCACGCTTGCGCCGTCGACCTCGGTCAGGTCGCGCGCCCCCCACGCCGCATCGGCGCGGAAGGTGGCGACATCGTCGACGACATAGGCCATGGCGGCTCCCGGCTCAGGCGTCGATGCGGGCCTCCGCGTAGCCGCTCAGCACCTCGACGCCGTCCTGGTTCTTGGTCGAGACGTCGAACTCCGCAAGCCCGTTGTTGATCGCCTTGACGGTGGCGGTGGCGTCGAGCGTATCGCCCGGCCAGACCTGGCTGGTGAAGCGCACGCCGTACTTGGTCAGCCGCGCATCGCCCACATAGTCGGTGAGCATCTTGCCGGTCATGCCCATGGTCAGCATGCCGTGGGCGAAGACCGAGGGATAGCCGGCCACCTGGGTGGTGAAGATCTCGTCGGTGTGCAGCGGGTTGTAGTCGCCCGAGGCGCCCGCGTACTGGACGATCTGGGTGCGCTTGAGGTCCTCGACCAGGCGGGCGGAATGGACGTCGCCGACCTTCAGCTTGGATGCGGAGAGCGCCATGGGTCAGGCCTCCTCTTTCTTGGCGGGTTGCTCGACCGGGCGCTCGGTGCGCACGCCGACGCCGCGGGCGGTGACCACCAGCTCACCCTTCTGGTTGCGGTATTCGGTGACGCTCTCGGAGAACACCAGCTTGCCGGAGCGCTTGCCCTCCTTCTCCCAGGTCTTGCCGGGGAAGGTGGTGGCGGTCAGCACGTCCCCGGCCAGCAGCGGGAGGTGATATTCGTAGTGCTGCTCGGCGTGCAGGCCGCCGCCTCCGCCGCCGCCCCCACCGCCGCCCGGCGCGCGCACGATGCCGGTGGGGTTCTTGCCGGAGCCGAACCACGGCTGACCGACCTTCGGGCGCAGGAAATAGTCAGGGTCGAACTGGGCCGAGGACTGCACGAAGGTCGGAGGCGCGATGACGCCCCCGGCCTCGGTGGTCTTGGCGTAATCGGCGTCGGAGTAGACGCGGTTGTCGTCGCCGACCGAGCGGGCGAACATCAGGATGTGTCCGGCTTCGATCGGGAATGTCTTGGCGGCCATCGGGCTCCCTCACCATGCAGCGCCTCTCTGATGGAGGCCTCGCCTAACTGAGAAGCCTCGGGACCGCCCCGTCAACCGCTCTTCAGGTTCGCCCAAGGTCAACCGGGCGCCGTGCTAAGCCTTCGCCAAACAAGCCTTCAAGGGAAGCGACCATGAAACTCGACAGCTCCACCGCCGCCGTTGTCACCGGGGGCGCGTCCGGCCTCGGCAAGGCCACCGTCAAGGCGCTGCGCGACCTGGGCGTGAAGGTGGCGATCTTCGACATGAACCCGGAGACCGGCGCCAAGACGGCCGAGGAGCTGGGCGCGCTCTACTGCCAGGTCAATGTGATGGACGAGGCCTCGGTGGACGAGGGCTTCGCCAAGGCGCGCGCCGCGCACGGCCAGGAGCGCTGCCTGGTGAACTGCGCCGGCGGCGGCCGCGGCGGCAAGACGATTGCCCGCGATCGTGAAACGCGGGTGATCAAGCCGTTCAACGTGGCCGACTTCGAGTGGGTGCTGGGGCTGAACACCGTCGGCACCTTCCGCTGCATCGTGAAGAGCGCCACCGGCATGGCCGACCTGGAGCCCAACGAGGACGGCGAGAAGGGCGCGATCGTCAACACCGGCTCCGTCGCCGCCGAGGACGGCCAGGTGGGCCAGGTTGCCTATGCCGCGGCCAAGGCGGCGATCAAGGGCATGACCCTGGTGATCGCCCGCGACCTCGCCAACGAGGGCATCCGTATCAACACCATCCTGCCGGGCATCATGGCCACGCCGCCGATGCTGGGGGTGAAGACCCGCGCGCCGGCGATCTTCGAGAGCCTGGCCTCGTCGGTGCCCTTCCCGCGCCGCCTGGGCCACCCGGCGGAATACGCCGACCTGGCGGTCACCATGCTGCGCAACGGCTACTTCAACGGCGAGACGGTGCGCCTTGACGGCGCGATCCGCATGCCGCCGCGCTAGGCCAGCGCCGCGCCGATCGCCGCACGGAAGGCGGCGGCGACCGGCCAGACCAGGTCGCCGGAGACGCAGCGCAGGTCGTCGCCGCCGGTGTGGAAATAGCGGTGGCCGCCGTAAAGGCCGATCATCGAGCGGTAGCCGGCGTCCAGCACGTTCACCAGCTCGCCGCCGGCCATGACCTTGTCGGCCAGGTAGGTCGCCTCCAGGCCGCTCACGCCGTGGAAGGCGGTCCGCGTGCGATCCAGGATGTCCGCCGTGGCGGTGAGCACGCGCTGTGCGTCGGCGCTCGGCAGCGGCAACAGGCGCGGGCCGAGCTCGTGCCAGTCGCGCGCCGCCGCGCTGGCGCCGATGTGGGTCCAGAGCTTGGTGGCGGCCGGCGGGGGGGCCTGTTCCAGATAGTGCTCGCCGCCCAGGTATTCGTACTCGTGGCCGCTGGTGACCAGCAGTTCGACGTTCACGGCGAGGTTGGCCTTCGCCAGCCATTGCGCGAGCCAGAGCCAGACCGCCAGCCCTGAGCCACGCTCCGCGGCGCAGGTGAACCAGCCGGAGCGCGGGGTGGAGATCACCAGCGTCTGGGCGGCCTTGCGGTCCAGCCTCGCGATCAAGTTGGAGGCCAGGCGGCGTTTGGCGCCTCCGCCCTCGCCGTCGACGATCAGGGTCGCGGTCTTGCCTTGCGCGGCGGCGGCCAGGAAGGGCGCGGCGTCCTTGGGCGCGAGGATGGCCACGGGCCGCTCGATCGCCGGGCGGTGGGTGGAGACGTTGAGCGCGATGGCCTCGCGGGTCGGGCCGACGGTGACCAGCACAGCGCCGACGGCGCCGCGCCGAAAGGCTTCGGCCAGCGGCCGGGCGACCTGACCATCGGCCAGGGCCGTCCAGCGCTTGTAGGGCAGGACGATGAGCGCGATCGCGCCGGTGAGGTCGGTGGCGTCGTCTAGGCGCAGCGGCGCGGTCAGGCCCTGCGGGCCGGTGGGCGCGACTATGGCCTGCGGAATCACG
>Ga0207711_10004727_pt1 | contig 11573 bp, 9 predicted proteins | sample KBSS34metaG_FD_184401 | JGI IMG/M metagenome (GOLD analysis project Ga0207711, IMG submission 184401) | Switchgrass rhizosphere microbial communities from Kellogg Biological Station, Michigan, USA - KBS S3-4 metaG (SPAdes) (version 2) | ecosystem: Host-associated > Plants > Roots > Rhizosphere >...
GGAGTTTCCGAATGCGGGCCCTCGCATCGCTTCGACGCCGACGATCGTGAACGAGGCGTTGCGGACCTTAAGAACCTTTCCGAGCGGATCTACCCCGCGAAAGAACTGCGCCTGAACATCGCCACCGATAACACAGATCAACGCCGCGTGCTCTACTTCATGAGGAGCAATAAAGCGCCCCATAGAGATGGTCTTCTCCTCAATCTCGCCCATGCTCGACGTCACACCGACGATATTGGTTCCAAACAGTTCGCGCTCCCCATACTTCAGGTTCACGCTCTGACCGACGTTCGCTCCCACCTCTTCACAGGCGTCGCAGTTGGCAAGCAACCATTCGTAATCATCAAACCTCAGTGTCTTGTTGCGCTTCCAGGCGCGATCCCAATCTTCCTCGGTCCACTCGCCCTGGTGAGCAAAGCGGGCAATCATAAAGTGGTTCACACCCAGAATCTTTGACACCGTCGATACGATGTAACTGTTGAATCCACTGATGGAAGCGCCTACCACCACCACAGACGCCACCCCGATGATGATCCCGATCAGTGTGAGGAATGTCCGAAGCTTCTGAGCGAAAATCGACTGCAACGCGATCCGAGACGCGTCGGCAAAGAAGTAATAGACCTGCTTCATGTCCGTCCCATAACTATAACGGACGAAGGTCGAAAAAGTTTCATCCGCGAGAGGCGGAGGACATCACTTCGATAGAAACTGCGCTTTTGCCCCCACCTTCGGCCCGGTTGAGGAATCCGTCACCATGGTCTCCACGTCATAGCTTCCCGGAAGATAATCCGACAGGGAGAAGCTCTTTATTACTGTCAGTTCCGGACCCGTTTGACCTCTCGTCCGACCGTTGCAATCACCGTTTCGGATGTCAAGGAAGCGGAGACCGGGTTATCGATTTGCTGGACCTCTGGAAGGGTTCGTCTGCTCTGGCTACGAGGCTGCTGCGGCCCTTGGTATACTTCGGGGCCATGACATGGCTACCTGATGCTTTTGATCAAGCCGCGCAAGCGAATCGTTCTAGCACGGCTCTGGTTGATGAAGACCGCACTTGGACCTTCGGCGAGCTTGCGGACGAGTCTGACGCGATTGCTGCGATGTTGCGCGAAAAAGTTCGAGGGGACACCGTTGGCGTCCTGCTGCTGAACTCGCCGAAATACGTCACGACGCTGCTGGGAGTATGGAAGGCCGGAAAGACGCCGGTTCCATTAAATTATCTGCTTCCGCCGCAGGAGCTCGGATACATCATCAAAGACTCGGGCATGTCGGCGTTGATCACGTCCCAATTCTTCGCGCAGGCAGTGGGCGCGGTTAAGCCATTATTCGGGGACAAGGGTGTGATTCTGATGGCGGATGCGCCGGACTTTGTCTCGGAGGCTTCAAGAGTCGAAAGGACTTATCGGGACCCGGCGCTCTATCTCTACACGTCAGGGACCACGGGAAAACCCAAAGGCGTGGTCCTCACCCATCGAAACCTGGCCACAAACGTGGACTCGTGCCAGCGCGCGGGACAGTTCAATCATCGAGATAGCTTTCTATGCCTGCTTCCGTTCTTCCACACCTATGCCATTACCGGCACGATCCTTCTGCCGCTTCTCAATGGCAGCAAGATGGTGTTGGTCGATCGATTTCAGCCGATGAAGGTGATGAAGCTCATCGAAGATCACGCGATCACCGTATTTCTCGCAATTCCGTCAATGTATCGCGTACTCGCGCATACTGAAGGCGATTTCAATCTGGCGTCTGTTCGGTTCCCGATCTCTGGCGGTGAGCCGCTCCCGGTGGCTGTGGCGCTGGCGTTTGAAAAGCGCTTCGGCGTGCCGATTTTTGAAGGCTATGGACAGACTGAAGCCTCTCCCGTCATTTCGCTGAATGTTCCAACGAAACGAAAGATGGGCACTGTAGGTCCCCCTCTGCCGGGCGTCGAAATTGCCATTTGGGATGATCAGAAGACGCCTGTCGAGACGGATGTCGTCGGCGAAATCATGGTTCGCGGGCCAAATGTCATGGAGGGCTATTACAACCTCCCGGAGGAGACTTCAAAGACGCTTACCCGTGATTGGCTGCACACGGGCGACCTGGGAAAGATGGATACAGAAGGATTTGTCACGATAACGGGACGCAAAAAGGACCTCATCATTTCTGCAGGTGAGAACATCTATCCGCGCGAGATCGAGGAAGTCCTCGCGCAGCATCCGAAGGTTAAGGAAGTCGCCGTGATCGGGGTAAAAGATGAGGTTCGAGGCGAAGTCCCGAAGGCTTTCGTCATCGCTCGCGAGGGAACGGCTTTAGATGAAAAGGAACTCCGACACTTTTGTCGGGAGCACATTGCGGGATACAAAATTCCCAAGCATTTTATTGTGGTTCCTGACCTTCCACGCACGCCAACGGGAAAAGTCCTCAAGCGAATGTTGCCGGCCGAGTAAGACTGTCAATTTTCTCGCTGGCACCTTGATTTCACTAGGGCCGAGGGTATAATCCTTTTTTCGATTTTTAGGCGGGACTAAATCTACAAGGAGCTTCTATGGCATACATCATTTGTGAGCCGTGTGTGAACACAAAGGACACGGCGTGCGTCGACGCTTGCCCGGTGGACTGCATTCATCCGAAAAAGGATGAGCCGGACTTTGAGGCAGCAACGATGCTGTACATCAATCCGGCGGAATGCATCGACTGCGGAGCGTGCGAACCAGCTTGTCCCGTCACGGCAATCTTCCCTGAAGACAACGTCCCGGAGCAGTGGGCGAACTATATTCCGATGAACTACGAACACTTCGGTCAATCGAAGTAACCGGATTCGCATTTAAACCGAAAGGCCGCGACGCTTCGTTGCGGCCTTTCTTTTTGGGCGGTGACTTTCATGGCGGACGCGAAAAGCAACATCGAATCCCTCCTCAAGGAACAGCGGGTCTTCAAACCTGCAGAAACGTTCTCGGCACAAGCCCACATCCAGAGCCTGCAGGCATATGAGGCCTTGTCGAAGCGCGCAGCGGACGACCCTGACGCGTACTGGGCTGAGATCGCGTCAGACCTCCACTGGTTTGAAAAGTGGAACACGGTCCTCGAATGGGACCTGCCGTTTTCCAAATGGTTCGTCGGCGGCAAGACCAACATGTCCTACAACTGCCTCGACCGCCACTTGACGACTGCACGAAAAAACAAAGTCGCAATCCTTTGGGAAGGCGAACCCGGCGAGACGCGTGCTCTCAGTTATCAGATGCTGCACCGCGAGGTATCCCGATTTGCCAACGTGCTCAAGTCGCTCGGGCTCAAGAAGGGCGACCGCGCCACCGTCTATATGGGCATGGTGCCGGAACTGGCGATCGCATTGCTCGCATGTTCGCGCATAGGAGTCGCCCACAACGTTGTTTTTGGAGGATTCAGCGCGGAAGCGCTCCGCGATCGTATCAACGATTCAAAGTCGCGGATTCTCATCACGCAGGACGGGGGCTATCGGCGAGGCTCCGTGATCCCGCTGAAGAAGAATGCCGATGACGCCGTGAAGGAAGCGCCCACTGTCGAGAAAGTGGTCGTCTTTCAGCGCACAGGTCAGCCTGTCGAGATGATGCACGGCCGCGATGCATGGTGGCATGAGCTGATGGACCTTGCTTCAAACGTTTGCGAAGCGGAGCCTCTCGACTCCGAGCAAATGTTATTTATGTTGTACACCAGCGGAACCACCGGGAAACCCAAGGGTGTCGTCCACACCACGGGCGGCTACATGGTCAGCGCCTACATCACGACCAAGTGGGTTTTCGACCTGAAGGATGAAGACACTTTCTTTTGCACAGCGGATATCGGCTGGGTGACCGGCCACAGTTATATCGTGTATGGTCCGCTTCTCAACGGAGCGACTTCACTGATGTACGAAGGCGCACCCAACTATCCGACACCCGCCCGGTTCTGGTCGATTGTTGAAAAGTATCGCGTGAATATCTTCTATACAGCGCCTACGGCGATTCGCGCTTTTATCAAATGGGGCGATGAGTGGCCGGCCAAACACGATTTGTCGAGTCTCCGACTGCTGGGAACCGTGGGAGAACCCATCAATCCTGAAGCATGGATCTGGTATCGAAAACACATCGGCGCAGACCGCTGCCCGATCGTGGACACGTGGTGGCAGACGGAAACCGGAACGATGATGATCACACCCGTTCCCGGCGCGGTGCCTACCAAACCTGGTTCTGCAACGCGGCCGTTGCCGGGAATCATCGCGGATGTCGTCGACCGAAGTGGTAAAACGGTCGGCGCCAACGAAGGTGGATTTCTTGTCCTGAAACGTCCCTGGCCGTCAATGATGCGAACAATCTATGGCGATCCAGATCGTTTCAAAAGGCAGTACTGGAGCGATATCGAAGGTGTCTACTTCACGGGCGACGGTGCGCGTCGCGATGAAGATGGGTACTTCTGGATCATGGGCCGTATCGACGATGTGATCAATGTCTCCGGTCACCGCATTGGAACCATGGAAGTCGAGAGCGCGCTGGTAAGCCATGAAAGCGTCGCCGAGGCTGCTGTCGTCGGTCGTCCCGACGATCTAAAGGGGCAGGGGATCGTTGCCTTCGTGACCTTGGCGGGCGGCTATACTCCGGTACCCGGACTCAAAGACCAATTGAAAGTTCATGTAGGTAAGGCGATCGGAAGTTTTGCAAAGCCGGATGAAATCCGCTTTACGGATGCTCTACCCAAAACGCGCAGCGGAAAGATCATGCGGCGTCTGCTGCGGGATCTGGCTTCGGGAGTCGCCACCGTCGGTGACACAACGACCCTGGAAGACCTTTCTGTGCTTGCCAGACTGAGGGAAGAAGAGGAATAGCGCTGGGCAATCGCCCACTGGCTCCCACCGAGAATCGCACAGCGGGTCCGTCCCGCTGTGCCCTACGTTCCGAGCAGACCGGCTATTTCGCCCGTTCCTGAAGCATCTTCGCGTAAGACGCATATTGGTCGGCCGACTGGGCATTCTGATCTAACCAGGCCTTCCACTGCGCATCTGTCTGACCGGTCGGTGCGGGCTGACTCCGCATTCCGCCGAGTAGCGTCTTTGCCTTCTCTGCGTACTCAACTGCCTTCCCCAGATTTGTTCTCTCAGCCGAGTAGTTTCGACTGACGCGTAGCAGAGCGGAAACATTTTCGGGGTCCTTTGCGATAGCCTTGTCTCCATACTCCGCGATCTTGGGGCTGTTGTTCTTTTCGGAATAGATATCCATCGCCATCATGTAGATGGTGGCCATAGTCCTACTGTTGGTGTTCGGGAACTTCTTCTCGAAATCAAGCAGCAGGGCGAGCTTGGCGTCCGCGTTCTTTTCAGCTTCGATTTTTGTGTATGCCTCGTCCTCTGGGCTGCCGGCTTTCAACTGTGCATTGGCGACCGAAACCAGCCCGAGTAGGAGGGTCGAGAGCATCAAAGCGACACGTGTCTTCATGTTGTACTCCTTTGGTCGGGTGAGTCGCACTGTATAACACCGTGAATGGATACGCAAGACGCTCAACGGTGCCAGTCCGGTAGCCACGATACTGGGTCGGAAGTGCCAAACGGCACCAGACTGGGTGCATCTTTTAGGCGTTGCCGCAATGAGGACAATTTGCGCTCACATCCAGACGCCTCGCTCCGCACCGTGCGCAAGGAACAAGACTTCCTTTCTGCCGAGCGAATACGTACACGATCGCGGCCAGGGGCCCGAATACAAAGACGATGACCAGCCAGAGGATTCCGTATTCCATGCCTCTGTTTTGCGCATCGCGATACACCCAGAAAAGCAACGCGACGTTCAGAGCTATAAACGCAAGTATGGCGAAGAGGAGCAAGCTTTGACAGGCTACCACACCCGCCGGTCTTCGCCTGTGTTTCGGCGGGGGACCCTGCGTGAGCACAAGGGCACTCAACGACTTGAGAACCGAGAACGGGTAAAACACCTTGAACATTGGTCCTCCACCCGCTTGTTGGTGCGTGGTGGTGCTTTCAAACCGGCGAAACAGTGGCCTAATGTATAGAAGCGCGCGGTGCAAACACAGTAATGAAAGTCCAGATATCGGTCAGCCATCTTTCCAAGTTCTATGAAGTGCATCAGAAGGAGCCGGGCTTCTTTGGATCTTTGAAGGCCCTCTTCGCGAGGAAATACGAAACGGTTCGTGCGGTTGAAGATGTGTCCTTTGAAATACACGAGGGTGAGATTGTCGGATTTCTCGGTCCCAACGGCGCAGGGAAAACAACGATACTGAAAGTCTTGTCCGGCCTGCTCTTTCCTACGGGCGGCGACGTCAGTGTCTGCGGATTCCGCTCTTTCGACCGCAAACCCGAGTTTCTTCGTCAGATCACCCTCGTGATGGGGCAAAAGAATCAACTGATCTGGGACCTGCCGGCGAGCGAATCCTTCCTGGTGAACCGCGCAGTTTACGAAATCTCTCCAGGCGACTATCTCGCTGCGATGAAGGAACTGACAGACCTGCTGGAGCTTGGGCCGGTTTTGAACAAGCAGGTGCGCAAACTGTCGCTTGGTGAAAGGATGAAATGCGAGCTCGCTGCAGCGTTGCTGCATCGCCCGCACGTGCTGTTTCTGGACGAGCCGACTATTGGACTTGATGTCACCATGCAAGCGCGTGTGCGCGAATTTCTCATCGAGTACAACCGCCGGCACGGCGCGACGATTCTTTTGACCAGTCACTACATGGCCGATGTGGTCGCCCTCTGTAAACGCGTGTTTGTCATCGATCATGGACGGCTTGTCTACGATGGTGACCTTGAATCACTCGTAGAGCGGATTTCACCTGTGAAGTACATACGGCTCGTCGCACAGCAACCGATGGTCGCGGAAGACCTTTCGCGCTTCGGCGAAGTCCGCTCCGTCGAAGCATTCAAAGCGACGCTCGCCGTTCCCCGCGAGAGAACATCCGCAGTTGCGGCTCAGCTTTTTGAGTTGCTGTCCATTGAGGACATCACGATCGAAGATCCTGAAGTCGAAGAAATCATCAGCCGCATCTTCACGGAGAAGTTGCTATCGAAATGAGAAGGTTCATTGCCGAGTTCGGGGCCAGCTGGAACCTCATTATCGAATATCGGGTCATGGTCGTGATCTGGATGCTGACCATCGTGTTACCTCTCATCATGCTCGCCGCATGGCTATCGATTGCTGAAAAGGGACCCGTCGGCAGCTACGACCGCATGACGTTTATTTCGTACTACCTGGCGGCGCTGGTCGTTCGGAATATGACCGGGATGTGGTTTATCTGGGAAATGGACAGTGAGATGCGGCTGGGCTCGCTTTCATTCCGGTTGCTGAAACCAATGGATCCGATCGTTCATTATTTTGCGTACGCTTGTTCTTCCAAGCCGTTCCGTGTTTTTATTCTCGGCCCAGCTTCTGTCGTCGCGCTACTTGTCTTTCCAGGATTGAACTGGTCCGTTGATCCTTTGAGCCTGCTGTTGTTCGTGACCTCCCTGGCGGGCGCCCTGCTGATCCTGTTTCTCATGCAGTACACCATCGGGCTGACGGGATTCTGGATCACGCGATCGCTTAGCATCAATGACGCCTGGTTCTTTACCTACTCGCTAGCTTCCGGCTACCTGGTTCCGCTGGATCTCTTTCCGCCGGTCATTCGGGACGTTCTATGGCTTCTGCCTTTCCGATACACGATGTCATTCCCTGTGGAGCTGCTCATGGGCCGTCTTTCTGTGAGAGAGATTGTGATCGGGATTGCCATCCAGTGGATTTGGGTTGCAGCGATGTACGCTTTGAACCGCTGGGTGTGGCGTCGCGGTCTTCGACGCTACAGCGCCGTGGGAGCTTGACTCTATGATGAGGCATCTGAAAGTGCTGGCGATCTATTATCGGGCGGCATTCCTGTCGCAGATGGAGTATCGCGCGAACTTTGCTTCGAGCTTTTTCCTGAGCTTGATGTGGCCTCTCTGGGTCATGAGCCTCTTGTGGGTCTTTTTCTATCATTCGCCGGATCTTGGCGGATGGTCGTTCAATGAAGCCATGCTCGTGATTGGCTTGTATGACATTTTCATCGGCTTGCAGGAAACGATTCTTGCGCCAAACATCGTCCAGGTAACAGAGCACATCCAGAAAGGAACGCTGGATTTTGTGTTGCTTAAGCCTGCCAATGGACAGGTGCTCGCTACCATTACAGCGTGCAATCTCATGCGGCTTACAGACGTCATCGTGGGATTTGGGCTTATCGGCGCAGGTTTGTACCGGATGGGACGTGTTCCGACGCTGATGCAGTTCTCGACATTTGCCGTGATGATTCCGGCGGGAATGATCACGGTCTATTCGATATGGCTGATGTTGACGACGCTCGCGTTCTGGTTCGTCCGCGTCGAAAACTTTGGGGAAGTTTTCTATGCCTTCTACGAGACGGGCCGCTTTCCCGTGACGATCTATAACCGTTGGCTGCGGCTCGTGTTGACCTACATCGTGCCGATCGCGTTTCTGACAACATTTCCCGCAGCAACGCTATTGGGAAAACTCTCGCTGTACTTCGTTCTCGCCTCCATCGTGATTGCGGGAGTCCTTTTCTACGCTTCCTCGCGTTTCTGGAACTATGCGATCCGCTTTTACTCGAGCGCCAGCAGCTAATCCGGGCCTGGCCCGTGACAATTGGCACCTTTCTGAGGAACGTGTTAGAAAAGATTCCAATGTTCCGAGTAATCCCGTTCCTGGCAGCCCTACTTCTGGCCTCGCAAACCTCTGCGACGCAGCCTGCCGCATCCGGTTCGATCGAAGGTACGGTCGTGCGATGGGGGACGGGCGATCCTCTCTCTGAAGTCGATGTCGAACTGGCGCGGTTGGAAGGTACCACTGCATATCGGTTAGGGCCGTTGACATATCCGCCCGGTGAAATGGGGCCGGGCCTTCTTCTGCGTCCAACGTACCCCAACCCGTCGGACCTGCTCCACACACGAACAGCAATGGACGGAAAATTTTCTTTCGTGAATCTTCCGCCCGGAACGTATCGGCTTCTCGCGGCGAAGGCAGGGGGAATATACTACCCTGCCGAATACGGGCAATACCATCCACGGGGGACTGGATACGCGTTTCCGCTGGCTGAGGGGCACGCCATGCGGGAAGTAAAACTCGAGATGGCGGCGACGGGTTCGATTTCCGGCAGGATTCTTGACGAAGATGGATCGCCTGCAGCGCGGGTACAGGTATTGCTGTTTGAGAGTTCGTGGCAATCCGGACGGGCGCGCCTTGGGTTGAAACAGAGCGCGGTGACTGACGATCACGGCGAATATCGATTGTACTTTCTCCCACCCGGACGGTACTTCATCGGCGCTCGTGCGGACGATCCACGCAAGCAGAACATCAGTTTTCGCAGATACGGCCAGGATCCCGGCACGGAGACTCTTTCCGAGGCGCCAATGGTTTTAAGAACCAACGAGTCCGGAGATTCGATTGAGGAAACGTTTGTCACTGTCTATTACGGCGGAAACACGGACCCTAATTCAGCAAGGCCGATTACGGTCACGTCCGGCGCTGCGGTGAATGGTGCGGACATTCTTTTGAAAGGCGGCCAGCAGCGAGCTTTCCGCATTCGTGGACTTGTTGTCGATGTCAACGGAGTTGCTGTTCCACGCGTGAACGTCCGTGCGATTCCGCGAAATTGGAGCCCGAGCATGATCGCGCCGGGTGTTGCTACCGACGCCCAGGGCAAGTTCGAGATCGTCGGTGTGCCCGCTGGCGCATACGCGATTCGCGCCACTTTCAACGCGCCAAACGCGTCGCTTAGCGCCATTTCCCCTGTTGAAGTCAGTAGCGATAATTTGGAAGGAATACGGCTTGCCTTAACGACTGGAGCAACCGCGTCCGGCACGATCGTTTTTGAAGGGCGGACAGTGTCAGGTCAGACTCCTGATGTTTCCTCGTTGCGCCTGAACCTCGTTCCCGAACATCCCATGTTCGCCGCCCCCGCAGGCCGGCTTACGGGTAATTCATTTACGATTGCCGGAATTCAACCGGGCGATTATCGCTTCCGCGTGAGTCCTCTGGATCGCGTCCTTTCCGGCCCTCCATATTCCCCCTTAGCCGCGGTTCCAACGGGGCTCCAAAACGTCTACGTGAAATCCGTCCGAATGGGTGGTGATGATGTACTCGAGCGTGGACTGCACTTTCAGGATCAGCCGCCACGAGAACTTGAAGTCATACTCGGCGTCAACGGTGGGGCTATTCAGGGCACGGTTGTGGACCTTCGCCAGCAAATCGTTCCAAACGCCCTAATCGCGTTGGTTCCAGCTCCCACGCTGCGGGCACGCATTGATCTCTTCAAATCTGCGACGAGTGACATTAGTGGCAGGTTTCGCCTCGAGGGTCTCGCACCAGGCGAATACCGTCTTTTTGCATGGAAGTACGTTGAAGAAGGGCGATGGTATGACCCTCAGTTCCTCGGCAACGTCGAAACACGAGGAAAGTCTCTTCGCGTCTCTGAGGGCGCTACAGAATTCATCGAAGTGCCGGTGCTTCCGGAGGAACCATGAGGCTTGTCCGGTCCGGTTTGCTGATCCTGTTTGCGATTCGCCTCGCTGCTCAGGCGCCTGCACCGGCATCAATTCGGGGAATGGTGGTCAAGTGGGGAACCATGGAGCCGATCGCGCAGGCAATAGTTGAATTACGAAATTCTACCGACACTGCCGGAGTTCCACTGATCAGCACGGCGACGGGGCCGAATGGTGAATACGAATTATCCCGAGTTCCGCCGGGACGGTATCGCATTATCGCAACGCGTAAAGGATTTGCGCAGGGGGAATTTGGCCGCAAGAGGATTTCGGGCAGTGGAACGATTGTCACGCTGACGGAAGGTCAGAGGCTTCCGAATGCGCAGATTGAAATGGCCGCGGGCGCGTCCGTTTCAGGACGCGTTTACTATGCCAATGGGGATCCGATGCCGGTTGCGCGTGTTCAGATCCTGAAGCTCACCCACCGAAATGGAAGAGCGGAGCTGACACCGCAGCAGTCCACATACACCGATGACCTGGGGGAGTATCGCCTTTTTTGGCTGGCGCCCGGTTCCTACTATGTCAGCGCAGAGAATGCGCAGAACAACACCACGCCGCAGTTGTTGATTAATCCGAGCGGAAACAATACCTATTCCTGGTCCGGAGTATTTGGCGTTTCTCGCCCGGCTGCTCAGATCACGCGCCCGCACGGAACAACCGAAGGACAAACTTACGTCACTACCTATTACCCAGGCAGCGCGAGCTGGGAAACCGCATCTCTTCTGGAACTCCGAGCAGGTGATGCCGCAACCAATATCAACATCACAATGAGCGCGGTCGAGCAAAGGCGAATTCGCGGTGTGATCCTGGACGGCAATCGTCAGCCTGTGCAGGACACCATAGTCGTCTACCTTCAGCAGACCGACGCCAACCTTCCCGGGAATCCGCGAGCTCTGCAATTCTTTCCGAACAACGGAAAATTCGAGTTCATGGTGGCGCAGTCCGGAATCTTTGAATTGACAACAACCGTCGGCATGTCGTCCGGCCGCGCGATCGCAACGGTGCGCGACCGCGATGTGGATGTTTCCATTCCTCTCTTTCCATTTACCAACATCAGAGGACGAATAGTTTTTGATGG
>Ga0207711_10004729_pt1 | contig 11572 bp, 9 predicted proteins | sample KBSS34metaG_FD_184401 | JGI IMG/M metagenome (GOLD analysis project Ga0207711, IMG submission 184401) | Switchgrass rhizosphere microbial communities from Kellogg Biological Station, Michigan, USA - KBS S3-4 metaG (SPAdes) (version 2) | ecosystem: Host-associated > Plants > Roots > Rhizosphere >...
CGGCGAAGGGGTAGGTCAGATCGAGGCTTGCCGAGACACCGGGGCCGCAGGGTCCGGCACCGACAATCTGCGCGACGCGCTCGATCGGCGCGTAGAATTAAGGGCTCGAGACTGCGGACGCTACGTTCGCGCGGACTCTTCCGCGCCGTTCGATGGCTTTGAGTGGCTCGAATGGTCGGTTTCTTTACCTTGAACGATCGTGCAGTTCGCGATAATCGCGCCATCGACGCTATTGGCCCAATCGACTGTCACCCGGAGCTCGGAAATGCGGACGCCCAAGCGGGCTTCTACGCCGCGGATAATCGCGCCGAGGAGCGGCGCCGCCTCGTCACACAACTGTCGTTCCGCTGCGACATAGCGCTCAAACGTTTTTTCCAGATTCGACATGTCGCTATCCTTCCAAACCTCTGTCCAGCCCTCGAATAAAATCTTCGCGGCACCCTTGCAGCCGTGGGTAAACGATATATCGATGATTTGCCGGCGACAAGTTGCAGGATGGCCCTAGGCGATAGGGCCGTTTGGGCCTTACGTCTAGGCCCGAATCGCGCTTTACTCGACCCTTATTTTCCAATGGTGCCCCCCATGCCTCGCAAGAAGATGCTCGTTCGCAATCGTCCGCGTGACTCAGTCCGCGCCGCGAAACCGCTGCGGGTGCTGCCGAAGGCCGCGACCGGCATTCAAGGGCTGGACGAAATCACCAGAGGCGGCCTGCCCAAGGGACGCACGACCCTGGTTTGCGGCACCGCCGGTTGCGGGAAAACCATGTTCGCAATGGAGTTTCTTGTTCGCGGCGCGCAGCAATACGACGAACCTGGCGTGTTCATATCATTTGAAGAGAGCGCCGAGGATCTCGCCCAGAACGTCGCGTCGATGGGGTTCGACCTCAAAGCGCTGATCGCGCGCAAAAAGGTGGTGGTCGATCACATACGCGTGGTCAGAAGCGAAATCGAGGAGACGGGCAGCTTCGACCTCGAAGGACTGTTCATCCGGTTGGGGCTCGCAATCGATTCCATCGGCGCGAAGCGCGTCGTTCTGGACACCCTGGAGGCACTGTTCGGGGGGTTCTCGAACGCGGCAATTCTTCGTGCGGAAATCCGCCGGCTGTTCGAATGGCTGAAGGAGAGAGGCGTGACCGCCATCGTCACCGGTGAACGCGGGGATGGCGCGCTGACCCGGCATGGCCTCGAGGAATATGTTTCGGATTGCGTCATCCTGCTCGATCACCGCGTCGTAAACCAGCTTACCGCCCGCCGGTTGCGTATCGTCAAATACCGCGGCTCGGTTCATGGCACCGACGAATACCCGTTCCTCATCGGAGCCACTGGTATTTCGGTCGTTCCGATAACGTCGATCAGGCTGGACCACCGCGCGTCCAGCGAAGTCGTCAGCAGCGGGGTTCCGACGCTGGACAAGGCACTGGGCGGGGGAGGGTTCTATCGCTCCAGCACCATCCTGATTTCCGGCGGCGCCGGCACCGGCAAGAGCAGTCTCGCCGGACATTTCGTGGCCGAGGCCGGCGGCCGACGCGAACGATCGCTGTATATCGCGCTCGAAGAGTCGCAAAGCGAGATCGTTCGCAATATGAAATCGATCGGTCTCCAGCTCGCGCCGCTGGTCGCCACGGACATGCTGCGCTTCCACGTCTCGCGGCCCACGGCGCAAGGACTGGAAATGCACCTCGCGATGATTCACGAGCTTGTGGTCGACTACCGGCCACAGGTCGTCGTTGTCGATTCGATAACGAGCTTGCTGTCGATGGGTTCCATTTCGGAAGTAACCTCGATGATCGTGCGTCTTGTCGATTTTTTCAAAATGAACGGCATTACCGCGGTCATGACGGCGCTGATCCCCACTGGGGAGGAAACCGAGACGACCGGAGTCAACGTCTCTTCGCTGGTCGACACATGGCTTACCCTGCGCAACAGCGAAATCAAGGGAGTGCGCGCGCGTGCGCTGTCGGTGGTCAAGGCTCGCGGGATGGGGCACTCGAATCAGCTCCACGAATTCGTGATGTCGAAAAAAGGCGTCGAGCTCAAGAGCGATGCATGGTCCCGAAAGTACGCATGAGCGCTCAAACCAAAAAACTGCCCGGCAAGCAGCGCTCGTCGGCACCGGCCACGGTCGTGCTGTCCCTTTATATCGCGGGGGACACTCCCAAATCCCGGTCTGCGCTGAACAACCTGAACAAAATCTGCGTCGAGCACCTGAATGGACGCTATCGCATCAAGGTGATCGACCTGCTGAAGAATCCGAAACTGGCGCGCGACCACCAGATTCTGGCTTTGCCTACACTCGTTCGCCAACTGCCGCAGCCGATTCGCAAGATCATCGGCGATTTGTCGAATACCGAGCGCGTTCTGGTGGGTCTTGGTATCGAGTCGACCAAATGAGCACTCCGCGGAAAAAAGGCGCCAAGCCGTCGCGATCGCGGCCCGGGGCCGCAGCGAGACCCGCGAGGACCGGCCGATCCGGTCCGAGGCGACCTGCCCGGCGGAAGCCGGTGACCGAAGCCGAAGCGACACTCGCTGCGATACGCGCCGGCCAAGTAGATGCACTGGTGATTCAGAACGCGGAGTCCGAGCGGATCTATGCGCTGAAGACATTCGATGAGCTGGAGCAGACCCAGGCGGCGCTCGAGAATGCCGGCGTCGAGCGCCGGCGCACGCGCGCACAGCTCCAGGCGCTCGCCGAAGAAAGAGAGCGCCTGTTCCAGGACATGCACGACGGATGTATCCAGTCCATTTACGCCGTGGGTCTCAATCTGGAAGCCTGCATGGGCATAATGCAGGCGAATCCGAAGAAGGCCGCTGAAATAGTCGCGGACGCCACCGCCAGTCTGAGCCTGGTGATACAGGAGTTGCGGTCTTTTATTACCGGGCACAGATTGCAAATCGCCAAGGGTGAAGATCTGCGATCACAAATCGAGAAGACGGTCCAGGCCGCGGGCAATCAAGGGATGTCATTTACCGTCGACATCGATGAGAGCGCCATGAGGGCGCTCACTTCGGAGCAGGCGCTGCATATGCTCCAAATTGCCAGGGAAGCCATCAGCAATGCCACCCGGCACGCGAACGCGCGGTCCGGTCGCGTATCGCTGCAGACGAGACGAGGCGTGGTCTGCCTGGAAGTAAGTGACGATGGACGCGGATTCATGGTCAAGAAAGTCAACGCCCGCGGGCTTGGATTGCATCACATCGACGCCCGGGCACGGAAGATGGGCGCCACCGCGCAGGTCACCTCGGCGCCGAATCAGGGGACGCGAATTGTCGTAAAGCTCGGCAGGACGCGCTAGCTACTAGTGGCGGCAAAACCAAAAATCAGGCTGATGCTCGTCGACGACCATGAGGTCGTCAGGCTTGGGTTGAGAGCACTGTTCAGTCAAACGGGAAGAGTCGAAGTGGTCGCCGAAGCGGGAACCGTCGCGGACGCGATAGAACGGGCGGCGAAGCACCGTCCTGATCTGGTGCTGATGGATTTGCGCCTGCCCGATGGCACCGGCCTGGACGCGTGTCGCGACATTCTGTCAGCCAATCCAGGGACGCGCGTGCTGTTTCTCACGTCGCATTCGGACGAAGAGGCTGTCACATCGACGATCCTGGCAGGAGCTGCCGGGTACCTTCTGAAAGAGATCGGCTCCAAGGCGCTGATCAATGCCATCGAGACGGTTTACGGCGGCGAATCGATACTCGACCCCAAGGTGACCAGGGCCGTCCTCAACCGTATGTCGCTGTTGGCCACGGGCGTTGTCGCAAGGCGCGCAAACGACGAAAAGCTGTCTCCGCAGGAGCGGCGGATTCTCGGATTGGTCGTAGAAGGAAAGACCAACAAGGAAATAGCCAAGGCCCTTGCTCTGAGTGACAAGACCGTCAAGAACTATCTCAGTAACGCCTTCCAGAAACTCAATGTCCGCCGCCGTTCCCAGGCGGCCGCACTTTTCGAGCGCGACAAAATGGCGCCGGGTTAAAATCGAATCCCCGCAGTACGGAAGACTTGGATGACTCAGTCGTTCCCCGCAGAAAGCTCCGCCAGGCGTCTCCGCACGCTGATCGACGCCCGCAACATCCTCGTCCTCCCCGGCGTGTTCGATGGCTTCAGCGCACGGCTAGTGGAGAAGATGGGCTATACCGCCGCGTTCATCACCGGCAGCGGTATCAGCGAGTCGCGGCTTGGCCAGCCCGACGTCGGGCTGATGGGCCTCGAAGAAAACGTCGCGGCGGCGCGCGCGATCGCGGCTTGCTCGAATCTGTTGCTCCTGGCTGACGCCGACACCGGCTACGGCAATCCGGTCAACGTGCATCACACGGTGCGCGCGTTCGAGCGCGCGGGTGCGGCCGGCCTGATGCTCGAGGACCAGGTGTGGCCGAAGCGCTGCGGTCATCTGAAGGGCAAGGAAGTGATCTCCGCGGACGAAATGGTGCAGAAGATCCGCGCCGCGGCGGACGCTCGAGTCGATCCCGATTTCGTCATCAAGTCGCGCACCGATGTGCTGGCGACGCACGGCCTCGCCGAAGCCATCCGCCGCCTTAACCTCTATGCGGAAGCGGGCGCGGACCTGCTGTTCGCCGACGCGGCGATGTCGGCTGACGACATCGGCACGATCGCCAAGAACGTGGTGAAGCCGGTGTCGGTCAACATGGGCTTCGGCATCCGGCAGCGCTCGACGACGCCGCTGCTGTCCGCGCGGCAGTTGCAGGACCTCGGCGTGGCAGTCGTGATCTATCCGCGCCTGCTGACCGCGTGCGCGCTGCAAGGCATGAAAAACGGGCTCGAACTGCTCAGACAATCGCTCGACAGCGGCAAGGTCGTCGATCGTCCCGACGCGCTGGTCTCGTTCGAGGAGCTGCACGACATCATGGGCATGCACGAGGTCGAGGAGCTCGAGCAGCGATTCCTGACGCCCGAGCAGCTGGAGACCAAATACGGCAGCGAGCGCAAGGCCGCGATCATGCCGGACGCCAAGCCGGGGAGCCCAGCGGGGAAACCGAAGCAAGCCGCCTGACCATAAGCGCGGGGTCTCGCGCCGCTCAGGCGCCGACTGCGATCGCTCTAGTCACCGCTTGCCATGGTGGGCGAAGGTAGCGGTGCCGTCTCGTCGACGAGCGAAAATGAGGTCCAGATGTATTCGAATTGCTGCTGGAGCGGCTCGCTCAAGCGCATCCGGTAGGTTGCGTTGGATGAAAGCAGCGTCACATCCGAATCGGTCCTGAAGTCGTGTGCGGGAAGCAGCAGCGTCTTGATCGGCATCGTCGGATATTCCGCACTCGGCGGCAGGTAAAGCGCCGCGAAGCACCTCGACGCAGAGTTCGGCTCTTCGGCGATGGACACATCGCCATCGCGATCGGTCACTTTGACAAAGCGAGGCTCGCGTCCGAGATGCTCGACGCCGATCTCGACATAGTCGACCATAAGCCGCCTGAACCAGCGTACGACCGACACGATCCAGGGCGCAGTGTCGCTTTCGCGAACGGCGATCAGCGACCCCGGGATCACGCCGTTCAGATTGTCGATCTGCGCGCGCATGCGACAACCCGAGTCGCTTCGGTCCTTGACCTGCCAGATTTGCGAAGGCGTGTCGTTCCTGTGCAATTCGTCCACGATGTAAGGAAAGCCCGCGATGGCCTGGACCGCCAGGGCAACGGACGTCCGCTCCGCGCGGCGCTTGATTTCGACCGCGTTCGGGGCGAAGAGAAGCGCGAGTTTTTTCAGCAGCGCGAGCTGCCCGGCGCGCGACGCAGGGCTCGCCCCATCCGGAAGGGTGGCGCTGTCCCGCAACGAGGCCATTTCCTGGTCGATCACTGCTCGCAACGGCGAAGAGTCGAAATAAAGCAGATCGCCTGCCGGGCGATCGCCTCCTCCGGCCGGGGCCCGTTTGAGCCCATCGGTGCCGCCCAGGTCAAGCACAAAACCCTTCGACTCGATGCGAACGCTACGGTTGGCTTGCGACAGTCGCAGCTCCGGCCCGCTGCACCAGCGGGCAAACCAGCGATACGCCCATAGCGCTTCACGAGGCGAGAACCGGCCGTTGTTCATCGCCTCCAGCAACAGGATCTGCAGATACTGCTGCTCCAGCTCTCCGATCGTCCGCCCAAGGCGCTTCAGCAAATCCCTTTCATGTGCAAGCCGATAGATCTGATGCAGCTGTTTCCATATTTCCGGGCTACGCTTCTTGTATCGGAGCAAGCGCAGCAGCAATTCGACTTTCCGGTGATGGAAGAGCTGAACCCGGACCAACGGCTCAGGGTCGGTCCAGTAGTCGTTGGCGAGCTTCGCAACGTGGCCCAGAAAATATTCGTGTGCCTGGCAAAACGACTGGCTGAGCCGCAACGCGGCATTCCAGGCCTTCCATTCGAACGAGCCTATCTGCGCGTCGCCCTCAACGTACTGGGTCAGCAGCAGATCGATCACCGGCTGTGTCTGCCGTTCCAGCGCAAGAAGGCCTTCGAGCCGGCTGATTTGGGGTTGGCCATCTCGGATGAGCCCCGCGATCGCCTCGCAAATCGCCTGCTGCGTCTCGATTGGGTCGGCTTGTACGGCATGGAAAAGAGTCTCGCCCACCATCCCTTTGATCGGGTGGTCGTCGCGCTCTGATTGAACCGGCGAAAGTGTTGCAGACAAGCTCACGTTCGAATCCCCAAGGACAAATTCCGGGCTATGACCGGATGTAGCACAGGGTATGCCAAGCGCGTCCCCGGCCATCTCCTGAGGGTGACCAGGAGCCGGTGAGGGCAAAGTGACGCAGAACGTCGAAATCGCTTGCCCGCTCTGTAGTGTGCAGCGTCTGCGATCGACGTGTGATAATTCCCCGGCATGATCGCTAAAACTACCCGCACGTTGCTTGCCGCCATCGGACTCGCATCGGCCAGCGGATGCGCGATCGCGGCGGAGCCGGCCGGCGCCGCGACCGCCACCACTTCGTCGCTCGCCTCAGGCCTCGACCTCAGATACGTCGATCCCTCCGTCCGGCCGCAGGACGACTTCTATCGCGCAGTCAACGGCAAATGGCTCGATACCTTCGAGATGCCGGTCGACAAGGCACGCTACGGCTCGTTCGACAAGCTGCGCGAAGACACCGAGCTGCAGCTCAAGGCGATCGTCGAAGAAGTCGCGAAATCGACGGATGTCGCCCCGGGCTCCGAGGCGCAGAAAATCCGCGATCTGTACAACAGCTTCATGAACGAGGCGAAGATTGAGGACGAGGGTATCAAGCCACTCGCCCCTCTTTTCGCGCGCATCGACGCCGCCAAGGACAAAGGCGACGTCGCGGCACTGCTGGCGAGCTTCAACGTCCGTCGAATCGATGCGCCGTTCTCGCCGGTCGTCCATCAGGACAACCGGGATTCCAGCAAGTACGTCGTCGACCTTCGTCAAGGTGGGCTGGGCCTGCCCGATCGCGATTACTACCTCGACGACAAGTTCAAGGACGTGCGCGCACGATACGCGACGCATGTCGAGAAGATGTTCCGCATGACCGGCGATCTCGATGCGTCTACGACCGCGCGGGAGGTCATCGCGCTCGAGTCCGAGTTGGCCAAGGTGCAATGGACGCGAGTCGAGAACCGTGACCCGGTCAAGACCTATAACAAGGTTGAACTGGCGCAGCTTGCCGTTCTCGCGTCCGGCATCGACTGGAAGCGCTGGCTCGCCGATTCGGAAGTCCATTCGCGCGTCGACTACCTGATTGTCGCGCAGCCCAGCTACCTGACCGGCTTCGCCAAGCTGCTCACCGACACACCACTGCCGGTGTGGAAGGCGTATTTCAAGTGGCAGTTGCTGAACGACGCCGCTCTATATCTGCCGCAGGCTTACGTCGACGAGCAGTTCGCCTTCCAGGATACGGTGCTGCGCGGCACGCCGGAGAACCGGCCGCGCTGGAAGAGAGGCGTGGAATTCATCGATACATCGATCGGCGAAGCTCTGGGCAAGCTCTACGTCGCGCGACATTTCCCGCCGCAGAACAAAGCCCGCATGGAAACGCTGGTCGGCAATCTGCTCGCGGCGTACAGGCAGAGCATCGATGCGCTGGACTGGATGAGCCAGGAGACCAAGACCGAAGCCAAGGCGAAGCTCGCCAAGTTCACGCCCAAGATCGGCTATCCAACGCAATGGCGCGACTATACGAATCTGACCGTCGCCAAGGACGACCTCGTCGGCAACTGGATGCGAGCGCAGGAATTCGAGTACCGGCGCAACATCGCCAAGCTCGGCAAGCCGATCGACCGCAACGAATGGGGTATGCGGCCGCAGACGGTCAACGCCTATTACAGCCGGGAGAAGAACGAGATCGTCTTTCCTGCGGCGATCCTGCAGCCGCCGTTTTTCAACGTGGCTGCCGACGATGCCGTCAACTACGGCGGCATCGGGGCGGTGATCGGCCATGAGATCAGCCACGGGTTCGACGATGGCGGCAGCCGTTTTGACGGCGACGGCAACCTGCATCAGTGGTTCACCGCGGACGACCTCAAGCGCTTCAGGGACAAAACGCAGGCGCTGGTCGCGCAGTACGACCAGTACGAGCCGGTGCCCGGCTTTCACGTCAACGGCGCGCTGACACTCGGCGAAAACGTGGCCGACAATTCGGGCCTGGCGATCGCCTATCGTGCTTACAAGATCTCGCTTGCGGGCAAATCCGCGCCGGTCATCGACGGCATGACCGGGGAGCAGCGCCTCTACTACGGCTGGGCGCAGGTGTGGCGCGGCAAGTCGCGCGTTCCGGAGACGATCCGACTGATCAAGGTCGACCCGCATGCGCCGCAACAGGTGCGCGGTCTCGCGACGCTGCGCAACCAGCCCGGATTCTACGAAGCCTTCGGAGTCAAGGAAGGCGACAGGATGTATCTGCCGCCCGAACAGCGCATCACTCTCTGGTAAGCAGGTAGTTCGGGCCGCGGCGCCCGGCCGCTAGCCGCTCAGGGCCGCGACTGTGCGGTTTGCGAAATCGATACGGTCTGCGAGAACTCGCAAGATGAACTCGTCGAAGGCGCTGGCCAGATCCGGGCGCTCCTTCCGCATCCGCTCGAAGTTGGTGCGGCTCATCGTGAAGATGGTGGCCGGCCCGTCCGATGATACCGTGGCGGAGCGCACGGAGTGCCTGAAGAAGCCCATCTCACCCAATACTGTGTGGGTCGTGATATGCCTCACTCGCAGGCTCTCGCCGTTTTCGATTGCGATGTCGATTGCAAGATTGCCGGCGGCGACAAGATCGACGGTGTCTGCGGGCTCGCCCTCGCGATAGAGAATTTGTGGCCCATCGGCATCCTTGCGCTCGAGATAGCTGACGAGGTCTGCGGCCCTGACGGCCGTACCGAGTTGATGCTGAAGCCACGACTCGAAGCTGGCGAGATCCTTCTGCGTACCGAGATTTGCCTTGGCGACCAGACTGTCCTCACACCACGCTAGCGCGAGATTGAGGTCGGCAAAGGCCCGGTGCCGGCTCTTGCCGCCGAAGAGGCCGCCGAGTTGCAAGGTTGCACGCAGCCCCGGTGGCAGCGAAGAGTAAACGAGCGTGACGTAATGTTTATTGCAAAAATTGCGCAACTTGGCTAGGCCGGCGATCGCGGAGGAATCCGCGCCGGACACCATACCGAAGTCAAGGATCACGTATGCAACCTGGCCCCGTGCCAGCGCCTGGATATCATCGCGGACGCGCTCGAACACGCTCTCGGAAGAGCCAAAGAAAATGAAACCGGAAAGCCAGTAGAGTTGGATGGCATCGCCGGTCTCACGCAAGTGTCTGGACACGTCCGCCGATCGGTCGACATAGCTTGCGAACATTGTCCGCGTCACGTGTCGGCGCACGACGCCCAGGCGCGCGTAGCTGATGGCGAACATCACGCAGGCACCCACCAAACCAACCAGCACGCCGATCAGGTAGCCGTACTCAACGCACGCGATCATGATGCCGACGGCGAGAAGCAGATCCAACCACGCGCGCTGAGCATAGGGTCGCCCCAGGGCGTCGATGAGGAATGTATAGCCGAGGTAGAGAATGAGGCCGGCGACAATCGGAACAGGTATCAGTCCCGGCAGATTCAAGTTTGCAATGCCTACGGCGCCGAGAAAAACGCCGCACATGGCCCCGCTCATCCGCGTCGCGCCGCCCGCATGCTCGAGCAAACGGCTGGTACCGATCTGAAGACTTGCGAGGATGCCGCCGAACGGCGCGGCAATCAGGCTGGCAATGCCGTGCGCGCGAAACTCGCGATCAAGATCCCCGGCCGCCTGTCGCGTGACCTCGATGCTCGACACCTTGGTCACAAGCGAGATCAGTGCCACGACCGTGACAGCGAGCAACTCGGGGATGAGGCTCAACATCGTCGACCATGTAAGGTGCGTTGTACGAGCGGCTTCAAGGGGTGACCATTCGGTCAGGCCCTTGAGCGAAGGCAGGTACCAACCATGCTCAGGGCCGGAAAGGCCAAGCCGGCGGAGCGAGATAGTGCCAACCACCCACATCGTGAGAAGTGCGGCGGGTATCGCAAACGGTGACTTCGCCCAGCGGCGCACGGCCAGCAATACCATCAGAGCAACGACGGCGGCGCCGAACCTCGCAACCGAAATCTCGCTCCAGCTTGAGCCGAGACTGCTGAAGGCGAGCGCGTGGCCGGTCGTCATCCGGACAGCGCCGGCAACCAGGAGCCAGCCGGTAGCGGCCAGGAATCCGCCGACGACGAAATAGGGCACGAATCGGAAGTACGAACCGCATCGTAAGGCTCCGAGACCAAAGAACAATGCACCCGAAAGCACAGTGGCGGCTGTGAAAATCAGCATTACGGTCTGAATGGCAGACTGTGCGCTGCCACCGGACGCGAAAACGGCGGACGCGGCGCTCGCGCTCAACAGCACTAGAACGGCTCCGGTCGGCGAATCGATGCCTGTTGCAAGCGGCGGCAGTGACGTATTCAATGCGATCCAGATGCCGCCGATGCCGCTGCCCACCAGCATCGCCCAGATCGCTGTCGGAATGCCGGCGCCAAGGTCGCCCGGAAACATCAGCGCGCCGAACGAGACGATGTTGGCAATCAGAACCACCGCCGCCAAAAGCCCTGCGATGATGTCCTTGATGCCATTACGACCCGCTACGAGGATTCGGTACCAACGCCTGGGAAGCGCGCTACCTCGGTTGCGTCCTGGACCCGGATGGCCATTTGCGGCCCCCGGTGCCGTCTGTTCGTTCATGACGAATCTTTCAATTCAGCTTTGCCAAGGGCGGCCGACGTCTGTCACCACTTTACTACCGTAGATCAATCACGGTGAACACCAGCGCCGTATCCCCGTTGTAATCCGGCGCCGCGTCGGCCGGCCTCGCCGCGACCAGCGCCCGTCCTTCGTCCGAATCGGGCAACGGCGAGCGTTCGTACAAGATTAACCTCGGCGCAGTGACCGCGTCGAACGCAATTTCCATCGGCACGTCGCGCCTTCCGATGCCCCAGATGCGCACGAACGTCGGATCCTTGCCCTTCAATTGCTCGATGCTGACGGCCGGCTGACTGTCGAGCTTGATCGACTGCACGCCCGAATTCGGCGCGACACCGATGCCGATCTGAAAGCCGCCGCGGCCGCTGTGCAGGGTTCC
>Ga0207711_10004735_pt1 | contig 11566 bp, 6 predicted proteins | sample KBSS34metaG_FD_184401 | JGI IMG/M metagenome (GOLD analysis project Ga0207711, IMG submission 184401) | Switchgrass rhizosphere microbial communities from Kellogg Biological Station, Michigan, USA - KBS S3-4 metaG (SPAdes) (version 2) | ecosystem: Host-associated > Plants > Roots > Rhizosphere >...
AGGTGGCTATGGCTTTCCCCTTGTCCCTTTAGACCGCGATCTGTCCGGCCATCTGCTGGATGCCGATGACCACGAACTCGGCCGGCTTGAGGGGAGCGAACCCGACAAGTACGTTGACGACGCCCAGGTTGATGTCGTTCTGCGTGGTCGTCTCGGCGTCGCACTTGACGAAATAGGCCTCGCGCGGCGACGCGCCCTGGAAGGCGCCCCTGCGGAACAGCCCCTGCATGAAGGCGCCGACGTTCAGGCGGATCTGCGACCATAGCGGCTCGTCGTTCGGCTCGAACACCGCCCATTGCAGGCCACGCACCAGGCTCTCCTCCAGGAACAGGGCGGTGCGGCGCACGGGGATGTACTTGTTCTCGTCGGCCAGCTGGTCGGCGCCGCGCAGGGTGCGGGCGCCCCAGACCACCTTGCCGGCGGCCGGAAAGCTCCGCAGGCAGTTGACGCCGAGCTGGTTGAGCTCGCCGTTCTCGGCGTCGGTCAGGCCGACACTGAGCGCCGGGACGCCGTTGAGGGTCGCCTGCAGGCCGGCCGGCGCCTTCCACACGCCGCGCTCGGCGTCCGTCCGCGCCATCACCCCGGCGATCGCTCCGCAAGGGGCGAAGTCTTCCAGCTGGTTGTCGCGTAGCGGATTGGGCTGGGTCAGGCGCGGGAAGAACAGTGCGGCGTTGGCGCTGCGCGCGCCCACCTGGTCGGTCGGGTTCAGGAACCCCGCCTTGGCCGAGGCCTTGTCGGTCCAGCCGCTCGGCGGGTCGACCAGCAGGAAGGCCCGGCGCTGGGCGCAGTAGGCCGCAGCGTCCGAGACCAGCGAGACATCGACGTCGTTGCTGGCGGTGTAGGGCGGGATGCAGAGGATGTTGAAGAGGTCGGCCTGTTCGAGCGCGTAGAGCCCGGTCTTCTTGGCCTGTGCGCCGGCGGGGGTGAAGCTGTCGGCCCTGGTCAGCCGCTTGCCGTCGCCGGACGCCGCGGCGGTCTGGGCGTCGCTCAGAGCTTTCTGCGCGGCCGTGACGTCGGCGGCGACCGGCGGGGAGACCGCCTTGGCGGCGGCCAGGGCGGCGGCTGCGGTGGTGATGTCGTCGTCGCCGGCGGCGAACTTCGGCGCTGTCGACGGCCAGGCGCCGTCCCAGTTCAGCAGCTGCGACTGGGCGTTCAGCACCCGGTCGACCCGGCGCGGACTCTCCTTGACGGTGAGGTTCAGGTACCGCTCCTGGCGCAGCACCGCCCCACGGGGGTCGAGCTCGCGGATGGTGAGGTTGAAGAGGTCGGCTGCGGCGAGCCCGTAGTTCGCCGCGACGTCGGCGGAGACGTCGAGGTCGACCGAAGCGCGCAGGGCCGAGCCCCAGGCGCCCTTGCTGGCCGCAGCGAAGGTGAGGGTGCCGACCTTGACCTTGGCGGTGTCGCCCTTGGCGCCGGCGGCGGTGTCGGTGTTGAACAGCCGGACGACGATCGCCTGGCCGCCGCCGTTGATGAAGAAGTCGCGAACCGCGTAACCCAGGGTGCTGTTGGCCCAGAGGCCGCCGAATATGCGTTCGAAGTCGCCGAAGTTGTTGATGGTGACCGGAATATTGTCCGGCCCGCGCGCCGTGCGCCCGACGAAGGCGGTGATTGACGTCGCTATCCCCGAAATGGTGTGGACGCCGCTTGGGATTTCCTGGACATAGACCCCCGGGTAGCTGAGCGCGACAGGCATTCGCTATCTCCCATCTCAGTCTATCTTGGCTTCGGCGCAATAGTCCGCACGCAACAAGAAGGCTGCGCGACCAAGAACGGTTTTTGGAACGCTTCCAGACGCACTTTCGGGGCGCTGAGAGGAAGTGAATCCTCGCCAACACAGACTAAAGTTCAAATTGTTTTAATCTACAATTCGTCAGGCAGGATCTCGCCGGGCCGGCATGACAAGCCAATAGGCATAGAGATAATATATGCCTCGCCTGAGAGGGGGCGAGTTACGATGAACGGATTGGATAAGCTGTCGCCCGAGGCGTCGCCACCCAGACCTGGGTCCCGGCTGTTCTGGCCGACAAGGTCTATACTAGCACAAGCTTAGCCGGATACAATCGGATTCCGTGCATCTATCCAAACTACAATTGGAGGCCGTTAAAGGCCCCCAGCGGCGCCGTCCTATTCCCACGACAAGGCCTGGGCTAGTCGCCGCGGAATGCAACCGTGAAATGTGGCGTAATTTGGCCGTAGGTCCTCGGCTGCGGCTTAGGCTCTGTCGGTGATTGGCGAGCGACTGTCTGTGCGCTGTCATTGCGCCGCGGCCGGTTCCGCGCGCGGCGGGCGATGGTCGCCCGCCTGAGGGGTCGCCGCATCTTCAGGCGGAGCCTGCTGACAGACGCGAGCAGAGGATAGTCGTGATAAATCACTCGCTCTAGTTGCGATCGCGGATATACCGTGGTTCTCTGATTTCGGGGTGTCGACGTGTCTTCTCAACGCGTCCGAAAGCGGGGGGCAGGGTGGGGCGAGCACAATTCCCGAAGGTTCTCCTGGCGTACGCCGCCGGCTGCGGGATCGGCCCGGCGAGCGCCATGACGGCGGTTTCCTCGCTCCTCGCCGCCACCTGGGCGGGCAGTGCAGCAGACCCCAGCCCGCGGATCACGACGGCCGACACCCAGATCACCCGGTCCGGCGGGCTGAGGCGCCCGCCGGCCAAGTTTCCATTGCGTTCGACCAAGGCCCACAGGGGAGTCCACGATGTCCGCTCAACCGCCAAATGACTGGCTGCTCGCTGCGCTGAAGGTCACGGGTCATTTCGAGGACTCCAGCGACCCCCTCGGCGCCGTGACCGGAGACTTTGATGGAATGGGGATCTCGGTCGGCGTCCTGCAGTGGAACATCGGCTCGGGATCCCTGCAGCCGATGGTGAAGGCCTTGGGCCGTGACGCCGTGGTCGCGGCGCTTCCGACCTGCGGACAGGATCTATGGACCGCCTGCAACTCGGCCAGGTCGCAAGGGCTCGAGATCTGCCGCGGCTGGCAGTCCGGCGCGACCCTGCATCCCACCATCCGCAACGAACTGAAGGCCTTCGCGCGGGGCGACCTCTTCCTGCCGCAGCAGATGGCGCAAGCGGGCAAGGTGGCGGGCGACGCGCTCGCGGCGGCCAAGGCCTATACGGCGCAGCAAGGCCCGGGTGCTGTGGTCAGCAAGGCGGTCTTCTGCTGGTTCTTCGACGTCTACACCCAGAATGGCGGCCTGAAGGGCCTGGACCACGATGACGTGCGCGCCTTCGTGGGCGCCCACCCGAAGGACAAGGCGGACGATTTCATCTGCGATTGGCTCGCCGGCCGCAACAGCGCCTTCGCCGGCTTCAAGGATTCCCTCCGCAACGCCGTAATCTGGCGCGACAAGGTCCCCGCCGCGAAGCTCGGTCTGTTCGTGCTCAGCTACCTGCGATCCCAGAAGTCGAGGCTGGAATACCGGGCGGACGTCCTGAACCGGAAAGCCACCATCGCCCTGGGACATGGGGTGGTCCACGGCGAGACTCACGACCTCACCGCGTTGCTGGGGCCGTAAGGGCGGTTCCGGCCGAGCTCTGGCGAACGCCCGGCGTTCCCATCCTCTGTCCTGGAAAGCGGCTATGGCGGGTCTGTTGATCAAGGCGAAGGGAGACGGCGCCGGGTTGCGGCTGCAGGGCGCTGGCTTGGCTGCGGGAGGATTGGCGAAGATCCTGGACGTGCCGGCGCAGCCTGCTTTCGATCAAGGCTTGGCGCAGGATCAGGGCGCGAGCTGGAGCCGGCTGGAAGTCGACGCCAAGGATACCGCCGCGCTGTGGTCGCAGGCGCACGCCCTGCGCCAAGCCAATGAAATCCTTCTGGTCGAGCCCGACGTCTCTCAGCAATGGGCCATGGACGGCACGAGCGGGCAGGCGCTCGCGGCCGCCGCGCCCCCGTGCGCATTCGAGGATCAGAGCGGCGCCGGCGGGAAGGCCACCTTTCCGGGCCGTCTCGCATGGAACCTCGGTCGCGACTTCAGCGATCTGAAATCGGCCCGGGAGGCGGTATCGGCCGAACGGCAGGCAGAGGTCTTCGTCGCCCACCTGGACACCGGTTATGACCCGGCCCACCGCACGACGCCGAAGAACCTGCGCCCCGACCTCTTCGGCAACTTCGTCGACACCGCCGCCGTCTCCGCGAAGGACGAGACGCCGCCTGGCCAGTTCCTCGGCAACCTGGGTCACGGCACCTCCACCCTGGCCCTGCTGGCGGGAAATCTGATCGACGACCACTTCGACCATTGGCAGGGGTTCGACGACTATCTCGGCGGCGCACCCTTCGCCTCCATCATTCCGGTCCGCATCGCGGATTCCGTGGTGCGCTTCACGACCACGTCCATGGTGCTGGGCATCAAGCACGCCCTGGAGAAAAACGCGCACGTCCTTTCGATGAGCATGGGCGGCGTCGCCTCGGACATGTTGGCCGACGCCGTGAACCTCGCCTACGACCGCGGCCTGATCATGGTGGCGGCGGCTGGCAACAATTTCGCCGACTTGCCGTCGCCCAATTCCGTGGTCTTTCCGGCGCGGTTCAATCGGGTGCTGGCGGCGTGCGGCGTCATGGCGGACGGCCGCCCCTACTACGACCTGGCGCCCGGAACCATGCAAGGCAACTGGGGGCCGGCCAGCAAGATGACCTCCGCCCTCGGCGGCTACACGCCCAACGTGCCTTGGGCCAGGATTGGCTGCTCGAGCATCGTCAACATGAGCGGCGGCGGTACATCGGCTGCGACGCCCCAGATCGCCGCCGCCGCGGCGCTCTACGTTGGGGCCTATCTCGATGAGCTGAGGGCCTATTCCCAACCCTGGATGCGCGTTGAGGCCGTCCGCAACGCCCTGTTCAGAGCGGCCGCCAAGACGACGTCGAAAATGGACGCCGTCGAGACCGCCCAGAGGATCGGGTGTGGCGTGCTCAAGGCCGAGGCGGCGCTGGCCATCAAGCCGCCCGCCGAGGGGGACCTAATCCGGCAGCGGCCCGACAGCGCAGCCTGGTCCTGGCTGAAGCTGATCACGGGGATCGGGTTTAACACCACGGGGGACAATCCCCAGACCAGGATGATCTGGCTGGAGCTCACCCAGCTTGCGCAAAGGGTCAAGGCGGTGGACGCGGCCGTACCAGACACGGGCGTGGACGAAATCGCGCCCGACGCGGCCCGGCGCTACATGCGGGCTGTGCTGGACAGCGGCCTGGCCTCGGCCCCCACCCAGCGGTTCGCCGCCCAATTCCTCGGGATCAGCCCTCCTGTGTCGGGAGTCACCCTGGCCGGCGCTCCGGGTGTGGCGGGTCCGGCCAAGGCGCGTGGGATGAAGCGGGCGCCGGCCAAACGCGCCCTGCCGCCTCGTCGGTTGAGAGTCTATGCCCTGGATCCCAGCCTCTGCGGCCGCCTCGACACCTTCAAGCTGACCACGGCGACCCTGAACGTTCCGTGGGAGCCGGATCTGAGGCCCGGTCCGGTGGGGGCGCAGATCGAGGTGGTTGACGTGGATCCCTCGTCCGACCGCATCTATCCGCCGGTCGACCTCAACGACCCGTTGATCCTGGCCGAGGGCGGGCTGCCTCCCTCCGAAGGCGATCCGAAGTTTCACCAGCAGATGGTCTACGCCGTGGCGATGACGACCATCGGCCATTTCGAGAAGGCGCTCGGCCGGCGCGCCCTGTGGGCTCCGAGGGACGCCAGGGATGGCGAGCGCGACCTCGAGCATCGCCGACTGCGGCTCTATCCACACGCGCTGCGGACGAACAACGCCTATTACAGCCCGGAAAAGAAGGCGATCCTGTTCGGTTATTTTCCCGCCGGTCCGACCGCGGGCGACACCACGCCGCCCAATTCGATCATCTTCTCCTGCCTGTCGTCGGACATCATCGCACACGAGACGTGCCACGCCCTGCTCGACGGCCTGCACCGCCGCTACCAGGAGCCATCGAACCCCGATGTCCTGGCGTTTCACGAGGCCTTCGCGGACGTTGTCGCGATCTTCCAGCATTTCACCATGCGCGAACTCGTGCGAGCGGACGTGGCCCAGGCCCGCGGCGACCTGAGCGCGGCGAAGCTGCTGGGCGGCCTGGCCAGGCAATTCGGCGAAGGCGCCGGCTATCGAGGTCCCCTGCGCAATTACGTGGAGGAGGCCAAGAAGCAAGGCGCTGAAGACCGGCTCGACTACTCCAACGCCACCGAGGCCCACGAGCGCGGTTCGGTGCTGGTCTATGCGATCTACGAAGCCTTCCTGGCCGTCGTCGAGGCGCGCGGTCGCGACCTGATCCGCCTGGCTTCGGGAGGCACCGGCATCCTGCCCGACGGGGCCATTCACCCGGATCTGGTCGACCGATTGACTGATGAGGCCTGCAAAGTCGCCCGTCACTTTCTGCAGATATTCATTCGCGCCCTGGACTACTGCCCACCGGTGGACATCACCTTTGGAGATTATCTTCGCGGGGTCATCACTGCCGACCGGGACCTGGTGGATGATGATCGCTACGGCTATCGGGTCGCGATCATCCAAGCGTTCCGAAAATACAAGATCATGCCGCGCGACGTGCGCACCTTCTCGGAAGCCGCCCTGCTCTGGGGCGCCCCGAGCGGCGACACCTCCTGGGCTCCCGATCTGCTCAAGGGACTGGAGATCGGCTGGGGACGCCACCTGCCGCTAGAGCAGCTCTATCCGCTCAACAATCGTAACAAGCGCATCTTCTGGAAGAACCTGTCGGCTCTTCTGGAGCGTGATCCAGGTCTTTGCGAAATGTTCGGGCTGGCGAACGACCTGCCGCGCTATGACGACGACGGCGCGCCTTCCCGGCGGCGCAGATATGGCGCGACCAATTTCGAAGTGCACTCCATCCGCCCGGCGCAGCGCGTTTCGCCCGACGGGACGCCGCATACGGACATCGTCGCGGTCGTCACGCAGCGCAGACCGGTGTTCAACAACGGCGTCTTCGCGTTCTGGTTTCGCGGCGGCAGCACCCTGATCTTCGATGGAACACACGGTTCGGAGTCCCTGCGATACTGCATCGTCAAGCGGATGAGCAGTGCTTCACGCCTCGAGCGGCAGACCAGCATGCGTTCCGGCGGGGCGGGCGGCGACGGCCTGCGGGCTCTCTACTTCGCCACAGGGAGCATGGAGCCGTTCGCCATGGCCCATGCGCACGACCAGGGACTCTAGCCATGGCAGATTCCGCTTCCTCAACGGGCGGCGCAGCCGCGCCGGAGCATGCGATCAGGGTGCGCAGCTACTGCCAGGGGATCGGCGATTGCCACCTGCTGAGCTTTCCTCGGTCGGGCCAGGCGGACTTCACGATTCTGATCGACTGCGGAATCCATGGGTCGATCGCCAACGGCGGCAAGATCGTCGCCAACATCGCCGCCGACCTGGTCAAGGCGTCCGGCGGCCACATCGACGTCCTGGTGGTCACGCACGAGCACATCGACCACACTTCCGGCTTCCACACCGCCAACGCAGTCTTCAGGCAAATCGAATTCGACCAGGTCTGGATGGCCTGGACAGAGGACGAGAACGACAAGCAGGCGCAGAACCTCGACCGCTACAAGGGCTCCGCGCTGGCCGCCCTGACGGCGACCTCGCAGCACCTCGCGGGTGTGGCCGGCGATCCCTATGTGGAGGCCCTGAAGACTGGCATCGACGGCCTGCTCGGCTTCCATTTCGGCGCGCAGGGGGACACGTCCCGCACCGCGCGCAATGACGCCAAGGCGCTGGGCAAGTCGGTCCTTTACCTGGATCCCGCTCACGGCCCGCTCGACATACCGGCCGCCTCGCCGGTGCGCGCCTATGTGCTGGGCCCGTCGCGCGACGAGTCCTACCTCAAGATCACAGACCGGGCTTCTGAGATGTACGGGCTGGCGGGCCTGTCAGCTGAGCTCTGGTCGGCCGCCAGCCCCTTCGCGGCAGGCGCGATGTCGCCGGACGCTTCGGAGTTCGATGGGACGACGCCGTTCGACGCCGACATCGGCGAGTCGTTCGCCGCCGCTTTGGACCGCATCAAAGCCGGAACGGCCAAGCCGAACTCCCTGGAACGGTTCTTGTCCGACCACTATTGCGGGCCGGTCCGGGTCGGCAGGTCCACGAGCGGGCCAGTCGACACGGATCAGTCCTGGCGGCGCATCGATTACGACTGGGCTTCCTCAGGCGCCGATCTCGCCTTGCAGCTCGACTCCAAGACGAACAACACCAGCCTGGTGCTGGCTTTCGAGGTCGCCGGGTCCGGCCGGGTGTTCCTTTTCACCGCCGATGCACAGATCGGCAACTGGTTGAGCTGGCAGACCGTGAGTTGGCAAGTGGATGGCAAGCTTGTCACTGGCCCCGACCTCTTGGCCCGCACCGTTTACCTCAAGGTCGGACACCACGGCAGCCAGAACGCCACGGCCGAGGGCAAGGGCCTCGAGCTGATGACCAGTCCCGATCTGACGGCGTTCATTCCCACCAATGAAAACGACGCCCTGAACGTCAAGTGGGGCGCCATGCCGTTCTCCAAGATCGTGGAGAGGCTGACCGTCATGACGCGGGGCCGGCTCGTGCGGGCCGACGACCCCTGGCCACTGACGCCGAAGGCGCAATGGCCGCCGGCCTTCCGGAGTCCGTCCGGCTGTCTGGTGGACACGACTTCGGAAACCTTCCCGGATCCGGACACCGGCGCGCCCCGCACGCTCTACGTCGAATTTCTCCTGAACTAGGACGGCAGGGGATGGCGGTCTCTTCACCCTCTGCAACGGCTTCACCGCTTCCGGACCTGCTGTCGAAAATCGTCGTCCCGGTCACGCTCGGCCTGTGCACGGCCTACATCACCGCCAGCGCCAACGCCTGGAATCACCGGAAGGAATGCGCTGATCGGACATTGGCCTTCTACGAGAAGCTATGTCCGGGCGGGGACTGCACGGCCGGCGACGACCCGGCCGTTCAGAAGTCGCGGCGCTACGTGCAGCAGTCGGCGCGCTACAGCAGCGACTTCCTGCTGAACGCCCTGTGCAGCAAGTCCGACGGCATCGACTACAGGGCTGTGCTGCAGAAGCTCATCGAAAGCAGCAGCACCGACGCGGGCCTCGCGGCCGCGCGCTCTGGCGCCGGCGCCGGAAGCCCGCCGTCGACCCTGGAGACCAAGATCGCGCCAAACGATCGGCCGGTCACCGATCGGCCCGCCGACGTCGCCCATCCGCCGCCGGCGCCGGCCCCCGGCCGCATCAACATCTATGTCCAATATCATCTGGAGGGCCAGAAGGCCGACGTGCTCAGAGTGATCGGCGCGTTGAACACAGCCACCACCCAGGCGGTCACCATCAACGCCCTCGGTCCCCAACTTGTCCCGGCCAAGGTCAACCGGACACAGATCCGATGCTTCGACGACGCCAGCTGCAAGGCCGCCCCGGATATCGCCAAATATGTCGGCGTGCTGGTGCGGCAGCCGGTCGTCGTCCGCGACTTTTCCCGGGCCTACGTTTCCGCCTCCGGCAAGTCCCTGCCGCTGGAGCTCTGGTTTTCGGACGCCCCCATCAAGGCTGCAGTCGAGGGAGGCCGTGACCTTGGTTAAGCATCTGCGGGGGCTCGCGCGCCCGGTCTTCGGCGCGGCCATCGCGCTGGGCGCAGTCGTGGCGGTTCCTGCGGCCGCGCTGGCCGCTGAGCACCAGGTCGACCTCGGCGATATCGGCTCGCAGGATCTGGGCGCGATCGGCAAGGAGCTGTTCGCCCTGTTCGTGGTCGTCACCCTGATGGAGTCGGCGCTCTCGACCCTCTTCCAGTGGCGAGCCTATCGCATGCTCTTCAACGGGCGCGCCTGGAAAACCCCCATCATGTTCGTCGCCGGGCTAGGGCTGGTCTGGGTCGCGCACTACGATCCCTTCGGCCGGCTGCTGGACGCCGCCAAGATCGTCAAGCTGGCCGGTTCCAAGCCGCAGCCTCTCAATTCCATGATCTCGGCGCTGATCCTTGCCGGCGGCAGCGCGGGGGTGAACAGCCTCTTCCGCGCCTTCGGGATCCGCAACAATCTCACCCAGGAAGCGCCCGCCAGGCCTGACAACGACAAGGCGTGGGTTTCGGTATTGGTGCGGTCCAAGACGTTCGCCGGGCCGTTCCAGGTGCTGGTGGAACGTGCGGACGGCGTCACCACGGCGCCCCCGGTCGCCGGCACGGTGAGACGCGAATCCGCCCTGGCGAAGGAGGCCATCCTCTTCTTCGCCAGCCCCTTGAGATTCCCCAACTACGGGGGTTGGGAAGTGGACGCCGAAAAGCCCTATCGCATCTCCATCCGGTACGAGGCCTCCAAGCGCGAGACACGGAGCAACGTGATCTTCGAGGGGGCGTTCGCGCCCAGGGCGATGGTCGACCTCGTCTATTCCCACGAGCCGTGCGCGGCCCTCAACACCCAAAAAAGCTTGAGCGCAGCCGGCGCAACCGCCGCAGGGGAGCCGCGCGCGCTCTAGAGCCCCGGTAGCGCAGAAATTGGGCCTGAGATCACGCGGCCTTATCTCCGCAATCGAGACTCGCCGCGGAGCCTTGCCTGCAAGCATAAGTGGCATAACAATGGTCGCCTATCGCCGGCTGCCGTTCGGCCTTTGCCGTGCGGAAGATCGTAAGGGGGGGACATGGCGAGCGCAGACCAGTTCGGGACCGGTGACGACGAGCCGCTCGAAGAGCTGTTCGACTCCCCGAAGTTCCAGCGCGACAAGATTGGCCTCGCCCTGTCCGGCGGAGGCTACAAGGCCGCCGCCTATCATTCAGGCGCCTTCCTGCGCCTGAATGAGCTCGGGTTGCTCGGCCGGATAAGCCGGGTGGCCAGCGTCTCCGGCGGGTCGATCGCCGCCGGCGTCCTGGCGTTGCACTGGAAGGACCTGCAGTTCGACGAGAACGGGCGGGCGGGCAATCTGCGCGAACTCGTCGTCGAGCGGCTTCGAGACTTCCTGACCGAGGTCAACATCGACATTCCCGCCGGGCTCGCGGGCCTGCTGCTTCCCTTCCGCTCCGGCGCCGACGGAGTCATCAAGAGCTATGACGAGCACCTGTTCCATGGCTCGACGCTGCAGGATCTGAAGACCGAGGACGATCGGACGCCGCGTTTCGTCTTTCTCGCGACCAACTACGAGTTGAACTCGCTCTGGCGCTTCTCAAAGCCCTACGCCGCCGACTACCGCGTCGGCATGATCGAGAACCCGCGTTTCCCGCTCGCGGAGATCGTCGCCGCATCCTCGGCGTTTCCACCCTTCTTCTGCCCGGTCGAGCTGGATTTCAACGGCCATAAGGTGATGCCGACGGCGGGCGCCGACCGCGCAAGCGGCGACTTCCTGAAGCGCGCCCTCCTGGCCGACGGCGGCGTCTACGACAACATGGGGCTGGAGCCGATCGTCAAGCGCTACGGCGTCCTGCTTATCAGCAACGCCGGAGAAGCCTGGAACGAGACCGATCATCCCAAGGAGTGGATCGGCATGCTCCGGCGGATCTTGGGCATGATCCACCGTCAGGCCGAGAACAATCGCCAGCGTTTACTGATGATCCTGGCGCGCAGCGGCGCCCGAAAAGTCGTCTATTGGCCCCTGCGCAACACCGCCGCGCGCTACCCGAAACCGAGTG
>Ga0207711_10004738_pt1 | contig 11551 bp, 9 predicted proteins | sample KBSS34metaG_FD_184401 | JGI IMG/M metagenome (GOLD analysis project Ga0207711, IMG submission 184401) | Switchgrass rhizosphere microbial communities from Kellogg Biological Station, Michigan, USA - KBS S3-4 metaG (SPAdes) (version 2) | ecosystem: Host-associated > Plants > Roots > Rhizosphere >...
TCTTTCGCCTGAGGCCACGGACAAGATTTGCACCTTCCTGGGCCACCCTCGCACCTGCCCGCACGGCGCTCCGATCCCGCTTGGACCCTGCTGCGAGAGCAACCTGCCTTCCCGAGAACGTGAAGAGGTCCAGGCCTCGCGCTTCAAGTAAACATAGCTCTCTCAACCGAACATCCAAACGTGCCCGGGCATCCGCTACAAATCATTTTGCCGGCGAAGCTTCACAAAGAAGCTATACTGCTCCCCATTTCACATTGAGGGGCCGCAATGAAGCGAATTGTGTTTGCCATCGTGCTGATTATTTCGCTGCAGGCGGTCGCTCAGACCGGTACTACGCCGGCCACGACTTCCAACCCGAAGGTAAGGGCCATCACGGGATTCGTGAGGCTCGACCGGGCAACTTATCGAAAGCAAATTGCCGATGCGTTGGCGGTTCTGCGGCGGGTAAAGGCCGAATTCGAGTCTTCCGGTTACGAGGTACAGACGGTGCGTCTGACGACTCAGCCGCTGGCGGAGCTCGTCTCCGGCCTGCCGGAAGAGCAGGCGCTGGCCTTTCTCACCCAGCTCGACGAACTCTCCGTAAAAGAGAATTTCCTGCCCAACGTCGGACCGGCGATGTTACACGACAGCGATGATCCGGCCGCCATGCATCTTGTCGAAAGAGCGCTCTCGAGTCTCCCACACATCGAAGCCAGCAGCATTATTGCCGATGAAACCGGGATTCACTGGAAAACAATTCATCGCACGGCCGAACTGGTGAAGTATGTCAGCGAGCACAGTCCGCACAGCCAGGGAACGTTCAACTTCACCGCTACCGCCATGCTGAAGCCGCTTGGGCCCTTTTTTCCGGGTTCCTACCACATCGGCGCCGGCCGGCAATTCGCCATCGGGTTTGAAGGAGCCAATGTAGTTCGTGACGTCTTCGTTAAAGATAAGGGGAACGCCGAGGCCGCTACCGCCGACCTCACGGCTGCCCTCACCAGACATGCATCGGTGGCAGCAGCAGTAGGCACGAAGGTCGCGACGGAAACGGGATGGACATATCTCGGGGTGGACCCCACTCCCGCACCTATGGGGGAGGTGTCTATAGGCGCTGCCATCGAAGCTTTCACGGGCGCGAAGTTCGGCTCCAGCGGGACCCTGACTGCGGCACATATCATCACGGCTGCCGTAAAAGCCGTACCAGAAAAGCAGGTTGGCTATTCCGGACTGATGGTGCCTGTGCTGGAAGACAAGGTCCTGGCGCAGCGCTGGGCCGAGTCCACCTATGATGTGGACTCATTGCTCACCTATTCTGCAGTCTGCGGCACTGGTTTGGATACAGTCCCGCTGCCGGGTGATGTCAGTCCGGAGCAGATGGAGCGCATGTTCGCTGACGTCGCGTCGCTCGCCGTGAAGTGGAACAAGCCTCTCTCGGCACGGCTACAGCCGGTTCAAGGCAAGAAACCGGGCGATCGAACCGACTTCCAGGACCCGGCTCTGTTTAATACCACCGTGCGCCCATTGCCGTAGCGACCGGTTCTCCCATCTCTCAGTCTTCTTGATTGACGTATGTACTACCCGACTTTCTTCCAGACCACGTCCTCATTGTTCCGACGGTCAATCATGACATTTACCTTGCCGGTATCAGCCCGCCGGAACAAACGCCGCCCTTCCGCGCCCTTGCGAAAGAAAATGTCGCCTGACTCAGGGATCAGCTCATCCTCCGGCCTGTCTCCGCGTTTAGCGTATAGCTTGCCCTCGCGGACAGAGACCGTCTGCGTCACGCCGGGCGCCAGCTCGTAAGCCCCAACGTACTCGCCATATTTCTCCAGCTCGACCTTCCCCGGCGCAGGGTCTTCGTAGTAGCGGAACATCTGCCCGGCCACAATCTGCCATCGACCGTTGCGATACATCCAGGTATCGGTGCCGTGATAGCGGGCGGTCAGATTCTGACCGAAAATCGTCTCGGTTTCGTTCAGGTCATAAGAGAGAATTGCCGTATCGCCCTGGATGTTGCTTTTAGGATTCACGATCTTGATGCTGCCGGAATAGCCCGCCGGAAGCGGAGTCACGTCCTTGACGAGCGCGGCTTTGTCCATGCCTCTTCCCTTCTCGTCGAAGTACATGCTGTCATCGGCGAAATATTTCTGCCAGGGCGCCTGGTCGCCCGCAGCCACTGCATCGAACATTTCCTGCATGTTACGGACGAGCTCGCCTTGCGTGATCGCAGCTTGCTGGCGAGACATGCAGGACAATGTGATTACCGTCATCGCTATGACGGCCAGCACAATCGTGGAACGGGTCATGATTTCCCTTTTCCTCCGGGATATCCGCTCATCCTAAATGCAGCCGCGGATTGTCCGCGCAAAAACTCAACCCGCCCGTTATGATGTCTGTTCGCATACCTTCATGGCCACCGCTCGGCGACCCTGCATCGGCGTATTTGATTCCGGTTTTGGCGGACTGACAGTCCTCAAGGAACTGGTCGCGCTCGCCCCCGACGCCGATTACATCTACTTCGGCGACACGGCTCGCCTCCCCTACGGCTCGAAGTCGGCCGACACCGTTGCCCGGTACGCCATTGGCGCGGCGCAATACCTCGAACAACACGGCGCCCAGATGCTGGTGATCGCGTGCAATACGGCCACCGCGCTGGCCCTTGACCAGATTACGCAGGCTTCCAGCGTTCCCGTGGTGGGCGTCATCGAGCCCGGCGCAGCCCGGGCCGCGGCCGCCAGCCAGACTCGGAACGTAGTGGTCATCGCCACCGAGGCTACGGTCAGCAGCCACGCCTACGCGAAGGCCCTCCTGGCGCGCGGAATCCAGGCTGCGGAAAAGGCTTGCCCACTGTTGGTGCCGTTAGTTGAAGAAGGATGGGCGGAGCACCCGGTCGCGGAGCAAGTGGCCCGCATTTATCTCGACCAGGCATTTGCCGGAGACTTCGAGTCCGCCGACGTGCTGGTGCTGGGATGCACTCACTATCCCCTGCTGAAGCCGCTGCTGCGCCGCCTGGTGCCGGCCGCTGTGACCGTTGTCGATTCGGCCGACTCCACGGCTCGCGTGGTCAGCCAATTACTCCGCAAAGGCCTGCCCAGGCCTTCGAGGGAAAGCGAACGCCGCGGAGTGCCCCGCCTGAAATTCTTCGTAACCGATTCCGTGGATAAATTCCGCCGCATGGGAGCGCAGTTTCTGGGTAGCCCTATCGATGACGTCCAGCACGTCGAACTGAAAGAGTAACTGTCACCCTGAGCGAAGTAGCTGCTTCGCGTCGCGAAGCAGCTACGCAGTCGAAGGGCCCCTATAACAAGATCGACGCCTGCGTTGATGGGACCCTGCCGGTGTCCAGAAAAGAACTCGTGCTTAAAGCTCATGGTGGGTATAGAGGCCCTTCGACTCGCCGTGATCGTCCGCAAGCGGACGACCCCGACTCGCTCAGGGTGACACTCTCTGTTGATGATGGGGGCTTGCGGACAAAATAAAAGCGGCCGCGACAATTCGCGGCCGCTATCCAAACCAAAACTGAAAATCAGTATAGCCGGAAGCTGACTTCCACGTTGATCTGCACCGCCACCGGCTTTCCGTCTTTCATGGCCGGCTCAAACTTCCAGGTCTTGACCGCTTCGATCGCCTTCTCGTCCAGGCCAAGTCCCAGGCTGCGGGCCACGCGAATATCACGCGGCCGTCCGTCCGGTCCTACTACCAGCCAGAGCACGCAGGTTCCCTGATACTTCGCCTTGCGAGCTTCTTCCGAGTATTCAGGATCAGGCTGATAGACCACGCGCGGGGCGCTCACTCCACCGCCGACGCGAAACACTCCGCCACCCACGCCGCCGCCGCGGCCTTCACCAACGCCGGGGCCAGTGCCTACACCCACGCCGCCACCCGAGCCTGAACCGATGCCTCCGCCTGAACCGGTCCCGTTAGAGGGCGGGCCGGAAGGTAAGTGCGACATCGGGTCACCCAGGTTAGGCAGGCTGTTCGTGGCCAGCTTTACCTGCGGCGGAACCACTACGGTGGGCTCGGCCGTCAACTTGGGATTATCGTTCCGCACCACCATCATCGGGGGCGTGATCTGCTCCATCGACTGCTTGGGCAATTTGCCTTTAGGCGCCTGGAACTTGTCGCGATCGCCGCCGCCTCCGCCGCCACCCGAAAGCGTCTTGGAGGGTTGAAGGGGAGGAATGTCATCCGGAGAAACCAGCGTTATCGCTTCATGCGGCTTTACGATCTGCTGCACCACTCTGCGACCCAGCAGGGTAATGCCAATGATGGCTGCGATCGCCAACATGTGCACGACGGTCGAGCCCAGCACTCCGTTTTTCTTGTAATCGTAGAAGCCCCAAATGTCCTTGACCGGGACCGGCTTCGAAGTCAGCACCAGCGGAGGCAATTTCTTGGGAAAGAAAAACTCGTCGAGGTTCTGAAAGAGCGACTTCCACAAGGGCTCTTCCAGGGTGCTTTTCGAGAGCAGCAGATTAAGTTCGGGTTCGGCTTCGCCGCGGGGTTTCATCTCAAGTGTTGGCATAGTTGACCCGACTTCGAATGCTTAACGCGGGGCCGCAACTCCGGTGTTCAGCTCAACCTGTCTTAAGCTTGATGAGCACATCGGGTGCCAAGTTGCTTTCGCGGCACCGAATACTTTCACCCCGCCCTGCGGCAAGCACTACGAATCCTGCTCGCTGACACTTCCCAAGTTCTTTAGATGCCAAGTTGAGGCAAACGTTACCTTGGCAAAATTGTACACGTTCCCCCTGCCCTTCTGACAGTGCTTTTGCGACTCCGGAGGGCAACATCCGCCGGGTTTGCCGGCACGCCTTTCGGCCCGCCCTCCGCAGGTCAATGGACGTTCGTTCTCCCGCTCCCTATAATGAAAAAAATCAATCATTTGGGAGAAATCAACCGAGTGCCGCTGGAGCTTAAATCCACCATCAATCTGCCTAAGACCGGCTTCCCCATGAAGGCCAACCTGCCCCAAAATGAGCCGAAAGCCCTGGCTCGCTGGCAGGAGATGGGGATTTACCAGCGTATCCGCGAGGCCAGGCAGGGGGCTCCGACCTACGTCCTGCACGACGGTCCGCCCTACGCCAACGGCCCCATTCACCTGGGCCACGCGCTGAACAAGTGCCTGAAGGATTTCATCGTCAAATCCAAAACTATGTCCGGATTTGATTCGCCTTACGTCCCGGGATGGGATTGTCACGGCCTCCCCATCGAGATCAAAGTTGATCAACAGCTGGGCGGTAAAAAACTCCAGATGGAGAAACTGGAAGTCCGGGAAGCGTGCAGAAAATACGCGCAAAAATTTCTCGATCTGCAGCGCGAGCAGTTCAAGCGCATCGGCGTCTTTGGACGCTGGGACGACCCCTACTCCACCATGACTCCGCAATACGAGTCGGTGGTGCTGGCAACGTTCTACGATTTTCTGGAAAAAGAATTCGTTTATAAGGGGCTGCGCTCGGTGTACTGGTGCATCTTCGACAAGACTGCCCTAGCCGAAGCCGAGGTGGAATACGAAAATCATACCAGCCCGACGGTCTGGGTAAAGTACGCGCTGGCCGAGGACCCGGCGCGGCTGGATCCGGCACTCGCCGGAAAGAAAGTCTTTACAGTGATCTGGACCACCACACCCTGGACGCTTCCCGCGTCCATGGCGGTGGCCTTTCATCCAGACGCCGAATACGTCGCGCTCGAATCCGCGGGCGAAGTGTACATCGTCGCGCACCAGCTGGCGGGCGAGTTTGCCGGCAAGGTCGGCCTGAACGAAGCGAAAATAATCGCCCGCTTCCCCGGCAAGCAACTGGAGTACGCGAAGTTCGCCCACCCTTTCCTCGATCGCACCGTGCTGGGCGTGCTTGCCGACTACGTCACCATGGATCAGGGCACCGGTGTAGTCCACACCGCACCTTCTCACGGCGCCGATGACTTCAACACCGGCGTCAAGTACAAGCTCGACCTGACCACCAACGTGGACGCCGCCGGAATCATGCGCAACGGCCTTCCGGAATACGACGGCAAGAAGGTTTTTGACGCGAACGAGCCCATTGTCGAGTTGCTCAAAAAGCGCGGCGTGCTGATGCATTCCGAAAAGCTCGAGCATTCCTATCCGCATTGCTGGCGCTGCCACAATCCCATCATCTTTCGCGCCACCGAGCAGTGGTTCATCTCCATGGAAACGCCGATGCCGGGCGGGACCCTGCGCACCCGCGCCCTGGAAGAAATCAAGAGAGTGAAATGGGACCCGGCCTGGGGGGAAGAACGCATCTCGAACATGATCGCCACCCGCCCCGATTGGTGTATTTCCCGCCAGCGTATCTGGGGCGTGCCGATCGCGGTGTTCCTGTGCGAGGGCTGCGGCAAGCCCTTGAACGATCCCGCCCTGAACCGCAAGGTGATCGAACTGTTCGCGCGCGGCGGCGCCGACGCCTGGTACACACCGCAGGCCGACGCCCTGATCCCGCCCGGAACCAAATGCGCCAAGTGCGGCAATACGAAGTTCACAAAAGAGACGGACATTCTGGATGTCTGGTTCGAGTCCGGATGCAGCCACGCCGCCGTGCTCGGCCACGAACCCGGCCTGCCCTGGCCCGCCGATCTCTATCTCGAAGGCGGCGACCAGCACCGCGGATGGTTCCATTCTTCCCTGCTGTGCGCCGTCGGCACCCGCAACCAGGCTCCCTATCGCGCGGTCGCCACCAATGGCTGGACGCTCGACGAACAGGGCCGCGCTCTGTCGAAGTCGCGTGGCAATGATGTCGATCCCGTCGATATAGCCAACCGCATGGGCGGCGAAATCGTGCGCCTCTGGGTGGCGTCCGTCGATTTCCGCGAAGACGTAGTCGGCTCCGAGCAGCTGATGCAGCGCGTGGCCGAAAGCTATCGCAAGATTCGCAACAGCCTCTTCCGTTATGTCCTGAGCAATCTCTACGACTTTGATCCGCAAAAGAATGCGGTGTCATTCGATGAGCTGGACATCCTCGATCAATACATGCTGCGCCAGACCGTCGCCATGGCCGCAGACGTGATCCGCTGGTACGACGAGTTCGCTTTTCACAAGATCTATCACCGGATAAACGACTTCTGCGTGGTGGAGTTGAGCGCGTTCTACTTCGATGTGCTGAAGGACCGCCTTTACACCTCCGCCCCAGACTCACGCGCCCGGCGGGCGGCGCAGACCGCGATCTGGCGCATCGGCGAGGCCCTGGTCCGCCTGCTCGCCCCCATCACCAGCTTCACTTGCGACGAAGTATGGCAATATCTGCCTGCCCTGCCCGATCGTCCGGCCAGTGTGCATCTGGCAACCTTCCCCGGCGCATCTGACATTCTGGGCGGCTCGTTTCCCGCAGATGATCCGAAACAGCGCGAAGACTGGAGCACGCTGCTGGCGGTCCGTACCGAGGTATTGAAGGCGCTCGAAGAGGCCCGGCAGAGCAAGCTGATCGGCGGCGCCAACCTGGAAGCGCAAGTCACGGTAACGGCGGCTGAACCGGTGTTCTCCGTGCTGGCGCGCTATCAGGACCGGCTGCGTTATCTATTCATCGTGTCGGCGGTCACGCTGGTTCAGGGCACATCAGGAAACGGCACTGGCGGAGTCGGCGTCCAGGTGAGCAAGGCCGACGGCAAGAAGTGCGAGCGTTGCTGGAACTACTCTATCCACGTGGGCGAGGACAACGTCTATCCCACGGTATGCGAGCGCTGCAGCGCGGTGCTGAAAGAAATCGGCGGGTGAGCCAGCTCCGGCCAACCGCCGTGATGGCTGCGGCCGGCGACTTTGAAAAGATCCGAATGACAACTCATACCACGCGTGGCTTCCACTTCCTGATTGCCGTCCTGGTGATCGTTCTTGACCGGGCGGCGAAGTGGGCGGTAACCAAAAACATTTCCCTGCATGACAACATCCAGGTGATCCCGGGATTCTTCCGCCTTACCCACGTGGAGAATCGCGGCGCCGCCTTCGGCATCTTCGCCGACTCGCCTTCGGAATGGAAGATTGCGGCCCTGGTCATGTTTTCGATCGTGGCCCTGGCCATCGTCTCCGTCCTGCTCTGGCGCAACAGCCACTCCATGCACACCACGGGAATCGGACTGGCGCTGATTCTCGGAGGCGCGGTAGGCAATCTATGGGACCGCCTGCTGAGCGGCCGGGTGGTTGATTTCCTGCTGTTTTATGTCGGCCAATACCAGTGGCCCGCATTCAATGTGGCCGATAGCGCGATTGTGGTCGGCGCCGGTCTGCTGGTAATCGAAATCCTTTTCGGAAAATCTTCATCACCACCGAAGCCAGCCTGAAAAGCTTAACCGCAAAGGTCGCAAACAAGAACTTTGAGACCTTTGCGGAATGAGGGTTTGGTTTCCAGTTCTGGTTTCAGGTTTCAAACTAGAAACCAGAACTGAAAACCGGTTCGAGCTATGCCGATTTCTTTTGTGCCATCTGGGCGTAAAACTCTTGTGCGCCCTTTTCCATTTCCTGCTCGGTCAGGTCAGCCACGTGCGTGGCTACTGTCCAGGCGTGGCCGAAGGGGTCCACAAAGTGGCCCATGCGGTCCCCCCAGAACATGTCATTCACACCACCCATGGCTTTGCCGCCGGCATCCACTGCCCGTTTGAAAACCTCGTCCACGTTCGACACGTAAAGATAAAGTCCGCCGGTGTATGCACCCGCGGATTGCGGCGACTTGCCTCCCATGCCGGGCATTTCATCCGACAGGAAGATGATCGAATCGCCGATTTTGATTTCAGCATGCATGATTCTTCCATCCGGACCCGGCATCTGCATGCGCTCCTCGGCCCCCAATGCTTTCTTGTAGTATTCGATGGCCTTCGCGGCATCGTTAACGACCAGGGACGGGGTTGCGGTGTGGAAGCCCTCAGGAACTGGTTTAACATTAGCTGGCATTAGATTGTCTCCTCTATGTTTCTTGCGTGCGGTAATGGTAGTCCGATTAGCGACGAATTCAATTCCTCCGCAATTCGCCCTATCCTAACCCTCATTCGGCTGTGTGAAATATCAAAAAATTGTAAAAAGACGTAACGACCCGGAAGGGGGGGGCTGAGCCATATCCCCTTGAACCGGAGCTTAACAGCCGCCTCGCTTTGCAGCGGCCCGCCCCTCATTCACCCGGCGAAAAACATGGGGAGGCCCTGATCAGAGGCTTTCCCATTCCTATAAACCCGCCTTCTGGGTCCGCGCCTCATACCGCCTTTAGATCGGTTATTTCGGCTTGTTTGTGATTCGCCAAACGTCGAACCGCGAGTCGATAGCGAAGCCAAAGCACCTCAGGATATTCTCAGCGAAATTTCAGGCCGGCCAAAGGACATTCGCATCGGTGCGCCGCTAGTCTCGCATCATCTCAGGGGAGACTGGACCAAAGGCCAGGTCCCCCAAAACGGAGGATGGTGGCTATGGGAAAACGTTTGGCGGTATTTGCATACGGGCTGGTCAGTTATCTCGTGTTCCTCCTGACGTTCGTGTATGCCGTCGGATTCATCGGCAATTTGTACGTTCCGAAGTCGATAGACTCCGCAACCCGAATGTCGTTCTGGGCGGCCCTGTTCATTGATGCTCTGCTGCTGCTGATGTTCGCAGTGCAGCATAGCGTCATGGCACGGCCTGCCTTCAAAGAGGTGCTGACTCGATTCATTCCGGCGGCTGCCGAACGCAGCACCTACGTGCTGTGTTCCAGCCTGTTGCTGATCGCGTTATTCGTGTTCTGGCAGCCTATTGGCGGTGTGGTTTGGAACGTTACCAATCCAGTGGTTCGGAACGCCATCAACGCGGTGTTTGGTTTCGGTTTCGCTTTGGTATTCGTTGCCACGCTCCTGATCAATCACTTTGACCTGTTCGGCCTGCGGCAGGTGGCGTTGTATCTTGTGCGCAAGCCGTACACTTACCTCGAATTCCGCACACCGCTGTTCTACCGCTATGTACGTCATCCGTTGTACGTGGGTTGGTTGATCGCGTTCTGGGCGACGCCTACGATGACCGGCGCACATCTTCTGTTTGCGGTGCTTACGTCCGCCTACATCCTGGCAGCGATCCGTTGGGAGGAGCACGACCTTGTCATCGTTCACGGTTCCAAATACCAGGATTATCGGAAGCGAGTACCGAAGCTGATGCCATCGTTGACTCCATACCGCGTGCCTGACGAACGAATCGTGCGGGCCCCCGGCTCGGCCGCGTAGCCTCGGCCAAATGAAGAGGGCGGTCCTAGCCGCCCTCTTTATGTTTCCGACGTGCGCCCTGCCTCACGTAGCCGAGATTCCCGTCTGGGTGCGGCCGCTTCCTCGTGCCACCCGATGAACGCGGAGATCTCCTGGACCAACTGCTCCCATCCGGCATCTCCCGGGGCGACCATATGGCTCCGACTAGGTAATTCGACGAAGCGCGAGCCGCGGATTCGGGCCGCGATCAGCTTTCCCTCTTGCACCGGAACCGCGCCATCTTCGCGGGAATGCAGCACCAACGTCGGGCAGCTGATCTCCGGCAGCATGTCTAGGACCCGGATGTTGGGAAACTCCGCCATCATGCGGGCGGCGTTCTCCGGCGAGGACGAGATTCGCTGCAACTCATTGAGCCAGGCTGCCTCTGCCAAATCCGCGTCTGGCCGGAACAGCGTCGTCCACAACTGCCGGAACGCGGGATTGTCGCGTCCCCAGCCGGAGCGGATCAGTGTCAGCATCGCCTCCAGTTGCTCCTGCGCGCCGGGACCCGGCGCCGGCCATCCGTTTGCGAACGTTCCATTGATGATCAGCTTCGTTACCCGCTTCGGATGGCGCACTGCGTACGCGATTCCCACTGCGGCGCCCTGGCAACCGCCCAGGATGGAGAATTTCTCCAGGCCGGCGGCATCCACCAGTTCTTCAAAGTCCTGGACCGTCCGTTCGAATGAAAAATCGCTGACGTTCCAGTCCGAGAGGCCGCTGCCGCGCTGGTCGTACCGTACCAGGGTGTTGTGCCGCATGATCTCCGACAGCCAGCGCGCCTGCAGAGGGGTCTTCCACTCGAAATCCAGGTGATTGAGCCAGTGGATCGTTCGCACCAGCACCGGCCCGCGCCCTGCTACGTTGTACGCGATCCGCACACCGTCGCTTGTGGTGAAGAATTCGATCTGTTGATCCGGAGCACCGGGTGGTTGCACGGGTAATTCCATTGGGAGCAATCGACGGTGTAGCTTCGGGACGGTGACTTCCGCAACGAATCGATAGCCGTGCCGGGGTACGGTTTCGATGCACTTCGCCGGATGGAGCAGTTTCCGCAGCTGCGAAATGCAATAGTCCAGGTTGTTATCTTCGACGACCGAGTCCGGCCAGACGGACTCCATGAAGGCGTCCTTGCGCACGAGCTTGCCGGCATTCTCCACCAGCACGCGAAGAGTGTCGAACAGTTTGCCCCGCAGGCGGATCTCCTCGTTATCACGAAGCAGCCTTCGCTCATCCACATCGAGGAGGTGATTACCAAAGAGGTATTTGGCCATTGTCAAATCGCGGCTGGCGTTGGTGGGCGTTCAGGAAAGCCGCAGGGCCCCCCGCATGGCTCGCTATTTTACCAGCCAATAGGGGTGCCAGTTCTTTC
>Ga0207711_10004739_pt1 | contig 11549 bp, 16 predicted proteins | sample KBSS34metaG_FD_184401 | JGI IMG/M metagenome (GOLD analysis project Ga0207711, IMG submission 184401) | Switchgrass rhizosphere microbial communities from Kellogg Biological Station, Michigan, USA - KBS S3-4 metaG (SPAdes) (version 2) | ecosystem: Host-associated > Plants > Roots > Rhizosphere...
AGGAGGCGGCTTCGGTGGCGGAGGAGGAAGCGCTTTGCCATGGATCGTCGGCGGGATCATCGGTTCGGAACTGGGAGGCAGCAGATCTTCCAGCGGATCTGATTGGGGAGGCTCATTTGGCGGCGGCGGCGGAAGCGATTGGGGCGGATTCGGCGGCGGCGGAGATGCTGGCGGCGGCGGAGCAGGAGGCGGTTGGTAAATTTGGTCGCGGAGAGTTGTGACGTCCATAAACAACCATCCGCCAACGACGATTACAAAACTGATGAATCATCAACTATCGGCATTTATCGACGATCTTAAGGCGACGCACGGCAAGAATTTGGCGTCGGTGACACTCTACGGCTCGGCGGCGGCGGGCGATCATGTTTCGCACCGCTCGGACTATAATCTGCTGATCGCGCTGGAAAAGATAACGCCGAAAGAATTGCGAAACGCGAATCCTGCGATCCGAGAGTGGGTAAAGCTTGGCCACCCCGTGCCGGTTTATTTCACTGTTACCGAGCTGCATGATGCGGCCGATGTGTTTCCAATAGAGTTTCACGGAATGGAAAGCGCCCGAAAAGTTCTTTACGGGTCGGACGTTTTGGCGAATGTAAAGATCTCGGATGAGAACTTGAGACACCAGGCTGAATACGAGCTTCGAAGCAAACTTATCCAACTGCGGCGGCAGTATATTCCCGCCTCGATGTCTGTGGACGGCCTGAAGAATCTAATGGCCGACAGCCTGACGAGCTTCGCGGCTCTTTTCAGGGCTGTGCTGATGATGAAAGGGGTAGAGCCGCCGGCTCAAAAGCGTACCGTCGTTGCCCTAACAGCACAGCACCTTGGCTTGAACGGCGCACCGTTTGAGAAGATCTTCAATATTCGGAGGGATAACTTCGATCAAAAATTGGACGAGGCCACGGCTAACCAGCTTTTTGCCGAGTATCTGGAACAGATCGAGAAGGTGATCGACTACGTCGATCACCTGAATGATCAAAGTGGACGAGTGAATGTAGAACAGGCCGATCAGCCTGTTCATTAACGGAAAGAAGAATGATGAACAGACTGAGGTCTGTCCTACATTTATGAGGAGAAAAACTATGAAACGAGCAATTTTGTTGGGTGTGGCGTTGTTTGCAGCTTTTGCTATGAGCGGATGCAGCTACAACGACTTGACCGCAAAACAGCAAAATGTGAAAGGCGGCTGGGCAAACATCGAAAGTTCGCTTCAGCGGCGCGCGGATCTGATCCCGAATCTGGTGAAAGCGGCGCAAATGGCAGGCGTTCAGGAGCAGGAGGTCTTTGGCCAGATATCCGAGGCCCGTTCTCGATTGTTGAACGCCCAGCAGCAGGCCCCAGCAGCTCCCGACGGCGACCGAACTCCTGAGCAAAAGCAAGCTGTCATTGACGCTGCGAACAGCTTTGGCGGCACTATCGGCCGGCTCTTAAGTTTGCAGGAAAACTATCCGCAATTGCGGTCGGTCGAAGCATTTATGAATGTTCAAACTGAACTGGCTGGAACCGAAAATCGCATAAATGTAGCTCGGCAGGACTACAACAATGCTGTTCGCGACTACAATACAACACGCAACTCATTTCCGGCCGTTATTACGGCGGGGCTTCTCGGATTTAAAGAGGAGCCGTATTTCCAGGCCCAGCCCGGATCTCAGAACGCCCCTGATATAGGCGATGCAAATTCGCTGCGGCGTCAGCCTCCGGCACAGCAACAGCCGCCAGCGGCCCCCGCTCCAGCGAATAAATAGGGTTAGAACCCGCGCGAGCTGCACATCGCGCAATGGTCACAAGGCTTGCCGTTCGGTTCGAACGTGCAGGCCTTTTCTTTTGATTTGAGATCGAACAGAGCGTCTGCTATCGCCTCAGCAACAGCAAAGCGGTCCTGGGAGGGATGAACGGATTGCGGATTTAGGACCGAGGCCTGCGGATTTGCCTGAGCTTGTTCCAACTTATCCAATCGATGATTCAGTTTTTCAATGCTTGCAAACAGGGTCGAAATGTCAGTCTTTTTGTTTTCGACGGTGATCAATTGAGCGATCTTCTCCGCCAGGTTCTTTACTTCGTCGTTCTGCATTACTTCTCGTTCGGCAATAGATCAATATAATCAACTACACCCACGATCGCCGAATCGATCGCGGCCCCCGCGCGTCCGGTCGCAGCGGTCGATGCCGACCATCCTTCTTGAGCGATGATAACGATATCACCTTCGCCTGAATTAACGGAGTCGAGAGCGAGACACGTGTAGTCCATATCGTCGCCCTCCGGCGTGATCTGACGGCAAAGCATTACACTCGTTCCCTCGTAACGCTGATTCTTTTGCGTTGCGACTACGTTACCAATTACACGAGCGATCAACATAAGGATGGTGAACTGTGAATGATAAACGATAAGTAGCAAAGAGTTTCTTTTCACCACTCATCATTCATCATTCATCACTCACAGTTAAACACGTGGCTGTCCGAATCTATGATTCCGACGATCGTGCAGTCGGTCGGCGTTTCGTCACGTTTGAACGGGAACGAAGCCTCTTTTCCTCGGCACCAGAAAACAAGTTCACCAACTCCCGCACCAATGGCGTCGAGCGCGACCATAGGCTTCCCTTTTTCATTCAGGTCCGCATCGAGAGTCTGAACAAGCAAGATCTTTCTCCCCTCAAGCGATTCGTTCTTAACGGTTGAGACTACCGTGCCGATGACGCGAGCGATTTGCATCTTATGAGTTCTTTTTTAAATCGGCGATCGTCGATTTCAGTTTATCCGCGTCGGGCGCCTTCGGGACTAACTTCACGTATTTTTCGAGCTCCGCAGCGGCTTCGGCATTCTGCTTCTTCTGCATATAAATGCCGCCCAGATATCGGTGAGCGAGAGCCGTGCTTTCGTCGTCTTTCGCCACAACAGCTGCTTTGAAATGCGGGATCGAGGCATCGACGTTTCTCAATTTCACGAGCGAGATGCCAAGGTAAAGATGTGCCTCCGGCATGTCCTTTTGTTTCAAAACGTCGTCAAATACCGCGGCCGCTACCTCGAAATTGTTTTTCAAATATTCGGCGTAGCCGTAGGAATACTTGGCTTCCACATAATCGGGCTTGGTCTGGATAGCTTTCACGAAAGACTCAAGAGCTTTGTCCAGATCGTTTGTCTTTAGGTAGGCCGAACCACGTTCATAATAGGCAGGTGCAAAGTTGGCGTATTCGGCTATCGCTTCGTCAAAAAGAGGTATCGCTCCCTTCGCATCATTTGCGTGCAGCTTATCCTCACCTTTTTTGAACTTGTCGAGAGCGGTCTTGGGCACCTCCTTGAAAAGAGGGTTGTTCGAATAGATGTCACCCTTTTTCTGTCCGGGCATTCGTATGTATATAACGATGCTGAAAGTTTGGCTTGGTGGCGAATCACGATCGATCGCGACAGATTCACTCTCGGCCGGAAATCCCTCGACCTTTGCCGTAAGCGTGTAGTTGCCCGAATGTATCCCGCCGGTCTGAAACTCTCCGTCGCGATCGGTTGTGACGGAGGTATTTGTGTCGGTACTCGAAATGGAAACCTTTACGTCTTTCGCCGGCTTGCCGTCCGGCAGGACCACGCGGCCCTGGATCGAATAAACGCCGCCCTCGACACCGCTTGCGCGATTGCGGTCGCCGATTCCCTGCGCGTTCGTCAGTGCGGCCACGAATAACAAAACGCCCGATAAGACGAAGATAAACCCAACTTTGCGCTTATTGTTCATCTTTCTATACCTCTATTTAATAAAATCTATGTTGTCGATGACCCCGATGATCGCCGAATCGACCGGGCAATCCTTATTGCCCTCGGCCATCCGGGCAGACGAACCGCCAACAACCATCACTTTTTCGTGAAAGCCGGCACCAACCGTATCGACAGCAACGATATAGCCGCTCTGATCGGTACCGTCGAGATTGATCGGCTTTACGATGAGCAGCTTTTTTCCTTGCAGGCGTTCGTCTTTTTGTGTGGACACGACCGTGCCCAGGATCCTGGCAATTATCATGGTCCGTTGTCGGTAGCCAGTTGTCAGTTGTCAGTTTGCAAATCAGACGTTCTCTGACAGCTGACGACCGACAACTGACAACTATTTCCTCACGATCGGCAGCGTTTCATCGACGCTTGAGTGCGGGCGGGGGATGACGTGGACGCTGACAAGCTCGCCGACGCGGCGGGCTGCGGCAGCTCCGGCATCGGTTGCGGCCTTAACAGCAGCGACATCGCCGCGAACGATCGCGGTCACGAATCCGGCTCCGATCTTTTCATAGCCGACAAGCTGCACATTCGCCGCTTTCACCATTGCATCGGCCGCCTCGATCATCGCCACGAGGCCCTTGCACTCTACCATTCCTAATGCTTCCTGCATTCAGTTTGCTCCTAAAATTGTGGATAAGAAACGTCAAAAGGTAACCGCTAGTTTAACCCAGTTTAGCTGCCTGGCTCAAAAGCTCGATCAATTCTTCGCGGGTAAACGAGATCTTTGCTCCGTTTGAGGACGGAGACGCCGGATAACTGACGTCGAGATCGCATGCAATGTTGTTCTCATGCAAGTAGCCGCAGGCTTGGCATCGAGCGTTTTCCTTTAGATAACCGGACTTTTCACGTATCTGAATCAGCTTTTCAATAGCGTCGGCCGGAAGGTCGTTCGCGCCGCCAAGGGCTTTCGCGAGGATCGCGATCTTTGCTGTGTGTTCGAGCGTCTCCAGGCGGTCAAACGCCTGCCAGAGGTCCTCGCCGTATGCAACCGCGCCGTGATTTGCCATCAGTAAAGCATTGTGATGCTTAACATACGGCTGCATTGCATTTGTCAATTCATCTGTCGATGGCGTTCCGTAATCGGTCAGCGGCACACAGCCGAGCGTGAGGATAACTTCCGAGAGGATCGGTTTATCGATCGCAAGGCCTGCTACCGCAAATGCCGTCCCGTGCGGCGGATGAGCATGACAGACTGCCTTGATATCAGGACGTTCACGATAGATGAGCAAATGCATTGCCAGCTCGGACGACGCCCGTTTCTCCGTAAGGGGCTTGCCCTCCATGTCTGTGAGAGCCAGGCAATCTTCTGTCATCCTGCCCTTGCACGTCATCGTCGGCGTTGCCAAAACCGTGTTTTCATCAAGACGAATACTGACGTTTCCGTCTGACGAAACGACATAGCTCCGCTCATAAAGCAGCTCACCGACTTGGCAGATAAGTTTTCGGGCCGATTGCTCGTCCATTAATAGATATTGAAACCGTATTGAAAGGTCATTGTTACTGAAACTGGTTGGCCGCCAACGCGTTTCGGCTCAAATTTGATCTGTTTTGCCGCTGCGATCGCCTGTTCGGTAAGTCCGTCAGGCAATCCGCTTACCACCGTGATGCCGCCAATTTCGCCAGAAGCCAGAAACGTAATCCTTAATGTCACCACACCTTGAGTGTCGTTAGTTCGGGCTTCGTCGGTGTAGGCAGCTTTTGGCTTTGAAATAATACTCAATGGAACGTTCGCTGGGTCCGAAGATACACTCCCGGCCTTGCCTGAAGCAGCGTCTGGCCCGGAATCCTTTCCATCTCCTGAATTTCGGACAGCGGTTAACGCATCGTCCCAGCTCAGCGACGGATCTGGCGGCGCAAAAAAAGCGGCGGCGGCCAATCCTAACACCAAGCTGATTCCCAAAACTGTGAGCTTTAGAATTGAATTCTTACAGCACATAGTCACGCCTCCAAATAAGAAACCACAGATTAACACAACCTCGCGGCGCAGTTAATCTGTGGTCTGAAACTCTTTGGCTATGCCCTTACCGAACCGACCTGGTGCCGAGTTTGATTGGCGGCGGTGGCGGTATGTCCATAGTTGGCGGCGGCACCGGCGGGATAAAATCGTCGCGGTTGATCCTATATCGTCCCGCGTTCAGCTGGCGTTTGAGTTCTTCGTTTTCAGATCTCAGTTGGTCACGCTCGCTTCTGAGGCGCTCAAAGTCGCTCTGCATCTGACGGTATTCGGTCATTCTCTGGATCCGGCGAGCCCTAAAGCCCCACGGCGACGCGACATCGACAAAAATGCTGGCAATAAGTATTCCGACCGTTAAAGCCAGAAAGAAAGGAGCTATTCGCTTAAAAATTCCCATCCCGCACATACTGCTTGTACCTCTTAAGACTTTCTACTACTTACGGCGGCTCGCTCTGCCAGGTTTCACCGATTTGCCGTTCGATCCTGAGCCTCCAGCCAAAAAATACGAAAGGCTCTCGAGCGATGTCGTCAGGTCGACTGTTTTCAATTTAACGTCTCCGTCTGCCTTGAGCGAAACGGGAGCGAAATTCATAACCGCTTTTATGCCCGCTTTAACGACACGCTCCAAAGCAGCCTGAGCGTATTCCGCGGGCACGGCAAGTACCGCAACTTCGATTTTATCTCTTTTGACCGTCTGAGAAAAGCTTTTTATGTCGAGAATCGGAACGCCGCCGACTTTTTTTCCGATCTTCTTCGAATCGGAATCGAAAAGAGCGGTGACGGTAAAATTTGCCTTCTTAAATCCGTAGTAGTCCGCGAGAGCCGTTCCGAGCCGTCCTGCGCCGATTATGCAAACGCGATGTTCCTTGTCGAGGCCGAGAATTTTTGTCAGGTGATCTGCCAGGCTCGCGATGTAATATCCAACACCCCGAACCCCAAATTCGCCAAAGTTTGCCAGGTCTTTCCGGATCTGCGCCGAATTAAGATGGAAACGTTTTGCCAGTGTGTCGGACGAAACGGCCTTCTCGCCCGAGGCAGCAAGCTCATTAAGACAGCGAAGATAGACGCTGAGACGATTAGTGGTCAATTCCGATATCTTTTCGGACTTCATATTCGAGTGTTACTTAAACAAATTGTGAAAAGAAGCGCAAGACTAGGACGCAGGTAATTACGTTTGAGTTGGCTCGACTGTTCGGCAGCAGGCAATCGACCTTAAAATCAAAAAAATGGTAAATATCGCAGACAGTTGCGGCGGACAGCATTATCCTTTACAATCATGTTTCACGCGTGAAACGATGATCGCCTACCTTTCCGGCAAACTTCTCGAAAAACAAGCTAACACCGTTATTGTCGATGTGAACGGCGTGGGTTATGAAGTTGCGATACCGCTTTCGACCTTCTACGAGCTTGGAGACGTGGGCTCCGAGATTCGACTGCGGATCTACACACACGTTCGGGAAGACGCGATCCAGCTGTTCGGTTTTAAGACGACCCGCGAACGTGAGTTGTATCTGAAACTGATCGGCGTGCAAGGTATAGGAGCAAAATCGGGGATATCGCTCCTTTCTGGCATGAGCGCCGACGAGATAATTCTGGCGATCCGGACCGAGGATCTGGGACGTCTCACTTCGATCCCTGGGGTGGGACGTAAAACGGCTGAAAGGCTGGTGATCGAGTTGCGGGACAAGGTTTCGGACGCTGCATTCGAAGGAGCAGCAGTGGCCGGAGCTGAGACGCGAGGTGAACAGGTTGATGCCGTGTTCGAAGATGCTCTGTCAGCCCTGGTGAATCTCGGCTATAAGAAAGACCTCGCCGAGAAGGCCCTGAAACAATCCGTACAGGAAGGAACGGAATTGTCCGTCCAAAAGCTTTTGAGACGCGGCCTGCAGATCCTGGCAAAATAAATGCTTGAGCTCTACCGAAAGATCCAGGACGACCTCCTTCTTCTGGACCGCAAGGCCCTCTTCGCATTGGTCTATGCCGCTGCCGGACTCGCTTGCATTTACTACCTCAAAAATCCTGAATACCTTGCCGCATGGCTGCAAAACACAAGCGCCTCAGATTTTGGCAATTGGGTAGCGCACTCGCCGGACAACAATCTGCCGGCGCTCACGTGGTGGGTTTTTGTGGTCTCAGTTTTCTACTTCGTCCTGCCAATGTTGTTTGTTAAGTTTTGGCAGAAACGGCCGCTGAGCGAGATCGGTCTCAACTTCCGGATCGAAGAAGGATTTTGGAAACTACTGCTCCAGTGCATCGCGATCATGCTTCCGCTGGTTTACCTAATGTCGCTGACGTCGGGCTTCGCTGCGAAATATCCATTCCTGCACATCTATAACAACGCTCCGTATCTGGGACGCACGCTGCTACTCTGGGAGATAATCTACTTCTTTCAGTTCTTCGGGCTCGAGTTTTTCTTTCGAGGATTTCTTCTCCACAGTCTAAAGCCGTCGCTAGGGGTTTACTCGATTTTTGTGATGACCGTTCCGTATTGCATGATCCATTTCGGCAAGCCGATGCCTGAGACGTTCGCCGCCATAGGAGCCGGCATCTTCCTCGGCTGGCTTTCCTACAAGAACGGCAACATCTGGATGGGCCTCGTACTTCATTGTACGGTGGCATTCTCGATGGATATTTTGGCGTTATTCAATAAGGGGCTATTATTCTAACGATCTTATTCTCTGCATCTTGGCTCCTTTGCGAGAAATGCTATTTTTATTCCGCAAAGACGCAGAGACGCAAAGTAAAAAATGAGTAATTTAGCGGCAGTTGATATTCGAAATGACGCGGCCTCTGACGAGGAGCGGCAGTTTGATCTGTCTTTGCGCCCGACGCGAATCGCGGAATATATCGGCCAGACAAAGGTCAAAGAGAACCTTCGGGTTTTTATGAAGGCGGCGCTAAAGCGGCGCGAGGCACTCGATCATATTTTGCTCACCGGACCGCCGGGAGTTGGTAAAACTACACTCTCGAATATTGTGGCCAACGAAATGGGCGCATCGCTCAAATCGACCGCCGGCCCGATCATTGAGAAGGCGGGCGACCTGGCTGCAATTCTCACCAATCTCGAAGAAAGCGACGTTCTATTCATCGATGAGATCCATCGTCTCAATCCGGCGATCGAAGAAATTCTCTACCCGGCGATGGAGGACTACAACCTCGACATAATGATCGGTCAAGGCACCGCGGCGAGATCGATCAAACTAGAACTGCCCAAGTTTACGCTTGTCGGGGCGACGACACGGCCGGGTCTGATCACCGCTCCATTACGCGGCCGCTTCGGGATCATTTTCAATCTCGATTTTTACAACATCGACGACCTGCAGACGATCGTCAAGCGTTCGGCGAGTATTCTCGGCGTTGGTATCGACGAGCAAGGTTCGCACGAGATCGCACGACGCGCGCGCGGAACGCCGCGAATCGCCAACCGCCTATTGAGGCGCGTCCGCGATTTCGCTGAGGTCGATCACGATGGGCATATCACCGAGCACGTTGCCAACGACGCTTTGAATCGTATGGAAGTCGACACGTACGGCCTCGACGAAATGGACCGCAAACTGCTCGTGACGATCATCGAAAAATTTGACGGGGGCCCCGTCGGCCTCGGTACACTCTGCGCCGCTCTACACGAAGAAAAAGATTCGATCGAGGAGATCATCGAGCCATACCTGCTTCAGATCGGCTTTCTCAACCGTACACCCCGCGGCCGCATGGCAACCCGACTGGCATACGAACATTTTGGATTGAACGAACTATTAAGAAATTCCGGAACGCCGTCGCTATTTTGACAGATGTTCCAGCACACACCGATGAGCGATAGCAAGCGGATCAAAGAAGTAACTGTGGGCTGTCAGATTCCAGACACGAAACCCATCATCAGCGTCATCATTCCAAATTACAATACAGCGCAATTCATAGGCGAGACACTTGATTCAGTCCTCGCTCAATCGTTCACCGAATACGAGATCATTGTTGTCAACGACGGAGCTCCCGACACGGACGAACTGTTAAAGGTGCTCGAAAAATATCAAGACAGGATCACTTTCATCGACAAGTCCGTAAACGAAGGAACATCTGCGTCAAGAAACCTGGCGGTCGAGTATGCTCGTGGCGATATGTTCGCTTTTCTTGATGCCGATGATATCTGGTACCCATCGTTTCTCGCGGAACTGTACAGATCACTGGAGGCAAATGATTTTGATATGGTATACGCGGCGGCGGAAACCTTCGGTCATCGACGGTTGGCGGCTGAGAATTTCCTTGGCAAAAACCCAGCTGGCGGCGAAATCACGCGCCGAATGTTGGTCGAAGGCAAATGCCTTATCCTGCCATCAGGGGCCCTCATTAGAAAAAAAGCTTTCCTCGCTTCCGGCGGATTCGATCCGTCGATCAAACGAACCGAAGATTTTGATCTTTGGATGCGAATGCTCTTTGACGGAGCACGCATCGGTTACTTGCGCAAAATACTGTTCAGATTTCGCATCCGGCCTGGAAGCGGCTCAGGCGATTCAATTCAGCGGATCGAACGTAGCCGTTCCATCTGGAGTTCTCTTCAGAAAAGACTTCCGTTCACGGATGATGAAAACCGGATTATTGACCTCCATATCTTGGGTGAGGATGCTGCAATACTCCGCGCGCGCGGCAAGGTCTGCGTAGTTCAAAAAGACTGGAAAGAAGCGAAAGAAAATTTTCGCCGTGCGTCCACACTAGCTGGTACGCTTGACCTGCCGCTCAAACACAGGCTGAAGCTTGCCGCGGTTCTATTCTTACTGAATATCTATCCAAGTCTTTTGTGGAGACTGTTTCAAAACGATCGCGGCGAGGAGATCGATTATATGCCGTTGAACGCGTCGGACCGGTAGCTACCAGGGGGCATTTGCGAGATCATATGCCTTACCTGCTCCAGTTTGGCTTCCTAAATCGCACACCTCGCGGCCGCATGGCGACGCGGCTCGTATACGAGCATTTTGGACGGAACGAGCTTCTCAGAAATTCGGGAACGCCTTCGCTTTTCAATTAGAGACCCATCCAGTTTTATCGAAGTCCGGTGGGAAGGTTTAATAACCCTTTTCCATATGACCAACAGAATTGGCAAAACGCTTTTCGTAATAGTAATGGCGGTGTCGATCGCCGCTGCGCAACCAACCAGAAAGTTTACGCCTCCGCGGAACATCTCACAGCACTATCATGTCGTACACGACTGGCCGATAGTTCCAGACAATACAATGCTCGACGAGGTTTCGGCCGTTGGAGTGGACTCACACGGCAATGTTTTTGTCCTGATGCGCGGCGGACGTAAATGGCCCGACTCCGGTGAAATGGACAAGACTCCGATACCGGTAGCGACCGTTCATGTTTTTGACGGCAAGACCGGCCAATTTATCACCAAGTGGGGCGAGAAGGTTATGGCCTTGCCGCACGGACTCACTGTCGACGCAAATGACAATGTCTGGATAACAGACGTCGCACTGCAGCAGGTATTCAAGTTCTCACACGACGGAAAATTGCTTTTGACTGTCGGCGAAAAGGGCGTTGCTGGCGAAGACACAGAACATTTCAACCTGCCAAGCGGTGTTGCCACCGTAAAAGACGGCTCTTTCTATGTCAGTGACGGTTATCGCAACAGCAGGATCGTAAAGTTTTCTCCTGAAGGCAAGTATCTTCTCGAATGGGGCAAAAAAGGTAACGCGGATGGTGAACTGAACCTGCCGCATTGCGTGGCAGTCGATGATTCGTGGAAGGTTTATGTTGTGGACCGCGAGAACAAGCGGATCCAGATCTTTGACGCGAATGGTAAATTCCTGAGGAAAATAGCCGGGCCTCCGTTTATCACGCCGCAATCGATC
>Ga0207711_10004741_pt1 | contig 11547 bp, 8 predicted proteins | sample KBSS34metaG_FD_184401 | JGI IMG/M metagenome (GOLD analysis project Ga0207711, IMG submission 184401) | Switchgrass rhizosphere microbial communities from Kellogg Biological Station, Michigan, USA - KBS S3-4 metaG (SPAdes) (version 2) | ecosystem: Host-associated > Plants > Roots > Rhizosphere >...
CCCGGTGGTCGTTTTCGCACAAAAGCAGTCACTGCGCGCCAAGAAAAGAGACGGTGGTTGGTTGATCGCGTCCATACCGTAATCTCACCCCATCCAGTCAGGCGCGACCCTAATGTTCAAGAGCCCTGATCGCTCGTGCAGCGGGACCGGACATGGTTTGACATGTTATAACATTTGAGCAAATGTCCTAACTTAACCGGCTAAAGCCGGAGCCAAGGGAGGATGGAAATGATGTCATTCAGGCCAACACGGCGGACTTTCCTCAAAACAGGTACGGCAGCGGCGGCACTGATTGGCATCGCGCCCGCGGTGCTGCGGCAGGCCGGGGCGCAGGAGGCCGATCTCGCGCCTTACAAGGCGGCCAAGATCGACTGGCAGCAGGCTTCCGGCGAAACCATCACGGTTGCGGTGATCCCGGCAAGCTATTTTGAAAACCTGATTACGGTCGCGCCGCAGTTCAAGGCGCTGACCGGCATCGACGTCCGCTTCGAGAAGATTCCACCGGCCCAGATCCGGCAGAAGGCCGTCATCGACCTCACCTCGAAGACCGGTACCTACGCCACCCATGCCGCCGATCCCATGTACTATTCGCTTTATGCCGCGAACAAATGGGTCGAGCCGCTCGACAGCTATCGGGCCGACAAATCGCTGACCGATTCCGACTGGTTCAAGTTCGACGACATCATTCCGGCCTGGCGCGCCGCCGACAGCGTCGATGGCAAGCTCTATGGCGTGCCCTACGACGGCGAGGTAACCATCCAGGTCTATCGCAAGGATCTCTACGACGCGAAAGGCCTGAAGCCCGCCGATGACCTGGCCGCGTTCGTCTCCAATGCCGCCGCGCTGAACACGCCAAACGATCGCGTCTGGGGAACGGCGCTGCGCGGCGTCGCCGGTGCAGGCCAGAACATGTACATCTACCCCTCGATCTTCCGCGAGTTTGGCGGGGAATGGTTCAAGGGCGGCAAGCTTACGGTGAATGGCCCCGAAGCCGAACAAGCGCTCTCCTGGTACGTCGACCTGATGCGCAGGTCTGCGCCGACGGCGGCGGCCAACTGGAACTGGCCCGACATTGCCGACGCGTTCTCGCAGGGCACGCTTGCAAGCTACATCGACGCACACTCCTCCGCGTCAGTGGTCAACAATCCCGAGAAGTCGAAGGTGATCGGCAAGGTCGCCTACGCCCGCTGGCCGAAAGGTCCGACCGGCAAGCGCGTGAGCTCGATCTGGAACTGGGGCTTCCCGATCAACGCCGCTCAGACTGAAAAGAAGAAGAAAGCGACCTGGCTGTTCATCCAGTGGGCGGCGAGCGCGGAAACCCAGGCACGCACCGCGCATCGGTTTGCCGGGCCCACCAAGCGTTCGGGCGTCAACCGAACCTCGATCTGGCGGGACGCTGAATACGTCAAGCTGATGAACGGCTTTGGCGACAATTTCGTCGACGCGACGATGGCGAGCCTGCAAGGCGATACCGATGTCGACTGGCGGCCGCGGGTGCCACAATGGCCCGCGATCGGCGACACTATGGCGACCGCCATCCAGTCGGCGCTGTCGGGCCAGGCCACTGTCAAGGCCGCGCTCGATGACGCCCAGCGCCGTGTCGAACCGATGATGCGGGGCTGAGCTGGTGAAGCCGGCCACAGCGACGGCAGGTACCGGGGCCGCCTCCGGCGATCTCGGTCGCGCGCTGGCGCAGCGCGAGCGCCGGTTCGCGGCCGCATTGCTGGCGCCGGCATTCATGGCGCTGCTGGCAACGACAACGTTTCCGCTTGTTTTCCTGATGTGGGCCAGCGCGTTCCGGATGGACCTTGCGATGCCATTCGCCGACGGCTTTGTCGGGCTGGAGAACTATCGCACGCTGCTGACCGACGACCGCTTCTGGTCGTCGCTGCTGGTCAGTCTGGTCTATACCGGCGCCACCGTGGTGCTGCAGGTCGCGCTGGGATTGGCGCTGGCGCTGCTGGTGATGGACATGAAGCGCGGCCAGGGCTGGTTTCGCGTCGTCGCCATTCTGCCGGTCGTGCTTTCTCCCGCGGTTGTCGGCATGATCTGGCGTACCTTCATGCTGGCGCCTGAATTCGGCATCGTCGACTACCTCGCCATCAATGCCGGTCTTGGCAGCAAGAACTGGCTTGGCGATCCCGTGCTCGCTATGATCTCGGTGATCGTGATCCACACCTGGCAGTGGACGCCCTTTGCATTCATGGTGCTGCTGGCAAGCCTCGCGTCGCTGCCGGAAGACATCTACGAAGCCGCACGGCTCGACCGCGCCAGCGCATTGCATCGCTTCCGGCGCATTACGCTCCCCCTGCTCCGCCCCGCCATCGTCATGGTGATCATCATGCGCACCATGGTGGCGCTGACGGCGTTCGCCGCGATCTTCACCGTGACCGGCGGTGGTCCGGGCACCGCAACGGAAATTCTGAACCTCTACGCCTATCGAAAATCCTTTACCGAACTCTCGATCGGTTACGGCTCCGCGCTCGCCGTCGCGCTACTGATCGTGACCTTGCTGATTTCCGGCATCCTGTTCGCGTTGCGGAGAGCGAAATGACGGCGAAACGCGTCCGCTTCATCGCGATCATGATCATCACGTTGATCTTCCTGCTGGCGTGGGTGTTCCCCATCGTCTGGAGCGTGTTGAACTCGCTCAAGACCGATCAGGACGTCCTGGCCTATCCGCCGAAACTGGTCTTCCAGCCGACGCTTGAAGCGTATCGCGACGTGCTGTTCGGTTCCGGATCGATCCTGCCGAACCTGATCTCCAGCTTCGTGATTTCGATCGGCACCACTGTTATCACCATGCTGATGGCGGTGCCGGCCGCCTACGCGCTGGCGCGCTTACGCTTTCGCGGAAGGAGATTCGCCGGCTTCTATGTGCTCGCCACCCAGATGCTGCCGCCGGTCGGCATCATCATTCCCTACTTCCTGATTCTGCGGAATATCGGCTGGATCGACACCTATCAGGGCATCATCCTGATCTATCTGTCCTTCTCGCTGCCGTTCGCGATCTGGCTGCTGGTGTCCTATTTCGAGGACATTCCCTTCGAGATGGAGGAGGCCGCCTATCTCGACGGCGCCAGCCGGATGCGCACGCTATGGCGGATCATCATTCCGCAGGTGCGCGGCGGCATCGCGGTCACCATCGTGTTCGTGTTCCTCAATGCCTGGAATGAATTCCTGTTCGCGGTCGTACTGAGCGGCAACACGGTGCGACCGGTGACGGTCGCTATGTTCAATTTCGTGTCGGTCGAGCAGACGCTGTGGGCCAAACTCGCGGCGGTCTCGGTGCTGGCGATGCTGCCGGTGGTCATTCTCGGAGTGATCGCCCAGAAGAACATCGTCAAGGGGCTCACTGTCGGAGCCGTCAAAGGCGGAGGCCGCCGATGACGGGTCGTGGCCAGGTACGTTTCGAAGATATCGTCAAGATGCATGGCGAGTTCAGCGCGCTGAAAGGCGTGAACTTCGAAATCGAACCCGGCGAGTTCTTTGCGCTGCTCGGTCCCTCCGGCTCGGGCAAGAGCACGACGCTGCGGATTCTGGCGGGCCTGGACGCGCCGACCTCGGGCCGCGTATTCATCGACGGCCGGGACATCACGGCCACGGACGCGCGCGACCGCGACATCGCCATGGTGTTTCAGAGCTACGCGCTCTACCCGCACATGACGGTGTACGAAAACATCGCTTTCCCGCTGGAAATGGCCAAGCTTCGGGCGGCCGAGATTGAGCTTGCGGTGAAGGATGCCGCGCGCAAGGTCAAGATCGAGCATCTGCTCGATCGTAAGCCTGGCCAGCTATCGGGCGGCCAGCAGCAACGCTGTGCGCTGGCCCGTGCCATCGTTCGCAAGGCACGCCTGTTCCTGCTTGATGAACCTCTGTCCAATCTCGATGCCAAGTTACGGATGGAAACGCGCGCCGAACTCAAGAAGCTGCAACGCTCGCTCGGTGTAACGGCCGTCTACGTGACGCATGACCAGGAAGAGGCCATGACGCTCGCCGATCGCATGGCGGTGTTCATGGCCGGTGAAATCCAGCAAGTAGGCCGACCGGCCGAGATATTCGCGAGACCGAATTCGATCGAAGTTGCGGCCTTCATCGGCAGCCCGCCGATGAACCTGCTACCGGCGCGCCTTGTCGACGGAGAGGTTGTCATTGCCGGTCATCGCCTCAAAACCGCTCTGCAGGCCGGCGGCGAACGCGAGGTCGTCGTCGGCATTCGCCCCGGCGCGCTCCGTATCGCGCCGGAGGGGGTTAAAGCCCGGGTCGAGCTCATCGAAGACCTCGGCGATACCAAGGTGCTCGACCTCGACTGCGCAGGCACCGCGATGCGGATTCGCGTCGGGGACGAAAACGTCCCGCCCGAAGGTGGCGTGATTTCGGTTACCGCGCGCCCGCAGGACATTCATCTTTTCGACCCGGCGACAAGAAAGCGACTGTAACCCCATGCCCGCGCGCACACGCAAGAAGGCCGAGACGATCAACGATGCGGCGCCAGCCGTGGCGGCCGGTTCGGTGCCGCTTCACATTCAGGTGCGCGAGACCATTCGTCGCCAGGTCAGGGACGGCGAACTGATCGACAACACCGGCCGTCTGATGACGGAAGCCGAGCTTGGCCGGCATTTTGGCGTCAGCCGCATCACCATCCGCAACGCTATTTCGCCGCTGGTGGATGAAGGCATGTTCGCCAGGGCCCGGGGCCGCGGCACCTTCCTGCGCTCCAACCAGCCGGAAAACTGGGTCGGAAAGCTGATGGGCTTTTCGGAGACCATCCGCGACGCCGGCTACCAGGCCGGCGCGAAGGTGCTGCAGCAGGGTATGACCAATCGCCACGATGCCGGCGTTCGGGACCAATTGAAGGAGCGCGCGGTCTGGCAACTCAAGCGTCTGCGCCTGGCCGACAACATTCCGATCGCCATCGAGCATGCTTTCTACCCACCGGATATCGGGCTGGAACTCGAAAAGCGCGACCTGACCTCGATCATCATGTACAGCGTTTTCGAGGACGAACTCGGCCACGCCATCAAGGAAGCCAGACAGACGATCGGCGCTTCACTTGCGGATGCGACCAGCGCGAAGCTGCTGGGCGTTAAGGCCGGGAGCGCGCTGCTGTCGATGGAACGCCTGACCCTGAGCAAGGACGAGCGCCCGCTCGAACTGCTCCGCTCGGTCTACCTGCCAGACTATTTCCGCCTCAGCATCAACCTGACGAGGCGTCATGCCTAAGCACTTCTTCTCACGTCACCTTGGAAGGACGAATAACCATGGCAAATGGTAAAGCATCAGAAAGCCCCAATATCCTGATCATCCTCAACGATGACATGGGATTTTCCGATATCGGCTGTTACGGCGGCGAAATCCAGACACCCAATCTCGATCGGCTGGCGACCAACGGCCTGCGCTATTCGCAATTCTACAATACCGCCCGCTGCAGCCCGTCGCGCGCCTCGCTGCTGACCGGCCTGCACCCGCATCAAACCGGGATCGGCATCCTCACCTACAGCAACGGACCGGAGGGCTATGCCGGCAACCTGAACAAGAGCTGCGTCACCGTCGCCGAGGTGCTGAAGCAGAATAAATACAAGACCTATCTCAGCGGCAAGTGGCACATTTCTTCCAGCCTAACCGAGCCGACCGATGCCTGGCCCCTGCAGCGCGGCTTCGACTACTTCTTCGGCACCATCATCGGTGCCGGCAGCTTTTACCATCCGAACACGCTGACCCGTGGCAACGATAATATCGAGCACGAGGCCGAGAGCGATCCATCGTTCTTTTATACCGATGCCATCAGCGACCAGGCGGTCGCGTTCATCAGGCAGCACAAGCAAGCCAACCCCAACACGCCTTTTTTTCAGTACGTCGCCTACACTGCGCCACACTGGCCGCTGCATGCGCATGACGAGGACATTGCCAAATACAAGGGCAGATTCGACGCCGGCTGGGACAAACTGCGCGAGCAGCGGCTCAGGCGCCTGGTTGACGACGGCATTATTCACCCAAACTGGCAATTGACCGACCGCGATCCAACCCAGCCGCCGTGGACCGAGGCAGAGCACCGCGAATGGACCTTGCGCTGCATGGAGGTATATGCCGCGCAAATCGACCGCATGGACCAGGGCATCGGCCGGATCGTCGCCGCGCTCGAAGAGACCGGCCACCTCGACAATACCTTGCTCATCTTCCTGTCGGATAACGGCGCCTGCGCCGAAGATATCCCCCAGGGCGTCACCGCCCGTGAACTCGTCGATCAATTGATGATCGCCAAAGCCAACACCCGCAAGGGTAAGCCAGTTCGCCTCGGCAACGACCCTTCTCTGATGCCCGGCGGCGAGGATACCTATCAGAGTTACGGGACTGCGTGGGCCAATCTGTCGAACACGCCATTCCGGCTCTACAAGCACTGGATTCATGAAGGCGGCATTGCGACACCCTTCATTGTGCACTGGCCGCGCGGCATCAAGGAAAAAGGCGGCTTGCGCCACAATCCGAGCCAGCTGCCTGATATCATGGCTACCATCGTTGACGTTACCGGTGCGACCTACCCCAGAGAATACAACGGCAACACCATCCTGCCTTGCGAAGGCGAAAGCCTGGTGCCGTCATTCGCTTCGGCCTATGGCGGTCGCGGTCCCCTGTTCTGGGAGCACGAGGGCAACGCCGCTGTCCGTATCGGCAAATGGAAGTTGGTGCGAAAATATCCGGGCTCGTGGGAACTCTATGACATGGAGACCGACCGGACCGAAATGCACGATCTTGCCGCGCAACATCCGGATCGCGTCCGCGATATGACGCAGCAGTACCAAGCCTGGGCCAAGCGCTGCGGTGTGATCCCGCGCGAGAAGATTCTGGAATTGATGAAAGCGGAAGGCGGGACGGCCTTCTGGGAGGAAGAAAAACAGAAGTAACAATGAGTGGTCGAACCTGATCGAAGACACGCATCGTTAGACTCTGAAATGACCAAGGATAGTCCCAGTTGCTGTGCACAGCGCCGCGTCGACGCTTCATCGGCGCCAGACGGCTCTGCTGCGATAGCGTGCGGGATTGAACCGAGCCGGACTGTCATCCCTCGCCGCTGGAGCCCACCAATCGGCGGGACTTTTCTGATGGGATCGGACGACACCCGGTTTCCCTATGATGGCGAAGGGCCAGTCCGAGAGGTCGCCGTCAGCGAATTCGCCATTGCATGCTTTGCGGTCAGCAATCTGCAATTCGGCGATTTCGTGCGCACCACTGGATACACCACTGACGCGGAACGGTATGGCTGGAGCTTTGTTTTCGCAGGATCCCTACCTGATGATTTCAAGCGCGAGATCGGCAGCCGGGTCGCTGAAACGCCTTGGTGGGTTCCCGTGCCGCATGCCTATTGGGCCCAGCCGGAGGGACCGCAGAGCACGATCCTTGACCGGCTCGATCATCCCGTGGTGCATGTCTCCTGGAACGACGCCAGCGCCTACTGCCAATGGTCAGCGACACGGCTGCCTACCGAAGCCGAATGGGAAATCGCTGCGCGCGGCGGGCTGAAACAAGCCATCTATCCGTGGGGTGATGAATTGACCCCTGCGGGCGAGCACTGCTGCAACATCTGGCAAGGCAACTTTCCCGATCATAACACAGCGGACGATGGCTACGCTGGTACGGCACCAGTTCATGCCTTTCCGGCCAACGGCTATGGCCTGCACAACGCAGCCGGCAACGTCTGGGAATGGTGCGCGGATTATTTTTCGCCCCGATATCACCGCATCACGGCAGCGCGCGATCCATTGCAGAGCAACCCATTGCCCAATCGCTCGCTGCGTGGCGGGTCATTTCTCTGCAATGAGTCTTATTGCAACCGCTACAGGGTCGCGGCGCGCAGTTCGAATGCGCCCGACAGTTCATCAAGCAATATCGGGTTTCGCGTCGTTAAACTCGAGAAAGGCCACTGGAAATGATGACATGCATCTGCTGTGGCTCTCTGAGAGCCGCTAGATTACCTTATATCAAATGGGTGCATCCGCAATAGAACTTCATATTGGCGTACGGCCGCTTTGCGCCAGAAGCTGCCCTTCGGCTCTCGAGGATACGATCCCGTGTATCGCCTTCGATATGTTCCGCAATCAGTGTCATCTGTCAGGACTCGTCAATCAGCCTTGCTTATCAGCAAGCGGAATTGCGTGGGGGTCATCGCTCCCATGCTGCTGCGCGGCAGGCTGCTCGGGCGTGCCGGCCTCATCCAGGCTCGTGCGGAACCACAGGGCATAAAGGCCCGGCAGGTACAGCAACGTCAGGAACGTCGCGACAAACAGGCCGCCCATGATGGTGATCGCCATCGGGCCCCAGAAGGCCGAGCGCGACAGCGGGATCATGGCGAGGATGGCGGCGAGCGCCGTCAGCACCACCGGACGGGCGCGGCGGACGGTGGCCTCAACGATCGCCTCGCGCCTGGTGAGGCCGTGCGAAACATCGGTCTCAATCTGATCGACCAGGATGACCGTGTTGCGCATGATCATGCCGGCGAGCGCGATCAGGCCGAGCAGTGCCACGAAGCCGAACGGGGCGTTAGCGACGTTGAGCCCGAGGGAAGCGCCCACGATGCCGAGCGGCGCGGTGAGGAACACCAGGATCAGGCGCGAGAAGCTCTGCAGCTGGATCATCAGCAGCGTCAGCATCACCATGACCATCAGAGGGAAGAGGATGAAGATCGAGGCGTTGCCCTTGGCGGACTCCTCGAACGCCCCACCCGGCTCGATGCGGTAGGCCGGCTCGAGGTGGTCAATGATCGGCTTGAGCTTCGGCGTGATCTGGCTGGTGACATCGGGCGCCTGCACGTCGTCGGCGACGTCCGAGCGCACGGTGATGGCCATGTCGCGGTTGCGTCGCCACATAATCGGGTCCTCGTGGGAGTACTCGATCCTGGCGACCTGCTGCAGCGGAACGGCCACGCCGTTACGCGAGGTGATGGTGAGGTCGCCGACGCCGCCGAGGTCGAGACGCTCGGACGGGATCGCACGGGCGACCACGCCGACCTTCTCGATGCCGTCGCGCACGGTCGTGACCTGCGCGCCGGAGATCAACATTGCGAGCGCCTGTGACACGTCCTGCGGGGTCAGGCCCATGGCACGGGCGCGATCCTGGTCGACGACCAGCTTGAGGTACGGCGACTGCTCGTTCCAATCGAGCTGGACGTCCTTGACGTTCTTGTTCTCGCGCATGACGTCGCGGACCTGATAGGCGATCTCACGGACCTTGTTCGCGTCGGGGCCGATGACGCGGAACTGCACGGGAAAGCCGACGGGCGGACCGAAATTGAAACGGTCGACGCGCACGCGTGCCTCGGACAGGAAGCCCTCGGCGGCGGCGTTTTCGATCTTGGCCTTGATGCGCTCGCGCGCCTCGACGCCCTTGGCGACGATGACGATCTCGGCAAAGGCCTCGTTCGGCAACTGCGGATTGAGGCCGAGCCAGAAGCGCGGCGAACCCTGGCCGACATAGGCCGTAAAGGTCTCGATGTCCTTGTCGTCCTTCAACAGTGTCTCCGCCTCCTTCACCGCCTTCTCGGTGACGTTGAAGGCGGTGCCCTCAGGCAGACGGAGCTGGAGGAACAGCTCCGGCCGCTCCGACAGCGGGAAGAACTGCTGCTGAACGTGGCCGAAACCGACGATGGAGGCCACGAAGACTCCGACGGTCGCGGCCACCACGGTGATGCGGTGGTTGACGCACCATTGCACGATGGCGCGCAGGCCGCGATACATGCGGGTCTCATAGACCGCGTGCGGATCGTGATTGTGATGCACCTTGATGTCCGGGAGCAGCATGACGCCGATATAGGGCGTGAAGATCACCGCCACGAACCAGGATGCGACCAGCGCGATCGCCACGACCCAGAAGATGCTGCCGGCATATTCGCCGACCGCCGAATTGGCAAAGCCGATGGGGAGGAAGCCAGCGGCCGTGACCAGCGTTCCCGTGAGCATCGGAAACGCAGTTGATTCCCACGCAAAGGACGCCGCGCGCATGCGGTCCCAGCCCTGCTCCATCTTCACCACCATCATCTCGACCGCAATGATGGCATCATCCACCAGAAGGCCGAGCGCGATGATCAGCGCACCTAACGTGATTCGGTGCAGATCAAGCGACATCGTGTTCATGACGATGAAGACGATGCCGAGCACCAGCGGCACGGAGAGCGCGACCACGATGCCGGTGCGCCAGCCCAGCGCCAGGAACGAGACGAACAGCACGATGACGAGCGCTTCCATGAAGGAATGCACGAACTCGCCGACGGCGTGCTCGACCACCTTGGGCTGATCGGCGATCAGCTTGACATCGACGCCCTGCGGCACGGCCTTCATGAACTCCGCGGTCGCCTTCTCGACGTCCTTGCCGAGCTCGAGAATGTTGGCCCCCTTGGCGGTGACGAGGCCGATGCCAATCGCGGCCTTGCCTTCCTGGCGGACGACGAAGCTCGGCGGATCGACATAGCCGTGGGTGATGGTGGCGATATCGCCAAGGCGGAACACGCGACCGTTGCTCTCCACCGGGGTTTCGGCGACGGCCTTGGCGCCGTCGAGCGCGCCGGTGACGCGCAGCGGCACGCGCTGCGAGGAGGTCTCGACCGTGCCGGCCGGCGTCACGTTGTTCTGCTTGGCGAGCGAATCGAACAGCGCCTGCGGCGTGATGCCGAGGGTGGCGAGCTTGGCGTGGCTGAATTCGACGAAGATGCGCTCGTCCTGATTGCCGTAGACGTCGACCTTGGTCACCCCCGGCACCTTCAGCAGGCGCTGGCGAAAGCCCTCCGAGACCTTCTTGAGCTGGGCATAGTCGGCGCCGTCGCCGGTCATCATGTAGAGAATGGAGTCGACGTCGGAGAACTCGTCGTTGACGACTGGCCCGAGGATGCCCGACGGCAGCTGGCCCTGTACGTCGATCACCTTCTTGCGCAGCAGATAGAAGAGATAGGGCACGTCCTTCGGCGGCGTATCGTCGCGGAAGGTCACCTGGAGCGCGGCGAAGCCGGGCTTGGAATAGGTCTGCACCTTCTCGAAATTGGGCAGCTCCTGGATCTTCTTCTCGATGGGATCCGCGACCTGAGCCTGCATCTCCTGCGCGGTCGCGCCCGGCCACAGCACGGAGACGTTGACCACCTTCACCGTGAAGAATGGATCCTCGGCCCGGCCGAGCTTCTCATAGGAGACGAAGCCGGCGACGCCGAGCATCAGCATCAGGAACAGGACCAGCGTCGGATGGCTGACGGCCCAGGCCGAAAGGTTGAAGCGCTTCATCGCTCTCTCCGAAACACGATCCAGTTGTAAAAAAAGACAGCCACTCTGCCAAATCCGTCGTCGCGAGGCAGCGAAGCAACCCAGCGGGCTGGGCAGGTTCTGGACGCCGCTTCAGCCTTTGCTAGGGACAACAGCCGAAACTCTCCTCGCACGACGTAACTTGTAAAAAACCTAGAACGACAGTGACGGCACGATCCGCACCCGCTGGCCCGGATCGAGCTTCTGCACACCGCGGGGCGACGATCTTGGCGCCCTCTTCCACGCCGCTGGTGATGACGACGTCGCTCTC
>Ga0207711_10004742_pt1 | contig 11544 bp, 11 predicted proteins | sample KBSS34metaG_FD_184401 | JGI IMG/M metagenome (GOLD analysis project Ga0207711, IMG submission 184401) | Switchgrass rhizosphere microbial communities from Kellogg Biological Station, Michigan, USA - KBS S3-4 metaG (SPAdes) (version 2) | ecosystem: Host-associated > Plants > Roots > Rhizosphere...
CGCACCATCCAGGCCCTGCTCGCCGTCTGGACCGGCGCCTGCCCCACCTGCCAACGACCCTTCACCCACACACCCACCGTCACGCAACACCTATCCGGAGTCACCTAACGAAGTCCTACTATCCCGCCAATCCCGAAAGACACCACCTGGTAGACGAGACGAAGCGCCCCCGCCCCCGCGCAGACAGCCAACGCCCGCTGGGGATCCTGACCGGCGAGTGCCGCCAGGACGAGCAAGAGCAGGACCGAGGCCGTCGCCGCGTAGACCGCGTAGATCGGCAGGCGATGCGTACGCAGATCGACCGCCGCCAGCCATATGCCGCTGAACACAGCGACCAGTGACCCCGCGAGTGCGGGACGCCATCCCACCTGCGCCGCGACCAGTGCCGCCGCCAGTGACTGGGCGGCGACCAGGACAACCATCCACCCTCGAGACGCCCCCGGGGTCTGTACTGTCGGTGGCGTCGCGCGGGGTGTGACACGCCAGGGGCGCCGGTTCCGATCGTCCTGGAGCACACCTGCGCCTACTTGGTGTGGGTCCCGGCCCGGAGGCTCCCCCCGGACCTCAGAGCGGAGTCGATCGGGTTCACCGCGGCCCGCATCGCCGAGCGGGTCGTCCGAACCGAGGGCGCCGACTGGATCGGCCCGGTGGTGGATCACTGGTATGAGGCGCACCCCGCGGATGCCCTCGAGCTCCAGCAGTACGTTCCGGCGCGGACCACGCCGTGAACGATCCCCGGGCAACCTGCCGTCACCGCCCATGCGGGAAGCGACCGATGAGGCGGGGCCGAGCCACCGCGCCGGTAGCACCCGAGGACGTCGCGGATGCCGCGATCGGACGCTTCCTCGACTACCGCGATCGCGGCCACGACGAGGCGACCGCCCGAACCTGGGCGCTCTGGGACATTCACGAAAATCCGGATCTTGAGCGTCCTTTCGCCTACCGGCACTACCCCGCGGGCCGCCACGAAGAGCGCTTCAGCCCTGGCGCCCCCCTTCTTTCCGGTGGCCTCGCACCGCCATCCACGGGGAGCACGGACTCAATCCCACCCCCGAGGGAGGCGGCCCCGTAATGCGTCTGCGCGCACGCGCCCTGCGCCCGCTCGCTGCCGGAGCGGCAATCGCGATCGGTTATGTTGCCGCAGCTCTCGCTACAAAGGCACGTCGGCGCGTCGAGCCCCCGGGCGCCAGGTCTTCGCCCGCTCCCAGCCACGGCTGGTTGATGCGAGCCCCGGAGATAGTGGCGTCCAGCCGAGTGGTGTACGAAGAGCAACGATCTAGCGACTCGCCGGAGTGGCGGTCCGTGACGTAAAGCGACCATCGCGTGATCCTTCGAGAACGTGTGAAGCACTCGAGAAGGAGCAACGCGATGGCCGTGCGTCCGACTGTGACCGACGTGGAGTCGTTCGGCAAGGAGCTGATGGCTGCGAGTCCGGACCTGCTGGGCTCGATGGTGAAGGCGTTCGCGGAGAGTTTGATGGGCGCCGAGGTGGAAGGGATCTGTAACGCCGAGTACGGGGAGGTATCTCCGGAAAGAACGAACCGTCGGAATGGTTATCGTATGCGTGAGTGGGACACCCGGGCGGGGACGATCGAGCTGGCGATCCCGAAACTGCGTTCGGGCTCGTATTTCCCGGAATGGCTGCTGACACGGCGTCGCCGCGCCGAGCAGGCGCTGATCTCGGTGGTCGCCACCTCGTATCTGCTCGGAGTTTCGACGAGGAGAGTCGACAAGCTTGTCGAACAGCTCGGAGTCGCCCACATCTCGAAATCTCAGGTATCGGAGCTGGCGAAACATCTCGACACCCAGGTCGAGGCGTTCCGCTCGCGTCCCCTGGACGCCGGGCCGTACCGGTTCGTCCAGGCGGACGCGTTGACGATGAAGGTCCGCGAGGACGGCCGGGTGGTCAACGTCCACTGCCTGCTCGCCGTCGGGGTCAACGGCGACGGGCACCGCGAGATCCTCGGCCTGGAGGTCGTGTCCAGCGAGGACGGCGCCGGCTGGCTGGCGTTCTTCCGGGGCCTGGTCGCCCGCGGCCTGTCCGGTGTGCGCCTCGTGACCTCCGACGCGCACCGTGGCCTGATCAACGCGATCGCGGCGACTCTGCCGGGCGCCTCCTGGCAGAGATGTCGGACGCATTACCTGCGGGACCTGCTGACATTCACACCAAAGTCGTCGCAGCCCTGGGTCGCTACTCTGGTGAGAACAATATTCGATCAGGCGGACGCGAATGAGGTCACCGTCCAGTTCGACCGGGTCGTCGACGCGCTCACCGAGAAACTACCCAAAGCCGCCCTGCACCTGTCCGACGCGAAAGCCGACCTGCTCGCCTTCACCACCTACCCGCGGGAGATCTGGCGGCAGATCTGGTCGTCGAACCCGCAGGAACGCCTGAACAAGGAGATCCGCCGGCGCACCGACGTCGTCGGCATCTTCCCCGACCGCGACGCCATCATACGACTCGTCGGCGCCGTCCTCGCCGAACAACACGACGAGTGGATCGAAACCCACCGCTACTTCGGCCTGGAAATCCTCGCGAAAGTCGACGCGGGAAACACGCCACCCGACACACCCGAGATCAGCGTGACACCCGAAGCCCTCACCGCATAACCTCAACCCAGATCACGCGGAGTCACTCTCCGTACACCACCCCCGTGGACGTGACGCCCGGAGATCCTGTACCGGGACGAGAACTACCGCGAACGCCTCCGACCAGCCTCCGCTGAGGAGGCAGCCGCCAGCGCGGCATCTCGCGCGTCCGGGCACAGCGGCTACTTCGGGCTCACCACGGCGTCTGCGGAGATCATTCCCCCGGACGGCGTCCGTTACCGCACGGCTCGGCTGCGCCGCGGCACGGCGGAGCCCGTCGAGGTTGTCTATGTCGAGTCGAGCTAAGGCAGATCAGTGAAGCAACGGATCCGTTCGCATTCGCCCCATGGGCGTTCGCGAAGAGCAAGGAACTCGCTGTTTACGTCCATTGGAACTAACTTGTCGACGGCATTCTCGTCCAGGGGCCCCTATGCGGATTGCGAAGCAACATCCTTGCAGGCCACAGGGGGTACAGGAAGGACTGCTCCCGCTGCCGCAACCCGAACCCTCCGGGACAACGGAAGCGCTGTCGACCCCCTCGATCCGGCCACGGTGGACACGCCGGATGCATGGAGACACGTCAGACACGCGTGGTGGCGCGCCACCTCCCACCACCTGCACGGTGGATGCGGTACAGATCTCTCATGTCGTCGCACCGCCATCCGTCGCCCCCTGTGCGGTACCGCCGGTCTCCACAGCGGTCCGCTGAGTTGCGAGCGCGTACATCACAACAGATCAAGGACCGAGCGGAGGAGGCCGCCAAGCAGGCTGGGCTTCCCGTCGGCCGATGGCTGGAGAAGCTGGTCCTGACGGCCCTGCCGCCACTGCGGGACGAGGAGCCGGCGGACACACAGCTCGTCCTGCCGGAGGGTGGCGCCGCACCCCAGGACGAGGAGCTGCCGATAGCCAGCTAGACGAGAACGAGGCCGCACCCTGCCAGGGGTACGACCTCGCCTACGTGTCGTGTGGGGCCGAGTGCCACCTCGGTTCCCACTGATGTTGCGCCTTCCGGGCTCCCGCCAAGGAGCTTCCCGCCAACCTGATCTCCAGCGGAGACAGGCGTTACAGGCCGGTTCCACCCGGCCTGGCCCCCCCCTAGCAGAGAACGCCGGTCCTCGTCGAGGACAAGCGCCTAGCCCCTAGCAGAGGACAAGCGTTGCCTCATTCTGCCATGCCTGCGGCACTGCCGAGAAGCGGACGCGGCACAGCGAGCTGCGGTTTCGCCTCGTTGGCACGATATGCGCTGGTCGCGACACGGCCCGTGTGGGCCGAGGAGGCCGGCCGTCCCGTCACGCCCCTCCCTCTTGGGGCGTCTGTCGCGCCCTGCGGGCCGTGCAGACGTGACTGCGTCTGACCAAGTCGGCGCCGTGTCGCGACCGGTGTCGCTAGCCGGAGGACGGGCTGTGCTGCCTGCGCCGGCGCCTGTAGGCGAGCCGGCTCCGCAGGCCGTGGCCGCGGCACGGGAGGCGTGGCGGTGCTGCGCGGCGGGGATCGCCGGCCAGGAGCGGATGCGTATCGCCGACGACCGTCGCCGGTTCCGGCGAGAGGTTCCGCTGAGCGCGGATCCACCGCGGCGTCCGGCGGCGGTGCGGATCTACGCCGATGACGGGACCGCCCGGACGCTGGTCGTGGACCTGGACGTCAAGCGGGGCGGCCGGCGAACGGTGCTGGCCGACTGCGAACGCGTCGTCGCGCTCGCGACCCAGGTCGGGATCCCCGCGGTGGTCGACGAGTCCATCTCGGGCGGCCGCCACGTCTACCTTCCGCTGGCCACCCCCCGGACCCTGGTAGAGCTGCGCCCGGTGGTGCGCGCGCTGGCAGCGGTGTGCCGGTCGATGGACGTCACCCCGATGCTGAATCTGGCGACCGGCTGTATCCGCCCGCCGGGTGGGGCGCACCGGTTCGGAGGTGCGCAGCGCCTGCTGACCTCCGCGAAGGCGGCCGGGGCGGCCTTTACCCGGCGTGCCGACGACGACGCGTGGACGCGGCTGGTGGCCCGCCTGGCCCCGCATGTGCCGGCGGATATGGGGGCCGCCGGGTTCGCCGCGGCGGACGAGCTTGACGTCGAGGAGGCCGAAGCGGGCGGCAGACCGGCTCCGCGGCCGCTGGCCGCGTTCTACGAGGCGATCGCGACCACCGGTGACTATCCCCGCGACCGGTACCCGTCGGCGTCCGAGGCACGGCTGGGAGTGCTGGCCTCCGCAGCGGCGCATGGCTGGACGTTGAGCGCTGTACGTGCCCACCTGGCCGGTGGTTCCTGGCCCGGACTGGCCGGTTTCTTCGCCCGCTACAGCGCCTCCTACCGGCCGAAGGCGTTGCGCAACGACTGGCAACGCGCCGTGGAATGGACCCGTTCTCGCTCCCACGCACCGTCATCAGAACCGCCGCGGGAGCCTGTCCCCGATTCCCCCACTAGGGAGCTACCTACAAGCCGGGGGGTCAATGGTGGTAACGCACAGTTGCGGTCGCCTACGGAAGATGCTCAGGGGGCTGGGCGGCGAGGCAGCGAGGACGAGTATCGCTGGATCCGACAGTGGTGGTCAGCCGTCCAGCTCGCCGAGGCCGATCGCTACCCCGGGACGGTCGGCCTGACCCTGCGCGCCGTTCTCGCCTCGGTGGGCGCCGCCGCGCAGAAACGCGGCAGCCGCTACCTCGCACTCGGCACCCGAGCCCTCTCGTTCGAGGCGGGCTGTGATCCGACGACGGTGGCGGCCGCGCTGCGGACCTTACGCGCGGAACCAGACCCGTTCCTCGTTCTCCTCGAGGACCACCGAGGGCCCGGAGGCGACCTGTACGAGCTCCGTATCCCCGACCGGTACGCGGCCGCCGCCGAACACCGCCCCTGGCCCAAGGGCAAGATCCCCGGCGTCGACATCGCGTTCCGGGGCCGAGGCGGTCTCGGCCTCCCGGCCTACTTCGCCTACCGAGCCCTGTCCGCCGACCGCCCCCAACTCACCCCCGACCTCCAGGAAGCAGCGGGGATCTCCCGGTCGGCCGCCTACCGAGCCTTGGACGCGTTGGCCGACGTCGGCCTGGCCCGACGCGTCACCGGCGGCTGGATCCGCGGCCGGATCTCTCTCCTGCGCGTGCGTACCCACCTCGGCGCCGACACCCTGCTCCTCACTCTGCGTGACAAGTACCGGGTCGAACGCCGCACATGGTGGGCCGTTCTCGGCTACGTACCCACCTCCGGCGAGGATCCGTCCCCGCCGCTGCGCGAATCCGACACCGACCATCCGCACCCAGACGACGCGCAGACCATGACCGCACTCGAGCTGTTGGAAGACCTTCTCGGCGCGACCCTCGTCCCCCCCGAGGACCTCATGGCCGTTCCACACCCGGTCCTGCCCTATCTGGTCCAGGTCTACGGCCCCGGACCAGGGAGGTTTTGAGCCAGCGCGCTATCTGATCTTGGTTTTGGCTGTTTTAGGTGATCTCTACACGTCGGGATAGTCAACACTGTTGACGTATCCGGGCGAGTGACGATCACCCTTCGTCGCCGCGGCCCTGCGGGCCGCGACCATCACCCTCTCGCAAGCTGGGGTACCCCACAGATATCGGAATTCGGGAGCCGACCGTCGCGGAGGTACGCCGCTCGCCGACGCCCGCCCGAGATGATGTCTCCGCGCTGACTGACGCGGCCGCTGTGTCTCCCAGCCCACCCCGCAGACCTGACCGCACGCCCGCGGCCCTCGACGGTGGTAGCGGTCGCGGCCCGCCCCGGCCCCGGCCGGTCGCCGCGCGCGGTCCGCGGCCGCCAGCGCCGCCAGCAGGCCTCAGCGCGACTGCTACCACCCAGCTTCCAGACCTGGGGGTGGCAGCCTGGCCGCACCTGGTCGCGTGACCCCCCGCGACCAGACGCCGATCGTGGACCCCGTCGCGTCTCGCACTCCCCGCGCCGCTCCTCATCGCGGTGAGGGCCAGGTGGCCGTCGTCGCAGGCCAGCCCCCGCAGGCAACCCGCACGGTGGCAACCGACATGTCTTACCCGGCAGGGAGGGGCCAGGCGCAGGCGGCCGGGTCGTCGAACGCGCCAGCGGGCCCACTCCCGCATGATCTTCAAAGGTTTCGGTCGTCACGCGTGATGATCGTCTGATTCTCTGCGGTGCCCTGGCCGTCCCGGGGCAGGCAGGGTGGATCTACGGTGACCGGCGTGCGTGTGCACCGGCTGCGGGTCGCCCTGCTCGATGTCGGCCCGCCGACGGTGTGGCGGCGGGTGCACGTGCCGTCGGCGGCGACGCTGGGGGTGCTGCATCAGGTGGTGCAGGCGGTGATGGGCTGGCAGGGCCATCATCTGCACGCGTTCACCGCCGCCTGGGGTCGCCGTTCCGACGCCGACACCCCCGACACCGAGACCGTCGCCCTGGCCGCGGTGCTACCGAAGGTCGGTGACCGGCTGGTGTACGTGTACGACTTCGGTGACCACTGGGAGCACCTCATCGAGGTGGAGCAGGTGCACCGGCCGGCGCCCCGGATCCGCTACCCGCGCTGCCCGGCCGGTGCCGGGGCCTGCCCGCCGGAGGACTGCGGCGGCCCGCCCGGCTACCACGACCTGCAACGCGCCCTGCGGTCCCGTAAGGGGTGGCGCTACCAGCAGGCCCGCGAGGCCTTCGGCGCCGGACGGTGGGACCCGGCCGCCGTCGACCTCGCGGCCGCCGACGCCGCCCTCGAACCCCTACGCCCACCCCCGGCCGAGCCGACAACCCAGGTTGTCCGGCCGGGGAAGGCCGCGGCGGCCGCCGCGCGCACCGCCCTCGACCCTCACCACCCCGGGCCCCCCGCGGCCGGGCGCCAGGGCACCGTTCTCCCCGTAGCAGCGCGGCACCGCTGTGCGCACCTGGCAGGGCAGCCGATATGTCGAGGTCCACGGCCGCCGTGGCGACGCCGTCGACGGGCTGCTGCGCCACCTCGCGGACCTGGCGGCGCGGGCACGACCCGCCTCCCTACACTGATAGAACACCCATTCGATCCAGCGGGTATCTCGGCCCGGGCAGGTCCTGCCGACCGGCCGGGAGCACCCCGTTACTGGCCAAGGCTCGATGTCTGACTACCAGTTAGCCGGCAACCCGGATTGCACTCCCACTGATACCACTGCTGATACCTCCTGCCACTAGTATAATCGTAGGTCACAGCAATTCGATATGAGAGTCTGTTGACCGGGAAATCCGAACACCAGCCGTCCGGATAGTTCGGCACTGCAGTATCCCCATCAGTACTGCCGAGAAGTCTGTGCTGGGCGTCCGTCCCGACCTCGAAGCCCTCTATATAAATATGCGACCCCAGACCTCTTGCGATGCGGAACACTCCCTGCCATGTGGCATTTGGGTTCGCGAATGCCTGGAGTTGAGAGTTGCCCGAGTTGGCAAGGTTGAAGACGCCGACGTTGGGCCATCCGAATGGATGACCCTCGCATGAGCTGGCAGCCTGCGCCGGCCGAGAAGCGGTGCCAAGGACAACTGACAGGAAGGCCGTCGCCAATACCGCCACGACCGCTAGATGGGCGCTGGACCTTCTGAGGGAAGCTAGGGAGGATCGGTGTGCGTGTGTCACTCAGTCTCCTAGGCGCGCTCGAGGCCAAACAGTGGCGGCTATCCAGGCCAGAGTTCGTCCCGACGGGTCGAGACGTCCGCTGGGAACGCCGACGAACCTAGGCGACCGGCTCACGCCGGAACAGTGAAGCGCTACACCCCCCATGCGAGGACATCCCTCCGCAGACGCCCAACCCGGGCGCGGGGACCGTCCCGCCGCGGCCGGCTGTCAGGGAATTCGCCAGGGAAGTGTCAGGCGACAAACCCCCCTCCAAAAGGGCCTCCACAAGGGGCTCCTTGGGGTCCTCCGGCTCTGTCCGGAGGGGATGCCAGCGCACGCCGGTGCCGGTCTGGCGGGCTGTCGTCCCCTCCGGGCGGCGCCCAGACTCCCCGGCGTATCCGCGTCTGTCACGCCGGACGGCGCCCGGGGGGCGTCTTCAAGGGACCTCGAGCGGGACAGTTCCCGCACCCCGGGCAACTCCTCCCCCCGGTCCCTGCGATGGTCCTGGCCGCGGTCCTCCCCGCGGTCCTCGCGCTGGTCCTCGTGGCGCGGGCGGCGGGATGCCCGTCATGGCTGCTGGGCGCCGGTAGGCAACCCGGCCGGCGACACCCGACATATCTCCAGCGATCCCATCCGGTGCGCCCTGCTTTTCCAAACCCTGGCGACCGCGCAGCGACTCGCCGCCTTGGCCGACCTCCAAGGTCACCTCTGGTCAGGCTGGGGTCGGTGCTGGGAACCGAACCAGTGCGTGACGTCGACGCCCCGATCATAGGCCTCGAACCAGCGTCCGGCGAAGGCCGGGAGACGCTCGTTCTTCGGCTGGTGCCAGGGCATCTGGGACATGAAGAGTCCGTAGCTCATGCGCCACATCTGCGTCTTCGGGACGGTGCCGTACGGCTCGAACGGTGGCGTCCTCGGGCCGCGTAGCCGCCGGTCGAGCGCCGCGCGCGGGCCGCGCCGCGGCGGGAGCACGGGCGCGTCAACCAGGCGGTCCGCCCTCGGCACGTGCTCGTTGAACCCCCTCATGGTGATCCTCGACATGCCGCGCATGTGACCGAAGATCTTCCGGACGTTCCTCGTACGGTACATGTCCTTGCCAACGACCGCTCGATAGATCAGGAGCGCTGACGAACGATGCTCGATCTCCTCCGTGAAGTGCCAGACGAGCAGCGACGCCACCTCGTCGTTGGCACCGGCGAAGAGCGACGCCTCGTTGTCCAGCATCATCCTGAACAGCGGCGTGAAGGTCGCTTCGATCGCGGCGATGTAGGCGAGGTTGAACTCGAGCGACTCGGATTCCAGCAACTGGTCGAAGCCGGCCTCCGTCGCGTCAACAACCTCCTTCAGTCCCGGGTACTGGGCCACGAGGGCGGCGGCGTGGTTCCGGTGCGCCCGCGCGTGCAGGCCCTCCTGACGTAGGAAGAGCTCGGCCTCTTCCTGGATCTCGGGATCGGTGATGCGCTCCTGTGCCCTGCGGACCGTCGAGACGATGTATCGCTCGAACGGCGGCGCGACGAAGGTCACGGAGTTGCCGACGATGCCGAGGTCGGGGTTCCGTGGATTCCACTGGAACGGTGTGGAGGAAGGATCGAACGTCCAAGGAATCTTGCGGAGAGTCAAGTCGCTCACGGTGGACCTTCCTGCTGGCCGGTTTGCGTGCGCTCGGCGAATCGGAGGGAGACAGTGCTCGGTGCGGTCGCCGTGGTCGAGGACCTGGTCCCCGACGACGACGCCGGGGAAGCCGTCATGCGGGAGAACCTCGCCGGCCGCTATCGCGTCGTGCGCCCGTTCCTCGAGCTGCTCGCCGAGGCCGCCCCGCTGCGCGCGGTCGGCACCGCGGCGGCGTCGGCGAGGACCTGCTCATCGATGCCGATCGCCTCCCCGGTCCGCCCCGAGGCGGGTGATGAGCAGGCAGCCCTGGCCGGCGTGCAGGCACACAGCCTGGGCGGCGGCCTGCGCGGTCGCGGCGACATCGACGTCGTCGAGCAGGATGTTGGCGGAACTCCTCGTCGAATGGCGGTGGTCGGATGACGGTGCTCGTCATGCCCTCAGGCCGTGGCAAGCGCGGTGAACGTCACGTCGAGGCGTTCCAGGCCACGCGCGTTACCCACCCGATAGGTCGGCTCGGCGCCCGGTGCGAGACGCAGGTCGCCGAGCCGGTCGAGGACGGCTTCCAGGCTCAGCCGAAGCACGAGCCGGGCCAGGTTCGAGCCCAGGCAGCGGTGGATCCCGACGCCGAAGGCGTAGTGCCGGTAGTGCGGCCGGTCCATGCGGAACAGGTCGGGCTGCTCGAAGACCTCCGGGTCCCGGCAGGCCGCCGCGAACGAGATCCCCACCCGCTGGCCCTCGGCAATGGATAGCCCGGCCAGCTCCGCGTCGTGCTGCGCCTGCCGGCAGAGGACGACGGCCGGCGTGTAAAGACGGAGGAACTCCTCCACCGCGGTCGGCATTCCGTCAGGGTGCGCCCGCAGCCTGTCCGCCAGCGCGGGGTCCCGGGCCAGGTGCAGCAGGGAGCTGCCGAGCGCGCTCCCGGTGGTCTCGAGGCCGCCGAACACGAGCGCCGCGAGAATCGACGTCGCGTCCTGCCTCGACACCGGCTCGCCGTCGATGCGCGCATGGACCACGCAGTCGGTGATGCTGTCCTCGTCCGGGACGGCCGCCGACCGCGCCTCGACGAGCTCCGCGCACACCGCGAACAGACCGGCGTACCCGGCCGCCTGCACCTCGGGGTGCCCGTAGTCGATCGCCATCTCGACCTGGTGGGTGCAACGGCCGAGGTCCGCGTCGGTCAGCCGGAGCATCGCCTGGAAGAGGACCCGCCCGGGCAGGGGCTCCGCGAGGTCGCGCACCATGTCGGCATGGCCGGCGGGCGCCATGGCGTCGATGAACTCCGAGACGATCCGCCGGATCTCTCCGGCGCGCCGGTCCAGCGCGGCCTTGGTGAAATGGCGGTTCAGGATTGAGCGCCACTGGGTGTGTAGCGGCGGGTCGGTTTCAATCGGCAACAGCTTGGGACCGCCCGAGGCCGAATGCGTCGTTACTCCGTATGCCGAGGAGAACGTCGCCCAGTTCTGGGACACCTCGAAGAGCGTGTCCGCGCCCGTGACGAACCAACAGCCGTTCGAGTCGTCCCAGGCGACCGGTGACTGTGCGCGAGCGACGTGCAGGGACTCGTGGAAACTGTCGGCGAATTCCCTCGTGTTGACCGCCAGGTGGGGGCACTGCTGGCCCGCGGCCCCCACGTCGCTGATCCGGCTGTCTGTCATCTGCTCCTACCATCCTTTATCACGATGGCGCGCCCGGAACTAGCGGCATGGCCGGGCCGCTGACCAGCGCGCCGGAATCGATCGGTCCGCATATGTGATCCTGTCGTTTCTGATGCGGTCAGGCGCAATACTGTGCCGAAGGTTACGTTGCGCTCTCAACA
>Ga0207711_10004753_pt1 | contig 11532 bp, 10 predicted proteins | sample KBSS34metaG_FD_184401 | JGI IMG/M metagenome (GOLD analysis project Ga0207711, IMG submission 184401) | Switchgrass rhizosphere microbial communities from Kellogg Biological Station, Michigan, USA - KBS S3-4 metaG (SPAdes) (version 2) | ecosystem: Host-associated > Plants > Roots > Rhizosphere...
TGGGGCCAGTGCGAACGTCGTGATCGTGGAGCTCGCGCGCAAAGCCGGGTATCCCATTTCCTTCTGGCAATTTTTCAAGTTTGGGTTCCCCGTCATGTTGGGCTCGGTAGTCATGAGTGCGGTGTATCTGTGGCTCATCTTTCTTCGATGACTTGGCAGGTCCCACTCTGAGCCGACGACGGATTTCTTGTCCCGCCCTTCAGAAAGCGCACCAGCTGGAAAGTCGAGGGTTCGGTTGCACATCACATCTGTGGTGAAGGAATTTCGTTCCTGTTGTATGTCGTGGGCTACAGCGGGAAAGGTCATTGTGAAATCATAATGATACAACCCTTCAGATCCCCAAGAATGAACTCGTTCCCCTTCGATGAGGAGTGTATCCATGGAAGGTCGGATGGACTGCGGTACGTCGAAACGTCCTGTTGTATAAGGAGGATGCTGCTTCTCCCTCTTGTGGGTATGGTGCTTGCTCCCTTCTCTAGAATCGAAGGCTGTTACTGCTCATTGAGACAGGAGGTGAAGTCATGGCGACGCGCACTCTTGGGGTATCGCGTTCGTACAACATAGGGCCCATGCGACAGGATCAAAAGTTGAGCAATAGAGAAATCGCCCAAGCGTTTGTCGTGACGCCTGTTTCGAGCAGTCCGCCTGAACGCCGATGTGGGATTCGCGTTGAGTATCGATGTATGTGTTCCTATGAGGTGCTCGATGTATTCGATAAAGAGCTGGTTGTTATTCGACAAGGTGAGGCTTTCGCACTCAACAGGAGTAGGGATGGGATACTCCTCTTTTTGGGCCAGCCTTTTCATGTAAAACAATTGATAAGGGTGGACCTCGCCTGCTCGGGAAGGGATCGAATTGAGAGCGTCTTTAAGCCACGATGGACGAAGTCCATTCATGTGGAATCACTTGGAAACCTGTACCTGGTTGGATGTCGGCGTATCTCGCCCCCTCCCAATATGTGTTTCGATGTCCCACCTATCAACCCGCAACGAAAAGCAAAGCTCTACTCGTAAGGCACCTTCTCCGATCGGATACCTGTTTCTGCTGATCCAGCGGGAAAGGCCGTTCGACCCCGTCTAGTTGACTCTTTCCTCATATAACGGTAGCCTCTCATCCCATGTTCCCTGCTCCAGATGATTGGTAGGAGGGTCTATAGCCCAAATGATAGGCATCCTTGCATGAGTAAGAGTCCTGAGCCTTCCCTTCCGACCAGCGGCTCTATTCCGATAGTCGTGTCACTGGATGCTGCACATTCAATGATTGCGTTGCCTATTAGGGATGACCAGGCTGTTAATGTGACTGGTGATTCATCTAGAAACCCCCGCATCTTTGAAGAATGGGGTTATGCGGAGCGCGCATGGTTTTTGGAGAAGCGTCAAGGTTTTACAGGAGTAATCCGTGCGCTCTTGTGGCCGACAGAGGGCGTCGTCGAAATCGGAATCCATGGATCGATCTGGGCTGAGCGGGCACAAAAGCCTCCGGTTGAAGCCTTCAGATTTCAGATCAGTGAAACAGGCTATTGGGGTTTGCGGTCCTATCTTGAAGAGACGATTGCATCGGAAAATCCTGTCGGCATAGTCGGCAATAGTCGGTTTTGTGTCGCACGGTCGCCATATCATCTGTTTCATCATTGCCATCACTTTACAGCGAAGGGTTTGCGCGAGGCAGGGCTGCCTATCTCGATGCGGGGATCCATAACGCGTAATGGGTTTGCCAAGCAGCTTCGGCGTATTACTCATACCCCACCATTTGAGGTACCTGCTGAGGTACCTACCAACGTTTATTCTGCTCACTCACGCCTTGCAGATGTATAGTGTCTATATATAGATGTATAGTGTCTATATATAACGGAGAGCTTGTCGCCGGCATTTGGAGCCATCCAGAACGCGCATAAAATGGTGAGAGTCTGGCTCATACTCATTTCATGTGTTCCTGGCACAGGATATGCTGCTAAACTTGCCCCGCCTATATAAGTACAGTTGTTGACACATGGATTGGAGAGAGCTAGAATGCAAAGCAATAGGCGTGGTTCCACCAGCGTCATCTAAACAGAATTTGAGAAGTTAATCGGCGCTTCGAGATTAAGACAGGGGTGTTTCTCAGAATTTAAAAGGAGGGAGGCATATGGCGAGTACAACGTTCGGAGGGAGCGACAAAGGGTATGACATGTCGCTCTGGTACGATTCGCGGGTCTTCAAGATCAGTTGGTTTGCGATGTTGTTTGCGGTGGGGGCCGAAGTGGTCTTCCAGCGCGTCTTCGGGTATTCCCACGGCCTGGATTCCATGACCCCGGAATTCGAGTCGGTCTGGATGGGCCTCTGGAAATTCAACGTGGTCTCCAACATCATTAATGCCGCCGCCATTTTGGGCTGGATTTGGAGCACGCGGGATCGCAATCTGGCCAATCTGGATCCGAAGACGGAGCTCAAGCGGTATTTCTATTGGATGATGTGGCTGGCGATGTATGTGTTCGGCGTGTATTGGGCCGGCAGCTATACCCTGGAGCAGGATGCGTCGTGGCACCAGGTGATCATCCGGGATACGAGCTTCACAGCGAGCCATATCATTGCCTTCTATTTCACGTTCCCGCTGTACATCACGATGGGGGTGGCGAGCTATCTGTATGCGATGACGCGGTTGCCGCAGTTTGCCAATAACGTGTCGTTCCCGCTGGTGGGGGCGATCGTGGGGCCGATGATGATTCTGCCGAACGTGGGGCTCAATGAGTGGGGCCATGCGTTCTGGTTCGTGGACGAGCTGTTTGCGGCGCCGTTGCACTGGGGCTTTGTGACCCTGGGCTGGTGCGGGTTGTTCGGCGGGACGGGCGGCGTGGCGGCGCAGATTGTCTGCCGCATGTCGAACCTGTGCGATGTGGTCTGGAATAACGAGGACAAGAAGGTCTTGCACGTCCTCCCCTACTAAGGGGCATTCGACTGTGGCGCGTCGGTCCCGTCTCCAGATTCTGGAATACGGGACGCGACGAACGGCCGGCTGGAACAATGGAGGAGACAGATGTTTAGAATGAGTGAGGAGGCAACCAATGGCACTGTTTAGAACAGCTGAAATTATCAAGGCCAGCAAGCTACCGCCGGAAGGCGTCAAGCTGTCGAGAATGATCGACGCGATCTATTTTATTCCGATCGCGTATTTTGGAGTGTTCGCGACCTTTCACATGCATTTCGACCTGCTAGCGGGAGACTGGGATTTCTGGGTTGACTGGAAGGATCGGCAATTCTGGGTAACTGTCACCCCCATTGTAGAGGTGATGTATCCGGGAGCCATCATGTACTACTTCTGGACGTTCTATAGGCAACCCTTTGGTGCGACCTTGAGCATCACAGGGCTCCTCGTAGGAAAATGGATCACGATCGTGCTTGCCTGGTACTGGTGGGCGAATTTCCCCGCGAACTTCGTCATGCCGGCCACCATGGTTTCGAGCGCCCTGATCCTTGACTGTACCCTGCTACTGACCAGAAGCTGGATGCTCACAGCCATATTCGGTGTATGGGCATTTGCAATGATGTTTAATCCTTCAAACTATCCGATATTCGCATACAGCCACCAACCGGTGGTCGTAGATGGTCAGCTGCTGTCGCTGGCTGACTACATGGGCTTCACCTTTGTACGTACTGGAACGCCTGAATATATCCGGATCATCGAAGTGGGATCGTTGCGTACGTTCGGCGGACACACAGTCTGGATCTCGGCATTCTTCTCGGCCTTTATTTCCATGTTGATGTTCACCATTTGGTGGCAGATTGGCCATTTCGTCGGCCAATCCTTCTTCTGGGTTAAGGGCAAGAGAGGGGTGAGACACCGGGCGAATGACATCATGATCGTCGGTACGGATGAATACGCATTGCGGCATGGAACGTTACCGGGGGTTCCAACGCCCGTATTGGAAGGGAAATCATGAACACAAAAAACATACTAAAGTTTTGTGTGATCGGCTCAGTCGGGATGGCGACACTCGGGCTTACCCTGATGTTTAGCGCCTCCCCCGCTGTCGCCCACGGAGAGCGCTCTCAGGAACCATTCCTTCGGATGCGTACTGCCCAATGGTACGATACAAGATGGAATCCTGGGAAGACCTCCGTCAACGATGAGGCGATGCTGTCAGGCAAGATGCATATTGCTGAAGACTGGCCAAGGGCCGTCGTGAGACCTAGTCGTACCTTTATTAACGTAGGTAGCCCGAGTTCAGTGTTCACGCGTCTGAGCTCGAAAGTGAACGGCGTACCGATGTTCACGTCCGGCCCAATGGAGCTGGGTGGGGACTATGAGTACGTAATCAAGCTGAGGGCCCGTCTACCTGGCCATCACCACATCCATCCGATGTTGGCCGTCAACGGGGCCGGTCCTATTGCAGGCCCCGGGGGCTGGATGGATATTACCGGCAACCATAAAGATTTCACCAACCCGATAAAACTGTTGGTGGGAGGAACGGTCGATACCGAGACCGCTGGTCTCGGGGCAGGGATCTTCTGGCATATTCTCTGGGGAGGCCTCGGATTCCTCTGGATTGGCTGGTTCATGGTCAGACCGATGTTCCTGATTCGCGCCAGAGTGCTGGCACAGGAGGGCGGGGATGAGTTGATGAATGACCCGGCCGACCGAGTGGCAGCCTATGTCATGCTCGGAGTGTGTTTTACGATCATCGCAATCGGTTTCTTTGTTACAGACTCTCAGTATCCCTATACGATTCCTCTCCAAGCCGGTGCGCCGCTTATTAAGCCGACGCACTTGCAGTCGGATCTCACAATGAAAGTTCTCTCCGCAGACTATGACGTTCCGGGTCGCGCCCTCCGCATGACCCTGACCGTCACCAATAACGGTGAGACTCCACTGAGGATTGGAGAATTCACAACGGCAGGCATCAGATTCCTGAACAAGGTCGGCGTGGCCAATAACCTGGATCCGAACTATCCAGCAGAAATCATGGCCACTGATGGCTTGAACATGGAAGATGATTCTCCGATCCTCCCAGGCGAAACGAAGGATATCAAGCTTGACTCCAGAGATTCGCTGTGGGAGTTCCAGAGACTGATGGACCTGGTCCACGATCCAGAACAACGGTTCGGGGGGCTAGTGATGTCCTGGGATGATTCCGGAAACCGCCATATTAACAGCATTTCCGGTGCGATTATCCCGGTCTTTACGAGAGCTCAGGGATAAGTTTCCGGTTTAAACACGTATAGACGTGAAGCCGATCCGCCCCCATTGCAAGATGGGATGGCGGATCGGCTTTTTTAACGACCGTAATAAGTACGTTTGAGATCTACCCGCTCAGATAGCCCTGTCATATCGTGGCTGACCCAGCCCCGCATCGCGCATCAGACTCCTCAGATTCCGCCCATCAAGGAAAAATGTAGAGACAGCTGAACTCTGCGGCCTGATTCCCGGAGTCGGCGACATCCTGGCCAATCTGATCGGAACCCGCATTCTTGCCTTAGCCGCATGCCTCCATGTGCCGGAGATCGTTCTGGCACGGATGAGCCTAAATCTCCTCATCAATGGAGCGTTTGGCACCATTCCCATTGTCGGCAATCTCTTCTCCATCTCCGTTAAGATTCACGCTAGAAATGCACAGTCGCTGCAGGGCAGCCCTATCGAGAAACACGGCAGGCCTGGCTCTATATGGTCTGCTCACTATTGGAGCATTACTGTGGATCGTCACACACCTCTGGAATGCCATTGCCCAATAGAATCGGAATATCGTTTCATGCCTATCTTTCCGGCCCCCGTTTTCTGGCTCGTTACGCATCAGCTGTCTCTCATGTCTGGTTGAGTTTCTGATACGAGAGGCATTATAGTTTCTGCCTATCAGATGCAGTCATGTCAGCAAACGCCATAATTTCTTAACAATATCCGGAGGCGGTTTATGAGACGATTGTTCGTACTGGTCGCGTTGTTAGGACTCGCTGTACCCCCGTCTATGGCCTCGGAACCAGCTGATATGGCGCTGGTGCCAGCGGGAGAGTTTACGATGGGGAGTGAAGCGGGCGATTCGGACGAAAAACCTGAACGGAAAGTCTATTTGGATGCCTTCTTGATGGATAAATATGAAGTCACCGTGGGGCAATATGCGGCTTTTTTGCAGGCGAAAGGGGTCGAACCGCCTTCGGACTGGAAGATGATGAACCAACCTGCACACCAGAAGCGCCCAGCGGCGAACATGGATTCGGTGGATGCGGCTGCATACTGCAAATGGGTCAACAAGCGTTTACCAACAGAGGCAGAGTGGGAGAAGGCAGCGCGTGGAACAGATGGCCGCCTCTATCCATGGGGTAACGAGCCACCGACGCCTCGTCACGCGAACTTCGGCAAAACGGATTGGAACAACCATGGGGTCTTGGGACCGGTTGGGTCGTTAGAAGATGGGAAGAGTCCCTATGGCCTCTACGATATGGCCGGGAATGTCTGGGAATGGGTCAGTGACTTCTATGACTTCCGTTACTACAAGAGCGGCCCGACAAAGAACCCCACAGGCCCGTCTTCTGGTGGAACAAGAGTGATCCGCGGGGGGGCCTGGAATGGGAACGCGCGGGCCCTGCGCTCGGCAAATCGGAGCGTCATCTCGCCGACAGACCAGGGACTCACTGGGTTCCGCTGTGCGAAAAATCCTTAGTCAGGAACAGGCCTTCATTCCTCTATTGGGATGGTAAAGTCCCGGCAGAGGAACCGTCTGGGAGGTCATAGCTCAGGGTAGCACTGAGCCTTGCCCGACTACCTATATGGTTGTTTTTTTGAGGTACCAGGCATTATAGTTTTTGCCCATTAGCTCATGCGAGCGTGGGGCAAAATGGTTCTTCAGTCAAATATTGTGGAGGCAGTTCATGAGAATGATGTTTGTGATGGTCGCGTGGTTCGGCCTTGTTACATACCCGGCTATGGGAGCAATAGCCGGTGAAAATAGACCCCTGCAACCAGTTACAGGGCACAACCAGGGTTATGTGAGGACCGTGTCGGCTCAATCGCAAGAACCGTCGATGGTGCTGGTACCGGCTGGAGAATTCACAATGGGAAGCGCGAGCGGAGACATGGACGAACGCCCGCCCCATCAGGTCTACCTGGATTCATTTTTGATCGACAGGCACGAAGTGACAGTGGAGCAGTATGCTGCATTTCTGCAGGAAACAGGGAATGGTGCACCGTCGGACTGGAGGACGATGAATCAGCCGTCGAATAAGAAGCGGCCGGTCTCCAATGTGGATTGGGCGGATGCAGCGGCCTATTGTAAATGGGCCGGCAAGCGTTTGCCGACGGAAGCGGAATGGGAAAAGGCGGCTCGAGGGACTGATGGCCGTCTCTATCCATGGGGCAACGAGCCACCAACACCCCGCCACGCGAATTATGGACAAACCGGGTCGGGCAACCATGGGGCCTTGGCACCCGTGGGATCATTCGAAGAAGGCAAAAGTCCCTATGGCGTTTACGATATGGCCGGGAACGTCTGGGAGTGGGTCAGTGACTGGTATGACCATGACTATTACAAAGGCAGCCAGCAGAAGAATCCGGAAGGACCGCCAACGGGTGGATTCAAAGGGATTCGTGGCGGCGCTTGGAACAGCAGTCCACGAGCATTGCGCTCTTCGGATCGGTACTGGGATCCCCCGACATTCAGAAGCCAATATCTCCCCGGCTTGCGATGCGTAAAAAAACCTTAGCCGTTGGCTTTCAACGTTTCAAAGCTCTTGTGCTCTTTTGGCCGCGAGGGCGGCTATCTCCTCGGGGATCAGATAACGCCTGGGTCCGAAAATCGCGGTGCCGACGCGTACCAGCGTTGCGCCTTCGGCAATGGCATTATCCATATCTTCTGACATTCCCATAGAGAGCGTATCGAGTTCGTATCCATCCCGCTTGAGGCGATCAAATAGTTCCCACAGCATGTGGAACTGGCTGCGCTGCAATGCCGTGGCAGTTGTAAGTTCAGGGACGGCCATTAATCCGCGCAGTTTCAGGCGCGGCAGGCGAACGGCATGCTCGGCCAGGCTAGCCAGCTCTTCGGGAGCCACACCACTTTTACTTGCCTCCCCGCTCACATTGACCTGTAAACAGATTTGCAACGGTGGCAATGATTCAGGCCTGTCCTTCGACAGCCGGTCGGCAATCTTTGCCCTGTCTACACTGTGAACCCAGGAGAAATTCTCCGAGATGCGCCGCGTCTTATTGCTCTGTATCGGACCGATAAAATGCCATTCGATTGGAAGATCGGTCAGGTGCTGCATTTTTTCCAGCGCTTCCTGCAGGTAATTCTCGCCAAAAATCTTTTGCCCCGCCTGCCAGGCCTCCCGTAATCGCTCGGCAGGGTTGGTTTTACTGGCCGCGAGCAGCGTAATCTCCCCGGGTTTCCGGCCGCAGGATTGGGCCACAGTGGTGATACGGTCATGTACCGCTTGCAGCCGTGAGACAATGGTTGTCGTCATGGATCCTGGTGTCCTATCCTCTTAAAATGGCTCACAGACATGCCTGAGTCGCACTTGTTTGCATGTCGTGAGATAACACGGGCCTTTCACGCAGGATGCTCAAAAAGACCGTTCAGCAAGGTCGCAGGGAGCGAAGGCCCGAGGCGTACCCTTGGGGTACGTTGAGGGTTTGAGCGATGCAAGAACGCCGCTGACGGACTTTTTGAGTATCCTGCTAGCGATACATATACTCACGCGTCAAAGGAAGAGCGTTGTTCAATCCGTTCGTAAAAATGACTTGGTAAAGCCGTGGGTTGCCATAGCGAAAGTTGATGACACATCCATTGAGAAACATGCGCCACATTCGAACGAACGAGGCATCGAACATCTTCTCGATTGTCTTGACATGTGCCTCATATCTTGTGCACCACTCCTCAACCGTTTTTGCATAGTGCAGACGAAGGTTTTCGATATCGGTCGGAACGAGTCCAGTTTCGCCCATCGTGCGAACGATCTCATCCAGCGAGGGAATATACCCACCAGGAAAGATATATTTCAACGTCCAGGGATCGCCGGGCATTGATCGCTCTTCTCCTATGGTATGCAGCAATCCTATCCCCTCACGCTTCAAGAGCGACTGTGCCTTTTGCATAAACGTAGGGATGAATTGCTTCCCCACATGTTCAAACATCCCGATTGAAACGAATTTGTCGAACGTGCCTTCAAGTTTACGGTAATCTTCGAAGACGACAGAAATATCCTTTGACAGCCCCTCGCGTTTGATCAAATCTGTCGCATACTCAACTTGTTGCTTCGAAAGTGAACAGCCGACCCCGCGTACGCCATAGTGTTTGGCCGCGTAGATTAACATCCCACCCCATCCGCAGCCGATGTCAACCAGTGTTTCTCCAGCCTGTAACTGAAGTTTCCGGCAAATATGCTCGTACTTCTGCAGCTGTGCCTGCTCCAGTGTGTCGTGCTCATGACGGAAGTAGGCACAGGAGTAGGCCATGGTCTCGTCCAGCCATAATTTGTAGAAGTCATTCCCGAGATCGTAATGATGAGCGATGTGCTTGGGCGCACGCGAGAGCGTGTTAAGCGAAGTCTGACGCAAGTGCTGAAACGCAAGCTTCGTTTTCAAGCCGAGAGGGAGGTTGAGAAACGCGGCGTCTGTGCCGAAGCGAAGAAGTTGCCTGAAATCCCCTTCGACCTGAATATCCCCCCCCATATACTCTTCGCCGAACCCTAATGATCCGCTTTCGAGCACATGGTCCGCCGCCTGCTTCGTGACGAAGGTGAGAAGAAACTGCCTCTTGCCTGTGCCGTATGAACTCTTCTTCCCATCCCAAAACTGGACCTCAAAAGAAATATCCGGCGCATGATCGCTCAATTTATCGAACAGCTGCTCAAGAGTTTTTCGCATGACCTACCTTGTCCTGGTGAATAGGAGGTTACTTTTGAGGTGGGTAGACGCTTGAACACCCTCAAGAAACCCTACTAGATGCCTGTGATAAGCTCTTTCCCCGGGTCTTGTCAAGATGTCAATGAAGAGGGAAGACGAGAAAGAGACAGGGGCGCTCTTTCGAGCGCACAGCTCACCACTTTGAGTGGAGAAATGTTGTCGAGAACCACATTCCCCTATCGCCCCCACCTATGGGGGTTGTTTTTTACGGCAAAGTAACTGACAATCATCGATGTATCATCCGAGCCGTTGCTCAGCCATCGGCTTCAACAACCATACAAGAGGGACCGTCATGAAATTGCAAAACGTGTTGTGGATAGCGATTGCATTAATACTTCCCGGTGCAGCCTGGGCCTATGGTGACATCAACGCAGGCAATAATATGATCCCCTGCACAGCAAAATTCTCAAAGTTTACGCCGCCGAATAATACAGAGGTGGCGCCAAGATCTGAATTTTCTTTTTATGCATCTACCTCGACTAATCCGAGTAGTATACGGGTGACGATAAAAGACCAATTAGTGCCCATCACCGTGACGGCGAAACATGATGGACTTCACGTCACTGGCAAACTTCCTGCCACGGTAAAAGAGACCTACGCAAAAATTAACCTGACAGGGAAAGGCCCCAATCAATGCGAAGCGACAGGGGGATGGTTGGTGAAAGTGAAGTAACTAATTGATGCTTTCCTAAAGACTCTCCAGCTCGTGGTTGATATCCTTTCCACCCGGCCCAGTACCTATACAGGGATCAAACATGAACGGCGGCTCCATTTATGGAGTCGCCGTCTGTAACACATCACAGGATTCTAGGTTCCGCTGCTTGCTTCCGCGGCCACTACTTGGGTCCGCCCCCTGCGTGCGCTCGTGAAAACGCCCCTCACTTACCTTCGGACAAATGCTGTACGGCAGCTTCGGCGTGCTTGGTGCCCTACTTCGTGACGCGAATCTCGACGCGGCGGTTTTTTGCCCGACCTACAGGGGTTGTGTTCGGTTCAACCGGCTTGCTGTCTGCGTAACCGGTCGTCGTCACAGCACCGAGGCCACCTTTTGTTAGGGCCTTTGCCGCATTAGCCGCACGGGATTCTGAAAGTTCCTTGTTTGTGGGAAACTTATTCTTCAATTCCCCGCCGATGGGTATGTTGTCGGTGTGACCATCCACCGCCACCTTGTACTCGGGATAATCTTTCAAGACCGCCCCAACCCGCTTGAGCGCATCGATGCCTTCCGGTGTCACCTCATCCTGGCCGGAACCGAACAGATAGCTGGAGGCCAGGCTTATCAACAACCGCTCATTGTTCAGATCGATCGTAATGTCGCCCTTTTCAATCTGAGGGCGAAGTGCCCTGAGTAATCCCCGTTGGGCTGTTTTCAGCTTCTGTTCTTCGGTCAACAGAGTTCCTCGGAGGTCTGCTAATTCCTTGTCCCGACTTGCCAGTTGTCGCTCCAACTCCGCCATATGCTGCTTGCTGGCAGCCAATTCGGCTGCCATGCTGTCCATCGCCGCGAAAGGGTTAGCCTGATTCTTTGGCGCATCATCGACATTGCAACGAACGTCATTCCAAGCCGTCCACCCGTGAGTCTTCTCACAAATGGGGCTCATGTCCGATTTCTGACTCGCGAAATCCTCTTTCTGACTCGCACAGGCTGTCAGAGCGGCCAAGCTT
>Ga0207711_10004755_pt1 | contig 11531 bp, 5 predicted proteins | sample KBSS34metaG_FD_184401 | JGI IMG/M metagenome (GOLD analysis project Ga0207711, IMG submission 184401) | Switchgrass rhizosphere microbial communities from Kellogg Biological Station, Michigan, USA - KBS S3-4 metaG (SPAdes) (version 2) | ecosystem: Host-associated > Plants > Roots > Rhizosphere >...
CGACGAAATCATCCGCATCATCCGGAAGTCCGACGGCAAGACGGACGCCGCCGCCACGATCATGAAGCGGTTCGCCCTCGACGCCGATCAGACCGACGCCATCCTCGAGCTGAAGATCTACCGCCTCGCGCGCCTCGAGATCCTCATCATCCGCCGGGAACTGGACGAGAAGCGCAAGCGCGCGCAGCAGATCGCGACGCTGTTGAAAAACGAGGACAGCCGGTGGCAGCTGGTGCGCAGCGAGCTCGAGGCGATCCACAAGACCTACGGCGACTCGAAGACCGACAAGCGGCGCACGACGATCGAAAGCGATACGGACGAACCGGAGTACTCGGCGGACGATTTCATCGTCGAGGAAGACAACATCGTCATCGTGTCGGGCGACGGCTGGGTGAAGCGGCAGAAAGAGGTCAAGGACATCTCGACCACCCGATTGCGTGAAGGGGATTCGGTGCGGGCGGTCATGGCCGGCAGCACCCGCGCGACCTGCGTATTCTTCTCGAACTTCGGCGTGGCCTACACCAGCCGCTTCATCGATATTCCGGCGTCGACCGGCTACGGCGAACCCATTCAGCGGTTTTTCAAGCTGAAAGATGGCGAGAAGATCGTCGCCGCGCTCAGTCTGGATCCGCGGGCGACCGGCGACATCACGTCGTCGGCGAAGAGACCCGACGCGCCCCCGCCGGTGCACGCAGTGGCGGTCACGAGCGATGGCTACAGCCTGCGATTCAGCCTGGAGTCCTTCGTCGAACCGAGCACGCGCACGGGGCGACGTTACGCCCGGCCCGCCGAAGGATCGGAAGTGGTGGGCGTGGCCAGGGTGACGGGCGGGGAAATCGTGATCGCCGCGACGGCTGAAGGCCGCGGCCTCCTGTGCAGGCTCGAGGAAATCAATTTCCTCTCGGGACCCGGCAAGGGTGTGATCCTGATCAAGCTCGCCGACGAGGATCGGGTGCTCGGCTTCATCGCCTCGAGCGGCGACCGCGATCTGCTGACCGTGGAGACCACGCGTGGCGCCGAGCAGACCATCAGCACGGCCAAGTACGAGGTCACCGGCCGCGGCGGCAAAGGACGCGAGCTGCTGCAACGGGGCCAGTTCACACGAATCCTCGTGCCGGCGCCGGAGGCGCCGCAGCCGCTCGGTGGTGAGTAGAGAAATCAATGACCAGATGATCAAATGACCAGATGACCAGATTCTGCGTTACAATCGGTTGTCGGTTCGCCCGCGACCGTCAGCTCGACCGCTGCGCACGTATTGCTGGAAGCTCCCAGCCGACTGCGGCCGATGCCCCAACCACAGCGAGCAGAACAGGCCTCGCAGGGACGCTGATTTGCCTCATCCACATGACCGTTTGAATATCGCCGTTTTCATCGACTTCGACAACATCGAGATTGGCGTCAAGACCACCCTGGGCCAGCCGTTCGACATCGGTGCGATCCTCGACGCCATCAAGGAGCGCGGCGAGGTCGTGACCAAGATCGCCTATGCCGATTGGACGCGGGCCGGCGAGCACAGCCGGATGCTCACCCAGCACGCCATCCGCCTGGTACAGCGCAACCTGACCCCGGGGGGCGACAAGAACGGCGCCGACATCAATCTCGCCCTCGACGCCCTTGAAATGGCCTTCACCCATCAGCACATCAACGCCTACGTGATCGTGGGCGGCGACAGCGACTTCCTGTCGCTCGTCGAAAAACTGAAGCAGTACGACAAGAAAGTGTTCGTGGTCGGTGGCCGCGCCTTCACGAGCGTGATCTTGCAGCGCAACTGTCACGAGTTCATCGCCTACGAGAACCTGTCGGGCGTCAGGAAGCAGTCAAGAGCGGACGGCCGATGCCGACAACCGCGTCGCTGCCGATTGCCCAGGCGGTGCCCGTCGTGCGCCGCGCGCTGAAGATCCTCGCCGACCGCGAGGTGTCGCCGCAGACCGGGCTCCTCAAGAGCACGTTGCTGCAGCTCGATTCGACGTTTTCCGAGCGCACTTACGGAGCGTCCTCGTTCCTGGATTTCGTCGAGAAGCTCTCGCAGGCTGGATTGGTCCAGCTGAAACACGCCGGCCGCAGCGTGATGGTCGAGCTGTTCGAAGGGGCCGACGTCGTCGATCTCAGACCCAGCACGACGCCCGATCAGGATGGCGCCGAGCAGGGCGCCATGGGCCAACCGGGACTCAAGGACGGCGATGTGCCGATGACGACGACGCCGCAGGAGCCCGTCGGCGAGGCGGTCCAGACGACCGCGATCCCGTCGCCGACACCTGGCTCGGGATACAGTTACGTAGACACTCGCCGCACCGATGTCGGAGGCGGAACCGTCCGGCCTGCCGAGCAGCCCGCGATGGTGCAAGCCGCCGCACCGCCCGCCGTCGAAGCCACGGAATCGCAGGCCGATGGCGTGGCGCGAGTCAGCGAGATCTTGAAAGCCGCGACCACTGCACGGTGGCCGATGTACCTTCGCAACGTGAAACAGCTGCTGCGCGCGGCCGACGGAGCATTCGACGAACGACGCTACGGGTTCGCGGGGCTGGTCGAACTCGTCCGCGGGTGCCAGAAAGAGGGACTGGTTCGGCTCGAGCGCGATCGCCGCGGCGGGTTGCGGGTGTTTCCCGGACCGTCACTCCAGCGCGGAACCGCATCCAGGCAGGAGACGCAGGAAACAACCGATAGCCAGATGGACGCCCGCGCTCACGCGCAGGCGCAACTACCCGATCACAACATGCGCAAGCCGGCATACGAGAGCGACCGTGGATTCCAGCCGCGTCCGCTCGACATCGCTGCAGGCGAGCCCGCCGAGGCGCCCGAGTCCGCCGATGCCGACGTGATCGACACCGAGCCGATGCCGACCGTCGATCCGACGGCGGAGCTGCTCGGCACCGCGTCGCGGCGCAGACGCCCGGCCCGCACGGCCACGATCGCCTCGACGCGAAGCGCGCATGCGGCACCAGCCAAGAAACCGGCCGCCAAGAAACCGGCGGCGCGGCGAACGGCAAAATCGAAGGAGAGCTAGGTACCCCTACCTGCCGCAGAGAATCAGCGCTTCTCGTTCTCGAGAAAGTCCAGCCATTGCTTGACCAGCGCCTGCTTCGATCCGTTGGTCTTGGCGTACTGCGCCGCGTAGTTGCGCGCCAGGGTGAGATCCGCGGCCGGACTGATCACGACAGTGTGGTTGTTGTGGACCTGAAAAATCCATTCCATCGCCAGGTAGAGCAGCTCGGGTTCGGCGTGACCGTCAGCAATGTAACGGTCGAGCGCGCGGCTCGCCTCGCGGCCTCTGCCGAGCGTCGCATACGAAAACGCCAGCGTCCGCGAGAATCGCGTGTCGGCCGGCCACCGGCCAATCGCTTCTTCGAGAATCGATCGAGCGGCCGTGAAGTCCTTGGTGCGTACCAGGATGTCGGCCAGCCACTCGTAGATCTGCGGCAGATCGCTGCCGTCGACCAGCGCCGTCTGCCACACGCTCGCGGCTTCAGCGGCGGCCCCGCCCGCCGCCAACGACGCGCCGAGATAGGTCAACGCCGCGGTACTGTCGACGTCGGGCCGGATAGCGCTCTTGAATTGGGTGATCGCGCCGGCATAGTTCGCCTTCCGTAACTCCGCCAGGCCCTGCTCGAATGCCGGCTTGGTGGTCGCCGGCACGCGCGGCATGAACGCTTCGAGCGTCCGCGACGCCAGCGCGTCTTCGCGGGCGAACGGGCGCATCAGCGTGCCTTCATCCACCGGCAGGAACAGATCGGCGCTGGCCGACGCGGCCGACCCGCCGGCTCCGGCGGCGGACGTCATCAGCACGGCCGGCGGCGCGATCTCGAATCGCCGCCTCAAGGTCTTGAGCGGCGTGGCCCCGGACGTCAGCTTCGCCCTGAGCACGTACTCCCCGGGCGGCAGCTTTCCCACCGACAGTACGTGGGTAAACAACGTCCGATCGCCGCCGGCGGTGCGCCTTGCCACGTCGGCGCTCAGCAAGGCGGGCCCCTCGGGACTCGCCGCGACTTCATACGTCGCGGTCATCTGCTCGAGATGCGGCCCGTAGGCTTCAAGATATCCGTGCAGCGATCCGTAACTGACCGTGTAGCCTACCGTCGGGCGCAACAGCTCGTTGGCGTCGGTCGGTCCGCCCACCATGAGGTCACTGAGTGAGACCTCACCGACATCGGAAAGCAGCGCGTGGATCGGGTGTTCCACGCTTCCCAGCCGATCGCCTTCCGCGATCGCAAGCTTGAGGGTGTACTCGCCGGGGTCGAGGCTGGCGCCGCCCGAATACTGAAGTGACCCGGGGACGCCGCTCATCACCGGCGTCAGCACGGCGTTGATGGTGCGAGTCTCGATGCTCTTGCCATCGCGATCCATGATGACGTACCCAATCACACCGGGTCTCGGTCCGGTGTAGTCGGTCCCCACCTCCGCCCGAATCAGCAGCTGCACCTTGCCCTGTTCTGGACCGCGCAGCGCGAACGTGGCGACGCGAAGGGGCAGCGCCGAGGCGAGGAGCGGAGCAGTGAGGCTGGCCGTAATGGCGTCGCGCACCGTGCGTGGCCGGTTCAAATCCGTCGGCACGTTGAGCAGCTGCCGTCGAGTCCGCACGGTCGCGCCTCGCCGGGCCACGTCGATATGAATCGCACGCGCTTTGCGCTCGCGATCGGCGGGATCGGACTCGACGCCGAGCAGGTAATACCCGGACAGCTCCGATTCGATGTGCGTAAACAGCTGGCTGCCGGTGCCGCTGACGAGAAACAGGGTGCCGCGCGCGGCCGCGGCGAGCATCTCCAAACCGTCGTTGCGCAGGTTGCTCGATGGCTCGTTGACCGGAGCCCTGGCGTTGGTGATGTCGAAGAGTTGACTATCGAGCTTCAGCGCGTAGATGCTGGTGCGCGTCGCGGCGGCCAACGCGCCGAGCTCGCTCGTCAGGCCGATGTCGCGCACCGTAAAACCTTCGGACATCAGAATCAGCGTCTTCGGTCCGTCAAGCACCTTCATCGCGTCGAGCACGTCGCGCAGCGCGCGGATCGTGACGTCGCTGGTGCGCCTCAGCTGATCCGCCAGCGTATAGGCTTCGGCGTCGACTTCCTGCCGGCACTGCTGCATGGCCGCCGTGCCGTTACGTAGCCCCGCGCACTCGCGCGCGTAGACCGATTCGGCCGTCAGCCGATTGCCATCCGCCATCTCGAACGCCTCGCTCGGCGTGACCGTCTGGTTCGTGAGCTTGAGCGTCTCCCGCTGCCCTGCCATGCGGCCGATCGCTTCCTTGACGCGCTGGCGGTCGGCGATGAACGGCGTGGCCGGGCCGCCGATCCCCAGGCTCACGGCGGCGATGCGATCGTTGGGCGACAACCGATCGATGAAGGCGCTCGCGGCCGCCAGTACCGCTCCGGCGCCACCCGGCCTGATATGCGGCTCGTCGACCACGATGGCAATCAGCCGGCCGCCGGTCGCATTCTCGTTCGAGCTGTAGCCTTCAGGCACGCGCGCCACCGGCTTGGGGTTGGCGGGCTCGGCCGCAAGCGGCACCCATTCCGCGCTGACGACGACTCGCGGCTTGTTGTCCACGCGCACCGTGAAATCGCCGGGCATCAGGCCCAGCAGCGGCTTGCCTTGACCGTCGACGACGGCGACGTCGATCGAGGTGACCTCGACCGCCGACCGAAAACGCGGCGGCTCTTGCGACGCCTGCTGCGCCGCCGCGACGGCGCCGAAGAGACTTGGAAGGCCCAACAGGCCGACCGCCAACCACCGGCTACACCGAAAGACCGCAGATTCCTGGCGACGCGTGGCCGGACGAAAAACCCCGAGCCTGGAGCCTGGAATCTGCAGCCCATGGCTGTTGCGCGCTTGGTGTTTCATTTGACCGCCAATGCGCGGTATCCCTGCCGCGCGCGAACCTGATACGGTCCGTCTACCGTCACCCTGATGCGTCGGAACGCGTCGTCGTGCCCGTCCTTGGTCGGAGGATAGCCAAGCAAGTACTGATGCGACAACTCGTCGAGCAGCTTGTCGAACGCGTCGTGCAGCTCGTCGATGCTTTCCGTGAACAGCGCGCGGCCGCCAGTCGGCCGCGACAGCCGCTCCATGACCCGCTTGAGCGGATCGAGGGTCACACCGCGACCCTGTCCGATCATGTATAACGTGGCATCGCTCGCCTGCAAGCGCTGTTCGACGTCGGCGATGACGGCGTGACTGCCCTCGTCCTCGCCATCGGTGAACACGACGATGGCCTTGCGCCCCACCTGCCGGCCAGCCATATCCACGGCGCGCAAGATCACGTCATACAGTGCGGTTCCGCCCCACGCCGCGAGACGATCGATCGCCTTGACGCGATCGGCCGGCTGCGTCGTCGCCCGCGTGAGCGCGAAGACGGTGTCGTTGAATCCCAGGACGGTCACCTGATCCTGGGGCGGCACCGCCGTGAGCAGCGCTTTCACGGCGCTCTTGAGCTTCGGCATGGCCGGCGCCATGCTGCCGCTGATGTCCACCGCGACGATCAGCTCGAGCGGGACATCTTCAGCGGCAAAGTGGGTCATCGTCTGCGCGCGGTCGTCTTCGAACACGTGAAACGCGTCGCGCGTGAGGCCCTGCACGTAGCGTCCGCGATCGTCGACCACCGTCGCCGTCACCTGGACGACATCGACATCAACCTTTTCGGTGTATCCCAGTTCCTTGGTGCGCACGGTCCGCACGATACGTCCATTGCCGGGGATGTTCGCCACCACGCGAATCTGATGCGAGAGGACGGCCGCGCCGAGATCCCGGGTACACGCGTACGGCGGCACGGTCGCGGTGCAGACCTCGCGGCCGTCCACGAAAAAGACGACGCTCGACGCCGCGGACGGGGGATCGAGATCCGCGCGCAACACGACCTTGCCGCTGATCAGGCTGCCGTCGACCGGGGACACGATCTGGAGGCTGGGCTGGTTCTGGGCCATCCGGGCCAATGCCGCCGCGCTCAACACGACCACCATCGCGATGGTGCACCAGGCACCGCGGGCCGAGCGCTGCCGCATCATGATGTCCATCAGCGTGCGTAAGGCACCAGCGGGCCGTCGGCGGTCGCCACCGAGACATAGTCCTCGATCCGTTCTCTTGGTACCGCCTGCGCCGTGCGAACGAGCGTCAGCCAATCGTTGAAGTCGGTCGGCCGCGCTTCATCGATGAAATCCTGTACCGCGGCCGACAACACGGATTTCGCGACCGCGGCCGGGAGCCGCAGCGTGCGCAGCATCACCGCGATATGCAGGTTGAGGTCCGCGACCGTCGACGCCATCAGGCCCAACTGCGGCCGGCCCACCAGCAAGCGCCACTGGTTTGGCGACGCCAGCCGGGTGCAGAAGCACCCCGCCAAGGCAAGCCCGGACATCCCCCAAGCGCTGAGATCGTCGATCGGCCCACGGCCAAGGAACAGCAGTTCGGTCATCGAAAAGAACGAGCCTACTCGATCCGGCTCGCGTGCCAATGTCCAATTCAGGGCACGCCGCCGCCACCCATCCATGCGGATCTCGGCGGCGACCTCGTCGACACGTGCGCGGTCCCCCGCCAGGGCCGCCACACGCGCGCGGCCCTTTTCGACGGCCCCCGCAATGATGTCGCGGTCACGGTCGAGCAGGTCGTAGGGGTTCAGCAGCGCCACCGCGACCGCAAAGGCGTCGCGCTCGTTGGACGAGAGCGTCGGCGCGTCAATCGCGCGGTCGCCCCCGACGCGCCGCAGCGACAGCCCCGAGAGCGCGACATCCAGACCAAGCAGCGAACCGGTCACGTGCCACGGCACGCCGACGGCGATGTCCTGCCTGGGCAACGCCCAGGGGGTCCGCAGCCTGAGGCCGTTCGGGCCGGGGGTCAACCCGAAATCGTGGCGCCGCGTGACGGCGCCGGTCAGCAGCACCGGGCTGTCAACGTCAGCGATCGACACGGCGTAGGTCCAGGCCATCAATACGCCGACGATCGCGTCGTCCTTGCCTTGGGCGAGCGCCTCGTCGAGCGATGGACCGCCCTGCTTCTCGCGAATGCGGCGGATCCTCCGCTCTTCGGATGCCGCGACACTCACGCGGTAGACGTCCCCTTCCCATTCCACGGCGCTGGCCGCCTCCGGCCCGTGTCCGGACACGCCCGCCACCGCCAGTAGAATCAGGTCTTCCAAGTCAAGGTCCGACCTCGGCCGCACCGTCGGATCGCCGGTCGCGTCCGGTTGCAGTCGGGCCAGGAGCACCGGCCGAAGCGTCTGCTGCATCCACGCGACGATCGCACCGCCGTAATGGCCATCGTGGTTCGGCGACACGCTCGCGAGGCTCGTGACGAGCGTTTCGAAGCGCGCCACATCGAGCGTGTGCACACTCGCCATGCGCGCGATGAGCGCCAGGGCGCTCTGAAACTGCCCGAGGGCCGCGAAGAGCCGGCGATTGTCGAGGCTCAAAAGCTGCTGGGCGCGGCGGACCGCGGATATGTACACGGCGGGCTGCCGGACGCCGCTGCGTTCGAGTGTGAGCAGCAGCATGCGAAATCTCGGAAACGCACGGATTGCGGTCAGCACCGCGGCGTTGTCGTCAGGATCCGCGTGGCCGAACACCCGCTGGCCGAAGGCCACCTGGTCGATGCGCTCTCCCCGGTCGCGCGTATCGAGCGGCACGATCATCTGCGCCAGCCATGCCGCGTCGATCAGGTCATCGTCCGCGGCTGAAGCACGAGGACGCGGACTTCGCCCCGGCAGGTCGGCGCTCTCGAAGATCCACGCCCACGCCGACCGCAGCGATGGCACCGACGGCGCTCCGTCGGCTTCGACCTGGACGCGCGCGAGGATCAACCCGATGTCGTAGAGCGGCCGCGTGAAGGGCAGCTTCGCCGGCTGCCACTGGGGAATGGCGTCGCGATTCACGGCGACCAGTGCCTTGAAACGCCTGACGCGCGTCGCCGGATCCTTCATCCACAAGCCAAGCGAAAAGGCGGCCCGCGCCGGGTCGAGCTCGCCAATCGCATCGTAGAGATAGGCCAGCCGTCCTTCATCCTGTTCAAAGAGCGCCCGGACGAATGACTCCGGATTCTCGGGACTCTCGCCGATCGCGGCGGTCCAGAGATCGGCCGCGGCGTCGCCTCCCGCTACGACCACGCGATTCTGACGCACGTGCAGGCCGCTTCCGGCGGCGGCAAACACCGCGGCGGCGCGCTCGTACAGCCTCGTGATGGCGGCTGGATGATCGAGGAAGAATGCCAACGTCTCGTCGTCGAGACTCGCGAGGCCGTAACAGAGGTGCGCGGCACGCGGGTCGGCGAGGATGGCGCTGACCATCTGCTCCGGCGGGACGGAACGACGAAACACCCACTGCGACCACATCGCGACGGTCAGCGGGATGGGCACGGATTCGGCCCCGGCGTCCGCCGCAGCAACGCCGGCGTTACGCCGCTGCAGCAACCAGGCGGCCTTGGCCCGGGTCGTGTTGCGGTCCTCCGAGGCTTGATGGGTCAGACGCGCGAGCTCCGGGACAAACCGCGCGCGATCGGGCGAGGGATTGATGCCGAGCGACCGCGCCATCGCCGCCGTGCCTCCGAGCACGGGCACATCCTCGGATACCGGTCCCGCGGCAGCGGCGCCAGCCGGCGCCGGAAATGCCGCTACAATCGAGACCAACAGGAACGTCGCCAGGCGCGGCATCATTTCACATTTTCTACGGGCTGAAATTATATACATGGCACCCTCGAACTACACCGCCAAAGACATCACCGTTCTCGAGGGTCTCGAACCTGTTCGCAAGCGGCCCGGCATGTATATCGGCGGCGTCGGCTCAGCTGGGCTGCACCACCTCATCTGGGAGATCCTCGACAACTCGGTCGACGAGGCGATGAATGGGCACGCCTCGAACATCACCGTCACGCTCCACGACAACGGCTCGTCCATCACCATCGAGGACGACGGGCGCGGCATTCCGATCGATACACATACGGCGACCAGGAAGAGCGCCCTCGAGGTCATCTTCACGGTCCTTCACGCCGGCGGCAAGTTCGAAAGCGGCAGCTACAAGACGGCCGGCGGCCTCCACGGCGTCGGGGCGAGCGTCGTCAACGCGCTGTCGAAGGATCTCGTCGCCACCGTGAAGCGCGACGGCACGCAATGGGAGATGCGATTCAAGCAGGGCCAGCCCGTCGGTGCCCTCAAGAAGATCGGACCGGCGCGCGGCAGCGGCACCAGGGTTTACTTCCACCCCGACGCGGCGATCTTCCCCAAAATCGAGTTCGATCCGGCGACCATCAAGGAACGACTGGAGGTCGTCAGCTACCTGCACAAAGGCGTGAGAGTGGTGTTCGAGGACGAGGCGACGAGCGAACGGCTGGTCTTCGAGCACGCCGACGGTCTGGTCGATTACCTGAAGAAGATCGTCGGCGTCCGCGGAGCCAAGCCGGTGCACGAGGCGCCCTTCGTGCTCTACAAAGACGACGGCATGCGGCTCGATTTCGTGTTGCAGTGGACCGAAGCCACCGACGAGCACATCCGTTCGTACGTCAATGGCATCCCGACCAGCTCCGGCGGCACGCATGAAAACGGGCTGCGCGCCGGCCTGGGCAAGGCGGTGCGCAACTTCATCGAGACGCACAACCTCTCGCCGAAAGGCGTGTCGATTGTGGCCGAAGACATTCGCGAAGGGCTGGTCGGCGTGCTGAGCCTGTTCATCCAGGAGCCGCAGTTTCAAGGGCAGACCAAGGACCGGCTCAACAACCCCGAGATGATGTCGGCGGTGGACGGTGTGGTGCGTCCGGCGCTCGAGCACTGGCTGAATCACAACATCAGCGTCGCGGAAGCGATCATCGCGCGAATCATTCTCTCGGCCCGGGCGCGCGAGGCCAGCCGCGCCGCGCAGGCCGAGGTGTCACGCAAGAGCGCCACCTCGGGGCGGCTGAACCTTCCCGGCAAGCTCAGCGACTGCACCAACCCGACCAGCGACGGCAGCGAGCTCTTCATCGTCGAGGGCGATTCGGCCGGCGGGTCGGCCAAGCAGGGACGCGACCGGGTGCGGCAGGCGATTCTGCCGCTGCGTGGCAAGGTGTTGAACACCGAGAGCGCATCGCTCGCCAAGGTGCTCGAGAACAAAGAGCTCGCGGACCTGGTGACGGCGATCGGCTGCGGGCTCGGCAAGAACTTCGATCTGTCGAGGCTGCGCTACGGGAAGATCATCATTCTCGCGGACGCCGATTCCGACGGCAATCACATCGCCACGCTGCTGCTGACGTTCATCTACCGCCATCTGCCGCAGCTGATGATGAGCGGCAAGGTCTTCCTGGCGCAGCCGCCGCTCTATCGTGTCGACATCGGCAAGGAGACGTTCTGGGCGCTCGACGATGCTCAGCGTGACACCATCCTCACCCAGCATGCCAAGAACGGCCGCGGCACGCCGGAGATCACGCGGTTCAAGGGCCTTGGTGAGATGATGCCGAAAGTGCTGTGGGAGACGACGCTCAATCCGCGCACCCGGCGCCTGCTGCGCGTCGAGGTCACCGATCAGATCGTGACCGACCGCGTCATCAACGAGCTGATGGGAAAGGACGCATCCGCGCGCTTCCGGTTC
>Ga0207711_10004757_pt1 | contig 11527 bp, 7 predicted proteins | sample KBSS34metaG_FD_184401 | JGI IMG/M metagenome (GOLD analysis project Ga0207711, IMG submission 184401) | Switchgrass rhizosphere microbial communities from Kellogg Biological Station, Michigan, USA - KBS S3-4 metaG (SPAdes) (version 2) | ecosystem: Host-associated > Plants > Roots > Rhizosphere >...
CGACACCGGCGAGCGCTACCTGTCGGTACCGGACTTCCTTCCCGAAGAAGCTTAAGACCCAGCTAACCCCGTTCGTTTGGCCTCGCGTTAACTCGCGCGCGTTACCGTACGCGCGTGGAACAGGCCGATCCGCGTAGTTACTCGCGGCGGCCAAGCGTGGGGTCCAATGCGTAGGTCGCGATTCACCAGAGCTTTCGAAACGAACGACGAGATTGTCGCGCGGACTTCGGTGCGCGAGGCGATGCGCTTCGATCTTCGACATCCGGAAAGCAGCGGGGAGCGTTCGCTGGCCGACTGGCGCGTCGCCGGGCTCGACTTCATGGCAATCTTGCTGGGGTTTACACACCTGCTGTTCGCAATTGCTTACGTCGTCCTCGCCGAACGAGTTCCCCACACTTTCGAATTTGACAACCCGCTGATACCGGCACTTCTGACGCTCTTCGTTGATGGCGCGGCGTGCACCGCATTGGTGGCGCGCCGTAGGTTCAACTTCCCGTCCCACGTCGTGGTGCGCTCGCTATGCGTCTACCTCGCCGTCAGCGGCCTGTTGTGGACATGGTTCGGACGCACGGTGCAGGACGACGCGTTCGTCGCGCCGATCTCGGCCGCGCAGATCATCCTGTGTGCGGGCATCTCAATAAGCGCGATCGTCTCGATCAGCTCGCCGCCGCTGGCGATGGTCAATGCGGTCGTCACGACATTCGCCGCCATTGTCCTCGCCAATTCGCCGCTGATCCCGGCGGGCGTCGCAATTCTCTCCCTCGTGCTCATTGCCTATAGCGTCGCCGGCACGCGAAAGATCATCGCCACGGGCCGCATTCGCCTGAGGCTGGAGGCGCAGGCGCGCAAGGCACTCCACTTCGTCGACGAATTCGAGAACAGCGGCCGCGGCTGGTTCTGGGAAACGGACTCGTTCGGAACCTTGTCTTATGTGTCGGGACAGCTCGCCGAAGACTTCCAGTGTGACCCGGATGCGCTTCTGGGGCGCCAATTCACCGACCTGTTGTCGGTCGACAATCATGTCTCGGACGTGATCGAGGAGCGAAAGACGCTGGGCTTCCACCTCTCGGCGCGCTTTCCCTTTTCCGACGTTGTCGTGAGGCCGGCGAGCGAGCAGGACGTGCATTGGTCGCTCTCGGGCAATCCCATCTTCGACGACCTGGGCCGGTTCCTCGGCTTCCGCGGCATCGGTACCGACCTCACGGAGCAACGCCGTTCCGAGCAGGAGATTTCGCGGCTCGCCCGGTTCGATTCCCTAACCGGCCTGCCCAATCGCGCGATGATGCGGCAAACGCTCGAGGAAGCGATGCGGAATTCGACGCATCGGCAGAAGGGCTGCGCGCTATTCCTGATCGACCTCGACCGGTTCAAGAACGTCAACGACACGCTGGGACATCCGATCGGCGACGCGCTGCTGCGCGAAGTCGCTGAACGATTGAAATCCGTGATGGGCAACCATGGCCAGGTCGGCCGCCTAGGCGGCGACGAATTCCAGGCCGTCCTTCCGGGCACGGTCGCCATCGGCCTCCTGGAATCTCTAGCCCGCACCCTGATCGAGCAGGTGTCGCGCCCCTATACGATTGAGGGTCACAAGGTGACGATCGGCGCGTCCGTCGGGATCGCGATCGCCGACCCGGGACGCGCCAACGCCGACGCACTCGTCCGCAACGCCGACCTTGCGCTCTACGCGGCGAAGGGAGACGGTCGAGGCAAGCATTGCTTCTACGAAGCGTCGATGCATAGCGAGGCGGCGGAGCGCCAGTTGATCGAGAACGACTTGCGCCAGGCGATCGAGCGCGGCGAGCTTTCAGTTCATTATCAGCCGATCGTCCATGCCGCGGGCGAGGATATCTCCGGCTTCGAATCGCTGGTCCGCTGGCAACACCCGATCCGCGGTCCCATTTCGCCGGCCAAGTTCATCCCGATGGCCGAAGAAGCCGGACTGATCGGCAAGATCGGCGAGTGGGTGCTGAGGACGGCGCTCGAGGAAGCCAAGAACTGGCCCGATCATGTTCGGGTCGCCGTCAACCTGTCGCCACTGCAGTTCAACGACCCCGGCATCGTGACCTTGGTTTCCAATCACCTGCGGGAGACTGGGGTCCGGGCCGACCGTCTCGAGCTCGAGATCACCGAAGGCGTCTTCCTCGCCGAGGGCGACACGACCGACGAAACCTTCGCCAAGCTCAAGAAGCTGGGCGTCCGCCTGGCGCTCGACGATTTCGGCACCGGCTACAGCTCGCTCGGCTATTTGAAGAAAGCGCCGTTCGACAAGATCAAGATCGACCAGAGTTTCGTGCGCGGCGCGGCATCGACCAGCGCAACGAACCGGAACGCGGCTATCATCCGCGCGATCGTCACGTTGGCCGAGACCCTCGGCATGGATACTTGTGCCGAAGGCGTCGAGACCCACGACGATCTGCAGCTGATCCGCGAGCTCGGCGTCAGCATGGTCCAAGGCTACATTTTCGGTCGGCCGAGCGAGGCGGCGACAGCGCGCGAGCTCGCCAACACAACCCGCGTCGAAGCCGACGGCTTTCAGTGCATCCGTGAGCCGCGCCACCGCCTGATGCGCCGCGCGATCAGCTGCATCAACGGCGAGACGATGGAGGTGAAGCTTCGCAACATCTCCTCGATGGGCGCGCAAGTCGAATGTCCGGCTTCGGTCGCGCCCGGCATGGACGTGGTGATCGACATCGTCGGCGTCGGTCCCATTACCGGCACCGTGTGCTGGGCTCAGGCCGGCAAGTTCGGAGTCCAGTTCGGCCAGCAATTCGATCTGGCGCGCCTGGCGCCCAAGCGCGAAAAGCAGCAAGACACGAGGATGCTGCGGCCCGACTATCTCGATCGGCGCGAGGCCGGCTGAGGGTGTCGCGGCCGGATCACGGCCCCCGAAGGGCTCAACGGCTCGCTAGACGCCCCAGCTGCGCGCGGTCCTTGCCGTAGAAATCGTCGAAATAGACGATCGAGGTCCCGCTCGGCACGGCCGTCAGATAGGTTATGTAGAGAGGCACCAACGCGGGCAGGTTCACCTTCTGCTCGGGCCTGGCGCCCTTCGCCCGAGGCGGGTTGCCGTTGAACAGCCAACGCGCGAAGCGCGGCGCGTCCTCAAGACGAACGCAACCGTTGCTCTGCAGCCGCGCGGCCTCGTCGATCTTCTCCTGCTCCGGCGTATCGTGCAGCCAGATCCCTTGTGCGTTCGGGAACATGAACTTCATCTTCCCCATCGAGTTGGCAGGGCCAGGCTTTTGCCGCAGGCGAGCCTGCACTCGACCGGCTGCAACCGCCCGCCAGTCGATCGACATGGGGTCAATAACCCGCGCGTTATCGGACCAATCCGACAAAAGTTCGTAGCCCCTGTTCTTGAAATAGGCGCGCCCCTCTTTGAGGATGGTCGGCGCAAGTCGCCTCGCAGTGATGTCCGCCGGCGAGTTCCAATAAGGGTTGAGCGCGACGTAGCGAATGTACGCGTTCATCATCGGCGTCTGCGCGATCGGATCGGGTCGGCCGGCAACGACCCGCATCGAATCCACGACCTGCCCATCCTCGTACATGTAGAGCCGGGCTGCCGGGGCGTTGACGATTACAAAGCGGCCGTTCCCCGGCGGCAGCGCGCGCGCGCGCTCCAGGTTGAGCATCAGCAGCTGCCGTTCGCGCTCGCTTCGGTAGAGTCGGCTGGCGAGTGCCAAGCGCAGCTTGCCGTAGATCGGGTTCATCCAGCCAAGGTTCTCGACATAGCCGGCAAGGCTTGGCGCCGCCGCCGCGGCATTCAGCAGCGCCATTGCCGCAGGCGGCATCGGCTTGAGTTCGGGATCGACATAAACGACGCCGCCCGGATCGTGCTTCACATCACGAGCGAAGGCGACGAAGGCCTGGCTGAGCACCATATCGGCGCGCTGCGCGGCACCCGGCTCACCGCGCTGCGCCGCCTGGATTGCTCGCGCCACGCCCTTCACATTGTAACGTTTGGGATTGAGATTGTCGGCTTGGGCGGTGCTCAGCAGCGTCAACAGCTGCTGAGCGGCGTTCCCCGATTTCGGCGCGAACCACAAAGGCGCACCACCGCGCGCGCGATAGAAATCGGCGATCGCCCCCGCGTTCGCGTCGGTTCGCGCATGCGCGGGATACGGGACGAGGGCGAGTGGGACGGCGGCGAAAGCGGCCGCCGCGAGCACGGCGGAGGTTAGGGATTTGGTCGCAATGGGCATGCTGTTCGTTTCATCTCCGAGTTTCGTGCCCCAACGCGCGGCAGGCATCTCTTGTTACACGCAATATCTGCACGAACTGAACCCCGAGTGAAACGACCTGTTTTTCAACCATTTGGTCAATGCACATGAAAAAGAGCGCCGGGACATTACCCGGCGCTCCTCTTTCCATTCCAGCCGTCGTTAGTAGCGGCGGTTGATATCGACGTCGCGGACGTAGCCGCGATAGTCGACGTCGCACTTGAACGACAGGTCGGCGGCCTGATTGTAGCCGTAGCCGAGCGACCCGTAAGCGCCGACGCCGTAAGGACCGTAATTGTTGTAGGCGTAACGGCCGCTGCTCGCGAGGCCGCGGATCCGCATGTAGCCGCTATGCGGCGTCACCTGCGTGACATTGAGCACGCGTCCCGTCGTATTGGCGCCGAGGATCGCGCCAATGACCCCACCGATCGAGGATCGGTTGTACAGGCGGCTCTGAACCGCGGCGGTGCACTGCTGTGTCGCCGCTGCCGTGTTCATGCCATAGGCGCCATAAGCGTTGCCGTAGGCATAGGGCGTCGAATAGCCGTACGGGCTGGCCCTGTACGGATAATATTGCGCGGCGGCAGGAGCCGCAGCCGCGATCGCCGCGAGGCCCATTCCTCCAGCGAACATTTTGGTCATCAGTTTCATGGCTCGTCTCCTTTCCAAATGAATGGAGCCTTCTGATCATCACAACGCGCGGCCGTTCGGAGGTGGCGCGGCATTCGCCGCTGAAGGCCTTCGATTCGTCGTATCAATGTGAACCGCAGTTAAATTTGCGGGCCGACCCAAGACTGCGCCAAAATGACGGGCTAAGGATCGCACGCTTCACCTATCTTGAGGATGATCGTGCCGCATAAAATAGAACAGTTGCCGGCGGATCGGACTGCGGCCGGGAACGAAGAATTGCACGGCTCAAGACACCCCCTGGTGACGCAGCTGTGCCAACTGATGGCCGATCCAGCCGGTCCGTTCTCCAAGCGGCCGAAACCCGGCTATCTGCGAGGGATCGATTTCTACTCGGTGCACAACCTGCTGATGATTCTCCAGGCTATGGGCGACGCGTTTCGCAAGACTCACGGACGATATCCGGACATCGTCGCGCCCGAGATGCTGAGCGACAAGATCTTTGCCTCGAAGTTCTTGCGGCCGCTGAAGGTGCCGCAATCCGGCAACAAGCTCCTGACTTCCTCCTTCATTCCACAGGCTGCGCGGGAATTGACCTCGTGCGCGCCGATCGTCTGGCACTCGCCGGTCGCGAAGGTCCCGCGCGGCGACGCGATCGAACCGGGCGTCTATTATTTGAAGACCAGCCACGGCTGCGACATGTACCGGCGCATCGCTTACCCGCTGAATGACGAGCAAGCGGACGCGCTTGACGAGGAGTTCGGCCGCTATCTGAAGCGGAGGTACGGGGTCGCATCCGGCAACTGGTGGCATAACGTCTTCAAGCCGGAGCTGATGGTGGAAAAGGCGATCGGATCGAAAGAATTCACGACGTCCCTCAACTACCTGGTTATCGGCGGCGAGATCGTGCGTCTGGTTGCGTTTCAAAAGCTCGCTGATGGATATCGCAAAACCAACTTCGATCCCGACTGGACGGCGGAGGCTGATCAAGACACCCAGCCTGCGCAGTTCCGCATGCCTTCCGACGCGGCGAAGGAGCGAATGGCCGAGGCGGCGAGGCTGATCGGCGCAAAGCTTGGCTATGTTCGGGTCGACTTCCTGCTCGACGACGACGAGCGGCCGTTTCTCGGGGAAGTGACCTTCACGCCCGGCAACGGACTCAATCCCATGTCCCCCGAGCTGGAGGAGAAGCTGGGCAAAATGTGGGATTGGTCCGACGCGGTCGGCTAGAGGCGCGCCTGCCCGCGGATGGCATGGGGCTTGCAGGAGTCACGACAATGAAGTCGCACCCTGCACCCTGCTCCAGGCGGGAGCGAAGAGCGTTCGCCGAAGCGACTGTCCGATTCCGGACGGTTGGCGTTCGCCCTTGGACAATTCCTGGAGACAAAGAGTGGAGGCCCGAGCCGGAATCGAACCGGCGTGCAAGGATTTGCAGTCCTCTGCGTAACCACTCCGCCATCGGGCCGAGGGCTGCCGCCTTTCCAGCAGCACGCATCCCCGGTCAAGCCTTTGGGCAACAGTTGGCGCGGTTTCGACCAAGGGCGGTTGGCGGAAGCTTAAGGGCCGGATATGAGCGGGTTGAACTCTAGGTGTATTACTGTAATATAACAGCTATGACCGTCCAGACCCCGATTCCCGATTTCGCGGCGACGCGGCTCGCGATGGTCGAAAGCCAGCTGAGACCACAGGGCGTGACCGATCGCGCAGTGCTCGACGCAATGGGTTCGATCGCGCGCGAACGCTTCGTTTCCGAGGACGTCCGCGCTCTCGCCTATGCGGACCGCGCGGTTCCACTAGGTGATGGGCGGTTTCTCCCGGCTCCAGGAGCGCTCGGCCAGCTCTTGACCCAGATGGCGCCTCAGCGCGGCCAGCGTGCGCTCGTGGTTGGCGCCGGGACGGGCTATTCCGCCGCCGTGCTTGCCGCGATGGGTCTCGACGTCATTGCCGTCGAAAGTTCGCCGACGCTCGCTGCTCGCGCCCGGGCTGACGGAGTGGAGGTGATCGAGGCACCGCTCGAAAATGGCTACCGCAAGGGTGCTCCTTACGATCAGGTGCTGATCGACGGCGCCGTCGAATTCATTCCCGAAGCGATCATCGAGCAGCTCGCCGAGGGCGGACGGCTTGGCGCGGCGCTCGTCGATCGCGGGATCACGCGCCTGATCGTCGGCCGCAAGGCCGGCATCGCCTTCGGTTTCCTTTCGGTCGGGGATGCGGGCGTGCCCATCCTCCCCGGCTTCGCTCATCCCCCGGCATTCACTTTCTAAAGGTTCGTTTCGAGTGGTCTCCAGGATCGTAACCGGCTCACTGATGGCTGCGCTGCTGGCGAGTTCCGCCATCGCGGACACCCTGCGCGAGGCGCTCGTCTCCGCTTATCACAACAACCCGACCCTGACCGCGCAGCGGGAAGCGCTCAAGGCGACGGACGCCAACGTCGCGATCGCCAAGGCCGCGGGCCGTCCGCAGGTCAGTGCGACCGCCGGCGTCAATCGCGACCTCAGCCGTAGCGGCATTCTCGTCACCGGCGGCAATTTGACCTTCTCGGCCGGGGCCGACGTCAGCTATCCCTTGTTCAGCGGCGGCAGCGTCAAAAATTCGGTGCGGGCCGCCAAGACTCGTGTCGACGCGGGACGCGCCACTCTGCGCGCGGTCGAAGGCGACGTCTTCACCCAAACGGTCTCGGCTTACATGGACGTGATCCGCGATCGCGCGGTCGTCGAGTTGAACCAGAACAACGTGAAGGTTCTCGAGACCAACCTCGAAGCGACCCAGGATCGCTTCCAGATCGGCGACTTGACCCGAACCGACGTTGCGCAGTCCGAAGCGCGGCTTCAGCTCGGACGCTCCCAGCTCGCGGTCTCGCAGGGAAATGAGCTAGCCAGCGAAGCGACCTACCGACAGGTGATCGGCCACCAGCCGGGGCAACTGGCTCCGCCGCCGCCGCTGCCTCCGCTTCCTGCCACCCCGGACGAAGCCGTCCGCATCGCGCTCGCCAATAACCCCGACCTCGTCGCGATCAGCCGTCAGGCGGTTGCCGCTGGCTATGACGTTCGCGTCGCCGAGGCTGGGCGCCTCCCGACGCTCTCGGCTGTCGGCAGCGGTACTTATGTGAACGAGCGCGGCGGCCAGATCGGCAATCAGGCGGCCACGGGAGGTCAGACGTCGATCGGCCTCAGTAGCCGCATCCCGATCTTTCAGGGCGGCCTGCCCGCTGCCCGCACCCGGCAGGCGCAGGCGCTCGAAGGGCAGACGCTGGAGCAGGTGGTCGGCACGGAGCGCGCCGTCATTGCCGCGACACGCTCGGCCTTTGCCGATTATGAGGCATCGCAAAAATCGATTCAGTCCCAGACCGTCGCCGTGCAAGCCAACGAGCTGGCACTGGAAGGCGCGCGGGCCGAGCAGAGCGTCGGCACGCGGACGGTGCTCGATGTGCTGAACGCAGAGCAAGAACTGCTCAACTCGCAGGTGCTGCTCGTCACGGCCAAGCGCAACGCCTACGTGGCCGGTTTCCAGCTTCTGAACGCCATGGGGCAGGCCCAGGCACAGGATCTCGGCCTCGAAGGTGGGCCGCTCTACGACCCGCTCGGCAACTATCGCCGAACGGCGAACAACTGGAGCGACTGGGCGACAGATGTCCGCCACATGCCCGCCGCCACGCGCACGGTCGAAGCGGGGGAAATGCCCTCGACGCCAGTGGTGGTGCCGCCGCTGCTTAATTCGAACCGGTCGCCGCCGCCCTCTTCACAAACTGGCATTTCTCCAGCCGCTGCGGATTCGCCCAGTCTGCCACCTGCGGGGGTGACTCAGCAGCCGCAATAAGTAATAGCGTCCGCCATGCAGTCGCCCGGCCGCGAACCGTCGATGGAAGACATCCTCGCGTCGATCAAAAAAGTGATCGCGGAGGAAAAAGAGCTGCGCACGTCGGTTTCGGCCCCGCCGGTCGAGGACCCGCCCTTGCCCGAAGAGACCTCCTCCGCCGACGAAGATGACGTGCTCGAACTCATCGAACCGCTGGCGCCGCCGCAGGATCTCGGTCCGCCACTGCTCGACGAAGAGATTGCCGGCCATAGCCGCGAGGCGCTGGCCCAGCTCCAGACCGTGGCCGCCAGCGTGCCGGCGGCGCCGCAGGTCAATCCGCTCGAGGACATGGTGCGCGAGATGTTGAAGCCGATCCTCAAGCAATGGCTCGACGAGCATCTGCCGCAGATGGTCGACGAGCACGTCAAGCGCGAGATCACGCGGATCACCGGGCGTCCGCTCTAGCTTTCGTCAACCCGCCGGTTGATGCTGCACCGCCGCATCGCTAACCGGCACGCTCCATGACCGAGCTTCCCAAGACCTTCGAACCCCGCGCGATCGAGGATCGCTGGTATGCGCATTGGGAGTCGCACGGGCTGTTCCGGCCCAACGACCGCGGCGACAAACAGCCGTGGACGATCGTCATGCCGCCCCCCAACGTCACCGGCAGCCTGCACATCGGTCATGCGCTCGATATCACGCTTCAGGACGTATTGACCCGCCGCGAGCGTATGCTCGGCAAGGACGCTCTGTGGGTGGTCGGCACCGACCATGCCGGGATCGCGACCCAGATGGTCGTCGAGCGCAACCTCGACAGCCAGGGCGTCAAGCGCGCCGAGATTGGCCGCGAGGCTTTCCTCGAGCATGTGTGGGAGTGGAAGGCGCAGTCAGGCGGCGCGATCACCCGTCAGCTGCGTCGCCTCGGCGCGTCATGCGACTGGGCGCACGAACGCTTCACCATGGACGAGCGCTACCAACGTGCCGTCACCCACACTTTCGTAGAACTCTACAAGCGCGGCCTCGCCTATCGCGACAAGCGCCTCGTCAATTGGGACCCGAAATTCCAGACCGCGATCAGCGACCTCGAGGTCGAGACGCGTGAAATCCAGGGCAAGTTCTGGACCCTGCGCTATCCGCTGGAGGATGGCAGCGGCGCGATCGAGGTCGCGACGACGCGGCCCGAGACGATGCTCGCCGACATGGCAGTCGCGGTGCACCCCACCGACGAGCGCTACAAGAAGCTCATCGGGAAGCAGCTGCAGCATCCGATTACCGGCCGGCTGATCCCGATCGTCGCCGACGAGCACGCCGACCCCGAGCTCGGCAGCGGCGCGGTCAAGATCACGCCCGGCCACGACTTCAACGATTTCGAGGTCGGCAAGCGCGCCGGCTTCAAGGCCGCCGACATGCTCAACATGTTCGATGCCGCGGCAAACGTCGTCCAGACCGCCGACGGATTGATTCCCGCTGATCTGATCGGCCTGACGCGCGAAGAGGCGCGCGACAAGGTTGTCGAGTTGCTCGAATCCGAGGGCGCATTGGTCCGCGTCGAGGACCGCGTGATCCCGACGCCCTACGGCGACCGCTCCGGCGTGGTGATCGAGCCGTGGCTGACCGACCAATGGTACGTCGACGCGGCCAAGCTCGTCGTCCCCGTGCTCGAAGCGACGCGCAAGGGGGACATCCGCATCGTCCCCGAGACGTGGAAGAAGACCTGGTTCAACTGGCTCGAGAACATCCAGCCCTGGTGCGTGTCTCGCCAACTCTGGTGGGGGCACCGAATCCCCGCTTGGTACGGTCCGTCGCCGGGAGGTACGTACGCGTTACCGAGCTCTCGCAATCAATTTCGACCGCAAGGTGATAATCAACTCTTTGTCGGAGAAACTGAACACAAAGTCAGAGCTAGGGCTCTCGATTGCTATGCCGAGATGGGAATTACCAAGGTTGAGTTCGTAGACTCGGCGACCGACCCGCTCGTCAACGAGATTTATAGGGCATCGGAAAGGCGGCCGGTCGATACTGTCTACCTATGGCAGGATCCGGACGTGCTCGACACCTGGTTCAGCTCGGCCCTGTGGCCCTTCGCGACGCTCGGCTGGCCCGAGGAAACCGAGGACCTCAAGCGCCATTACCCCAACGACGTGCTCATCTCGGGCTTCGACATCCTGTTTTTCTGGGATGCGCGGATGGCGATGCAGGGCATCGAGTTCATGGACGGGGTGCCGCCGTGGAAGACGCTCTACCTCCACGGCCTTGTCCGCGACGCCCACGGCCAGAAAATGTCCAAATCCAAGGGCAACACCGTCGACCCGCTCGGACTGATCGACAAATATGGCGCCGACGCCATGCGCTTCACCCTGGCGGCGATGGAAAGCCAGGGCCGCGACATCAAGCTCGATGAGAAGCGCGTCGAGGGCTACCGCAACTTCGCCACCAAGCTGTGGAACGCCGCGCGCTTCCTGCAGATGAACGGTGTTGGAGCATCGGACAGCATTGCGGCGCCCAACGCCGAGCTGCCGGTCAACCGCTGGATCATCGGCGAGGTGGTCGAGACCTTGGCCAAGCTCGACAAGGCGTTCGACGAGCTGCGCTACGACGACATGGCCGACGCCATCTACCACTTCGTCTGGGGAACCTTTTGCGACTGGTATGTCGAGCTGATCAAGGGCGCGTTCGACGACGAGACCAAAGCGGTCGCCGCCTGGGCGTTCGACCAGATCCTGGTCATGCTGCACCCGCTGATGCCCTTCATTACCGAAGAGCTGTGGGCCGCGATGGGCGAACGGCCTTACGAGCTGATCGTCGCTAAATGGCCCGAGCCGAATTGTTTCTCGGTTCCCGAGGAGCAAGAACATGCGGGGCGCCGCTACACTCTCGATCAT
>Ga0207711_10004761_pt1 | contig 11518 bp, 10 predicted proteins | sample KBSS34metaG_FD_184401 | JGI IMG/M metagenome (GOLD analysis project Ga0207711, IMG submission 184401) | Switchgrass rhizosphere microbial communities from Kellogg Biological Station, Michigan, USA - KBS S3-4 metaG (SPAdes) (version 2) | ecosystem: Host-associated > Plants > Roots > Rhizosphere...
TTAACCTCCCCCCGCTAAGACCGCCTCTCTCGACAAGGCGGCATGGGGTGGCGAACGAGTGAATATCGCAGCGGGAAAATTCGATTCGCAACGATCGCTGGCCACCGATCAGATCGGCCAGATCGAAGCCGTGATGGGCGTCGGTGCCGAGGCGATGCTCGATCATGCCGATATCGCCTTGCTCTCCGGCGACGCCGATCCGCTGATCGCGATGGCCGGGCAGATCGGATCGCATCTGAAAATGCCGGTCGGCGATCGCTGGGTGGTCGCGTCCGTCCGGAGTCTCCGCGTCAGCGGGGCGACGATCACGACCCGGATCGACATGATCGGCGAAGCGTCTCGCAGCGACGAGGGCGGCATGACCGATTTCCGCCGCGGCGTAACGCGCTTTCCGTTGCCCGGCTGCCCGGTGCACCCTATTTCAACCGTGGACATGCAGACCATGTTCAGCGCGAGCGATGTGCCGCATATCGAGGTCGGCACCGTTCATCCCACCACCAATGTCCGCGCCGCGCTGCGCATCGATGCGATGCTTGGCAAGCATTTCGCTTTGCTGGGGTCGACCGGCACCGGCAAATCGACCGCCGCCGCCCTGATCCTCCACCGTATCTGCGCGCTCGCACCCGCCGGCCATATCGTGATGATCGATCCACATGGCGAATATGGCGCAGCGTTCGGGGAGACCGGTGCGGTGTTCGACGTATCGAACCTCGCCATGCCCTATTGGCTGATGAATTTCGAAGAGCATTGCGAGGTGCTGCTGACGACCAGCGACGCCGAGCGGCAGATGGATGCCGACATCCTCGCCAAATGCCTGCTCGCCGCGCGCCAGCGCAACCGCGCGGCGGAAGGGCTGACGCGGCTCACGGTCGACAGTCCGATTCCCTATGTCCTGTCCGATCTCACCAACATCCTGCAGACCGAGATGGGCAAGCTCGACAAGGCGAGCACGGTCGCGCCCTATCTGCGCCTGAAGGGCAAGATCGATGAGATCCGCGCCGATCCGCGCTACAGCTTCATGTTTTCCGGCATGCTGGTCGGCGACAGCATGAAGGCATTTATCGAGCGCATCTTCCGCCTGCCCGGCAACGGCAAGCCGATTTCGGTGATCGACGTATCCGGGGTTCCGTCGGAAATCACGTCGGTGGTGGTGTCGGTGCTGTCGCGGATGGTGTTCGACTATGCGATCTGGGCGCGGGGCAGCACGCGGCATCCACTGCTGCTCGTCTGCGAGGAGGCGCATCGCTACATCCCGTCGGACCGGTCCGCCGGCGGCAATGCGGTGCGCAAGGTGCTCGAACGGATCGCCAAGGAAGGCCGCAAATATGGCGTGTCGCTGGGGCTGATCACGCAAAGGCCGTCCGATCTGGCGGAAGGCGTGCTTTCCCAATGCGGCACGATCATTGCGATGCGCCTCAACAACGAGCGCGATCAGGCGTTCGTGAAGGCGGCGATGCCCGAAGGTTCGCAGGGGTTCCTCGATTCGATCCCGGCGCTGCGCAACCGTGAGGCGATCATCTGTGGCGAGGGCGTGTCGATCCCGATCCGACTGTCCTTCGACGATCTCGACCCGTCATTGCAACCAGCCTCCACCGATCCGCTCTTCTCCGAGCTGTGGCGGCAGACCGGCGGCGAGGAGGCGACGATCAACGAGGTTATCGGGCGCTGGCGCAGTCAGGGGCGGTAAGCCCAGATCCTCCCCGGAACGGGGAGGGGGACCGGCGTAGCCGGTGGAGGGGTAACCTGGAGGGCACCGCAAAACCTGGAGGCCGCCCCTCCACCATCCTGCGGATAGTCCTCCTCCCCGTTCCGGGGAGGATTCTAGCCCTTTTTGGACTTGTCCTTCACCGGCGCCTCGGCGCTCCGGCCCGAACCCACGCGCACCGACAGCAGCTCACTCAGCCTTGCCTTGAATCGCGAGAGCGCATTGCCCGCCAGCTGCTGGACGGTCGTGAACTTCATCGACGCCGGGTTGATCGCGGCGCCGTTCTTGAACACTTCATAATGCAGATGCGGCCCGGTCGAGAGGCCGGTCGACCCGACATAGCCGATCAGCTGGCCCTGGCGGACATGTTCGCCGGGATGCGCGATGATGCGGCTCATATGCGCATAGCCGGTTTCGATACCGCCGGCATGATTAAGGCGGACATAATTGCCATGACCGCCATGCCAGCCCGCAAACCGTACGACGCCATCCGTCGCCGCGACGATCGGCGATCCCATCGGGGCCCCGAAATCCATGCCTTGATGCATGCGCGAGAAGCCGAGGATCGGGTGGAAGCGCATGCCGAAACTGCTGGTTAGATGGCCGAGCACCGGCTGCCGCATCACGCCGCGCGTTTCGCCGACGCCCGACGCCTCATACCATTGGTCGCGGCCGTCATCGGTCCATTTGAGCATCTGCACCTTGCGATTGCCCTGCGTCACGCCGGCGAACAGCAGGCTGCCTGTTTCCGTTTCGCCGGTTTCGGCGCGGCGGTGGGCGATGATCGCGTCGAATCGCGCATCGGAACCGATTTCGCGCAGCGACAATTTCTGCGAGATCGCCTTCATGAACGCCTGCAGCGCATCGCCCGGAAGGCCGGCCGCCCGTGCAGACTGATAAAGGCTGGAGCCGACCCGGCCCTGAATCCGCAGCGGCGTATTATCGACGGCGATCGGGATACGCTTGAGATGAAGCGCATCGCCAACGCGCTCGATCGCCAGCTTCAGATCGAATTTGGCGCGGAACGCCAATGTCTCGATCGGTCGCGGATCGGTCTTGCGCTCGCGGCGGCCGAGAACGATGTCCATCCTGGTGCCGGCCTTGAGATCGCCCAGCGGCACCGTATCGCCGACCATCGACGATATCTTCGTGGATTCGTCGCGCGACACCCCCGCCCGTTCGAGCACGCGGGCAAAGCCGTCGCCCTGCCCGATCGTCGCCGCCAGTTCGATGCGCGGGCGTTCGGGCGTCTCCGCCAGCGGTTCGACCATGTCGGTCGCGCCCAGCCGGCGGCCGGTATCGCCCCCCAGACCGAGCGGCGAAATCGCCAAAGCGCGGGATTCCTCCCACTGCGCCGATGCCAGCGGCGCTTCCGACGCGATCGACAGCGGCTTGAAGCTTGGCACGAACATCAGCGCGCCGGCACATAGCGCCGTGCAGGTTACGAGCCCACGAAACCATTCGCGCGATCCGATCCGCGCGCCGAGATCGACGACAAGGTCGGCCGTCGCGAGATGGTCGCCGACGATGCGGCCGCTCTGGACGAGGCGATGGAGCGGGCGGGCATGATCGGCGCGGCCAAGCACCAGCGCCCCCGCGCCGCCGCCCTGGCTATAGCCTTCGCCACCGAAACCCTGCTGGCTGTTCTGGAACAAGCCCCCACGCCCCTTTTAATTCGCTATCTATTTGCCCTGAAGCGACTTTTGACACCGCGGACGGTATGACTGTGCCTCAGCATAGTTAATGTCAAACTAATGGCGGGAAATCCGCCGCCGCGATGCGACGAACCGAGTCTTTTTCATGGATGAAGCGAATCCGCGGGTTTCCCGCTTGCGTTCCCCGGGGGGACTGCCAATCTTGTAACCATGTCACGCTTTGCAGCGCAGCCGATCGTCGCCGTGCTGGGCCCGACCAACACCGGCAAGACGCATCTCGCGATCGAGCGGATGTGCGGCCATTCGAGCGGCATGATCGGCTTCCCCCTGCGGCTGCTGGCGCGCGAGGTCTACGACCGGGTCGTCGCGATCAAGGGCAAGGATTATGTCGCGCTGATCACGGGCGAGGAAAAGATCCTGCCGCCGAAGGCGCTCTGGTATCTCTGCACCGCCGAATCGATGCCGCTCGACCGGGACTTTGCCTTTGTCGGTCTCGACGAGGCGCAGCTCGGCAGCGATCCCGAACGCGGCCACGTCTTTACCGATCGGCTGCTGCGCGCACGAGGCCGCGAGGAAACGATGATCCTGGGATCGGACACGCTGCGCCCGATGATCCGCGCTCTGGTGCCCGATGCCGACATCATCAGCCGCCCGCGCTTTTCGACCCTGAGCTATGCCGGCGCGACCAAATTATCGCGCCTGCCGCCGCGATCGGCGATCGTCGCTTTCTCGGCGGAGGAGGTTTACGCCGTGGCTGAGATGCTCCGCCGCATGCGCGGCGGCGCGGCGGTGGTGATGGGCGCGCTCAGCCCCCGCACCCGCAACGCGCAGGTCGCGATGTTCCAGGCGGGCGAAGTCGATTATCTGGTGGCGACAGACGCGATCGGCATGGGCCTGAACATGGATGTCGCCCACGTCGCCTTCGCGTCGCTGCGCAAGTTCGACGGACGACGCGCGCGCCGGCTGACGATATCGGAAATGGCGCAGATCGCCGGCCGCGCCGGGCGGCATCAGCGCGACGGCACATTCGGGACGCTCGCGCTGGAAGGCAGCAACGGCGCGCGCTTCGAGGATGAGGAAGTCGACGCGATCGAGCAGCATCATTTCACCCCGCTCGATCATCTCTACTGGCGGACGGGCGCGCCATCCTTCGACAGCATCGACGCGCTGATCGGCGATCTCGAACGGCGGCCCGACAAACAGGTGCTCCGCGCCGCGCCGCAGGCAATCGACCTTGCGGTATTGAAACGGCTGGCCGACGAGGATTGGGTGCGCGACCGCACCAAAGGCCGCCATATGGTCGGGCGGCTATGGGCAGCGTGCGGCCTGCCCGATTTCCGCAAGACCGGACCGGAACCGCACGGCCGCCTCGTCGCGCGCATCTTCCGCCATATCAGCGAGGGTAGCGGCCATTTGCCGGTCCAGTGGTTCGCCGATGAAATTGCACGGCTGGACAGCGTGCAGGGCGATGTCGAGACGCTTGCGGACCGCATCGCCGGCGTTCGCACCTGGGCCTATATCGCGCATCGCGCCGACTGGCTGGCCGAGCCCGAAAAATGGGCGGATCGCACCCGCACGCTGGAGGAGAAGCTCTCCGACGCGCTTCACCAGCGGCTGACGCAGCGGTTCGTCGACCGGCGCACGTCCGTGCTGATGCGCGATCTCGGCGCGAAGGGTACCGACGTTCTGCCCGTCAAGGTCGATGACGAAGGCGTCGTCACCGTCGATGGCGAGCCGATCGGCCGGCTGATCGGTTTCCGCTTCAAGGCGGATCACCTGGCGCGCCATGGCGATATGAAGCGGTTGATGGCGGCGGCCGAGCGACGGCTGGGCACCGAACTGGGCAATCGTGCGCGGCTGCTGGCCGCCGATGACGACAAGCAGTTCACCCTCGCGACCGACGCCGGACGGCCCGTTGCAATCTTCTGGCGAGGAGACGTCGTCGCGCGCCTCGAAAAGGGCCGAACCCTGCTGACCCCGCGCATCCGCCTGCACCGCGCGCTGGAAACTCTGGTCAATGGCGATCGCGCCGGCGTCGAAGCACGACTGGCCTTGTGGCTGGAAGCGCGCATCATGCGGGAGCTTGCACCGCTTGCCCGCTATTTCGAGGCAGCGCGCGATCCCGCCTGCCCCGCCCCGCTCCGCGCGATCCTGTCGCCGTTGGCCGAAGCCGGCGGCATCATCCCCCGCCGCGCGATCGCCTCCGCCATTGACGGCCTCGACCGCGAAGGCCGCTCGCGCGCCGGCCGGCTCGACGTGAAGATCGGAACGCTGGACGTCTATGCGCCGACCTTGCTGAAACCCGAGCCGACCCGCTGGCGGCTGGCGCTGTTTGCGGCATCCGAGGATCAGGTGATGCCAGACCTGCCTGTGCCCGGTGCAGTATCGATGGCGACACCCGCCGACGTGCCAGCGTGCGAGGCGATGACGCGCGCCGGATACAGGCCGCTCGGGGCGCAGATGCTGCGTATCGATCAGGTCGAGCGACTGGCCCGCATCGCGCATGACAGCCGCGATGGCCGCACCGCCTTCGCGCCCGACCCCGGGCTCGCCACTTCGCTGGGCCTGCGCGGCGCCAGTTTCGCCCAGCTCATGCTGGCGCTGGGTTTCCGATCCGCGCCCGGATCGCAGGCCGAAAGCTGGGTGTGGAAGGGCAAGCGGCCGCCCCGCAAGGACAGCGCGCCCCGCCCCGGCAATGCCTTCGGCGTGCTCGCCGATCTCTGGCAAGGCGATGCGGCTCGATAAGTTTCTCTGGTTCGTGCGGCTGACGAAGACCCGCACTCTGGCGCAGGATGTCGTCCATGCCGGCCATCTGCGTATCGACGGCCGCGTGGTCGATCGCCCGCATGCCGCCGTCCGCATCGGCAATGTGCTCAGCTTTCCCCTGCATGACCGGATCCGCATCATCCGTATCGAATCCTTGCCGGTCCGGCGCGGACCATCGCCCGAGGCGCGGGCCTGCTACACGGATCTGTCCCCCGGCATATCGCCACCGGTTGACGGATCGCCGCCATAACCATAGGGGAACCCGGTACCTTGGGGAGTCACAATGACCTACGTCGTCACCGATGCCTGTATCCGTTGCAAATATATGGATTGCGTCGAAGTATGCCCTGTCGATTGCTTCTATGAAGGCGACAACATGCTCGTGATCAATCCCAGCGAGTGCATCGATTGCGGCGTCTGCGAGCCGGAATGCCCCGCCGAAGCCATCCTGCCGGATACCGAATCGGGCCTGGAAAAGTGGCTTGAGGTGAATACCGAATTTTCGAACGGTGCCTGGCCCAATATCACGCGCAAGCGCGATGCGCCGGCCGATGCCGATGAGTTCAAGGGCGTCGAGGGCAAATTCGACAAATATTTCTCGCCTGAACCCGGCCAGGGCGACTGATCTCGTCCGATTGAGCCGTCACAGGTCCGCTATCGCGCCTTCGCGACAGCGAAATGCCCAAGATGCTGGCTTTTGCCTTAAGTTTGTGCTAAAGGATTCGCCATCGGGTGCGATCCTGTACGCGCCTGCAACAAGGAACCTGTAGTCAGAGCTACGCCAGGATCGCTGTCGGCCGCAGTTGGGGAGAGATGCGGACCAGACGGAACCCGGACGGGCATTCCAGAGAAAGGTCTTACTAAATGGCAGCCAAAGCGCTGAGCTTCGTCGTCGGCGATTATGTCGTGTACCCCAAACATGGTGTCGGCCGCGTGGTCGAACTGCAGAGCCAGGAAATAGCGGGCGCGAAACTGGAACTCTATGTGCTCCGCTTCGAAAAAGAGCGGATGACGCTCCGCGTTCCCACCAATAAGGCCGAGGCCGTCGGCATGCGCAAATTGTCGTCCAACGTGACGATGACGGAAGCGCTGACGACGCTCAAGGGCAAACCCCGCATCAAGCGCACCATGTGGTCGCGCCGCGCGCAGGAATATGAAGCCAAGATCAATTCGGGCGATCTCGTGTCGATTTCCGAAGTGGTTCGCGATCTCTTCCGTGCCGAAGATCAGCCGGAACAGAGCTATTCCGAGCGGCAGATCTTCGAAGCCGCCACCAGCCGCCTGGCCCGCGAACTCGCGGCGATGGAAGCCGTGGATGAGCCGACCGCACAGGAAAAGATCCTCGACATCCTCCGCAAGGCGGCCGCCATCCACAACAAGTGATGGCGTCCATCCCGGATGGGCATAAAAAGAGGCGGTCCTTCGGGGCCGCCTTTTTTAATGTCCGCATAAGCGAGGCTTGCAGCCACCGGCCGATACTGTATTATTTCAACAATACAGAAGATCGAAAGGATCGCCGATGCGCCACTCCCTTGCCCTGATCGCCGGTGCGATCGCTGCGACCATGGCCGCCTCCCCCGCGCTGGCCGCCAACCGCAATTTCTCTGTCCCCGATTTCACCAAATTGCGCGTGGAGGGGCCTTATACTGTCCACGTCCGCACGGGATCGCACGTGTCCGTCAGCGCGCACGGCCCGCAGCGGCGACTCGAGCGGCTGATCGTCGAAGAGCGGGACGGCACGCTCGTCATTTCCACCGAAAAAAGCGCATTCAACATGGGCTGGGCGATGGGCGAGAGTCAGGAGGTGGTCGTCGATATTACCGTCCCGACGCTCAGCGCGGCCTCGCTGACGGGCTCCGGCGACGTCAGCGTCGATCGCATCAGGACACCGATGTTCGAGGCAGCGCTCACGGGTTCGGGCGATCTGGCAATTGCCGAGATCAATACCGGCCGGCTGAGCGCGGTGGTGACGGGATCGGGCGACCTCAGCCTGGCGGGGCATGCCGAACGCGCCGACGCCGCGGTGCGCGGTTCCGGCGACATAAAGGCGGGCGGGCTCGCCGTCGGGGCGCTGACCGTCAATGTCAGCGGATCGGGCGACGTGACGGTCGGCCCGACGCGGCAGGCCGGCGGAACGTTGGTCGGTTCAGGCGATATCGGCATCGCGGGGCACCCGACCTGTACGATCAGCAAACATGGTTCGGGTGACGTGCGCTGCGGAGGATGAATTTGGATTAAACATCCTCCTCCGTTGGTGTCCAGCGCAGTCGAGGTACGTTTCTCCGACCGTCGAGGCACGTCCCTCGACTAAGCTCGGGACGAACGGAAAAGTGTAATACCAGCGGCCGAAAATATCGACCGTTTGGTTCGAGCAGCTTCGAGCCTGTCGAGAAGCGCCCGTCGAGAACCTTCTCGACTTCGGTTCTCGACAGGCTCGAACCTGCGCTCGAAGCCAACGGATTGGAGTCAAGATTCTCGGCCGCTGGTATAATAGGCAATCCTAAACCGCCCGAGCGCCCGTCGTCAGCCGCGCCCAGATCGGAAGATGATCGGACGCCATACGCGCGCGCTCGGAATGGTGGACGCCGCACGCAACGATGTTCAGATCGGTCGTGGTGATGATCCGATCGAGGCAGCCCATCGGACGACGGCTGTGATAGCTGCGCCCGGTGGCGGCAACGCGGTGATCGAGCAGGAAATCGCGAATGCAGCCGCCGTGCAGCGACCATTCGTTGAGATCGCCCATCATCACCGTCGGCATATGATGCTTGCGCGCGCGCACATGCGCCAGGATCGCCCGAACCTGCCGACGACGCCACAGGCCGGACAGATCGAGATGCATGCCGACGACGCGGATCGGATGGCCGTTGACGCGCAATTCCGCCAGCACCGCGCCGCGCGGCTCAATCATCGGGATGGTGATCGGCTCGAAATCCAGGAGCTCCACGGATGGCCGAATGAGGATCGCATTGCCGTGCCACCCAATTCCGCCTGGCCTGATATCAAACGGCACGGCGCGATAATCGCCGCGCGCAACCAGCATTTCGGCCGGGATCGCGCTCTGGCGCAGTCCAAAACGGCGATCCGCCTCCTGCAGCGCGACGATGTCTGCCCGCAATTCATGCAGCACATCCAGCGTGCGATCGGGACGACGGCGGCGATCTGTGCCGATGCCCTTGCGGATATTGTAGCTGGCGACGGTAATCATGTGCCCATCCTAACGCACGTTCGCGACAACGGACCCCCATCGGGCAAAAAAAGGCCGGTAGGTTGCCCTACCGGCCCGAGTGCGTTCGCAGGAGGAACGCCTGGAGGAGGCCTTTCTACCCGTCCGAAGACGGGCAGACCGGCCCCCAAACTTGTCAGTAGTGGTAAGCCCGCTCGCCATGCGAAGCGATGTCGAGGCCTTCCATTTCCTCTTCGACGCTGACGCGGATACCGATGGTCAGCTTGAGGAGGTAGAACAGGACAGCGGAAACGCCACCCGACCACAGCAGCGTAACGCCGACGGCCTTCGCCTGGATCAGCACCTGGGCAGCATAGCCCGGGAAGCCGAACACTGCGGTGCCGGGGGTTGCGCCATAGTCGGCAATGCCCTGGCCGCCGAGCGCCGGATCGACGAGGATGCCGGTTGCGAGCGCGCCGAAGATGCCGCCGATGCAGTGAACGCCGAACACGTCGAGCGAGTCGTCATAGCCGAGCTTGTTCTTCACGAAGGTGCAGAAGAAGAAGCAGAGCGGCGAAACGAGCAGGCCAAGGACGACCGCACCCATCGGGCCGGCGAAGCCGGACGGCGGGGTGATCGCGACCAGACCGGCAACCGCGCCGGTAACTGCACCAAGGAGCGAAGGCTTGCCCTTGGCGATCCATTCGGTGACGACCCAGGAGACGGCCGCAGCAGCGGTCGCAACGAAGGTGTTGATGAAGGCAACGCCCGCAACGCCGTTCGATTCCAGGTTGGAACCGGCGTTGAAGCCGAACCAGCCGACCCACAGCAGGCTGGCGCCGATCATGGTCATCGTCAGCGAGTGCGGAGCCATCACGTCCTTGCCGTAGCCGGTACGCTTGCCAACGATAAGGCAGCCTACCAGACCGGCGATACCAGCGTTGATGTGCACGACGGTGCCGCCGGCAAAGTCGATCGCACCCATCTGGAACAGATAGCCGGCATGACCATTGGCGACGGCATAAGCCGCGTCACCGGCCAGCTTGGCCTTGGCGAGCGCGTCCGGACCATCCCAATACCACACCATGTGCGCGACCGGGAAATAGACGAACGTGACCCATGCGATCATGAAGATCATGAGCGAGGAGAACTTCACGCGTTCCACGAACGAGCCGATGATCAGCGCCGGCGTGATGCAGGCGAAGGTCATCTGGAAGCAGATGTACGCATATTCGGGGATGTACACGCCGTTCGAGAAGGTCGCGACGGTGGTGTTCGCGTCAACGCCTTTGAGGAACAGCTTGCTGAAGCCGCCGACGAACGGGCTGCCTTCGGTGAAAGCCATCGAGTAGCCGTAAACGACCCAGAGCACGGCGACGATGCTGACGATCATGAAGACCTGCGTCAGCACGGACAGCATATTCTTGGTGCGGACGAGGCCGCCATAGAACAGAGCCAATCCGGGAACCGACATCATCAGGACGATGGCGGCGGAAACGAGCATCCAGGCGGTATCGCCCTTGTTCGTCGTGGCGGCGGGTATCGGCGAAGCAGCGGCGGCGGTCGCCGCGGTCTGTGCCCAGGCGGGCATCGCGGCAAGGGCCATCATGCCCAGCGCGCCGGCGCCCAACCCAATCTTGCTTAAAAGCTTCATGTTTCCCCCTATGTTCAGAGCGCGACGTCGTCGGTTTCGCCGGTGCGGATCCGCACCGCCTGCGCGACATCGAGAACGAAGATCTTGCCGTCGCCGATGGCGCCGGTGTTCGCGGACTGCTGGATCGCCTCGACGACCCGACCAGCCAGATCGTCGGTGGTGGCCACCTCGACCTTGATCTTCGGAACCATGTTCGTGCTGTATTCGGCCCCACGGTAGATTTCCGTTTGACCCTTTTGCCGCCCGAAGCCCTTGACCTCGGTAACGGTCATGCCCTGCACGCCAATACCGGACAGTGCTTCGCGCACCTCATCCAGCTTGAACGGCTTGATAATGGCAATGACGAGTTTCATTCCGCCTCCCTTTTTTAAGCCCGATTGTGCGTCGCAATAATCGTGCCAGATCAAAGGGTGCCGGATTCATGGGCGGTTGCGCGCTGCATAGCCGCGCGATCGAGAATGTTTCGCCTAGAGATTAATCAGAAGCTAAAGGCTGCCCGTTTTTTGGGCATGGGCCGGTCCGTTTTCGCGCATGGCTTCAATCTCGGGCAAAGCCTGCTTCACGGCGGTCCA
>Ga0207711_10004765_pt1 | contig 11515 bp, 10 predicted proteins | sample KBSS34metaG_FD_184401 | JGI IMG/M metagenome (GOLD analysis project Ga0207711, IMG submission 184401) | Switchgrass rhizosphere microbial communities from Kellogg Biological Station, Michigan, USA - KBS S3-4 metaG (SPAdes) (version 2) | ecosystem: Host-associated > Plants > Roots > Rhizosphere...
CCCTATACAGGCCCTGAAGCTGATCCCTTCACAAACTCGGAGATGGTGATGAACAGACGCTCATTCTCGACCGCTTTGCTCGCCGGCGTCGCGGCCGGGCTGGTCCCAACCCGCGGCATGACACAAAACGCTTCCCCCGTGAAAGCCCGCAATGTCGTCCTTCTGCACGGGCTGTTCGCGGATGGATCCTGCTGGTCGGAGGTGATCCCGCGGTTGCAGGCTGCCGGACTCAATGTCACCTCGGTGCAAAACCCTTTGACCACACTGCCCGATGCGGTGGCCGCAGCGCAGCGTGTGCTGGCGCGCCAGGACGGGCCGACCGTGTTGGTGGGGCATTCCTTTTCCGGCATGATCGTCACGGAGGCGGGCACACATCCCAATGTTTCGGCCCTGGTCTATGTGGCGGCGCGGGCGCCCGATGCGGGAGAGGATTACACCGCCCTGGCCAAGACATTTCCCACACCACCGGCCTCCGCCGGAATCGTCTTCGACGGCGATGAGGGACGTTTGAGCGAGGCCGCGTTTTTGCGTGATTTTGCGGGTGACCTTCCTGCTGCCAAAGCCAAGCTCCTTTATGCGGTCCAGGAGCCGTTCCAGAGAGCCCTGCTCACGGGCAAGACCACCCAGGCGGCCTGGCATTCCAAGCCCAGTTTCTATGCCGTTTCCACGCAAGATCGCACGATCAATCCCGATCTGGAGCGTTTCATGGCCAAGCGCATGGGCGCCAAGACCATCGAGGTAAAGGCGAGCCATCTGTCGCTGATTTCCCACCCCGGCGAAATCACCCGGTTGATCCTGGAGGCGGCGGGGCGACCCGCATAGCGCGGCGGCTCCGTTTGCCAAGGCCCCGGTGAATCCCGCCACACTTGTTACTCTCACCCTTTGATCGCACGCCTGTAAGTATTTCTCGAGACGGACAGCCGCCGACGTGATCGGCGCCGTCAGGAAGAAACAGACTTGCACCCGGTCAAATCAAAAGGAGTAACGCCGATGATCACCATTTCCGCCTTCAACCATGTTCCGGATTTCGCCAAGGGATTGGTGCGCGACTTGCGCGTGCGCTGGGCCCTCGAAGAAGCGGGCCTTCCTTATGAAGCCCGCCTGCTTCAGCAGGGGGACCAGGACAAGGTTGACTACCGCTTGCTGCAGCCGTTCGGGCAGGTGCCGATTTTTGAGCAAGACGGGCTGGTCCTGTTCGAGTCGGGCGCGATCGTCCTTCATATCGCGGAACGTTGCGAAGCGCTTCTGCCCAAGGACCCGGTGGAGCGCATCCGCGCCACCCAATGGCTGATCGCCGCGCTCAATTCCGTGGAGCCGTCGGTCGTGAATGTTTTCCTGATCGACTTCATTTACGCAAAGGAAGAGTGGGCAAAATTGCGCCGCCCGAGCGCCGTCGAACTGATGAACAAGAAGCTTGACGCCGTGGCAAAACGGCTCGGCGACAAGCCGTTCCTTGATGGAGACCGCTTCACCGCCGGCGACCTGATGATGACGACGGTGCTGCGCTTTCATCCCGATATTCCCAAGCGCGATCCGCGCCTGGCCGCCTATATCGACCGCTGCACCGCCCGGCCTGCTTTCCAGCGCGCGCTCAGCGCCCAGTTGGGTGACTACCGGAAAGAGGCTGCTTGAGTTGATGCGATGGCACTTTTTTAACCCGCCGGCGTTGTGAGCGATTTGATCGCCGGCGGGTGCTTACGGGAAGCCGTATAATATGGAGGTTGCGATGAGTACGACCACATCACCGGAAAAAGGCCAGAAAAAGGGGCTGCGCGCCATGAACACCCCGCCCATTGTTTCGCCGCAAGAATGGGAGGCTGCGCGCGAGCAGCTTCTGGTCAAGGAAAAAGCCCTGACCCATGCCCGGGACGCCTTGGCCGCCGAGCGCCGGCGGATGCCCTGGCTGGCCGTGGAGAAGGCTTATGTGTTCGACGGGCCCAACGGCAAGGTAAGCCTGCTCGACCTATTCGAGGGCCGCCGCCAGTTGATCGTCTACCGCGCCTTCTTTGAACCAGGCGTGCATGGCTGGCCGGACCATGCGTGTATTGGCTGTTCCCTGGGGGCGGACCAGGTCAGCAATCTCGCCCACCTGAATGCGCGCGATACGACCCTGGTCTATGTCTCGCGGGCGCCGCAGGCCGACATTGCGCGCCTGAAGGCGCGGATGGGCTGGGATCATATCCCCTGGTACACCGTCACGGATGGCTTCGACACCGACTTCGGCGTCAATGAATGGCACGGCCACAACGCCTTTATCCGCGACGGCGAGCGCTTGTTCCGCACCTATTTCATCAACACCCGCGGTGACGAAGCGATGGGTACCGTCTGGAGCTATCTCGACATGACGGCGCTGGGGCGTCAGGAGATATGGGAAGATTCGCCGGAAGGCTACCCGCAGAGCCGGCCGTACAAGTGGTGGAACTGGCACGACAGTTACCTACCGGGCACCGCACCCGACCCGGAATGGGTCAAGGTGTCGGACGCGGGAGAAGCGGCCTTTCGCAAAGACGGCGATTAGTCGGAAGGCCTTGCCCTGGTGCAGCATTCTTGATGCGCTTCGGGCACGCTATCAGTGGATGTCGGCGAAGAACCGCCGAAGTTCCTCAGCCGTTTCTTCCGGTTTTTCCTCCGGAAAGAAATGGCCACCGTCCACCGGCTTGCCGTTTGCGTTGAGTGCCCAATCCCGCCAGATCGCCAGCGGACCACCGCGCTCGGCATACCAAGATCCCAGCGGCCCGCTACCGCTCCACAGGGCCAAGAGGGGACAAGTGATGCGCCGCCCGGCGCGCATGTCGGCGGTGTCGTGTTCGCTGTCGATCGTCGCCGCGGCCCGATATTCCTCGCAGATGGCGTGGATATGGTCGGCATCCCGCAAGGCCTCGATATAGGCGTCCCGCACCTCTGCCGGGAATGTCTCGCGCGGCGAGCCCCAATTGCTCAGCGCGTTATCGACGACGGCATCGGGCGCACCCGACATCAGGCGCTCCGGCAACGGCGCGGGTTGCGCCAGTAGAGCAAACGGCCAAAACCCGATGATTTTCCTGTCGGCATGGCGCCAAACCTCCGAAATGGGCAACACATCAAGGACCGCGATCGCCGCGACTGCGTCGGGATGGTCGAGGGCCAACCGGTATGCGACACGGGCGCCGCGATCGTGTCCGGCAATCAGGAAGCGCGAGAATCCGAGACGCCTCATGAGCGCCACGATATCCGCAGCCATCGCACGCTTGGAGTAAGCCGAATGGTCAGGCGAGGAGGGCGGGCAAGCACTGCGCCCGTACCCTCGCAGATCGGCGCAGATGACCGTGAATTGTTGGGCCAGGATTGGCGCGATATCCCGCCACATCAAATGCGTCTGCGGAAAACCATGCAGCAACACCAGTGGCATGCCGGACCCCAGCCGACGCGCGAAAATTCTGACGCCCGCGGCGTCGATTGCGAGTTTCTCCGCAACTGCGAAAGGACCCATCGCGGCTGAACGCGTGATAATCTGCCGGGTTCCGTGATGAGGTCCGCAAATCAGCCGAAAGCCAGGCGAAACTTTCGAACCTCGCGGCGCGTTGACCAGGCGGCGAAAGGAGGTCGCATATGAACCGCCGCCAATCCCATCAAGACAATGAACGTTCGGAAGCGGGAACGTCTGCCCGTGCGCGAGCCAAAGCGAAAATTGCCGTTCATAGTTCTGAAGCCAAGCCCTATGACCAGACCGCCAGTCCTGTACTGGTGGAGATCCATTTGCGCGAAAGCTTTACCGGGGATATCGAAGGCGAATCCCCGGTGCGCGCCTTGCAGGTGATACGCGACGATCGATCCGCCAGCATGGTCAGCGTGCAGCGCTTCCGCGGAAAACTGGGTGGACGTCAAGGCACCTTTGTGCTCCAGGGTTCCGAAACCGTTGAGGGCGGCAAGATCAAGGCCACATGGTTCGTCGTTCCCGGAACGGGGACCGGCGAGCTTTTGGGCTTACGCGGGGAGGGCGGCTTTGAGGGCGAGTTTGCGAAAGGCTCCGAGGGAACGCTGGATTATTGGTTCGAACGCGATTGAATCCGGCGGCGGAAACCGCGCAGGGCGGCGATCAACTCTTTGGGCGCCTCCTCCTGCGCATATTCTCCGCAATGCGGCAGAATGCCCGTCCCGATTGCGGTATAGGTTCAAAACGATCCGGCGAAACGGTGGTTCCGGAAATGGGCCGGCCTGCAATCGGCATGAACGCGTCCCTATGCTAGCGTGAGGGACGGATTTGGGTCTCATCATGTGCGGCAAGTTCACGGCAAAGGCATCCTGGAGCGAGATTGTGGACTTCATCTGGTCCGCGCCTGCGCAGGAAGACGCCGACCGTACACTTGCTTATCGTGTGATGAACAATCTGCCGGTGATCCTGTGGGACGCGGAGAAGGGCCGGCGCCGGGTGGTGCCCATGCGCTGGGGCTTTCCTGATGCACAGGACTGGCGCAGGCCTAAGCCCATTCACGCCCGTTCCGAGACCATCGAGACGACAAAGGCTTTTGCCCAGCCCTTTCGCGATGGCCAGCGCGGCATCGTGCTGATGAAGAATTTCAACGAAGCCCCCGACATGGACGGGCCAACCATTCAGCACACAATTACACCGGGTGACGAGCCCGTGCTGGCGGCCGCCTTTGTCTGGCGGCGTTATCACACGCCCGACCCTGCGATGCCGCCGCTAGCCTGCGTATTGGTCACCGTCCCTGCCAACGGGCTGATCGCCACCCTGCCGACCGACCGGATGCCGGCTTTTTTGGCGCCGGACGATTGGCCGCTCTGGCTGGGAGAAAAATTCGCCAGCCCGCCTGAGGTGAAGGCTTGCCTGAAGACAGTGGAAGGTGTGCGCTGGACCATGAGCAGGGAAGAACGCGCCAAAACGGCAAGGCGCGGCAAGCCAACGGTTTCCGACCCCACCGGCCTTTTCTGAACGGGACATTGCCATGAAAATCCACAGCGACGATTTCCACGTTCCCGAAGGCAAGAAGCTGCATCTCGGCAAACGGCCCACCAAGGTCAAGCGCTTCTACAAGTCCAAGAACGACTACCAAGACATCTTGGCAGCCCATACCAGCCAGATGGATAAGCTACAGCAGCTTCTCTATGCCTCCAATCAGCATGCCGTACTCCTGATCTTTCAGGCGATGGACGCCGCCGGCAAGGACGGGGTGATCCGTCATGTGATGTCAGGCATCAATCCGCAAGGCTGCCAGGTCTTCAGCTTCAAGCACCCCAGCGCCAGCGAATTGGCGCATGATTTTTTGTGGCGCACCACCCGCGACCTGCCTGAGCGCGGCAAGATCGGGATCTTCAACCGCTCCTATTATGAAGAAGTGCTGATCGTACGGGTGCATTCGGAGATATTGCGGGCCGAGAACCTGCCCGATCCGGGCAAGCAAGTCTGGGAAGGCCGTTTCCGCTCCATCCGCGATTTTGAGCGCCACCTGTGCGCCAATGGCACAACCATCGTCAAATTCTTCCTGCATTTGTCCAAGGAAGAACAGCGTAAACGCTTCATCGCCCGCATCGATGAGCCGGACAAGAACTGGAAATTCCAGGCTTCCGACCTTGAAGAGCGCAAATTCTGGAAGGATTACATGCGCGCCTATCAGGACGCCTTGGCGGCGACGAGCACCAGGCACGCGCCCTGGTATGTCATCCCCGCCGACGACAAGCAGAACGCGCGGCTGATTGTATCGCAGATCATTCTCGATACGCTGGAGGGGCTAAAAATGCACACTCCGCCCACCAGCCCGGAACGGATGCGGGAATTGCAGGCAATCCGCAGGCGCTTGGCCGATCAGGTAGATTGAGCACACTCCCCAAATCATTCTAGGGTTCCCACTCTGCGGAGGATGGGTCAGGGCGTGAAGCGCGCGATCGCGATGGGTTCGGCAGTTGTGACGGTGGCCGTCGCGCTGCTGTGGTATTTTGTGCTGGCTCCGGACACCGCGCCTGTGATTGAGGCCGCCAACGGCCATGCCTATCAGGTCGTCACCGCGCCGAATATCAGATGGGACCAGGCTCGCGCCGCCGCCGCAAAACTTTCCTGGCGCGGACGGTCAGGCTATCTCGCGACCATCGATGATGCCGCCGAGTATCAACTGGTCCTGGACCGCGTTTTTTCCCATGACTATCCCGATGTCCTCTATCTGGGCGGCCGCCAGACCGGGCCTGGGGAATGGCGCTGGGTCACCGGGCCGGATGGCCTGGCAGAGGGCGGCAAGGGCAGGCTGTTTTGGCGCGGTGATGAAACCGGAGCGGTGCAGGGCCGTCTTTATGCCAATTGGATGCCCACGGCCTTCCAGCATGGCGGCAAATGGGACATGGCCAAGGTCTGCTGCGTCTCGCTGTTTTCCTATGGGATCCCGCAGTTCAGCACCTCGCTGGGCACCGGCGATGCCGACGAACATGTCGCCGGTTATCTGGTTGAGTTTGGCAGCTAGGCGTCAGCCGGGCAGCGTTCCAGACCGGACTCCGGGATTCAGCCGGCGGGAAAGCGTGGCGGCCAAGCTCAGTGCCATGCTCTCCGCGGAATGCGGCCGGCCCGATATCATCCAAAGCGAGAATTGCACCGCAAGCAGAACAACGCCGCCGGCGAGCGCAATAGCGACGAAACGCAGCAACGCCAGGTCCGAAGCGGGCCATGATTTCATCATCAGATAGACAGCGGCCATCATGACGACGCCCGCCAGGATGGAACGCCAGGTCACGCGCAGAATGTCTGAAAGCTTCAGATTCAGAATTGCCGGAAGAGCGCCGTTCCAGATGAACATGTTCAGGAAGGCCGATGCCGTGAGCGCCATCATCGCGCCTGTCATGCCGCCCAGCTTGGCGGCGATGATCACGGCCGGCACACGAATGGCGAGTGTGACGGCCAGCACATAAACCAGAGCCCTTTGGCGGTCCAGCACGATATAGAGCGCGCCCGGAAAGTGCGCGATGCAGTCGAACAGGGCAAAGAGGGCGCAATAGGCCATGACGGGCGTCGCGGCCGCCCACTTCGCGCCCAGGAAGATCAGTGTGATGGGCTCCGCCATTACCGCGATCCCCAGCGACAAAGGCATCACCACAGCCACCAGCAGGCCCAGGTTTTCCAGAAAGCTTTGCCGCATCAGATCGGGCGATTTGCTGGCCCGCGCATAGCCGGCCGCCGCGGGATCGCGGATCGGGGCGGCGATCTCGCTGGCGGGCAGCGAGCCGACCTGGTTGGCGATCTGATAAAGGCCGATGCCGGATGCCCCCACGATCCTGCCCAGTACGAACATGATCATCGAGCCATCGACCACCCACAGCGTGTTGGTGACCATCAGCCATTTGGAGAAGTGGAAAAAATGCCGCCATTCCGAAAGATCGAAGCGCGGCCGGTACGGGCGCATTGCGTAACCCAGGGGAATGACGAAAAGGCGTTGAACCGCTGTGCCGATCACCAGCGCCCAGTAGTTGCGCAGCAGGAAGGCAGCCGCGAGCCCGATCACGAATCCGGACAGCTTCCCCACCAATTGATAGAGGAATACTTTGTCATAGCGGAACTCGCGCTGATACTCGACCAACGCGATATTTTCAAAACCCTGAAGGAAGATGATCGCCGCCAGGGCATAGCAGATCGCCTGGAGCCTTGCGTCATGGACAAAATCCGAAAGGAACGTGGCGCAGCCCGCCAACATCAGCGCGAACAGGAGGGCGCGCAGGATCCCCAGCGTCCAGGCGGTGTCGAAATGCGCCTTGCTGGGCGCCGGCATGCGCAGAAGCGCTATCTGCAGTGAAAGCTGGCTCAGCGTGTCCAGGACCGCGGAGGCGCCGGTGACCAAGCCGAAAAGGCCGAAGTCGCTGGGCGACAGTACCCGGACCAGCACCAGGGTGCTGACGATGCCCACCAGGCGGAAGGACAGGCGCAGCAGCACCATGAAGGATGCGCCCGTGATCACGCCCCTCCTGATGGTGGACAGATCAATCGCATCCTGAACTGGCGGATCGTTAGCTGGCTGTTCCAAGTTTCAAGTCGCTTTCCGCCCGGACTGTGCGGCGATTCCCCGTCTAATGCCTAAATTAGGGCTGATGCTTAAAGGAAGTCTAAAGCTATTCCAGCCCCCCGGATCAGCCCCGCTTGCGCGGGCTGTTTGCCGGGAGTTGCTTGGACTCCGCATCATAGATACCTGACGGGGTGCTGGTCTTTCCCTGAAGGTCGCGGGTGAAAAAGGCGAGATATTTCTCCAATTCGTCCAGGATGCGGTCGGTGTCGGCCCTGGTCTTGGAATAGGGCGTGAAGCCCGGCTGCAGCGAGGAACTGTGAAAGCTCAGGGTGAAATATCGGCAACCTCGCGACAACAGCACGCGCGTCAGCCGGATCATCTCCTCGGCCTTATAGGCTTCGGGAGAAAGTCGCATGCGCGAGAGAAGGCCGAGCTTGTCCAACAGGCCTCTCAGCCGCGTCTTTCCCACCCAGCCGCTTTCCGACAATCGCCACAGCGGCGTTCCAAACGCGCCCAGCAAGCCGACAAAACCACTGGTGGTGGGAAGTTCCAGCAACTTGCGCGAATGTCCGAACCAGTAAGGCGCAGCTCCAAACAGGCTGAAATCCGGCCCGCCTTCGCCGCCATAGTCGAAGGTGGGCGCCACGCTGAGGTCAACGTCGAAACCCAACTCCTCGATCGTGCGCAAGCTGGCGCGGCTGATCCCATAGCGGCCCGCCTTGTACGTCCGGGGTGCAACCCCAAAGGCATGACGCACGGCGCCCAGCAAATGCGCCAGCTTCTGCCGTTCCAGATTGGCCGAGAGATTGCCCGGAAAGGCGTGCCAGCCTTCCTTGGGTTCGACCAGGGGCGGTGTGGTCCAAGGCTGCAGATGCACGCCGACTTCAGCGCCCCGCTCCACAAAGCCGCGGATGGTGGCGGCGCTTTCGGGATTCGACACCACCGGAAAATCCACCACATAGCAAGGTTTGAGGCCGTAGCGCTCAAAGATGCTCTGCGCCCGTTTGAGTTGTTCGATGGAATGAACCGAGCCTTCATCCGCGCCCACGCCCGCCGACCAGAGGAATTCCGATTCCGTATCGATAACGGCGATCAAGGTTGGTTTGGTGGGCGTCTGCATCATTGGGCGCATGCCCACCGATGCCGGTCCCCCCGCCATGGTGCCGCACCCCGTCATCAACGCCGGTTCAGGGGCCATCGCGCCTGCTCCCGCATCGGGTGATGCCAGCGCGCGATAGAGCGCGACATAGCGCTTGGCCAGATCCGGAAGTTGGAAGTCGTCCTCAACCCGCTTTCGGGCCCGCGCGCCCATCTCCCGGCGCAGCTGCGGGTCCTCCACAAGCCGCTTCAGGCTGGCGAGAAAAGCGCTGTCGGTCGAGAACAGATAGCCGGAAACGCCGTGCTCGATGAAGGTATCGGTGACATCGCCGATATAACGAGACACGACTGGCAGGCCGAAGGACATCGCCTCCAGCAGCACATTGCCGAAGCCTTCGCTATAGGACGCGAAAGCGAACACGTCCGACGCCAGATAATATTGGCCGGGGTCGTCGGCATAGGGGATGTGGGTGACGCGCCCGGAAAGCCCCTTATCCGCGATATAGCGGAAGACCTCGGCGCCATAGTCCGGCTCGATGGCGGGGCCGACAATGATCAGGCGCGCCTCGGGCGCGGTGGCGGCCAATTCGCCGAAGCATTTGACGAGGGAAAGAACGCCTTTGCGCGCGGAAATCGAGCCCACATACAGGATGACCGTTTCACCCGGCTTGATGCCCAACGATTGGCGCAAGCCCGCGCGTTCGGCGGTGTCGCACAAGGCGGGCAGGGTCACGCCTTGGGGAATGACGCTGGCCCGGTCCTCGCCCACCCAGCGGCTCTTGCCCGAATAAAGCCTGGGACTGATGCCCACGAAATGCTGGATGGACCGGATCAGCCGGCGCGCCAGGACGCGGAAGGAGGGGCGATAGCGCGACAGCATTTCGTCGGCGCTGTCCTCCAGGGTGGAAGAATAGAGCACGCTCAGGCCCAGGAAGCGCGCCAGCCAGTAATCCAGAAAGGTACGGTCGACATGGGAATGGATATGCAGGACATCGAAGTCCTTGGCGTTGTTCCACAGCCAGCGCAGCAAGGCGAAGCGGGACCGTTCGCCGGCATTGCTGGTCAGATAATGGACGGGAAAATCGCTGGCGATCGGTTCAGCGGGCCTGGGTGTTTCGAACACCACCACGGCGTGACCGGTTTGGGATTCCGCCATCAGCGGGATCAGGCGCGCATAGAAAATGCCGTCGCCGGTAAAGTCCGGTCGGAACCGCCGGTATAGATGAATGACCCGCATCTCGCTCATAACGACTGGTTGTCCTCAAGCCGCAAAGCCAGGCAGGGCTTTGCGAACGATGTCGCGGTAGCGGGGCGCCAGCGCCTCCAACGAGCGCGCCGCGCGTCCCTTGCGCATCATCTCGGCCTGCGCCCGATAGGCGGCAGGATCGGGATTCAGCGCGATATTCCGTATAGTGGAAATCATCTCGGCCTCGCCATCGCAGAGATGGCCGATTTCACCGAATTCGCGGAAAAACTGCTCGGTCAACGGGATGCGGGTTGCGATGACGGGTTTCAGGGCGGCGACCGCGTCCATGAATGTGCCGCTGGCTGACAGGCCATAATAGTTTTCCTTGAAGGGGAAAACCACATAGTGCAGCCGGTTGATGCGGGCGAGAAATTCCTGGCGGGTGAGCTGTTTTTCCGCCGGCGGTTCTTCCAGCAGGGCATAGAGGGAAAGATCGGTTCCCTTCACGAATGTCCCCACATGGTGGAAGCGCACGCGATCACCCAATTCCTCTTTCAACTGCCGGGCGATCCGCAGGAATGCGCCCATGCCTTTTTCTTCGCTGCCCAACCCGACCAGCCCCACGCGCAGGGGCGGCTCCAGCGGTTTTTCCGTCTGGGTATGTCCCTGCAGTGCCAGCGGGTGCGGCAGGACATCGGTGATCTCTGTCGTCGCGGGGTTCAAGGCTGCAAGCCTGGTACGGATGAATTCCTCCAGCACCAGATAGCGCATGCGGCCGCCATGAGGCCGGGACAGTACCGATTTCAGGTCCAACGCGCGGCGTACGGGATCGCCGTGCCGCCAATCGGTCAGTTCGTTGAGGTTTCCATGAAGCTGCGCCTGTATGAAAGTGCGTCCCCGCCGCAAGCGGGCGATGAGGTTGGCCGCCACCATGGAGGTCGAGGTCGCTGAGAGCAGGATCAAAAGACAGTCTTCCCCGGACGGAACGCTTGAGAGCGCCTTGCCGATGGTCTGGAGTTCCTTGAACAGCCGCTTGAAGGAAACAATGTGCGGCCTGTGAAGGAAGTCAGGGCTCAGTTCGATGGTATGAAACTGTACCGTGGGCGAGCACGCGGCCTTCAAAAGCGATTTCACTTCCTGGACGTGGCCGGCTTCGGCGTAGATCGCAAGCTGCTGGGCGGGAAATGCCAGTTTGGCGATATCCAGCAGCGTGGAATTGCCGGGGGCATGAATGGTGCCGGTCCAACTGGCATTTCCC
>Ga0207711_10004766_pt1 | contig 11515 bp, 6 predicted proteins | sample KBSS34metaG_FD_184401 | JGI IMG/M metagenome (GOLD analysis project Ga0207711, IMG submission 184401) | Switchgrass rhizosphere microbial communities from Kellogg Biological Station, Michigan, USA - KBS S3-4 metaG (SPAdes) (version 2) | ecosystem: Host-associated > Plants > Roots > Rhizosphere >...
TTTACGCCAAAACACTTCTCGGCGATTCCTTTATAGAAGTAGGCGTCATCTCGACGAACATGATGCCCGTCCCTTATGACGACATCGTGCGGAGTGCCGACGATGTGCTTAAGTTCGTGGAGGAGCACCAGTGTTTGAGTATTGAATCGATTCAAGTGACCTCGCCAGCCGCCAACGGTTGGGTCGTCTCTCCATTGTCCGGCATCAAGACGAATATCCCCAGCAGATCCCGTACCGAGTGTGGATCGAGCAACCGCTCCCTGGGTCATTATTGGGCCAAAGATTCTAATTTGTCCACGGTCATAAAGAGCCTTGAGCACGGTTTCAGGATCTTGACCCGTAAATTCCTCTTGGATAAATTCTTTGCACCCGGGCATCGTCCGGATGCGCCAAAGAGCACTTAAATAGACGCCGCGGATAATATCTGTCGAAGCCCGAGCAGCACCAGCGATCAGATTGAATATTATATAGCGGTTCAATGAGCCTACCCCGCCGGAATTTAGCGGATGCGGAAGGTCTGGATTCCATGATGGAGTAAGCAACAAATTTGGATTCAACCCTAAGCTGCTCAATATGTCTGGAGCGACACTGTGGATCGCAACGCTAAGATTCCCACCCGATACAATGTATGAAGCGATAAACTTGATGGCGATTCTTTTTGCGGTTTCCGATCTAAAGAATTGCATTATCAGATGCCCGAGCCAGCTGAAAAAGTCGAGTCCGTCCGGATCTAGATTGTTGACCGGATCGTTTCCGCAGTAGGTGTAAAGATTGAGCGTTTGTGGGGCAGCAAGACTTGCAGCTCCCATTTGCAGTGGGTCTACCTGTGTGAATCTGCCTTGTTTGCTGTCGTAAGTTCTGTTTACGGCGTGGTCAAGACCCGTGCGCGAGCTGCGCTCATAGGAAGTAAATCGTTTTGAATTTGTGTATATTGACGACTCCGTATCAAGGGCTTTGCCAAAAGGCAAGTGTGCTTGCTCATAAGAGGTTCCACCGGGTTGGTTGGTTATCAGCCGAATCCCAAGTCTGTCGGGATGATTGAATTCAATATATTCGCCATTTGCGCCGTTTGGTGTGATTGTAGAAAGAACACTGTCGGCGAGATAGACGCAGGTCTTCGTCCAAGCAAGAATTCCACTTGTCCCTTGCTCCGTATATTCAATCGCGTCGCCGTACCATGTTGTTCGATGGACGATCTCATCTGTCACAGCAATCCGCTCGTTACCAACGCCGAACTTCTGGCTCTGGACAAGCGTTGTACCATTGTCCTGCCAGATATTAATGAGTCGGTTCGCCGCGTCGTACTCGTACCGAAGCCAATTTACTCCATCCTGATCAAGAGCGCGCGTCTGATTTCCAGCAGGGTCATATTCGAATTGGCCCGTCGAATTCCAGGTTGTGATTTGATTATTCGCCGCGTTATAAGTCAATGTCGGAAGCCCATCGGTTGGCATCGTCGTACTATTGATATCGGCGGAGGAGCCGGTCGCCGCGACGCTGGTCCTATTGCCATAGCGGTCATAAGCGTAGGTCTGGCTCCAAAGAGATCCATTCACGCCACCCTTGGCTGATGTCAGTCTTCCAACCGCGTCGAAGACGTATTCGCGATTCTTATTATTATCGAGATTGTTAACGATCTTCGTTAAGTGACCGGTTTTGCCATTGAGACTGCCGATGCTGTTATTGCGACTGTAATCGTAGCTGAGATCCAGCAGCCTAGAGCCGCCGCGCCAAACCTGTTGTTGCGTCAACAAACCAGTGTTAGAGTCATAGGCATACTGCTCATTGACCTGGTTTGTCGTGGCCGTCCCGATGTTGATCGACGTTGTCTGGCCGCTGGCGTTATATTGAATATCTCCTGCCTGCTGCGAGCCGTTGAACTTCAAGGTTTTCAATCTGCTGGATTCATCGAAAGAGTATTCAACAAGCCTTTGCGGAGCGCCCGTCATGCCCCACTCGTTGGGCGTCAGCGTATTCTTCAGTCGATCTAAAGCATCGTACGAATAGTTCGTCAATAAGTAATAGTCAGGACGGGTAAGGAAGGTCTTTTTTTGACTGTTGACCCTAGCTTCGCCGTCGTAGGTCAGTTCATCGCTACTGACGCCGCTGGCTGTAACCTTCTTGAGCCGATCCTGATCACCACTCGTCATGTATTCGTAAGTTACAGTCGCCGCAAAAGCAATGGTCCCATAATGTGGCCCGCTCGTGTCATAGGTAATCGACTGAACTCTATTGAGAGGATCGTCGTTGACACCAATTTGATATGAATAGATCGTCTTGACGCCACGGGCGTCTGTTCGCTGCGTCACATTTGATCGGTTGTCGTAAACAACTGCCATGCTCCATTTCGCATTCGAATCTGCAGAGCCTCGGTAAATACCATCATCATCCAAAGTAGCTGTCTGCTCGGCTAGCTTCTGCCTAGTCAGCCTTCCGAGCGAATCGTATTTGAACTTGCGAAGCTGTCCGCCCTGATCCGACTGGGTGAGCCGACCCAAGGTATCATAACTGTACGAAGTGACCATGTTATATTCTGAAAAGACCGATCCGTCGCCGGTCGGATTCGGCTCTACGACCTCGGCTAGTCGTCCGAGGACGTCGTATCTTCCCCACCGCTCTCGTCCCCACGCATCCACGACTTTGACAGTGCTTCCCACAAGACTCGCAGCCGAGGTCGGTTTCTGGGTCCCATTGTAGACGGCGGTAGTCTCGCTTCCGTCAGGTTCGTGAATTTTTACAACTCTGCCCAGCAGATCATAGTACTTCACCGTCCAAACCGCAGTTCCGGTCCGATATGGCTTCGACTGTTGCCAAACTTGACCAAGCTCGTTGTATTTCGTCTGAACGATATCGATTATGCCGTTCGGTTGGTAAGCGTCAACACGGTTCACGAGCCCCAGACCGTTCAGATATTTGACGTTCTTGCTCGCGGTCAAGCCGCCGTCGTCCTTCACTTCCTCCGTTATCGAAATCGAAGTCGAGGACTCTGTATAAGCAGTCTGGGCGCCAGCTCCGTTCGTCGCTCCTGCCGTGGTGGGGGCACTCACAAAGGTCGGACGTAGGCTATCAGGATCGTAGGTTGTCCAGACGTTCCGTCCACTAGGATCAGTGGTTTGTGTTACCAGTCCAGTATTGACATCGAAAACAGCCGTGCTCGTGTTTCTCAATGTGGAGTTCGGATCCGATGAACCCCGCGTCTGCGTGGTTGGATAGGCGTATTTAGTCCCACTTGTATAGGTGTAGGTCTTCAACTCGCAGCAAGACGCCGACTCGGCAATAACATTACCCGTAAGATCATATTGCTTCGTTTGCGAAATTGATCCAGTCGGGACTGTAGGAGCGGCATCCGTATAGGTTGTTATTTGAGTAACATTCCCGCGCTTCAACGTCGCGCTCTGGTATACCGATAGTATTTCCCACTGGGTACATTGGGGTCCACCAAAAGGCGGCTGGTACCAATGAAGACAGTTCCCGGTGTTATACACCTGTGTGGTTTGCGGGTCGTTCTGTGCGCTGAACATCGTCACACCCGGCGTGTACACGAGGGCCGCCCCATCATATGTATAGTCGACTCTCGATTGCCGATTGTTGGATCCATCGTAAACTTCGGTTGAGGTCACCAAATTGAAAATATGGCGGTTGGTATAAGGCGTCCCGTTCTCGTATGCATTACGGGTTTCCCTTAGGACCGTCGTGGTGTCGTAGTCGTACTGTTTTTGGGAGATTACCTGATTATAACTGCCGCCATAGGTATAGCTCGTTCTCGATATTTGCAGCTTCTCGTCCGTGCTGTCCGTCTGCGCGGGCCGCGGAGAGTCATAGGAGCCCTGCTCCCATGTAACCACGGATTTCGCCAGCTGATTATTTGAGCTATCAAGAGTTTCATCTTTGTAGGTCAGCCCGTCGTACCAAAGCCCGCTGGCGTTGTACATTGTTTGCTTGCTTTTGACCTGAGTCCCCTGCGCTGCCGTGTGAGGCTGGGATACGGTGATCGTGCGCGGGTCGTCGTTCATGTGCAGCTCGTAATTTGTTATCACTGGGTCGGTATCCATCCCAAACCAGCTTTCTTCCAAGGTGTCATAAGTCGGGGCGTCGGTTAACGTAAAAAGCGGCCCCGGGGGATAGTTATAAACGGCCTGTTTTGTCATGGTTCCGATAGTTATATTTCCCTGATCCCAACCCATCGCGCGCTGTTCGATCACTTTCGTGATCATCCCATACGATGAATATGAATCGCTATCTTTGAACCAGTAGCCCGTGCTCGTACCCGGATAATATATGGCGGAGATCACATTAGGAGTTGCGTTGTTCGTATCGGGCGTTATCCCTTGTGCCCAGCCCGTATTGAGAGTTAGTGAATTATAATTTAGGCGCACTGCTGTACGAGTACCGGCGTTGGCCATCTTCGGTACATCTACCGAGATCAGACGAGCTGGAGTCGACGAATCGTAGTTGAATGTAATTACCCGCCCCAATGTATCGGTTATGGTCTGGATCTCGGGTCCGTTGTTGTTTCGGTATGCGACGTTTATATAATTGCCCTGCGCATCCTGAATGCTACTAGGAAAGGCCTGTTTACCGTTTGAAGAATTGACGTTATATGAGACTTTCGTCCCGTTCGGCAGTTGTGAGATCGGGCTGATCATCGACGTGACGCCATTGAGAATCCTTATCCAACAACTGTAGTCAATAAATGTGCCATCAGTCGTATGCCCCACGAAGTTAATCGTGGCATCGTTCCCGCCTCCCCACGTCATGATCGTGCCCGTATAACCGTGGTTAGTGCCGTCAGCGTCAATGAGCATACAGCCGCCGGTTGAGCCCATGTACATCATTTTGCCAAAACCAAGATTCCAGCCTGGCGCCGGATATCCTCGTTCGGCATCAAAACTCATCGTCGTTCCAGCTTTGCTCCAGACTCGCGCGTTATAGATCAATGACAGGTTTAGATCGATTCCTCTACCAGGAAGCGAAACGACGGGGGTAGAAAACTGGAAGTTTCCGTTCCCTGCGGCTGCCTCAGGCGAGGTTCCCGGAGGATTGCCCGGCTGATTTCCCGGATCATCGGCCATCCACCAGTTATTGTCGTTCCATCCGTCCTCGTTGGCGGGACGTCTGACAAGCTTCGTCCTTCCCTCGGCCAACGTTTCGGATTCTGGAACATCGGAATCTGAAGTCGGGCCGTGAACGCGCCTCCTTGATACGCTCTGACTCACGTCATCTGACGAAACGTCCAAGCTTTTGGCTGGCTTGCTGTATACTCTTTTTGATGAAATTGCGTTGGTCTTGTATAACCCCTGGGCCTTTAACGTTCTTATTTGATCAGTTCGTCCGTTGGCCTCGTCATCCTTGATCTTTTTCAGCGTCATGAATCCCTGATCTTCTTCGACTGTTACACTGACCTGTGTTCTCACGCCGTCCGCGGCTGCGGTGATCACAAAATTCCCGGGCGTCCAACCTGAAAAGGTCCCATCAGACAAAAGGTATTCGGATGCATCACCATCGGCGCTGGCATAGGCGACCGTCCAGTCGAACTTGACCCCGCCAATGGGCGTATCCTTTGCGTCATACCCAATTGCCACGAAATTGACCGGCTGGCCTTGTCGGACGGTAATCTTGGGACCCGGCGAGATCTCTATCCTCGTCACATGCGGATCGTCCTGCTTGTCCCATCGGACGAAGAAAAAGCTATACGCCAATCCATTTACGAAGGAACCGAGGTCAACGGCCGCAAACTCAAACTTGAGATCTTGACTGATCTGGGACGTTCGCACAACAAGCTCACGGGCAGCTTCGGGGGCCGCAAAGGAAGAATTCGTAAGCAGTACGGCGATAAGAAGAACGGCGGCGATCCTGCGCAGGCCAAGCGAAGTGCGAGAAGAGGCGTTGAGAGACATGAGGTATCCTCCTAAGTTTCGATCTTAAATTGTAAAGGTACTGCGAGAAAAGATGTTACGGTCGGTGAGATTATCAGAATCGCTCTTTGGTTGCAAGAGGCAGAAGAATAATTTCATAGAGAATTAATCTTTACTGTCGGACAGTGAATACAGCTCACTGCGACCTTTATTCAGTGGATCTCCGGCCCTATAAACATCGGCTCCGAAAATCACCAAAGGTACAAAGTGTCCGCGAAATGTCCGCGAGTTTCTGGCCCAAAGTAATGAGATGCGGCGAAGGGGCTGTCTTGGCGCGGCCATTAGCACATCCACGGCCTTCGTGGGCGCGTTTTTATCGACAGGCTTTGGCGTTTACCATCGTTCGGGCAAAGAATTCGCCCACGAGCGTCCGGTCGCGATGAAAGAGATCTGAGACCGATCTTAGGAAAAAAACGGGCCCGAGTCCTCACCACTCGAGCCCGTTTGCCCGAACGTCTCCCACACCGTTCGAGCGTCGCAACCCGGGAGGTTGCGGATCAGAAATGAGTTGTCTCATCACTTCCTGAGATCTTTCTTTCCAGTTTTTTATTGCTCTGTGCACTTCGCGACGAAATCGTTTTCTGGTCAGAAAAGCAAACATGTTTTCTTTTCGTGACCATTGTATTTAGCGCGAAATTGTCTCTAACTCTTGGTTCTCTTTTCTTTCCTTCTTTGTCGCTCGATCGATTCAAGGCTAGCGGCCGAGGTCGGAGAGGAGGCGCAGCAAGACATCTACCCGAATGTCTTGCTGCGATGCTGCGGCGTCGGCCGTCGTATCGGTTTTGCAACAGGTTCTCCCCAGCCGTTTATCAGATTGTCGAACTACTGACGGTCGGAGTTTTATCGTGATGCCTGGGAACGCGGGGGCGGGTTGTCGACGCTGTTGTCTCTCAGCGCGCATTGGTCGGGTTCTATCAGACAGCCAACAAGCTGCAATGCGAGTCTCCCTCTCTCAACCTCCGCCTTCGTGTGCTGTAAGCGATCTACCTCACCACGCGACCGTTGCAGTATTGCTTCGACACGGTCGAAAAACACAAATAATTTAACGCAAGTCGTAAGAACTACGCAAGGGGTCGTCTACACGATGTTGGGGTCGGTCTACAAGGAATCTCAACATGTTGGGTTCAATTGAGTGTTCCTGAGTCTAACCGGATCATATTGGCTTTATCTGAGACCTCACACAACACGTCCGCGATGACCAGAAAAAACTTTTCGATTCCTTCCAAATGATCCATCTCCGCTCTCGGAAAGTGGATCTGTCAAACTCCGGGTGTAAGCGATAGCAAGCTCGAGCGGGGTTCCGATCAACCATGTGTCAACCGAAGAGCATCTTCTCAAGCTTGTCGGTCGCGCGTTTCTGGATCGTCGGAAGGACATGGCTGTAGGTGTCCAGTGTCAACACGATCGTCGAGTGACCGAGCCTCTCGGCGACCACCTTCGGGTGTTCCTCGGCGGTCAGCAGCAAGGTCGCGTGGCTGTGCCTCAGGTCGTAGAGCCGGATCCGCGGCAGCCCGGCCTGTACGAGCAGCGGCCTGAAGTAGCGGTACGTGATGTTCGGGATGGCGAGCGGCGTCCCGAACTCGCTGCAGAATATCAGGTCGTTGTCCTCCCACAGGTTCAGCGCCTTCTGCCGCTGGAACCACTGCTTCTGCTTGTGGATGACGAGCTTGTGAACCAGCGGCTCGGGTAGGATTATCGTGCGCCGGCTGCGCGAGGTCTTCGGCTCATTGAAGCTAAAGCTCCCCTTAAGCCGGACCAATGCGCGGACGACCCGGACGGTCTTCCGCTCGATATCCAGATCGCCCCACTTGACGGCGAGGAACTCCTCGGGCCGCATGCCCGTTAGCAGGGCGAACTCGAAGATCAGCCCCTGCGGGATCGACCCGCAGGCTGCGATAAACCTGCGGGCCTCCTCGGCGTCGAGCGTCCGTCGTTCGATCCTAGGCACCTTGGGCGTGTCGACGAGGAGAGCAGGATTCCGCTGCAGGACATTCAATCGTACCGCCCGGTTGAGGACCTTCCTTATCAGGGCGTGAACGTGCTTGATCGTCTGCGGTGCAAGGCCGCGCTGCGACATCGCCCCGTATATCCGCTGGATGTCGAGTGGTTGGATCTTATCGATCTTCTTGTTCCCTATCGTGTCGCGGAAGTGGCGGTTGTAGATCATTTCGTCGCCGGTCCAGGTTCTCAGGCTGTTCCGGACCTTGTCGAACGACTCGAGCCACTCGGCGAAGAACTCGTTCAGTGTCAGGTTCGGGTTCGCTGACAGCGTCCCCTGATCGTGCTCGAGGAGCTTTTTTTGCAGGCGCTGCTCGGCCTCTTTCCGCGTGCCGCGGACCGTCTGGGTGAAGTCACGCCTCTTGCCGTTGTGGTCGAAGTGCATGAAGAAGCTGATAAGCCATGAATCGCTACCCCGCCTCTTCAGGCACCCCCGTCGCCGTGCCGCCATAGTGTTCACTTCCCTTCTACTCGGCGGACGCAGTAAGATGCTTTGCGTCCGTCGGCTTTCTTTCAATCGGTTTGCTTGCGGATCATCGGGCCGGGACTGTTAGCGCAGTTCCCGGCCTTTTCATGTCGATCTGTCGATCACCCGTCTCGCGCGGGCGCGTTTTTCGGTTTCAAGGTCTTTCAAGGTTCGATCGTTGAACGACTCTTAAACATTTGCGATCGCTCGGCTTAAGATCCTTACGCTCGCGCCCATCCTTACATAAGTGTCCTGAAGGGTTATTTTTCGCTCTGATTTCCACAAAAATATTCGAAAAACTATCGCCTATAAGTCTGGACCGGGTCGTCTCGAAACGGTCCGTCGGCGCACAAAAAGCGTTGTTTCCCCCGCCATAACGAAGGGCCTGGAACAACGCTCAGGAATATTATGCGCCGTGTTTGGTGATTCGTACACGAACTAATCCTGTTTGTATGATCGGACCCGTCGACGACTACGCGACGTTTCATCCAATTTTCGGAGCGAGCTCCACGATCAGATCGGTGAGGTCGATGTCGCGACCTTTTTCTTCGCGTGTAAAACGGGTCTCAAGGAAGTCCGATACTATGACCTGATGGCTTCCGAGTGCGGCCGCGTTAACGGCTGGCTCCAAGTGGAGTAGTGGGTACTGTCCGGAAACAATGTTATTTGCCGCCTCCCGGCCAGACGGAGTAGTTCGTGGAACCTTAGGTTCATACATCCGCCGGTCGCTATCCAAACATAGTCCTCAAAGAAAATGCTTGCGATGACGGCCGTCTTCTCGCTTTCCACGACCCCGATCGGCCTGACAATCTGGGTCTGGCAGTACTCGATTAAGGAACTGTTGCCAATTGGGGCGGCGACGTCAGGGTCAAATTTGAAAGGAAGGCAATATGTCATGAAGTCCTCTCTTCGGAACTCGCGAAGTTGTCTGGTTTCCCAGATATCTCATAGGTCCTTTCTCGAAGTTGATGAGTATATTTGTCTTTGAAGGTTCCGGTTTCGAAACTGACGCGGTTGCTTCGAACTGTCGCAGAAGTCCGTTGCGAAATGCGTGATACTGGGCTGTTAGCTGAGGAACTCCCGTATTTTCGGCCGCCAAGCCAAATAATGGGACCAAATCCTCATCATTCACACGCACCCAGTGAGCGCCGAGAAAGCAGTGTACGTTTCCTCCGATCCGACAAAGGCCAAGTCCCATTTGGACGAGAATCCTCAAAAGAACACGCATCACAACGACGGTAAACATTTTCGCCGCGTTTGCCTGCGACAATTCCAAGCCCGCTTCGGCCTCAAAATCAACAGGTTCAAGAGCCTGAATTACTTGTTCCTTGACCTCACTCCATGAAGTGGTGGTATTCGAGTTTAATGGCTAAGGCGCGCCGAGGTGTTTAACCGACTCCTCCCAACTCAGTAATCCGTCGTCATCTTCTGGCGGAAGATCAATTGGGATCTCCGAAGCTATGGTCTGTTCGTTCAATGCAGATGATTTCTCTTTGTCAGGTTGTTCCGACATAATTTTGTACGTATTTCGAGGAAGGTCGAGTTTGCGCACGCCCTTCCTCGAATTATTACTATCTCAACGCAGACTCCCCAGCAGCGCGTCTATCGAAAATCGGCGTTCCGGAGCAAAATGTTTGACCTCGATTGGCTCCACCCGAGGTCCGTTCCCGACGAAAGCAACTCGCTTGAAATACGGGAGCAGGATCGGTTCAGCCGGGCAGATATGCTCAGGGTGGACGCCGGCACGGGCGTAGAGACGGGTTGCCGCCTCGCACCATCTCCTTGGCGAAAGCGGTGAATCGATAAGCCAGATCGCCTGGATTATCGTGTCGGTACTGATCAGGACTGAGGGACCCAGAGACAGCCTACTCAAGCGTGAATGAAGCTCGCCAAGAGGCATTCCTGCAATTGTTACGATCAAAAGAGCAGGTCTTCCCTCGTCCCCGCGCCAATCACCTCTCACCGGGGTAATGCTGATCGGTTGCGACCACCTATTGGCTTCAACCAGCTCCTTTTGTAGCTGTTTGTTGGTTCCTAGCTCGGTAGCTGTCGTGCACCATTGCTTTGCCGGAAAGACGCCGTAGTCATTTCGAATTCCGTCTACGCCTAGCTGCATCGGTGCACCGTCGGATCCTCCGAGGCTGGCGACGATCTCTGCGATCCTCGGTCGGTTATCACTTCTTCCTTTACTCGCCGTCGTCTCCATCGTGGATGTGGACGAACGAAGGCCCTCGATGGGACCATTCACTAAGTTTTGCGGGGCGGCGTTTAGACCGCCGCCGCCGACATTGGAAAATTCATCATTCATCTATCTTTACCTCCCTAGTGGTCCCTGCGGTAGGCACCGACGACACTCGATCCAGGTCGATGGTTTTCTCACCGACGGCACCGCCCGCTTCGATCCATAGATTCAGCCGTTCCTCATTGAAACGGATCTGCCTACCAAAGCGCAAAACAATTCCAGCCGGAAAGAAGCCTTTACGGACTAGTTCAAATACCCTGTTCTTTTTTAGATTGAGTAGGGTTGCTGCTTCGGGAACCGTGATTAGTCGTTGCATGATTTCCTCCATGCAAATGACATCACTAATTTATTTCGATTTGAATGGAATTCGAACTAACAGGGAGGCGCCCATTTAAAAAGACAATATTTGCGACCGGCTTGATTCAACGGTAAAGGTAAGCCCTCAAGATCGCCTTCCACGTTTTGTGACGGACCGACGGATTTTCAGGTTCAAAAGCTTACTCATTTCATTCACCGCGCGCCGAACAGTCTTGGTTTCCTCTCCGGCCTCACGTTCTACAACATAGTTTGATCGATGCTTAGCGTTGTATGCGTCCGCCAGCTCCTTATAACTGGCCGTACCCATTTGGACTTGGGCGAACCACCTGAGGTGCTCGTCATTCTTTTTCGCCTTACTGCGTACAAAACCTAAATCTCCTGCATCACGTTCTCGCAACTTAAGGTAGTTTGTAATCTCGTCAACGAACTTCTTAACGGGCAGTGTTAGCTTTTCTAGCGCTTCGTCAACCTCACTTTTGAAGCCCCACAGGGGATAGAAGGCCAGCGGTTTGGAATAATATTCAGCTAGGTCAAAATCGATCTGTATATGGGTGCTGGGCAATGGTCGCTTTGAGA
>Ga0207711_10004768_pt1 | contig 11512 bp, 8 predicted proteins | sample KBSS34metaG_FD_184401 | JGI IMG/M metagenome (GOLD analysis project Ga0207711, IMG submission 184401) | Switchgrass rhizosphere microbial communities from Kellogg Biological Station, Michigan, USA - KBS S3-4 metaG (SPAdes) (version 2) | ecosystem: Host-associated > Plants > Roots > Rhizosphere >...
TGCCCCCCTCCGCCAGTTCCTGACCGAACTCCCGGGCGACATCCCTCGCTATGTTGTACAGACGCTCCACCAGGCTGGTGCGTTCCAGCGGCGGACGATCGATGCCGCCAGATGCCTCCACGGTTGTCCGCCCGTCGACGGCGCGGAGCGCGCGGAAGGCCGCGTCGATCTCGACCGCGGCGGCGGCGGTCGGGACGCGCACGTCCACGGTGGCGCGCGCTTCGTCGGGGATCACGTTCGAGCGCAAGCCGCCCGACACCTGGGTGACGTTGACGGAGATGCCGCGTGCCAGATCCTGCAGCGCGTTGACGCGCAGGATCTGGTGCGCCAGCTCTTGCACCGCGCTCGCGCCCTTCTGCGGCTCGATGCCGGCGTGCGCCGCGACGCCGCGCACGCCCACGTGATAGATGCCGCAACCCTTTCGCGCAGTCTTCACCGCTCCGCCCGGCAGCGACGGTTCCAGAACAAGGACCGCGCGGCTGCGGCGGGCCTCGTCTTCGATCGCGGCACGCGACGAGGCACTGCCGGTCTCCTCGTCTGTCGTCCACAGCATCACGATGCGGTGATCGAGTGCGGGGCCGGCCTCGAGCAACGCACATGTGGCCAGCATCGCGATACCGATGCCGGCTTTCATGTCGAAGACGCCGGGGCCGTGCAGCCGTCCGCCGGAACGCGTCAGCGGCATGCGGTCGAGCTGGCCGACCGGCCACACGGTGTCGAAGTGTCCGAGCAGAAGGATCTGCGAGGCGCCGCAGCCAAACTCGGCAAGCAGATGATCGCCGCTGTCGGGACGCGGCAGCCGGGTCACCCGGCCGCCGATCGCTTCAAGCCGCGCGGCGAGCGTCGCACCGCATCGGTCAACCGCCGCCTTGTCTGTCGTGGGCGACTCGAGGGTCACGAGCGACTCGGTGGTTTCGAGTAGCCAGTCGCGGTTGGCGCGACAGAAATCGCGGAGGTCTATAATCGGGGGCATGGGAGTGATACAGACAAGGACACTGAGGAGACAAAGGACACAGAGAAAGAATAGCCACAGAGACGCTGAGACACAGAGAAAAGGTTGGATCAGTGTCAGAAAAGATTGGCTCTGTGTCTCTGTGTCTCCGTGGCTGATTCTTCTCGGTGTCCTCTGTAACCTCTGTGTCCTTGACGCCTTTCAGGTGCCGCAGCCATTTCCCCGGCCTGGCCAGCCCCCACAGCCTACCCGCCCGGCGCCGCAGGCGCCACCCGCCCCTGCGCCTGCGACAGCGGTACCCGTGCGTCCGGCGTCCAATGAGGCACCGACTGAAGCCACGCTCGGCGTCCCGATCTTTCCCGGCGCGCAGTTCATTGCCTCGTACGACGCGGGCCGCGGCCAGCGCTACTACATCTTCGGATCGCCGGCGTCGTTTGTCGATCTGGTCGCGTACTACCGGACGGTGCTGAAGCAGAAGGGCGAGCTCGTCTACGACGTTCCGGCGACGCACGAGTTCGACGTCGGCAAGTACCGCGAAGAGACGATGGCGTTTCCGCCGGGCGTGACGATCAAGGACTACCAGTCCGATATCTCGCAGGGCTACCCGAATCCGAAGCCGGGCGGCCAGCCGGCCCGGTTCCCGACGCTCATTCAAATCGTGCCGGTCACAGAACGCTGAAAGCGATCCTCACATCCTCAAGTCCTCAAATCTCAGAAGCTGATCTTCGCCGCCAGTTGGAGCTGGCGCGGCGGGAGGGTCAGCGTGTAGCGCCCGTAAGTCGGCAGCGGATTCGAGGGAAACGCCCCCGTGCCGAAGATCGTGAACGACGACTGGTTCGTGTCTTCCACGAAGTTGGCCCGGTTGAACAGGTTGAAGGCGTCCAGGATCGCATCAACCGCCACGCGCCTGCCCAGTTTTATGCGTTTGCTCGCCCTGAGGTCGACGCTGTACTGGGACGCCGTCGTCGCGCTGTTGCGCCCGACGCTCGTCGCCTCGCTCGCCGGGTTGACGCGCGCCCGATCCGACGGGAACGCGCCGCCGTTGCCGTCGGCGTTCAGGTCGGCGCCGGCCAGCGGTGTGTAGGGCCGTCCCGAGGCGGCGGTGAAGATGCCGGACACCTGGAGTCCGGCCGGCAGGTTGTACATCCCCGACATCACGAACCGCTGCCGCTGATCATGGGTGGCCGGCCCGCGCTCCAGGTTCGGGTCAAACCCGAGCGGCAGGCCAACCTTGTCATTCGGATTGCGGCCGAGGCCGTTGTTCTGCGGAATGAAGTTGGTCTGGAAATCGGTCGAGGTGTCTTCGGCGTTCGACAGCGTGTACGAGACGAGGAACTGCAAGTTGTGCGACGGACGCTTACCGACGGCGACGGTCATCCCGTTGTACCAGCTGTTGCCGAACGACGAAAACTGCAGGATCGACGCGGACGATCCGGGAATGCCGCCGTTGATGCAGGGGGCCGCGGGATTCGCCGAGCACGGGAGGTCGTTCGGGCGCCGGCTCGTGCCGAGCACGGCGGGCAGTACCGGGTTGTAGTCGATCGTGCCGGGCTGATTGAAGCCGCGGACGTAGACGACGTTCACGCTGACGGTGAGATCCGGTCCCCACGCGCGATCCACGCCGACGGCGGCCTGATGCGTGTATCCGGTCTTGAGCGCCGGATCAGCCGAGATCACGGTTGACGGATACGACCCGCCGAGCAGCGCCTTGGCCTGATCCTCCGTCAACCGGTGGCCGGGCGCGTTCCATGCGAGCGCGGCGCGCGGCGCCGCGAGCACCAGCGTCCGCACGCCGTCCTGCGCGCCGGTCACGATCTGGGTGATCGACTGCAGCGCCGTGATCGTGTTCTCGTAGAAGATGCCGTACGACCCGTGCAGGGCAGTGCGGCCGTCCCCGCTCAGGTCATACCCGAGCGCCACGCGCGGCGCGACGTTGTTCGCATCGCGCGGCAACGGGTAGCGGAAGACGCTGCCCGCGACGTCGGTCACCGCGTACGTGTAGTCGCTCCAGAACTGCCGCTGATATCGCACGCCGGGCTTGACCGTGAGGCGTCCAAGCCGCCATTCGTCCTGCGCGAACAGCGATAGGTCGTTGGTCGCGCCGAACAGGTTCGGGTTGCCGTAACCCTGGATGTAGGCGGCCGGCACGCCTTTCCGAACGCCGTCCAGAGCGGAGACGACGCCGAGCGCCGGAATGGCGCTGAAGATATACCGTCCGCCAAAGTGCAGCGGCAGCGAGCCTGCCGGCGAGTAGAGCCGGTTGTACTCGGCGCCAACCTTGTAGTGATGGCTGCCCGAAATATAGCTGACCGTGTCGAGCAGCTGGATACGGTTGTTGATGCGCGCCTGCGGCGTGAACCGCTGGCGTCCGACGCTCGCCACGCCGGTGATCTCGAGCGTCGGGCCGCCCTGATCCAGCGCGACGCACGCGCCGCCGCACGCCGGGTCGAGCGATTGGATGGTCTGATCTTCGTGGGCGAACTGCGTCCTGAGCTCGTTGAGCCAGCGAGAGGACCACACGTCGGTCTCGGCGGCTGACAGTCCCCAGTCGGTCCGCAACTGGGTCGACCCGAGGCTCTTGGCGACCGTGCCGCCGTAATCGTCCACGCCATCTCGCGCGATGTCCGCGAAGGTGCCTCGGACGGTCAGCGACCGGTCCGACGTCCACTGATGATCCAGTTTGCCGAACACTTCGCTGTTCGTCACGCTCGCCGGGACGTTCCCGATCTCGACGGGAAACCCGATGCTCGTCAGCAGCGCAGCCGCCTGTGGATCGATGGTGACGAGCCGACTGTCCCTGGTGCGAGTCCGCTCCGCGGACAGGAAATAAAACGATCGGTCCTTCTTCGCCGGGCCACCGAGCGTGGCGCCCCACTGGTTCTGGTTGAACGGCGCCTTCTCGAGGTTCACCGGGTTCCCGAACACGTCGTACTTGTCGAAGTAGTTCTTCGCGTTGAGGCTCTTGTCGCGGAAGTAGTAGAACGTGTTGCCGTGCAGGGTGTTCGTGCCGCTCTTGGTGACGATGTTGACGACGCCACCCGAGGCCTTGCCGAACTCGGCGGAATACGAATCGGTCAGCACCTGGAATTCGCGTATCGCTTCCTGACTGAACACGGCGCGCACGGCGCCGACGACCGGGTCGTTGTTGTCCAGCCCGTCCACCATGATGTTGTTCGACCGGGCGCGCTGTCCCGTGAACGACAGCCCCGAGGTGGCCGACGCGCCCTGCTGCGGCGTCTTATCGGTCGACACGCCGGGCGTAATGACTGAAAAGCCGATGAAGTTGCGCCCATTGGCAGGCAGGTTGTCGATGAACTGCTGGTTGACGACGGTGGACACCTCGGTGCGTCCGACGTCGACGAGCGGCACGCTGGCGGAAACGGTCACCTCCTCGGTGGCGGCGCTGAGCGCCAAGGTGAAGTCCATGGTCACGGAGCGGCCCAGGGCCAGTTCCACGCCTCCGCGCGCGCGCGTGGCGAAGCCGGGAAGCTCCACGCGCAGCCCGTACGTGCCAGGTGGAAGAGCCGGCACAATGTACCGTCCGCTCGCGTCGGTCAGCACGGTTCGCGAGACGTTGGTCGCGTCGTTGGTGACGGTCACCGTGGTGCCGGGAAGCACGCCGCCCGATTGATCGGTGATGACCCCGGTGAGGTCCGCGCCCGTCAGACGAGCCTGCCCGAACGCTGCCGAGGGACACGCCAGCAGGAGCACGCAGGACACGACACGTATCGTCCGATTCATACAGACCTCCGTCACCGCAGCAGTGTGTGGGGGGGGACCCTGCACAGCGCGTACCGCAAGGAACGGCTGCCTTTGCTGAGGGAATCGAGGAGCAATCGGAGAGTGGGCCGCACCGCCGGATCGCTGGCGGCCTGGCGTGAGAGTCAGCGCTTCAGCGCGCGCTGACCTCGCCCGTCATCACGCCAAGGACGTAGGGGTTGACGACGCGTGAGATGCGCAGGTCGATGCGGCGAAAACGTCGCCTTCCCGCCGACGGTGTCAGCGGCACGGTCGCCCGCACCCATTCCTCTGGATCGTTGAGCACAATCGTCGCCACCGACCGGCCGTTGTCACGGATCTCCACCTTGACCGGCGCGCCGTCCGGCCCGGGAAACACGGACCGAAGCGGCACGATCATCGTCGTGACGTTGGAGGGCACGAAAAACGTCGCGCGTCCTGCTGTCCAGCGGAACAGCGTTCCCGGCGGGCCTTCCTCCCACGGCCGCAGGCCGGACGTGACGCCGCCAATCCAGGGCGGGTCGTACAGGTAGCCGAGCGCGAGGGCCGACGCGACCAAAACCGCCGCTGCAGCGATCCACTGCCTGCGCCTCATCGGAATCTCAGGAACAGATCCTGATACTGCGCCCACGTTGTGTTTTCCATCGGCAGCACGCCAATCCAGTACTGGATCATCTGCGCGATCGACAGCACCACGGCCGCCATCGTGCCCATCGCGAACAACGGCACGAAGCGCGGGCGTTTCGCCATCCACGCGAAACAGGCGGCCATCATCGGCGCCGCGAGCGCCAAGCCGTCGGTGTAGCCACGATGTCCAAAGCTGGCGCCGAACTGCCACACCGTCCAGCTCGCGATCAGCCAGGTCTGCAGCGCGAACAGGACGACGGCCGGCACTACCAGTTTTCTCGCCCAGCCGGTCGCGACGAACACGCCGGCCGCGCACAGGAGCAGAATCGGCGACCAGAAGAACAGACCTTTCTGCGTGCTGAACAGCACATCAGCGAGGTGCGGCGATCCGAAGTCGAATCCCATGCCGTGCGGAACGTAGGCATTGACGAACCACGAGCCCGTGACCCATTTGTACAACGCGAGCTGCGGTGCAAGGACGACAGCCCCAGTCGCCGCGGCAATCGCGAGCAGCCGCCATCGATCGCGAAGCTCGATCGCTCGCGCGCGCAGGTCACGCCAGTGCACGACGCCGTACAGCGGCAACAGCAGCACGTAGATTCCGTTGGTGTGGCGAACGAGCACGTTGAGGGCGGCGACACCGCCAACCGCCAGTGTGCACGCGAGCGTCGGACGCTCCCACCATCGCTCGACCAGCCACAGCCACACGCAGACCAGGAAGAAGGCGTAGGCATGGCTGAACGTGCAGTCGAACACGGCGTAGTGGAACAGGTTCGTGCCCCACGTGATGCCGATCAACGTCGCCAGGACCACGCCGTCGCTGAAATGCCGTCGCAGCATGCGCCGCAGAATCGTCAGGCCGAGCAGCATGTAGATGATCGCCCCGACCCCGGCGCCGTGCTGATAGTAGAGCGAGAACCCGTCGCGCGGCAGGTTCGACCAGACGGTGAGACGATCGGCGACGAGGACGAAGGGCGCCATCAGGATCGCGGTGCCGATCGGGTGCAGGTTCAGCCAGCGGCCGGTGGACGGCCAGCGGCGAATGCCGGTCGGGTCAGGGTAGCGGCCGCCGTACCAGTCGTCGGCGAGCGCCTCGAGGGTGACGTCGTGATAGATGATCGCCGACGGCAGGTAGACGTAATAGCTGTAGCCGTCGGACTGGAAATGCGGCAGTCCGTGGATATGGCCGTAGAGCGCGGTATAGGCCAGCGCCGCCGCCACGGCGGCAGCGGCGACGAAATGCCTGGCGCCGCGTGCCATCAGATCTTTACGTAGATGTCCTTCGCCTTGCGGAACTCGAGCGACTTTTCGTCCATGCCCTGCCGTGCGTATTCACGGACCTGCTGCGTGAGCTCCATGCTGCAGAACTTCGGGCCGCACATCGAGCAGAAGTGCGCCACTTTCGCGCCGTCGGCCGGCAGGGTCTCGTCGTGGTACGACCGCGCGGTGACGGGATCGAGCGCCAGGTTGAACTGATCCTCCCAGCGGAAGTCGAACCGCGCCTTCGACAGCGCATCGTCCCACTCGCGCGCGCGCGGATGGCCCTTTGCGAGATCGGCGGCGTGCGCCGCGATCTTATAGGCGATCACACCAGCCTTCACGTCGTCTCTGTTCGGCAGGCCGAGGTGTTCCTTCGGCGTGACGTAGCAGAGCATCGCGGTGCCGTACCAGCCGATCATCGCCGCGCCGATCGCGGACGTGATGTGGTCGTAGCCGGGGGCAATGTCGGTGGTCAGCGGACCGAGCGTGTAGAACGGCGCTTCCTTGCACCATTCGAGCTGCTTCTCCATGTTCTCCTTGATGAGATGCATGGGAATGTGGCCGGGCCCTTCGTTCATCACCTGCACGTCGTACTCCCAGGCGATCTGATTGAGCTCGCCCTGCGTTTTCAGCTCGGCGAACTGCGGCTCGTCGTTCGCGTCGGCGATCGAGCCGGGGCGCAGGCCGTCGCCCAGCGAGAACGAGACGTCGTAGGCGCGCATGATCTCGCAGATCTCGCGGAAATGCGTGTAGGTGAAGTTCTCCTGATGGTGCGCCAGGCACCACTTGGCCATGATCGAGCCGCCGCGCGACACGATCCCGGTCATCCGCCGCGCCGTCATCGGAATGTAGCGCAGCAGCACGCCGGCGTGGACGGTAAAGTAGTCGACGCCCTGCTCGCACTGTTCGATCAGCGTGTCGCGGTAGATCTCCCACGTGAGATCTTCCGGCCGGCCGCCGACCTTTTCCAGCGCCTGATAGATCGGGACGGTGCCGATCGGCACGGCGGAGTTGCGGACGATCCACTCGCGCGTCTCGTGAATGTTCTTGCCGGTCGAGAGGTCCATCACCGTGTCGGCGCCCCAGAGCGTCGCCCACTGCAGTTTCGCGACTTCTTCCTCGATCGACGAGGAGACGGCGGAGTTGCCGATGTTGGCGTTGATCTTCACGAGGAAGTTACGGCCGATGATCATCGGCTCGAGCTCGAGATGGTTGATGTTCGACGGGATGATCGCGCGGCCCCGCGCGACTTCGTCTCGCACGAAATCGGCCGGCAGCCCCTCGCGCAGCGCGATGAATTCCATCTCGGGCGTGATTTCGCCTTTACGCGCGTAGTGAAGCTGCGTCACGCAGCGCCCGTTGGCGGAGCGCGAGCCTTTCAGACGAGCGGCGACCCAGGGCTCCCTGAGCTTGGGCAATCCGTTCTTGACGTCGTGATCCTGCGGACCGCTGGTGTCGTAGAGGCGGATCGACGGCTCGCCCCTGGAGAGCGCGACCTCGCGCATGGGCACGCGTACGCCCTGCGGGCCATCGACGAAAACCTTCGCTGAATTGGGAAACGCTGTCGCGAACTCTTGCATATCCGCACTCCCTCCGCCGGTCTGAACCGGATCAGGTTCCAAGGGTTTATCTCAATCCCGGCTATCGGGGATACCCCTGGCGGCTGTTTCGACTATAGCACGCGACTTGCAGCCAGCCGGATCACTGATCCATGACCGGCGCGAAACGTTCCAGTCGCCTCTACCCGTGTGGGTTGTACACCACACTCGGCGTGGTCGCCTGTATCGGATTTGCGGTCGCGGTCTGGGACCTGACGCTGGGCGGGTTCTATTTCCGGGTGCTGGGCGTACGGATCTCGTCGTGGGAAGTGTACAAGCCGTTCCGCATCGGGATGGTCGCGATCGTGGCGGCAATCGCCATCCGCGATCGCTGGGCGGAGTCAACGCAGACGAGCTGGAACGCGATCGATCGGTGGAGCCGATGGATCGCGGGCGCGGTCGCGATCGTCTCGGTCGCCATCGCGGTCCATTGGGGCGTGTTCGCCGCCGGCGGCGCGGATGCGTACGGTTACGTCAGTCAGGCCGCGCTCTGGGCGCAGGGACGTCTTTCGGCACCCGATCCGCTGGCCATGGTCGCTTCGATCGTCGGCCCGGCAGCGGCGCCGCTCGGGTACCAAATGAGCACGGTCGCGGGATCGATGGTGCCGGTCTATCCCCCCGGCCTCCCTCTGCTGATGGCGATTGCGATCAGAGTCGGTGGACCATCAGCCGCGTACCTGGTCGTTCCGCTGTTGGGCGGCCTCGCGGTGTGGCTCACTTACCTCCTGGGCTTGCGGATCGCCGACGCGCGCGCCGGAGTTGTCGCCGCCATGCTCGTGGCATTCACACCCATCTTCATGTTTCAGTCGCTCGAGCCGATGAGCGACGTGCCTGCCACCGCCTGGTGGCTGCTGGCATGGGTGCTCGTACTGTCCCCAGGCGGCGCTAGCCCTTTTTTGGCCGGCCTCGCGGTGTCCGCAGCGCTGCTGACGCGACCGAATCTCGTGCCGCTCGCGGCATTGCTCGTCCCGATCGCGGCCGCGACCGCGCCGCGCCGGCGGCGCGCCATGCTGCTGGCCGCCGGGCTCATTCCCGGGTGCATCGCCGTGGCGGCGCTGAACGCGTACTGGTACGGCGGTCCGTTGCGCTCCGGCTTCGGGCCGCTCGACGCGTTCTATGCCTGGAACCATTTCTTTCCAAACCTTCGCCGTGATTGGAACTGGATGATCGAGCTCGACGCCTCGGTGATCCTTCTGGCGGCCGCCGCGCCGTGGATGATCCGCGACAAAACGACCGCCGCGGCGATCCTCACGTTCTTCGCCGCGTTGATCGGCTGCTACGCCTTCTATCTCGTTTACGACGACTGGCCGTTCTTCCGGTTCCTGCTGCCTGGTCTACCGTTGATGATCGCGCTGGCGGCGGCGGTGATCGTCCGGATTCTGTCGTGGCTGCCGCTCTCGTGGCGCGGCGCCGTCGTGTTCCTGCTTTGCACGCTGGTGCCGATCGAAGGCGTGCTGACCGCCGATCGCCACACGGTCTTCGACATTCAGCGCGGGGAGCACCGCTACGTCGCCGTCGGTGAGGCGATCGGCGCGAGGCTGCCCGCCAACGCCGTCGTGCTCAGCGTGATTCAGAGCGGCAGCGTCCGGATGTACGGGCAGCGGCCGACGGTACGCTGGGACAGACTGGAGCCCGAGCGGCTGGACGCGACGCTCGACGGGCTCCGTGCCGCCGGGTACGCACCGTACCTGCTGCTCGAAAGCTGGGAAGACTCGCTCTTTCGCGCACGGTTCACGGGAACGCGTGCGTTGCGTGAGGCCGACCGGGCGCCGGTGATTGAATACTACGGACCGATCAGCGTTCGTGTGCTTCGCCTGGACGATGAGGTGCACTGCGGCGAGCGGCGCGTGCTGCCTCGAGCAGTGCCGGCACCCTGAGCGTGATCAGCGGGCGCGTTGACTGACCGGAATGACGAACTTTTCGGCGGTGTGCGTCGGCGAAAAGGCGACGACTTTCACGTCCACCAGCCCCGCCGCCTTGCCGGCTGCCATCGTCGCGCGCTCGGAAATCTCCGGCCGCCCTTTCGGACGGATGATCCACACGGCGCCGTTCGGCGTCAGTGAGGCTTTGAGCTTCTCCAGCCGCGTCAGCTCGGCTTCTTTCGTGACGCCGAGGAAGATCGCATCGCAGTCCTTGACGACGCGGCCGATCGACAGGTGGGCGACGGTGTCCTCGAGCTCGCGCAGGAACGCGGCGTCGGTCACGCCGAGCGCGGACGCCCGCCACTCGGGCTTGACGCCGATCTTCTGAAGCCGCGACGGCGGATGCTGAATCTTCTCCGCCCATTTGGGTGCGGCGCCGCCGAGGTCGAACGACGCGGTACCGTCGGGGAATGTGACGCTCAGCATGCCGCCGCGAGCGCCGACTTTCGACATCTGCGCGAACGGAATCGACAGCTTCAGATCGCCGCCGCGAAACTGCAGCACGTCCGTTTCCAGCCGCGCCTTGCCGGTGGCGGTTTTTCCTTTGAATCGTACCGTGACGGTCGCCTCCGCTCCCATAGCTGGCCCCTTCCCAACGCCTCAACGCGTCGCCGCGAGAATCGCGCGACGCTTCTTCTCGGGAAACCGTTCGATCGCGTAGCGCAACGTCGTCCGCGGGATCGCGGCGCCGTTGGCGCGCAGATACCGCTCGAGCCGTGGCATGTCGGTCTTGCCTGCTTCGCGCAGCGCCCACCCCACGGCTTTCTGGATCAGGTCTTCGCGATCGGCATGCAGGCGGCGCGCGATCTCGTAGACCAGATCGAGCGCCTCGCCGCGGCGGGCGCGAGGGATCAAGCCGACGATCGACGCCCGCCGAACCCACATGTTGCGATCGCGTGCCCAGACCCGCATCCGCCCGCCGAGCTCGGGATGCCGCAGCAGCAGCGGCCCCAGGAGCATGCCGCAGATCGCATCGGTCGTCGCCCAGTTGGCGGAATGGTTCCCGGCCAGCCAGCGCTTCCACGCCGGCAGGAGCCGCGGCGAAAAATCGCGGCGGTAGCGTGCGACGACCTCGATGCCGACCGACTTCGCCTCCAGATGCCGGTCCTCGATCAGCGCGTCGGCGAACGCCATCGCCTCGTCTATCGACCACTCCGCCTTGTGCGCGGCATGAATGGACCGCGCGAGCTCGCGCATCGCGGCAGTGCCGACGTTGTAGAAACCGAGGTCGCCCGGACCGCGGAAATATCGGCTGGAGTCGAAATCGCCCGCCGGCCGCGCCATTCGCGAGAGTGCGCGGATGGCCCTTCTCGCCGCGCGCACCGGCGCGGTCTTGGCTCCTACGCCAGTTTTCTGAGGATGAAGCATTTGAGGTAGTAGGTCTCGGGCACGCCGAGCAGTACAGGGTGATCGCG
>Ga0207711_10004776_pt1 | contig 11502 bp, 5 predicted proteins | sample KBSS34metaG_FD_184401 | JGI IMG/M metagenome (GOLD analysis project Ga0207711, IMG submission 184401) | Switchgrass rhizosphere microbial communities from Kellogg Biological Station, Michigan, USA - KBS S3-4 metaG (SPAdes) (version 2) | ecosystem: Host-associated > Plants > Roots > Rhizosphere >...
CGTCTTCGTACCCTATCCTCCAACGTCGACGTGAGATCCTCGATCCGTCTGAACGCAATCGCGTTGTTAATCGCTATCGCGCCCTCATGAGCCAGGGTCCTAAGCAGCGCAACATCCTCAGCCGTAAAGGAGCGGCCGGAGAGCTTGTCGCCCACGACGAGAAGACCGATCAGCTCACCAGTGAAGATGAGCGGAACCAACAGGGTTGCACCGACCCGGTCGAACTCAGCGAGGTAGTCGGCCCGTCGCCCCTCGTACTTCGGGTCTTCGGCAACTGCGTCGCGGTCGAGTATCGCGACCTTCTCACGCAAGAACAGTTGGGCTAGCAGGCTCGACTCCTCCAAGCTGATACCCGCTACCTTCTCGCTCTGGCTTCCCAAGGTCCGATAAACGCGGCGAGGCCCGGATCGCAGCAGCACCGCTGCCGTGCTGATGAACATCTCGACCGTCAACGTGTTTACGAGTCGCGCGATCACGGTATCCAGCGAGATGATCGAAGTCAGGGCCTCACTCATCGCCCGAACCGTCTTCTGATAATCCGACGGTGTCCGGTAAAAGATCCGATCCACGAGGCCCTGCACCCGGTCTCGCAGCGGGTTCAGCATCACGATCAGGATGAGCATTACGACAAGCCCGGATACAGGTGACGGAACGGGGGCCAAGTGGCGAAACGCGAGGTTAAACACCCCGAGGAGACCCACGTAGAGCGCGATGAGCACTCCGGTCAGCAGCACCCACCCGGTGGTACGCCGGATGACGGCGTCGATGTCGAACAGATTGTGCTTGACGATCGCATATCCGACGGAGACCGGCACGAAGATGAAGAACGGCAGGAGCCAGCTCGAGTGGGGCAGCACGTACGCGTCAAACACGGCGTTGAGTGCCGACTCCGCGACCGGAACACACGTGGCCAGGCCGAAACCGAGAAGAATCACACGCGCGCGCAGGCGGGTCACCGAGGACGCCGTTCTCCGGTGAGTGTACATAGTTGAGCCGAGCATGCCGACGACGGCGACCGCCAGGTAAGAGATCCAAGCGATCTTCAGCGCAATTTGAATGTCTTCCCAGATCGGCGATGACCTCTGGAGCAAGACAGTGAGGATGAGCGACAGCGCATACGGTAAAAACAGGCCGACGCGGTGCCGAGCGAGCCAGGAACGCTCTTCTGGGAATGTGAGGGCCAGATGGAGCATGACCGCAGGAAGGAACGCGAGGCTCGCCATCGAGACGGTGTTCAGCCACCCAGGGGTGAGGACGTTCCGGTGTATGAAGAGGACAAAGGTACCGGTCACACAGGAGAAGAGCAGGAAAGCCCATGCGGCGCGATCGAACGGCTTCATCAGGAACACGGTGCCACCGAGCACCATGAACACGACTCCCACCGCCCATGGGAACCCGTAGGCGATGAGCGTATCTCGCAGTCCGAGAGGCCGGCTCCGGATCACTATCTCGAGTTGGCGATCGCCGCGCTGGACCGTGTAGGTGTTGGTCGCGGCGAGGCCAGTCCGCCGCAGCTTGCGAATCCCTCCGAGCGAGGTGACGGCATCGCCATTGACGGTGAGGAGACGATCCCCGACCTTCAGCCCGGCTTCGCTGGCCTCCGTCAAGACGAGGCCGACCGTGGGTGCCCGCCCGGTCGCCCGGACAAAATAGCCGGCCTGTGGCTCGCTACTCCAGCGCAGGATGTTCGCCAACGAAAAGCCTGCGATCACGAACGCCGCAGCGACGATCACAACGAAGGCACCAACCTGGACCGGGCGGGACAACCGTATGGTCACGGCGCCCATCCCGATTGCACGAACGCGAGCCCGAGCATCGCCACCGCGGCTCCGATGCACACGTACGCGGCCAGGTCACCGTAACGGGTGTAAAAGGTCAGCTGGCGGGGGATGCTGATGGCCTGGGCCAGCACACGCTCCTCGAAGGCTCCATTCCGTTCCCTGGGCCAAAAGCCGCCCCTGATCCGCCCGTGCGGATCGATGAACCCGGAGACTCCACCGTTCACCGACCGAACTAGCGCGACACGATGTTCGACGGCGCGAAAGACGCTGATCGCCGCCAGATGGTCCGGGGCCACCGTCGTACCGAACCACGCCTCGTTCCCAATGTTCACGACGAAGTCAGCACCCTTCCGCACCACCGCGCCCACGAGATCCGGGAACAGGCTCTCCCAGCAGATGACCACGCCGAAGCGCGCTGTCGGAAGGCTAAACACGGAGTGATCGATCCCCGGCGTCAACTGGTCCCCGCCCGCGACCAGCCACGCCGGCCATGTGAGGATTCCCGCCAGTGGCGTGTACTCGCCGAACGGAACCAGGCGAATCTTGCGATAAACGCCTTCAATCTTGCCGGCAGGCGAGACCAGGACGGCGCTGTTGAACGTCACGCCCTGCGATGAGCCCGCGGACGCTAACTTCCGGGACTCGGCAGTTCCGAGCAGGATATAGCTGTTGGCGCTCTGCGCGACCCTGGCAATCGGCGCGAGCAGGGCGGGTGTGGTGAGGAGAGGCCCGACGACTGCCGTCTCAGGCCAAACGATGAGCGCAGGGTTGCCATCAGCGAGCTGACGACTGAGTGTCAGATAGCCGTCGAGTCTCTCCGCGCGTGCCTGGCCGTCCGCGCTCATACGAGCCGGGAGGTTCCTCTGGATCACGCCCACCGTGATGTGTTCGCCACCCGGCTCGGCGGCGAGCACGCGAAATCCATAGAGAGCTGTCATCGCGAACAGAAAGGCGGCCATCGTGATGGGAGCCAACCGCCCGAACCAATTCCGCCAATTCGGGCTCGTCGACCACAGCCGGGGCCGACTGGCGATGCGAGCGAGCAGATCGGCAAGCGCCGCGTTGACCAGGACGATCAGAAAGGAGAGCCCATAGACTCCCGTCACCGACACGAGTTGAATCAAGGGAAGTCGCCGATACTGCGTGTGGCCGAGAAGCGCCACCGGAAGCGCCAGGAAAGAGAGATGGGCCCGAATGTACTCGAACGACACCCAGAGTACCGGCGCCGCAATCACAGTGGGGAGTCGCGCACCGCGCGTGACAACGCTCAGCAGCATCCCGCACAAGGCAAAATACTGAGCGAAGTACAGTTCCAGAACGACAAAGTCGAGCAGGTTGAAACCGGGAATCACCCAGATCCACCAAAATAAGCCCGCAAAGAACAGGAGCCCCGCAACGGCGGACAGAACATATGCCCTGCCGGCACCAGCCCCGTTGATGACAACAAGGAGAGGAACTAGCGCTATCCACGCCAGGAAATCCAGGCCCTGCCCAGGGAACGCTAGGATCAGCGCGGCCGCCGAGAGAACGACGAGAAGAAAGGTGAGGAGTCCTACGCGGAAAGCCGCTGTCAACATCCGTCTCGAGAGCCGGGTCTACCGGCTCTCATCCGCGCAAAAGTTGAGCCCTCACAGTTGAAGAAGATAGCGGTCGTGGCCGGCATTGCGGAGTCCCCGGGCGCTCTTCTCGATCGCATATGGGCCTCACCTCTGGACCGGCTTCTGCCGACATTCACGGCGCAGGCGATCGGCGGGTCCCGCCGGAAAGCTCATGTCCACGAGGAATAGGCCACATGAACGCCGTCCGGCTTCGGTCGCCGTGGACCGTCACCGTGACCCGAGACTCGGCCACCGACCGGGCCAGGACCCAATGGCACAGCGTACATTTAGGCCTCCTTGCGAGCCGAGACAGCCGGCCCAGCTGAGCGGGATGCTAAGCTGGCACACCGCCGCCGTCAAGCGGCAGGCAAATCGGTGTAGGGAGCACATGCACGGAAGGGGTTCTTCGAGGCGCCCGAGTTCCAGGCGATCCTCGCCGCGACCTGCCAGACACCTCGAGCTGGTGGCCGAGGTCGCCTACGTCACGGGCTGGCGGATCCGGCGGAACGCCTCATTGTTCTCGTCGGCGATCTCTAGCGCTGGTAGATCGCTTCGGTCTGGCCCGCGCTCGGTGGCGAGTCACCCGCCGAGAAGCTGTCGCGCCGGTTCCCGGAGGCGAAGATTGTCTTCTAGGTACCGATCATGACGCATCGCGTCCGCACTGGGATCGACGCGACGCAGCCGGCCATATCTCAACATCCCTTGAACCGCCCCCCAGGGCTCACCCTCTTGGGACGCTGAGCGGGCGCATCCGTCGCTCAGCGGCCTTCCGCACCACCTTCCCGCTGGCGGCGCAGGAAGTCCTCGAGCTCTTGCATCAGCTTGTCCGAATCGAGCTCGCCGCCAGGTAGCGGTTGCTGCTCCTCACCATCCGCCGCATCGTACTCCTGCTCCAGCTTCCGCACATGCTCTCGGGTGGAGCGGTCCTTGGCGACGGCCCGATCACACTGTGTGCGGAAGTCCTGGATGGCCTCGGCGAAGTGGGACATGTCCAGGTTCAGATGGAGCAGGCGAGCCACGTAGGTCACCAGGGCCTGGATCGCCGCCGGATTCTCGGAATCTTGTAGGTAATGCGGCGCCTGCCCCATGAAGCCGACATGCTGCATTGCCCGTCGCTCCGCCTCATCCAGGACCACCGTGGAAATACCGGTCGGGCCTTCGTACGTCGGCGGACGGTAAATGCCCCAGGCTTCGAGCACCGAGCGCGAGGCCGGGTCGGTGCAGCGCGCGGTGACCCGCACCGGCCGAGTATGCGGAGCGCCGGCCAAGAGCGCCCCTAGAGAGACGATCCTCCTCACCCCGCAGCGCTCGGCCACATCGAGCAATGCCTTCGTATAGGCGCGCCACCGCTGATGGGGCTCGGGGCCGCTGAACAGGAGGAGGCCGTCCCGGCCATCCCCTGGATGCCATGCAAAGAACTCGCTCCGCGGCCACTGGATCTCGCGGCTCCCATCAGCCCTCAACCGCACCTCGGGCCGTTCGTGGGTAAACACGAAAAACTCTTCAGGGTCTATCCGGGCCAGCCGCGCGGCCGAGAGGTCGCGGACCAGGTGACGCAAGGCGCCGGTTGCCGCCCGGCCGGCATCGATCCATCCCCCGAACGCCATGACCATCGTCGTCAAGTTCGCAGGCGCCTCGCGGTCGAACTCTACATTGTCCATGGTCATCCTCTCGGCAATGGCGAGCGTCGCTCAAAAGCTCGGCTTGGTTGCAAATGGTGTCAGCTGCAGCTCGTGCGTCCAACAAGACTTGTCCTGGGTGTGGAGGTAGTAGAACGCCTCGGCGATCTTCACAGGATTCATCACCGCGTCAGGACGCTCTTGGGCTCTCGGAAGTGCTCGGGTGCCTGGCGAGTCGATGAGGCCGTCGATCACGACATTGGCCACGTGTACACCATGCTCGGAATACTCCTCCGTGAGCACCTGCGCCAGCGTGCGCATCATGACGCGCGGGTAGTACAGCGACTGGCCGGTCAGGCGTTTGCGGCCGCGCAATGAAAACTGGTTGTTGGAGATGAGGAAGGAGCCGGCACCACGCCGACGCATGGCGGGCAACACCTCCTGTGCGACGAGGAAGGGGCCGCGGCTCGCGATGTGCTGGGCGGTTTCAAATATGTCGATGGGGATGTGTTCCAGCAACTCCTTCTCCGGCGGCAAGTCACGCCCCTCCAGATAGCCGGCGTTGTAGACGAGGACGTCCGGGTCACCGGCTTCCGCGCGAATCGTGCCGAACGCCCGCGATATGGACTCGCGGGACACCAGGTCCAGCTCGACAATCATGCTCTCGCCGCCCTGCTCCACGATCGCCTTCTCCAGCGCCGAGGCATTGGCAGCCTGACGGGTCGTCAGGACGACGAAGAACCCCTCCCGGGCAAACTTCTGGGCGATGGCGCCGCCGACACCCCAGCGGATCCCAACGGGTATGTCACCGTCGTCGAGCACCTTGCCGTGCGCCAGCTTGGTGTTGCGTCCATCCGCCTGCCATTTGGAGGTTGCCCCAACCACAACGGCGACCTGCCTGCGGGCTGAGCTCACGCGGGATTCCTCCCTAGAGTGGCGTTGACTGCTTGCGATTGGCGAACCCGGTAAGCATAGAGAATGAGGATGCCCTTCACAAGCGGGGCCGAGGCCGGACCGGGCGACTACGATCCGGGACATGGCGTCCCCGCATCGCGGAGATCGCCACGCGCCGCTGAGGCTGGGCCGTTACGGTGAGGCCCGAGACCGGCCCTGGCTGCCTGAAACAGAATCGCAGGTCAGGTCTCGAGTGTCCCCATGCTCGTATGGTTCACTCAATCGCCGCCCAGCACATATGGCAATGCCCCCGCGGCCGAGGCAATTTTGCCGAGGGGCACGGCTTGCAAAGTGACCGCATCGGCCTTCGTTCTGACGAGCTGGTACTTGAGAACTTGTACGGTCCCGTCTTGCGGCGAGACGCCGCTCACCAGCAAGTCGGCACCCGAAATCGTGCTCGTCGTGGCCACGCTGACGCCGGTAGCTCCGCCGAATGGGTTGAAGCTGGCGATTTCGGCGAAGTCCACGCGGTGGCCGTGCTCCATCGAACTGTCCAGGTACATGGCCGGCCCCCCGTGCAGCGCCGAGCCGCTCGAATAGACTTTCACCGCGCCGGGCCCGGTCAGTTGGCTGACGACGATCCGCTCGGCGCCGCCGAGCGATCCGGCGAGCCAGCCCGTGGCCAACGAGATACCGCCCCGATACGACTCGCCGAACGGCAGGAACCCTGCGGTATTCGTCGGCTGATGGCTGCCGCCGGAATGCCCGTGTACTGTCACGCCGCCGGCCGTGGTGGGAACGATCGGCGTCATCAGCGAAAAATAGAAGACCTTCACCTGCGCCGGGCTGCCTGGGCCCGAAGCGGTGACGATACTGTTGCGGCCGGACATGAAGTCGACGAAGCCGGAGCTGACGCTTACTCCCGATCGGTCATCGGCGTACGGGTTGAATCTTGAGAAGAGCGTCGGCGCCGTGCCCAGTGATGACGGCAACGGCGAGCCATACACCCTGACCTCGGCCGGAACGCCGGCTCCGGATCCGACGACGATATTGTCGGTGCTCGATCCGTCGATCTGCGTGGCCGTCACGCTGACGCCCCCGCGCATGTCGCCTGGGAAAGCCGCGAAACGCGCGAGCTCAATCTCGAACGCCCGCTTGCCGGCGTTCGCCCTCCCCGAATAGGCGACAACCTCGGGCGCGTAACCCTTCCCGGCGCCCACGATGAGGTCGAGGACGTTGTCGCCGTCAACGTCACCCATCGCCACGCTGAGACTGCCCTCAAACCCGGGGAAGGGCGTCACCGTGGCGACGAGTCGGTCGCCGTTGCCGTCATACACTCTGACCTCGGCCGGGCGGCCCGAGGATCCAGGCACAGCCACCGCATATGTCGAGACGGCCGGGATGACGTTGATCAGTGTCATCAGGCCGTTGTCCTCGTGGTTGAGGCGATGACAATGCTGCACGTAGAGTCCGGTGTAGTCTTCGAACTTGGTGCGCATGGTCAACAAGCCCGACTCGATCACGTGTTCATTGGGATCCATGGTAGGAGCCGGGACGTTGGCATTGTCGACGCCCCACATGTCCGGCCCGGTCCTGAGACCGGTCGTCGGATCGTAATAGCTGGTCACCTGGAAGTCGTTGACGTGAACGTGGATGGGATGCTCGTCGTTGTTGTTATTGACGAACGTCCACTCTTCAATCGAACCGAGCCGCGCCTGGATGAGGGGAGTGTTGGGAAACGCGGCGCCATCGAATGCGTAGACGAAGGCTTTCGGATCAGATGTGCTGGCGCGATCGTTGAGGAATCCGCCGGAAATCACCAGCTCCCGCCTGACGTCCGGGGTGACTCGAGAAACGTCGACGAATGAGCTGTATGCATCGAGTGGTTGTCCCTCGGCGAATGCCGTTGTGACGCCTTGACCCTCCGAGGGCACGGCTCTGGCCAACACTTGAGTCGGGAAGACGAAGAACCCGTCGGCGTAACTTACGGCCGAAGGTAGGACGCTCAGGCTGCCGAGTGACGCAGGGGGATTGGCGGTGCCGTTGTTCGTGTACAGGATCCCCGGCGCGCTGATTGTTTTCGCACCGCCCCCTCGCGGCGGCATCTCCAGCACCAACTCCCCCGTGGCCGGCACCGTCACCGCAATCGCGTACCGCGTCGCCGGCGGAATGAGCAGTCGAGTGCCGTTGTCCGTGACCGGGTAGTGAACCGCGGGGAACGGATTCCCGTCTTGACCGACGATCGCGATCCGCGGGTGCTGGCCCGTCGCCGTCTCGGTGAGCTGCACGTTCATGTAGGCGAAATCGCTGACGTTCGCGAGCACCCAGATCTCGGTCTGTCCGGCCTTGCTCTTGATGACCGGTTGGAACAACCCGTTGACCGTGAACTGCACGTCGCGCAGATGGTCGGGGAGCGACGGATTTGCCGGCACGTCGTTGCCCTTCTGGCCAGGATGTGCTGTGAACCGCTGCAGATTGCTCGGGATGAACTGGAACAGCCCGCGGTCGTTCCGTATCGACAGCGGTCCCGCGAACCACACGGTGAAGTATTGTTCTCCCGGTTTCGATCGATTGAAATTGACCGGAGCCAGTAGCGGCCGGTATGTGCCGTTCGTCAGCTCATCGCCGTTGGGCGGCGTTATCGTGCTGACATATTGTGGCCAATTGACGTTGTTGATCTGGGCGAGTCCCCCCTTCCGATCGAACACATGGTTGTACTGCAGCACCATGTTCCGGATTGGAATTCGATTTGCCGTCACCAGCGGAAGGTTCCCATCGGTACGCCCGATCGCCAGCAGGCCGGCCAGGCCGTAATAGGTCTGCGCCGCGGTGAGGGTATGAAGGTGGCTATGGTACCAGTACGCACCCTGCGGCATATTCTTGGGGATCTGGTACGTGTACGTGTTCGACATCCCGGGCGAGATGTGGAGCATCACGTTATCAGAATTGCCCTTGGGACTGACATGGACGCCGTGAATGTGAAGGTTGATCGGTGACGAGGTCATCTGCTCGGGGTAGATCCGCACGTTCTCGCCCTTCGCGGTGTATTGCGGATCGAAGAAGTCCCGAATCGTCAGCCCGGTCAGGGCGTTATCCAGATGGACGATCAGCGTCTCCCCCGGATACACTTGCAAGGTCGGCGCGGGGTATGAATTGTCACCCGACATCTCGCGGTTGGACGCCGTGCCGCGGATCACCTGATAGGCAAACACCAGGAAGTTCTGTACCGGACCGGCCACCGTGTCGAGCGTGGCGTGGCCTTGATGCGCGGTCAGCCTCACCTCCAGAACGCCGTCCTGGCTCGCGAGGATCACGGGCTCACTGAACTGCGGCCGAACTGCCGGATCGAATTTTGCGGTCCCAGCTTGTGCAAGCGCGAGCGGCACATCCCAGGCCGTCGCAAGTACACACGCAAGAGCGATCCCGCTCGAGACGAGCGTGCGCAATAGTCGAACCATATCGAACCCTTCCCGAAGACGAGGCATTTTGTTGTCAGAAAACGAATCGCGCACGGCACAGGATGGCATGGCCGCCCCTGCGCCACCAAAAAGAGCGGAAGGGGTCTAGTGAATCACGTCGGGGTGCAGCGCGGCCATCAGGCTCTGATTGTCGCGGTAGTCGACAGGCACACCGACCAGCACGGGCCCGTCGATCGCCATCGCCTTTTTCAGCACGGGTCCGATCTCGTCGGCCGAACCGATCTGCAGGCCCTTGGCGCCCATCGATTCGGCGAACTTCACGATGTCGACCGGCCCGAAGCGCACACCCGATTCGCGACCGTAGGCCGCCATCTCCTGGAAGCGCACCATGTCGTAGGTGCCGTCGATCCACACGAGATGCACGAAGTGGCATTGGAGCCGCACCGCCGTCTCGAGCTCGACGGCAGAGAACAGGAAACCGCCGTCGCCCGACACCGAGATGACTTTGCGCGCGGGGTCGGCGAGGCAGGCCGCGATCGCCCAAGGCAGCGCGACGCCGAGCGTCTGCTGGCCATTGCTGATCAGGATCTGCCGCGGCCGGTGCGCGATCAGGTGGCGCGCCATCCAGATGTGGAACGCGCCCATGTCGGAGCAGAGCGTCGTGTCGTCGTCGAGCAAGCCCTGCAGGACGTGCACGAGCCGTAGCGGATGGGCCGGCATGCCCGCGTGCCTGGCCGATTCGGCGGCAAGCTGGGCGCGCTCGCCCGCGATCTCGGCCAGCAACGCCGTCTGCGTCGGACGCGGTCGGCGCTCGAGACGAGCGCTCAGGGCCGTGAGCGTTGCGGCGATGTCGCCCAGCAGCTCGACCTCGGGCCGGTAGTCGCGGTCGGGGTCGGCCGGCACGCAGTCGACATGGACGAGCTTGCGGTCCTTGCCGCGGTTCCACAGAGCGGGATCGTATTCGACCGCGTCGAAGCCAATCGTCAGCACGAGGTCGGCCGCGTCCAGAAGTCGGTCGGCGGGCTGGTTGTGGAACAGCCCGACGCGGCCGGCGAAGCAGTCGAGATGCTCGCGCGGCAGGACGCCCGCTGCCTGATAAGTGCTCGCGACGGCAAGCTTGGTCCGGTCCAGCAGCGCGCGCACCGCGCCGGTCGCCGCCGGCTGGCTCGCCAGCATGCCCAGCAACACGACCGGCCGTTCGGCCGCGTCGATCAGGCGCGCGGCCTCGGCGATCGCAATCGGGTCGGCCGCGCCCTGAGCCGGGCTGCGCGCGGGGGTAAGTACGTCGCCGAACGCTGCCGCTTTCATCACGTCCTTGGGCAGGCTGAGGAATGCAGCCCCCGGCCGTCCCGATTCGGCGGCGCGGAACGAGGTGGCGAGCGCCTCCGAGATCGCCTCGGCCGAATCGATCTCCGCTGAATACTTCGTGACCGGCCGGAACATCGCGACCGTGTCCATGGTCTGGTGGGTCTGCTTCAGCCGCTCGGCGAGCGGCACCGCGCCACCCAGGGCCACGATCGGATCGCCCTCGGTGTTGGCTGTCGCGAGCCCGGTCACCAGGTTCGAGCAGCCGGGTCCCGACGTCACCAGCACGACGCCCGCCTTGCCGGTGAGGCGACCCAGGCCGCCGGCAATGAAGGCGGCATTCTGCTCGTGCCGACAGACCACGGTCTTGATCTTCGAATCGACCAGGGCGTCGAATACCGGATCGATCTTGGCACCGGGGATGCCGAAGACATACTCGACGCCCTGCGCCTCGAGATTCTGCACCAGGAGCCGCGCGCCGTTACGTCCGCCGCTCATTTGCGCTTCGCCCGGCTGGCGCTCTTCTTCCTTGGCTTCGACCTGCCAGGAGTGTCGAGCTCATCGAACGCCTCCTTCATGGTCATGAGGGCGTTGGTGGCGGCGGGAAAACCGCAATAGGCGATCATCTGGGTGATGACCTCGGTCACCTCGGCGCGCGAAGCGCCACAGCGCACCGCCGCCTTCACGTGCAGCTTGAGCTCGACCAGCGAGAAGCCCTGCACGGTGAGCGCGGCCACGGTGCAGAGCTCGCGCGTCTTGAGGTCGATCACGTCGCGCGTGTAGAGCTCGGCGAACGGGAACGTGACGTTCACCCAGGCGAATTCCGGTGCCAGCGCCTTGATGTTGCGGATGTAGGAATCGGCCATCGGCCCGAGCTGCTTGCGGA
>Ga0207711_10004779_pt1 | contig 11497 bp, 11 predicted proteins | sample KBSS34metaG_FD_184401 | JGI IMG/M metagenome (GOLD analysis project Ga0207711, IMG submission 184401) | Switchgrass rhizosphere microbial communities from Kellogg Biological Station, Michigan, USA - KBS S3-4 metaG (SPAdes) (version 2) | ecosystem: Host-associated > Plants > Roots > Rhizosphere...
CTCCGCCACCACCATGACGACCTGCTGGCCGACGTAGCGGACGCGGTCGGTCGGCAGCAACTCCTGCGGCGCGTAGCCGTGCTCGGAGCCGTCGCGGTTGACCAGCAGAATGTCGGCGGGCGGCTTGGACGGGATCGGCGTGTGCGGGATGTCCTTGAGGCCGGCGGCTTTGATTTCCGCACCGGTCAACACAACCAGCACGCCCGGCATGGCGCGGGCTGCCGCGGTGTCGATCGAACGGATGCGTGCATGGGCGTGCGGTGAACGCAGCACGAAGGCATAGGCCTGGCCGGGCAGACTGACGTCGTCGCTGTAGCGGCCGCCGCCGGTGAGAAGGCGCAGGTCTTCCTTGCGTCGAAGCGGTTGTCCGATAGTCTGGGGCATGGCGGCGGCAGCATATCGTCCGGATTGCGGGCCGCGCCAGCCGGTCGGCCAAGCATCGGCTATGCATCTTCGCGGCTTGCCGAACCGGCAGCTTCCCTGACAGCGCAGCACCCCCTATGCTTTCGGGGCAATGAAGCCCGCCCCGTTCCAGTACCACGCCCCCAAGACCATCGCGGAAACGCTGGACCTGCTCGGGCGATACGCCAACGACGACGGTCGCGTGTTGGCCGGCGGGCAGAGCCTCGTGCCGACCATGGCGTTCCGGCTGGCCCGCCCTAAGCATCTCATCGACATCAACGGTGTGACCGGGCTCGACCGCATCACGGTGGAGAACGGCAGGCTCTGTATCGGCGCCGCCGTGCGTCACGCCGCATTCGAACGGCCGGTCGAGGACGGCCCGCTTGGCCGTCTGCTCGCGTCCGTCGTCCGCCACATTGCGCATCGCCCGATCCGCTCCCGCGGCACTTTTTGCGGGAGCATCGCCCACGCCGACCCGGCCTCGGAGTGGTGCGCCGTCGCCGCAGTGCTCAACGCCGAGATGGTGGCCGAGAGCAAGGTCAGCGGCACGCGCGTCATCCCGGCCCGCGAGTTCTTTGAAGGCATCATGACGACCGCATTGCGCGAGAACGAGCTGCTTCGCGAGGTGCGGCTGCCGATCCTGCCGAAGGGCACCTATGCGGGCTTCGCCGAATACAGCCGGCGCGCCGGCGACTATGCCATCGCCATGGCGGCCGCCACCTACCGGCTGAAGAACGGCATCATGAGCGACATGCACGTCGCCGTCGGCGGTGCGGAAGCCCGGCCGCGGCGCATCCCCGAGGCCGAACGCGTGCTGATCGGCCGGCCGCCGAACCTCGGCACCTTCCAGGCGGCGGCGCATGAAGCCCGCAAGGTCATCGATCCGCTCGACGATCCCAGCGTCAGCGCCGAATACCGCCGGGGCGTGGTGCGCGCCATGGTCACCCGCGCGCTGGAGAATGCCGTCGCATGAACGACACAACCGGCGCAACGAAATGGATTGGTCAGTCCGTCGAGCGGCTGGAGGATCCGCCGCTGGTCACCGGCCGCGGTCGCTTCGCTGGCGATATCAACTTCGCGCGCCAGCTTCACATGCGGATCGTGCGCTCGAACCACGCCCACGCCAATATCGTCTCGATCGACACCGAGGCCGCTCAGGCACTTCCCGGCGTCGTCGCTGTTTGGACCGCGGCCGACATCGCCGACGTTCCGCCGATCGATTTCCGCGAGGGGCCGATCGAAAAGCTTGCGCCGTATCGCCAGCCGGTGCTGGCTGTCGACACGGTGCGTTATGTCGGCGAGCCGGTTGCGGCGGTGTTTGCCGAGGACCCTTATGTCGCCGAGGACGCCGCCGATCTCGTCACCATGGAGGTCGAGGAACTGCCGCCGTTGCTCGACGCCCGTGATGACCCCGGCGAGTTTTCGTTCGGCCGCGACACCGAAGCCGCTGTCCTGACGCAGGGTTACGGCGATGTCGACGCGGTGTTCAAGTCTGCCGCGCATATCGTCGAACTGAAGCTCACCAGCGGCCGGCACTCCGGGGTGCCGCTGGAATGCCGCGGCGCGCTCGGCCGCTACGACGCCTCGCGCGATGTGCTGGAGCTGCACGGCGCGGCCAAGGTGCCGCACCGGAACAAGGAGTTGATCGCGCGGATGCTTAATCGCGCGCCGGCGTCGGTGCAGTGCCTGGAATCTCATGTTGGCGGCGGCTTCGGCATCCGTGGCGAGCTCTACCCCGAGGATATTCTGGTCTGCGTCGGCGCGATGCGCTTCGAGCGCCCGGTGAAATGGATCGAGGACCGCCGCGAGCATCTGATCGCCGCCAACCACTCCCGGCACCAGCATCACCACATCAAGGCGGCCTGCACCGACGAGGGCGAGATTCTCGCCATCGACGACGTCATCCATCACGACAACGGCGCCTACGTCCGCACCCATGCCACGCGCGTCGCCATGATGACCTGCGGCGTGCTGCCGGGGCCGTACCGCGTGCCCTGCGCCTATCGCGCGATCTGTCACTTCCGCCTCACCAACAAGACGCCGGCCGCGACCTATCGCGCGCCGGGCCGATTCGAGACCACGTTCGTCCGCGAGCGGCTGGTCGACGCCGTGGCCCATCAACTGAAGCTCGATCCGATCCACGTACGGCGGCTTAACGCCGTGCGGGTCGACGAGATGCCGTTCAAACGGCCGCTTGAAGCGCTGGGCGAGGAAATTCACTTCGATTCCGGCGATTACCACGCGCTGCTCGACATCACGCTCAATCACGTTGAATGGGCCAGGCTCAACCGTGAGCTCGCGGCGCGACGCGAGAACGGCGAGATGGTCGGCGTCGGCCTCGCCATGTTCGTGGAGAAGGCCGGCCTTGGCCCCGCAGACGGCGTGCGCATCCAGGTCGATACCTCCGGCGAAATCGAGGTCATCACCGGCGGCGCTTCGATCGGGCAGGGCTTTGAGACCGTGATGGCCCAGGTCGCCGCCGAAATGCTCGGCGCCGACATGAAGAAGATGCGCGTCATTCACGGCCAGACCGACCGCATCGAGCATGGCATTGGCGCGCACGCTTCACGCGCCACGGTGATGACGGCGTCGGCAACACGGGTCGCGGCGCTCAAGGTCCGCGAGAAAGCGCTGAACATCGCGGCCGAATTGATGCAGGCGCCAATTGAGACGCTCGACATTGTTCATGGCGAGGTCGTTGTTAAAGACCGGGTCGGAGGTCCATCGATGTCGCTCGGCGAGATCGCCGCGGCGCTCGGCCCAAGCTCAAAAACCCGGGGCGACCGCGAGCCGGGGCTTTCCGCTGAGGGCTGGTTCTACGCCGATCATCAGGTCTATCCGTACGGCAATCATCTCGCCGTGGTGAAAGTCGATCCCGACACCGGCGGCGTGAAGGTGCTGCGGTATGTCGTCGGTTACGATATCGGCCGCGCCATCAATCCGACGCTGGTCAAGGGCCAGATCGCCGGCGGCTTTGCGCAGGGTCTCGGCGGCGCGCTGATGGAGGAGTTCACGTACAATGAACGGGGCGACCCGCTCGCTGTCACCTTCGCGGATTATCTGATGCCGACCGTGCGCGAGACGCCGGACCTGGAGATTATCCTCCGCGAGGATTATCCGACGCCGCTTAACCCGCTCGGCATCAAGGGCGCAGGCGAAAGTGGCGTCAACGCGGTCGGCGCCGTTATCGCCTCGGCGATCGATGACGCCATCGGTATTCCCGGCGCTATCACCGAGCTGCCGGTGACGCCGCAGCGATTGAAAGCCATCATTGACGGCAAACGATAACGCAGACGCGCGTTATGGCCCCTTCACGCAAAGGCCGTAGCCGGTCGCGTTCGCGGCGACCGCGCACTCCGCCGCGGTGGCGCTGGTGTATTTGCAGTGCGGTGCGGCGCTGCCGGCTTCCGGAGCGACGTGAGCAGACATCAGAACCTCACCAGGGTTGCACTGCATGATGCAGGACGGTCCGGTGCAGGTGACGATCCGTCCCGCGGTGCCCGGCGCACCCGCTGGACCCGGCGTGCCCGGAAGACCAGCGGGTCCCGGATCGCCCTTCGCGCCGCCATCACCCTTCGGACCTGCTTGTCCCCGTTCGCCAGGATCGCCCTTGTCGCCTTTCGGTCCAACCTGTCCGACTGCGCCCGCGGGGCCTTGTGGCCCCGGAGGACCCTGGGGCCCCTCGAAGCAGCCGCCAAGTGTGATGGCAGCGAACAGCAGAATCACGATGGAGCTGCGCATTGGGGCCCCTGAAAAGTGAGAGACATCACCTGAAGCAAGGTTATCGCCGCAGCAATCGGCTGGCGACTCTCAAATTATCGCTTTCCCTAATTCATCTCGACTATAATGCACCACCAGCGAGAAGCGGGAGAAGCGGGAACTGTCATGAACGAGAACGTCGATCCGCGAGCGGCAACCCGCGCCTCCAACGCGCCGAAACAGGATCTGCGTGCCTGGCTTGCGCAAATGGAAGCCGCCGGCGAGGTCACGCATATCAGCGGCGCTGAGCGTGAGCGCGAGATCGGCGGCATCGTCGATATCTACCAGCGCAAGATCGGCAATCCGCTGGTGCTGTTCGACGACATCCCGGGATATCCGAAAGGCCATCGGATCCTGGCTAACCTTCTGACTTCGATCCGCCGGATCAACATGACCATGGGGAATCCGCCCGACGGCACCGAAATCGAGCTGGTGCGGCATTGGCGCAGATACATGAAAGAGGCCAAGACCATCCCGCCGGTGACGGTGGCGAGCGGCGCGCTGCTGGAGAACGTCAAGACCGGTGATGACATCGATCTGTTCAAAATTCCGGTGCCGCGCTGGCACGAGCACGACGGCGGCTACTACATCGGCACCGGCGACATGGTGATCATGCGCGATCCCGACACCGGCTGGATTAACTACGGCGCCTATAGGGTGCAGGCCCACGAAAAGAATCTGGCCACCGTGATGTGCTCCAAGGGCAAGCACGGCGACATGATCCAGAAAAAATATCATGAGCGCGGCCAGCCGTGCCCAGTGGCGGTGGTGTGCGGCATGCATCCGGCGCTGTTCATGATCGCGGGCCTGGAAATTCCCCACGGCAAGAACGAGTACGACGCGGCTGGCGGGTTGTTGGGAGAGCCCGTGCAGGTGATTCTCGGGCCCAAGACCGGCCTGCCGATCCCGGCGCATGCCGAAATCGCCTTCGAAGGCTTCATCCATCCGAACGACAAGATCGATGAAGGTCCGCTTGGCGAGTGGACTGGCTATTACGCCGGCGGCCTCAAGAAGGAACCGGCGATCCGCATTGAGACCATGATGTATCGCGACGATCCGATTTTGCTCGGCGCCATTCCCGGCATTCCCCCGGACGACGATTCGTTCTACCGCGGGTCGTATCGTTCCGGAGCGGTGTGGAATCAACTCGAAGCCGCCGGCGTGCCGGAGGTTAAAGGCGTGTGGTCGCACGCGGCCGGCGGCAGCCGGCTCTGGCTTACCGTCGCGATCAAGCAACAGTACGCCGGCCATGCCAAGCAGGCCGGCCTGATCGCCTCGCAATGTCATGCCGGCGCCTACGTCAACCGCTTCGTCGTGGTGGTCGACGACGACATCGATCCCGCCGATATGGACAAGGTGATCTGGGCAATGTGCACGCGCTGCGATCCGCGCGAGGGCATGGAGATTCTGCGCGGCTGCTGGTCGTCGGCGCTCGACCCGATGGCTTACAGCGAAAAGGATCCGCGCAACGCCCGCGTCGTCATCGATGCCTGCAAACCATTTGGCCGCCGCGATACGTTCCCGATCGTGGTGCGCGCCAGCGAGGAGGTTGAAGCACTGGTGCGCAGAAAATTCGGCGACAAGCTGCCGAAGTGATGAAGCGATGACCGACAAAATCGATCTCAAGCTGCGCATCAACGGCCGCGACCACGCCGTCCGTGTCGAGCCGCGCAAGACTCTGGTCGACGCCATCCGCGAGGACTGCGGCCTCACCGGCACGCATATCGGCTGCGAGCACGGCGTTTGCGGCGCCTGCACGGTGATCGTCGGTGGCGAAGCGGTGCGGTCCTGCCTGATGTTTGCGGTGCAGGCGCAAGGCAAGCCGATCCGCACCATTGAGGGGCTGGCCAACGGCAACGCGCTGCACCCACTGCAAAGCGCCTTCATGGCGCATCACGGCCTGCAATGCGGCTTCTGCACACCAGGATTCCTGATGCTTGCGGCCAACACGCTGGAACGCGATCCGAATATCGGCGACGAGGATTTGCTCGATGTGCTGTCGTCGAATCTCTGCCGCTGCACCGGGTATCAGAACATCATCAAGGCGGTCCGTGCCGCGCAACATGACATGCGGCCTGCCGAGGCGAAGCCTTGACCGCCGTCACTGCCCGCTGATCGCGCGCCGCGTCTCCTCCACGACATCCTTCGGCGTGGCGTAAAGCTCGGCGATCAGCGCATCGAGCGCCGCTCCGCTCACCGGATTGACCTCCTGGCCGCGCGCCTTCATCTCCGCCAGCAACTCCGGATCGGCCCAAGCATCGTCGAACGCCTTCCGCAGCGCCGCCTTGCGGTCGTTTGGGATGCCGGGTGGCGCCGCGTAGGGCCGCGCCATCTCCTGCCGGCTCAGGATCAGTTTCAGCATCTGCCGCTGCTTGTCGTCTTTGGCAAACTCCGTGACCAGCGGCACGTCTGGCAGATCAGCCCCCCGGGTCAAGTTGAGCTGCACCGGAAAATTGACCTTCTTCTCCGCGATCCAGTTCGGCTTGAGCGTCTTCAGGCTGGTCCATGACCAGCTGGCGCGGGAATCGATCTCGCCGCGTTCCATAGCAATCGCCATCTCGGCGGTGCCGGGATAGCCGCTGATCAGCTTGATCTTGGCGCCGAACACATTCTTCAAGAGCATCGCATAAACATCCGGGTCGGAGCCCGAGCCTTCTCCACCTGTCGTGAAATCCTTGGTAACGACATCGTTCCAAGTCTTGATTGGCGAAGTGTGCCAGGTCACGAGGACGCTGGTCTCATCGGTGCCGCTGCTGAGCCAGGTGAGCTTGGTCGAATCGAATGCGGCGTTGGTGCCGCCGATCAGCGGCTCCATGGCCATACCGCGGCTGAAGATGCCGATCGTCGATCCGTCCTTCGGCGCAATGTTGTAGAGGTAATTGGTCAGCTTGAGCGAGCCGGCGCCCGGCATGTTCTGCACCACGACGGAGGGGTTGCCGGGGATATGTTTGCCAAGGTGCCGCGCCAGGATGCGGGTATAGGTGTCGTAGCCGCCGCCCGAGCTGTAGCCGACTATGATGGTCACGTTGCGGCCGCGATAGAAGTCGGCGACGGAGCCTTGCGCCCGCGCCGGTTTTGGCAGGGCCAAGAGCCCAATCAACAGCAGGGCAAAAAGGCCAACAGTGAACGAGCGACGCATCAACGGTTGCTCCAGGTCGCGACGGGTCCCTATACTCGCGGCTGCCTTTGCACTGGAACCACGATGAAGCCGCCACCCTTTCAATATCACGATCCGAAAACGCTTGCCGAGGCCGTGGGCCTGTTGGGAAAGCTGGACAATGCCAAGCTGCTGGCCGGCGGGCAGTCGCTGATGCCGATGCTCAACATGCGGTTTGTGCAACCCGACCACATCATCGACATCAACCGGGTCGAGGGCATGTCCGGCATCAAGGAGAGCGGCGGGGCGCTCGAGATCGGCGCCATGACACGCCAGCGGGACCTCGAATTCTCCGATCTCATCGAGGCGAGATGTCCGCTGCTGCACCAGGCCATCATGCACATCGGCCACCGGCAGACGCGGAACCGCGGCACCATCGGCGGCTCGCTCTGCCATCTCGATCCGGCCGCGGAGCTCGTTTCGGTCTGCGCCGCGCATGATGCGATGGTGACGGTGGCGGGACCGAACGGCACGCGCGAGATCGCGTTTGCGGATTTCCCGGCTGGCTATCTGACGCCGGCGATCGAACTGAACGAGATCGTGACGACGATACGCATCCCGCTCTGGCCGGCCGGCCATAAGGCTGCGTTCATCGAATTCTCCCGCCGCCACGGCGATTTCGCCATCGTGTCGGCGGCGGCGCTGTTGCAGGTCGATGGCGGCAAGATTAGCCGCGCCTCGGTCACCGTCGGCGGTGTTGCGGTGGCGCCGGTGCGTGTCAGAGACGTCGAGAAGGCCATCACCGGCCAAGCGCCGACAAGTGAGTTGTTCGCCAAGGTCTGCGAAAGCTGCCGTTCGATCGAGGCGATGGCCGACATCCACGCCTCGGCCGATTACCGGCAACATCTGGCTGCCGTGCTGTCGCGTCGGGCGTTGGAGAAGGCCGCGGGTCTCGCTGACAACGCGCCGTGGAATCGCGTGCATTAGGACGTGATGGGAAACATGACCGACAAGCGCACCATCACTGTCAGCGTCAACGGCACCAAGTACACCAAAGAGGTGCCGGTCCGCATCACCCTTGCCGATTTCATCCGCTACGAATTGGGCCTGACCGGCACGCATCTCGGCTGTGAGCACGGCGTCTGCGGCGCCTGCACCATCCTGCTCGACGGGCGCTCGGCGCGCTCCTGCCTGATGTTGGCCGTGCAGGCCGACGGCCATGAGCTGCTCACGGTTGAGGGCATCGCGCCATCGCCCGACAAGCTGCACCCGCTGCAGGAGGCTTTCCGTGACAACCACGGCTTGCAATGCGGATTCTGCACGCCCGGGATGCTGACGACGCTGCTGGAATTTCTGCGCGACAACCCGGATCCGACCGAGCAGGAGGTGCGGGTCGCAATCTCAGGAAATCTGTGTCGCTGCACCGGCTACCAAGGCATTGTCCTGGCCGCGCTTGACGCAGCCAAGCGCATAAAGGCCGCGCGAGCATGATCATGGCCTCGGTCGCTTATTGACGTATATCCGCGGTCCTGCGCTGTGAATATGCTGCGTTGCAACCATATGCTCTTCGAATTCAAGGCATGCGCTCGCCGCGCGATGTGCTAGAATTCACAAAAAATATGACTGCGGGGATGGCGATGGAGAGACGCGAGTTTATCGCGCTCATTGGCATGGCGGCGGCGGCAATGCCGTCGCGCGCCGGCGCTGAACCAACACATCCGCCGGATTCAATGTCAGCGCGGCTCGTTGGCACCTGGAGCTTTGCCTCCTCGCTCAGCACGCGCAAGGACGGCAGCACGTTCGAACGCTGGGGCGCCAGTCCCAAAGGGATCATCATGTTCGACCGCGGCGGCAATTACGCGCAGATCATCGTCGGGTCGGAGTCCAAGTTGTTCGGCGCCAAGACGTTCTGCGCCTTCGGCACCTATTCGGTCGAAGACGACAAGAAGCTGCTGGTCACGCGCATTGTGTCGAGTTCGACGGCAAAGCTCATCGGCAGCAGCCAGAACCGGGACATCCTGCTGCTGACGGCGAATGAGTTCAAATATTCAAATCCGCTCACGTCGATGGGAGCGATCGCCGAAGTTCTCTGGAAGCGGCTCGCCTAGGCGCCATTCGCATCAGATGATGGCGTGCCGCACCTTAGCGGACACCCACTCGCTCACCACCACGGTCGCGATGATGATCAGCAGGATCAACGACACTTGCGTCCAGGCAAGTGTGGTGATCGCCGCATTGAGTGGCAGGCCGATGCCGCCGGCGCCGACGAGGCCCAGCACCGTCGACTCGCGGATATTGATATCCCAGCGGAACACCGAGATGCCGGCGAAGGCCGGCAGCACCTGCGGCACGATGCCGTACGCCGTCACCTGCGCGCCGCTTGCGCCCGTCGCACGCACCGCCTCGACCTGGCTCTCGTCGATCTCCTCGATCGCCTCGTACAAGAGCTTGGCGCAGAAGCCGATCGAGCGCAGCGCAATCGAGAGGATGCCGGCGAGCACGCCGGGGCCGATAATGGTGACCAGCATCAGCGCCCAGATCAGCGAGTTGATCGAGCGCGACGATACGATGACGAACAGCGCAAGCGGGCGCACGAAGGCGACGCTCGGCGTGGTGTTGCGGGCCGCGCAATAAGCCACCGGAACCGCGAGAATGATCGATATGACGGTGCCCAGTGTGGCGATATTGATCGTGTCCCAGATCGGCTGCCACAGCCCGTGAATCGAGACCCAATCCGGCGGCACCATGCGCGCGCCGAGGTCGGCGGCCTGGGTCGGCGCATCGAGTACGAACGCCCAGATCGTCTTGTCGGAGATCAGATTCCAGCAGTAGATGAAGATCGCGGCGCTGACGAGGTAGACGCCCCAGGTCGCGAATTGCGCCTTGCGGTCGCGGCGCTGCCAGACTTTGGTGCCGTTGCGGATTGCGACCGCCATCACTGCACCCAACGGCGAAGGTAGCCGGACGAATATTCCACCGCCATGACGATGGCGATGATGACCAGCAGGATGGCAGCCGCGGAATCGAACTCGTAGCGGTCGAACGCGGTGTTCAGCGTCGCGCCGATGCCACCGCCGCCGACGATGCCGACCACGGCCGACTCGCGGAAGTTGATGTCGAAGCGGTAGAGGCCGAGCCCGATCATGCGCGGCATCACCTGTGGCTGCACGCCGTAGTTGATCCACTGCAGCCAGCCGGCGCCGGTCGAGCGCACCGCCTCGGCTTGGCCCGGATCCATGTCCTCGATGTCTTCGGCGAGCAGCTTGCCGTAGAAGCCGATGGTGGCGAAGGCAAGCGTGACACAGCCAGCGAACGGGCCGAAGCCAAACAGTTTGACGAAGAAGATCGCGAGAATGACCTCCTGGAAGCTCCGCGACACCGCGAGGATGCCGCGACAGAAGTAATAGACCGGCGCCGGCGCGATGTTTTTCGCGGCGCCAATTCCGACCGGAATCGACAGTGCGATGCCGATCACAGTGGAGACCACCGTCATCCAGAGACTCTCTTCGATGCCCTCGGCGATTTCGCTCCAGCGGCTGACGAAATCAGGCGGAAAGAACGCCGAGAAGAACTTCACGCCGCGCGGCAGGCCTTCCCAGACGCGGGTCCAGTTCACCTCGGTGGTGCCGAGCGCCAGCGCCAGATAGATCGCGGCACTGAGTGCCAGCGACCAGCGCAGCCAGGCGCGCTGGATCATCGGCGGCCTCTTCCAGCGGCGAGGCGAGATGGCGGCGATCGACATGATTACGTCAGCCCGGCCATGCGGTCGCGGCTTGGGAGCGGCAATTCCAGCGGAATGACATTGTCCGTCTCGGCCTCGGCTGCCTCATCGTCGACCTTGCGGATGGTCGCCGACCAGTCCTCCTCACCGTAGATTTTGGTCAGTACATCGGCGGTCAGATTGTTCGGCGGCCCGTCGTAGACGATTTGACCCAGCCGCAATCCGACGATCCGCTCGGCGAACATCTGCGCCAGCATGACGTCATGGATGTTGATGATGGCAGCGAGCTTGCGCTCGGCGCACAGCTCCTTGATCAGCCGCATGATCTGCCGCGAGGTCTTCGGATCAAGCGAGGCGGTCGGCTCGTCAACCAGCAGCAATTCCGGATTCTGGATGAGCGCCCGGCAGATGCCGACGCGCTGGCGCTGCCCGCCGGACAGTTCATCGGCGCGCTTGTCGGCCATGTGATCGAGGCCAACCCGCGCCAGCAGCCGGAACGCCTCGTCGATGTCGGATTG
>Ga0207711_10004782_pt1 | contig 11493 bp, 9 predicted proteins | sample KBSS34metaG_FD_184401 | JGI IMG/M metagenome (GOLD analysis project Ga0207711, IMG submission 184401) | Switchgrass rhizosphere microbial communities from Kellogg Biological Station, Michigan, USA - KBS S3-4 metaG (SPAdes) (version 2) | ecosystem: Host-associated > Plants > Roots > Rhizosphere >...
GGCGCGCGGCCACCTCGCCGGTGAGCACTTCCGCATCGGTGACGCAGGCCACGCCGGGGGCGCGCGCCACGATCCGCGGCGCTTCGGCGCCGGCGGGTGCGGCGAGGATCAGCTGCGCATCATTGAGTTCAAGAGCCAGCATGGGCCGCTAGCGCATTTGCAGGTGACGGATCAGGTGCGTGTCGAGATAGTTCTCGGTATCCAGGACCGTGCGCTCCTGGCGCAGCTGCATCTGATGCAAACAGAGCATCACGACAATGCTGAGTGAGAGGGCCACCAACGTGGAATTGAATGAGGTGCCCAATCCCGCGACCACGCCGGACACATCACCCTCGACGGCCTTGTGCGCCTGCTGTAGCGAGTTGCCGATGCCGCGCACCGTGCCGACGAACCCGATCGCCGGAATCGCCCAGGCCACGAAGCGCACCATCGACAGTTCGGAGTCGAGGCGGTCCGTCTCCAGGTTGCAGGTCTCCCGGATTGCGAAGGCGACGTCCTGGATGTTCTTGGTCGCACCGAACCGGTGCAGACCCGAGAGCAAGGCGCGCGGCAGCAACTCCGATTGCAGTGCCGCCGGCAGCGCCTCGATCTGCCGCGCGTATTCACGGCTGTCCTCGGGCAGGATCCGCACCCCCGGGGGGAGCGAGAGCAGGTCGGTCTCCAGCAGGCGGCGGGCGCGCAGGATTGCGCGGGACTTGTAGCCGATGATGAAAAACGCCCAGCACGAAAGGATCACGCAGGTCTCGGGCTCGTAGTCTTTGATGATCGAGTAGACATCACGCTCGGGCACGAATTCCTTGTCGTGGGCCATTGCCGCGAGATTGGAGGCATAGATGACCTCCGCATGCGGCCGGATCACGGTCACCCAGATGGCCTGCACCACCGTGACGATGATGATCAGTGAAAACAGCTCGATAAGAAATTCGTTGGAGTTGGCTTGTTTCATGGACGCTGAACCTGTGTCAGATGTCGACCGGGAAGGAGATTTCGGAATCCGCGTGCACCTTTTCGGTCGGCTCGATGCGATCGGGCACGTTGGCCGGCTGGCTCGCTGTGCCAGGACTGGGTGTCGAGGGCGCAGGTGTCGGGGCCGTGCCGGAAGCTGATCCTGCGGCCGGAGCCGGAGTGGGTGCGGGCTTTGCGACGGGCGGCGGGGGGTCGGCCGCGACCTCACCGAGGCCTGCGGCCAGAAGCAACACCACCATGCACAGCTTTACAGTTCTCATGTGCTACTCCGCGTAACGAGCGATGCGAAATCCCAGATCGTCGCGAGGCGCGGCGCCGGCCGAGCGCGCCGCGACCCGAAGCTCCGCACTGTCCGCGCTGCGCCAGCTGGAGCCGCGGATCGCGTGTTGATTGCCGGCCGCAGAGTTCAGCGGATCAACAGCGAGCGCATCCGCGCTATAAGAAGTGGCGTATAGATCGGTCGTCCACTCACTCACGTTGCCGCCCAGATCGTACAGACCCAAAGACGAAGCGGCAAAACTGCCCACCGGCGCGGAGGCCAGAAAGCCGTCGTCATAATCGGCTATCACATCCGACAACGGCGTGCGCGCACTGGCATCGGCATAATTTCCTGAGTTGGCGGCCACCGGCAGTGCGTCTCCCCAGGGGTAGCGGTGCTGTGCCGAACCACCGCGCGCGGCCCACTCCCATTCGGCTTCGCTCGGCAACCGGTAGCCGGTGGTCATGGGCGAAACCGGCACGAGCTCCCCGCCCTCCTGGCGGTATGCCGGCGGCAGCCCATCCTGTTGCGAGAGCCAGTTGCAGTAGGCGGCGGCGTCCTGCCAGCTCACCTGGACCACGGGCTGGTTGTCGAGGTTGAGTGACACGCCACCGAACACCCCGGATTTGTGTTCCGGATGAAATGCGCGAAATTGCGCATTAGTGATCTCGCGCGTTCCCAGATAGAACGGCCGGCGCAGCTCCACGGGTCGCTGAGCCTCGTTCGCGCGACGGCCAGGTTCGCGGCGCGTGCTGCCCATGGTGTAACGCCCGAGGGGAATCAGGCGCAACTCGATCGAGCCGTGTGCGCGTATGGTCTGCGGCGTGCGCGCCGCCTTTTGCTGCGCTTCAGTCAGCAGCGTCACTTCCACGGCCTGCTCGAGCCCGGGCCTTGGAGTGATCGTGCTGCTGGAGCTTAACAGCCCGCTCTTGCGCACTTCGATCTGGTGCGGCACGGCGGTAAGCGAGAGCGTCTGACTGCCCCGGCCGCGGCTTGCGCCATCGACCCAGATCTCAGCATCGGCCGGCGTCACATGGATGGCGACCTTACCAAGGATCGGCGTGAGGTCCACCGAGACTTCTTCCTTGGCACCCGAGTGCAGCTTGACAGTCCGCGAGGCGTCCTCGTATCCGGGCAGAGCCAGCGAAAGCGCCGTGGCTACATCGGGCCGCAGGCCCAGGTGCAGCGGAGTCTCGCCGCGGTACACGCCGCCGGCCATAACGCGAGCACCTGAAGGGTTGCTGCGCACCATCAGCGAGCCGTCGGGCAAACCGAGTTGTACCGGGCCGATCGTTTGCGGCTCACCGATCTTGACGAGCAGATCCATCGTCCAGGGCTTGTAGCCGGCAAGTCGCAGTTCGAGCCGATGCGTGGTGGCAGCAAGCCTGACCGTGACGGGCGTGGCGCCCACGGGTTTGTCATCGATGAGCACCTGAGCGCTGCCGGGCACCGAGCTGATCGACACCGGAGCGGAATTTGCCACCAGAGCGGGCGAAAATGACTGGCTCTTGCCTTCACCTTGCACCTGCAGTTCGCCGCGATACGGCAAGTAGCCATTTACTTCCACCACCACAGCATGCCGGCCGGCCGCCAGCTCGAGCGTTCCGGGCACCTTAAGCGCCGTGCCGGAATCAACCTGCAGAGTGCCGGCCGCCGGAAGTTCGACACGCACCTTACCGGCAAGTTTCTTAAGTTCGACCGCCACCACCTGGCCGGGCTTGCCGGTGACTGAAAACGTTTGGCTCTGCTCCTGGTAGCCGGGCGACTGCACGTGCAGCGTGTAGCGTCCGGGACGCACAAACAATTGCTGCCCGAAGCGCGGGGTCAGCCAGCCACCGGACACGTTCATCCGGGCCTGGGCCGGCAGCACCTTCAGTTGCACGGCGACCCCGGTGGCCAGAAACCACATCACCAGCACCACCAGGAATCCGCCACCGACGATGAGAACCCGGCGCCAGTTGAACTCCTGCGCAGCCGGCGCCGTGGCCCTCGCACTTTGATACTTGAGGCTGACCACGGGCTCCATCGCCCCTTCCGTGGTGCCCGAAACCAGCGCCTCGCGGTCAAGCACGGGCGGTGCGGTTATGTTGCCCGTGCCGCCGTCCTGGACATCAAGGCAGCGCTCGCCGTCCCGGTTGCTCAGTCGCAAGACCACCGGGCCTGCGGTGAGCACGTCCCCGGCGTTGAGCCAGACGGACCCATGGAGCGGTGCGCCGTTGTGCAGCAGGTTGCCGCCGCTGGCTGACTGCACGAATAGCGCATCCTCATTCAATCCCATCCAGGCCAGCGGCGCGGTGGCACTCGAATCGACCACCACCGCACAGCCTGGTCCACCGAGGGCAAGCGGGAAATCGTCGCGCTCGACGCGGCGTTGGCCCAGCGAATCGGTGATCAGCAGCACCGTACTCATATCGGGTCCACGCACTGAATGCTAAGCACCGCAGGGGCGGCGCCCGGCGCAACGTTCAGCTCGCGCCGCACGTCGCGATAGCCTGATCGAGTACCCACAACCACGTAACGACCGGGCTTGAGCTGCAGCGCGCGCTCGGTGAAATTCCCCAGTTCGCCCACACGGTAGACCGTGACGGCGGTGAGATTGTCCGAACGCAGCGTCACACTGACCGGGGTGCTGGCCTGATCGAGCACGGAGCTGACCTGTCCGATCTGGCGCGAAAGCACGGGACCCGGCGAGGCGATGGACTTCGCCTGATCCAAGCTCGCGCGTGCGGCGACATACACTGCCTGGCTGTAGGTGCGTTCGGGATGGGAGATGACCTGCTCGAGATCAGCGTTTAGCCGGGCGCGATCGCTCGCCACCTGCATGGCCCGACGCGCATCCACCAGCGTGGAGTCCAAGGACAGCGCGCGCTGGTACTGCGAGGCGGCTTCCTGCCACTGTTCGGTAGATTCCGCGGCATGCGCGCGAGCGAGCGCGGCGGTGAGCTGCGTAGCCGAGCTCATCGCGGCGAGCTGCGCCGTCGCGCGCGCGATCTCCGGATCATTGGGCCGGATGCGCCGCGCTTCCTCGATCGCCGCGCGCGCCGCGGCTTCCTGCTGTGATGCGATCGCGGCGTAGGCTCTCGACATCGCGCGGCCAAACTGATCGGCCTGCACTTGCGCGCCGGTGCGCGCGAGCCCGGATTGCGCCTGCGGATCGTACGGGTCCAGGGAAAGTGTCTTGCGGTAGGCGGCGGCCGCTTCCGCGATCCGGCCTTGCTGTTCGAGTTGCCTCGCCGCGGTGTTCTGCGCGAACACGGCATCGAGTGAGGCCGCGCGCTTGGCGCCGCGCTGCGCGCTGGCATCGCCCGGCCTGATCACGAGCGCCTGATTGAAGGCCGTGGTGGCCGCCTTGGCATCTCCTTGCTGCAGACCGGCTTCGCCCTGCTGCATGAGCGACTTGTAGGCCGGTGCGCGCTGCGCTTCCAGCAGCGTCAGATCATGCGCCAGAGCGCTCAAGCGGGTTTGCGCGGCGGCATAGTCGTGCTGTTGCATCAAGTTATCGGCGGCGGCCAGCGCGGTAACGGCGGCCGCCGTGCCAGCGGCGGCCCAGGATTCCGCGCCGGCCTTCTTGAGGTTGGCCAAGCGCTCGGCGATGCTCGCGCGCTGCTCATCCGCCGTCGACTTCAGTTCCGCCAGCGCCTGCAGGTCAACCGGCTTGCTCTCGCTGTCCGCCTTGGCAGCTTCACTCGCCGCTGCCGGAACCGCGGCCGCCGGCACAACTGGCGTTGCCGGGCGGTGAATGGGCACCACGAACAAGGCGATTGCGACCAGGCCTAAAGCTGCGATCACGGCGACCACGACTCCGGAGCGGAACCCCTGGCGCTGGAGTTGCTTGGGATCGGGGAGCGCCACGGGGGCTGAGCGCTTCCAGGTGGGGCGCAGCACTTCGGCCGCGCTCTTAGGCGGAGCCAGCGCAGGAGCCGCATGCGGGATGGCAGTCCCGCTTACGGCGTCCGCGCTGATCGTCGCAAGCTCGTTGTCGATTTCCTGCATCGAGGCTGGCCGGTCCGACGCTTTGCTCTTAAGGCACCGCTGCATCAGTTCGATGAGCCGTTGCGGCGCCGGCCCCACCGGACGCCAGTTGGCGGGCAGCTCGCTCGCGCCAGCATCGGCCGATCCATAGTTCGGCGGCTGGCCCGAGAGCATCTCGCACAGCAGCGCACCAAAACTGTAGATGTCATCACTCGGCTGCGCCGGCTGCGCGGCGCGCTGCTGCGGGCCGGCGGAATACGGCGAGAGCGGCAGGTTCGCGCCGCGCCCGGCTCCGGCCGGCGTGAGATTTCCAAAATCCGCGAGCTGCGCCCGCCCGCCGGCGTCAATAAGAACATTAGAGGCCTTCAGGTCGCCAAACACCAAAGCGCGCGCGTGCAGATAGGCAAGCGCCTGTGCCACCGAGCGCAGGTGCGCAAGATACATCCCCAGGGAGCGACCGCGCAGCGATCCTAAGTCACCCCCCGGTGCGAGAGGCATCACGATGCCGATGTACTCAGGGCTGTTGACTAGCTCAAGCGGCCGCATGATGGCCGGATGATCCAGTGCGGCGCGCGCGCTGTATTCCGCCTCCAGACCCGGGCTGGTCGTACCGCGCGGTTGCAGCTTCAGTACGACGCGTGCGTCGGTGCGTCGATCAGCCGCTTCCCAGACCTGGACCTGCTCCGATCCGCCGAGTCTGCGGGTAAGCGTATAGCGATCGGCAATCTCCAGTCCGGTCTTGAGCATTGATTAAAGGCGTGCGCGCTCAAGGCTTGACGGGCGCGTTTCCTGCTACCGGATTGTCCAGTCCGGTTTCATTCTGGTACAGCTCCTTGAGCAGCCGGCGCCATTCGAGGAATTGCTGCTCGCCGGAGCCGCGCAGTTCCACCACCTTGCCTTCGAGGTCCAGATTGATGGGCGCCACTTCGGCGCTGAAGGACTCGGTCTGCTGCTTGATGGCCTCCGAGTGCGCCTTGGCTTCCGAGGCCTGGCCCATGCCGCTCTTGAACGCCTCGATGCCGGCGTACAGGCCCACCGCGCCCGCCACCTGCGCAGCGTCGGAGCTGTGGGAACTGGTCGCGGCCGCAATGCCGCCCAGAACGCCCACCGCGCCGAGCAGCATGCGCATATGCGCGCTGTGCTTGAGGTCCTGTTCCTGCTCGAGTTCCGAATAACTGCTCCGGCGCCAGTTGAGGTAGGAATCGCTGATCTTCTCGGCCGAGACCTCGTACTGGTCATCGACCGTATCCAACAAGGCGTAGTCGCGCTCGCGCACTTGCTCGAGGCGCTCGGATAACGGACTGTCCTCGGCCGGCAGTCGCAGTATCTTGTAGGTGCCGTCGCGTTGCTTTTGCAGGTAGCCCTGGTAGGCGTAGGGAGCGAGTTCCGTGTCAAAGCGCAGCAGCGCCACGTTGCGGATTCTCTCGAAGTCGGCCGGTTTGAGCTTCGCGCGCACCGCCATCAGGTCATCGGCGATCAGCACGTACAGATTCTGGAACGGATCGCGCGCCGTGGTGGCGCCGGATTTGTAGGCGCGCGTGTCCGGTTCGCCTGTGTATTCCTTCGATAACCATACGTGGCCGGTCGCATCGGTCGCGACTATTGAGAGCTGCAAGCTCTGGCCGTCGGATTTGAGGATCGTGCCGGCGACGTTCAGATCGAATGCGGTGAGGCCGTGCGGCACGACGCGCACCTGGCCCCAGTAGCCGGTTCCCTGCATCGTCTTGGCCAGCAGCATCGGCATGTAACGCGCTTCGGCGGCGCGCACGTCCGGATCGATGCGCTGCTCCTTCTGTTCCTTTTCAGTCGCCGGTACGTGCGGATCAAAAATGCCCACGCCCACATCAAGGAGCAATGGCTCGGCCACCTCGGCCGCGCTCTTGTGCGCCGTCGATAAGGGTTGTGGCCGCGTCTCGCTGGTCACGCAGCCCGACACCAGCACGCACAGGAAGGCCAGCGCACTGAGGCTTTTTAAGCTCAAGTTCACGGCGCTCCCTTCTTGTAGTCGCGATATTCCTGCCAGAGCTTCGCCTGCAGCTGCGGATCCTTCTCCTTCATGGCCGCTTCGCGCAGCTGGCGTGCGACGACGTCATCGTCGTTGCCGTCACCGACATCAGTCGGCACCCGTGACGGTCCATTACCGCCGCCGGTTGCACCCGCGCTGCCTCCGGCGCTGCCGTGGCCCGTTCCGCCTGCACTGGAGCCTCCACCACCGGCCATTGCACCGCCGGACGCACCGCCGTTGGCGGGTCCGCCTCCCGAATTGCCGTTGCTGCCACCGCTCGAGCCCGAGCCGGCCTTGCCCCCGCCGGAGCCACCGCCTGATCCGCCACCGGATCCGCCGCCGCCTTGGTTCCCGCCTTCGCCCGCTCCCGCCCCGGAGGCGGCATCGGCAGCCGCCGCATCCCGCTCTCTATTTATGCCCTCCTGGGCGGTGCGAATGTTGCGGTCAAATACCAGCAGTGTGTCGTCCATCCTGCGATTGATCGCGGCCCGCTGCTCCTCAGTTGTGACGGCGCCGTCGCCACCTCCCGCTCCGGCCCCACCCGCTCCCGCTGCAGCTCCGCCGGCCGAACCGGCGCCAGCCCCAGCCTTGGCACTCGCCTCGCCAGCATTGCCGCCGCCAGAGCTACCTCCGGCACCGTTGCCTGCCGAACCCGCGGCTCCGGAAGCTCCTCCGCCTGCATTGTTGCGGCCAGCTCCCGCCGACCCACCGCCTGCCGGTGCAGAGCCCGCACCTGCGCCTTGCGTGCTGCCCGTTCCTGTCGGAGACCCACCACCGGCACTCGCGCCAGTGCCAGCCGTTGCCGCGGTTCCGGCGCCCGTCGGGGCACCACCCGCCGCGCCCGACGCCCCGGCCCCAGTGGGCGAGCCACCCGCCGCCGAAGTTCCACCCGATGTACCGTTGTTCCCAGCTGCAGAGCCGTTTGACGACGCCCCACCGGATGCGCCGGGAGCGGCCGCAGAACCTGTGGAGCCCGAGCCGCCTTGCATCCCGCCGGAGGATTGCGCGTCCGCGGCACCGCCGGGAGTACCGCCAGCGCTGGCACCACCCGCAGACTGCGCACCGCCAGAATTTGCCGAAGTGGATCCACCGCTGGCTGATGTACTAGCGCCCTCGGAACCTTGACTGCCAGGCATGCCACCGGAGGCCTGCGCATCCGCGCCGCCTCCGGCCATGCCCCCGCCGCTGCTATCCGCAGACTGCCCACCCGAAGAACTCCCGGCGGAAGAGGAACCACCGGACGAAGGGCTGCCGCTCGAGCCTTGGCCCTGGCTCTGTCCTTGACTCTGGCTTTGCCCCTGACTCTGGCTCTGCCCCTGACTTTGGCCCTGACTCTGGCTCTGGCCCTGACTCTGACCCTGACTCTGACTCGTGCTCGGAGAATTGCTTGAGCTTTGACTGGAGCTGGAACTCGGGCTTTGCCGAGAGCTTGAGCTCGAACTCGAGCTGGAGCTGGGGCTTGTGGGCGATGGCGTGGAGGACGAGGTCGATGGACTGTTGGCACAGCCGGTCAAAACCACCGCAACCATGCAAGCACAGCTTGCAATTCCCAAAGAGAGCGGCCGTGCCGCGAACACTTTGCGGTGCACAGCTGCGAGCGCACTCATTGCTTCAGGATCCATTGGCTTCAAGGTCACCACCCGTCAGAAAATGGTCCAACTCAGATGCCATGCGCGTGCAGGCCGTATGCTGCACGGGCGCTACGAAGGGCAGCGGAACAATGGCGCCAACGATCACGGAGTGGCCGCTGGCCTCGGTGCCAATATTGCCCAGAACCACGCCACGCTCCAAATCCCAAATCTTGGCCTGGTAGTCGGAAGACTTTTTCCAGAATGCAATGCCGAAGCATCCCCCGCCGCCGGGCCCCGCGGCGCAGGCCAGCGACCCGCTCTTATCCGTCACGGCGGTCCCGCCCTCGATGGACACCACGTATCTGACCTGAGCCGCGGCGATGCGTTCCCGCACACCCGGCCTAGCCAGCAACACGCGCGCGAACTCCACATCGGCCGGGGCCGTGCTGGGTTCGAGCCACGGATACAGGCTGTCCATGAACGCCTGGTGCGGCACCACCTTGAAATGCTTGCCCGCAATAGCCACCGGCTGGAACGGCTGGTCCAGCTTCTCGACGTTATGCCCCAGGAGTTGTTTTTCAAGGCAGTCCAGGAATCCGCTTTCGGAGCCCACGCCCCGCAGCTCCGGCTTGGCCAGCAGCACGACGCCCTCGTTCAGGTCGATTCTGGCCGCGACATCGCGCGACTCGTCGATCTTGACGTGGATACACCCGCCAACAAGGACGCTCGCCAGCACGGGCAGAAGCCGCCGCAAATCCATCGTTCAGGGCCCTCATAGCCGGTCAGTATCTTGTGTATGTCCTGAATTATGGCTGAACGGGTTCCAAACGGTATGGGCAACCCGGGCGGCCGGGGAATTCAATCAGCGGGCGCGGGAAGGCCCATTGCGGGCACGTCCCGCCGGGGCAAGGGGGATAAGGGACCTGGGAGGTTGCGCCGCAGCGCGTTCGCTGACGAGCGGGCGGCCTTACGCGATCCGTGCGGGTAAGAGAACTAGCCGATCAGCCGATCGAGCAGCCACATTTCGTAGCCGATCAGCACTACATAAATGAACGCCGCCCCCATCAGGATGGGTCCGGCCAGAAGGCGGCCGAAGGTCGGCACGCGCGTGAGCACCACCAGTATGGTGACCGCCGAAGCGGTCAGGGCGAGCTTGAGGAACGCGAAGGTGGGCCCGTTGCCAATCACAAAGGGCTGCATGATCGGATTGATCTCGACCGCGCCATGCTGGATCAGCACCAGAGTCATCAGCGTGTCGGCCATGGACAGCAGCAGCACGATGAAGGCGGCCGCAAACCAGCGCGAGGCGTGCCAGTCGATCGAGCCGATTCGCGCCGGTTCGTCGCGCCGGGGATTTCGCCGGCGAGCGTGCCAGCCACCGGCGACCAGCGCGCGTACGGTCTGCGAGCGGCGCTCACCTGCGGTGCGCCGCTCGGTCGTCCCGGAAAGTCCCTCGTTTACCGCCGCCATGCCCGCAATCAACCGGTGGCGGCTAATTGCGGCAACGCTTCGGCAGGATCCTCACCGAACAGCGGATCGACGATACGGCGCTGGTCAAGCTCGCTGGCAATTTCCTCGAGCGAGGTGGGCGCACTGGAGCAGTAGCCCTGCATGAAATCGACGCCCAGCGCTTGCAGCAGCGCTTGAGATTGTTCGCAGTCCACGTGCTTGGCCACCACGTGCACGCCGGCGATGCGCGCCGCCTGGGCGATCGCGCACACGCGCGCCTGGCGGCCGCGGTCCTCCACCAGTCCACGGGTCAGCTCCGGATCGAGCTTGACCAGCCGCACACCACCGTTCAGCAGCAGGTCGATGCCCATATCGCTCAGTAAAAAATTGTCGATGACCACTCCGGCGCCGGCCTGATCCATTTGTGCGGCGAGCTGTGCGAAATACTGCGCCTCGCGCCGGCAAAAGTCGTGGGGTACTTCGAAGGCCAGAAGGCCGCGCGGCAGGTTCGCCTTTTCCAGGCACACCTTCACGAAGTGTAGGAAGTTGCTGTCCTTGATTGATCCGGTGGTGAGGTTGACCGAAAACTGCGCGGGCTCGCCATTCCAGATCTCGGCGCGCTGCGCCAGCCACACCAGCAATTCGCCGACCACGCGCCGGTCGAGCGCCGAGCCCAGGCCCAGCGCCTGCGCTCCATCGATGAGTTCCTGTGGAGCCTTGGCGGAGGCCATGGGGCCTGCAGCGCGCATCAGCACTTCGTAGCGGCGGATCCGGATGCCGCTTTGAATCGGCGTGAGGTGCTGCGCGTACAGCTCCATGTCGAAGGCCTGGAGTTTCTCCAGGAAGCGATCGGCCTCGGCGTTGTCCACGCGCGGGCTGGCTTCAAGGAGGGCCGCCACCTGCGGCGGATTCATGTCCATGGTGGAGGCCAGCGTTCCGGCGATGGCGCCCTGCGCCCCAGAACTCAAAGTGGTGCCCCACTCGCGCACTGCTCTCACGACCGGTATGGGCAGGTCGGGCGCCGCTGTGCCCTTGCCGCGTAGCCAGCGGTCATCGACCACCAGCATCACGAATCCCACGAATGCATTGGTGTCGTCCTCGGCGCGCAGCAGCACCGCGGTGCGATCGCGCTGCAGCGGATGATTCACGCGCGCCGGCGCGCCGCCGCCCACGAAGCTCTCCAGCGCCACGCGCATGGCTTCGCGCTCGGCCGGCCCCAGCACCTCGCCCTGGTGCCAGTAAATGTTGCCGGCCGCATCGTGCAACGACAC
>Ga0207711_10004785_pt1 | contig 11491 bp, 4 predicted proteins | sample KBSS34metaG_FD_184401 | JGI IMG/M metagenome (GOLD analysis project Ga0207711, IMG submission 184401) | Switchgrass rhizosphere microbial communities from Kellogg Biological Station, Michigan, USA - KBS S3-4 metaG (SPAdes) (version 2) | ecosystem: Host-associated > Plants > Roots > Rhizosphere >...
AGCGTCGGCCGTTGAGCATGCGCACCGGCACAATGTCATCCACAGGGATCTGAAGCCGGCCAACATAATGATCCTGGGCGAAGACGACAATTTTGAAGTGAAGGTGGTCGACTTTGGTCTGGCCAAACTGGGCGAAGACGATCAGCGCCTGACCCAGACCGGACAGCTATGGGGTTCGCCCCCTTATATTTCGCCGGAGCAAATTAAAGGCGGCAATGTAGATCACCGCTGCGATATTTATTCGCTCGGGATAGTCACTTATGAAATGGCTACCGGCCGCGATCCCTTCGCCAGCGAAGTGGTCTATGAAATGCTGCATCACCATTTGCACCATGAGCCGCCGTCTTTTGCCGAAGTTTGTCCCAGCTCGCCGCCGCCACGGGAGCTGGAGGCGGTCGTCAAAAAAGCGCTGGCCAAGGATCCAAATGACCGGTATCAGAGCATGGCAGACTTTAAAGAGGATCTGGAAAGAGCCTGTACGATGGCCGAGAAGCGCATGGCGGCTGAGGCGGCCCGCAATCCTCAGTCTGCGGCCCGGGCCACGACCGGCCGCCTGACTGCTATGGGGCGTGCCACACCATCACTTTCACTGGCTCGCAAGTCCACCACCGGCTGCTGTTCGAGGAAAACGATCGCCCCGGTTAACCTGCTGTATCTGGGTTTGTCTGCCTTGATTGTCTTTGCCGCCGCCATTGTCGGTACCAACCGCACACTCTTACAGTCTCGGGCTCAGTCGCATTCTCAGCCTCAGTCGCCGGCGCAGCCAACTGTTTTGCCGGCGGCACAGGCCCACGGCACGGTTCCGTCGGCTGAAACAAATCAGCCTCATCAGATTCAGGCCAATATTGTGGTCCATCCCCACAGGGCAGACGTTAAAGTTGTCCCTAATCACCCGCCGCACATGGCTTCAGTGGCAAAAGCCCGTCCGCCTCAGGCTGTTCACCTCCGGATGACAAGTCCCACGGCGGCCAATGTACGGCCTGCGGCAGATCCCCCGGCACATAAGAAATCTCTTCCTAATGCTTCAAAGTTGCACGTAGATCAGTCAAAATTCCAGTTACTGAGGGACCTGAAGAGTCCAGTTCTACGACAAGAATGCGGGGACGTTCCGCAACAATGAAGATAGAGGATTTGTGGCCATGGCCAAAAGTAAGTCGAACAAGGGAAGTGCCCTTTTATTATCTCTGACGCTAACGGTCAGTATGGGAAGCGCATCGCTTGCCTCCCTCATAACTGCTCCGCCGGGTCTGGCCGCTGACAGCAGCTGGCTCGATAATGAAAAGTCTTTGCTCGAGCGTGGTAAGCACGATTATCAAACCGGTGATTTTGATAAGGCCCTGCGTGAATTGACCGAGTGTATCAAGCTCAGTCCCCACAATGCCAATGCGTATTACTGGCGCAGTCTGTGCTTTTCGGCCATTAAGCAATACGAGCCGGCCATGAATGATTTGACCGAGGCCATTAGTATTGAACCAGCCAGTGGGGTGATTTATCTCCACCGTGGTCTTCTGTATTCCAATCTAAACAAACATGATCTGGCTGTTGCCGACTTCGATCAGGCGCTCAAATACGATCCCACTTTGACCGAGGCGAGACAGAATCGCGATTATTCTTTGAAAGAGATCGCGCGATTGAAAGTGGCTGACCAAAAGACGAAAGAGCAAGCAGATCAGGCTAACATCGTCGCTTCCGGCGGCAATGTACTGGCTGTCAGCAATGGCAGCGCCACTACTGGTAGTGCCTCAACCGTTGCCGTCACTGCCATGACCGGTAAGGGTAATACTTATACGCCCTATGTCGGTAAGTCCGTCGTCGATCCCAAGCTCATTGCCATGCAACGAGAACAGAAGGAACTGGAATCTAAGCTGCTAAAGGAAAAAGTCGAAGCTGAGCGCATGGCCGCCGAGCGTGCCAGAGCTGAAATCAAAGGACGAGAACTGGCAATCAGAGAAAAGGAAGCCGAAGCTAGATTGGAGCGCGAACGCGCCAGGCGCGAACAGGCAGAGACCAAGAAATTGGCCATTGCTACAACTATCACCAATACTGGCCCAGCTGTAAAAGAGCAACCGGCTAAAGTCAGTGGTTCGAAGAAGACTGATGGCAAAGGTGAGCAGAAGCAGGCTCCAACATCGAAAGTTGAAACGGAGCAAGATGCTCTGGAAATAGTTAATCGTCCGGTGCGCGACAAGTGGGCGCTGATTATCGGCATAAGCAATTTCCAGGACTCCAAGCTTAATCTGCACTATCCGGCCAAAGACGCGAAAGACTTCGCTGACTTCCTGGTCAAGGAAGGCAATTTTGCCAAGGACCACGTCAAGCTACTTATCAACGAACAAGCCACTCGCGCCAACATCCTCTCGGACCTGGGCGACAAATGGTTGCCTCGTCTGGCTAACCCCGACGACCTTGTGCTGATCTATATTTCCAGCCACGGAAGTCCTTCCGAAATGGACAATGAAAACGTAAACTACCTGCTGGCTTATGACACCAACCCCGATCAGCTCTATGCCTCGGGTCTGCCGATGCAGGATTTGACCCGTACAATCAAGGCTCGCGTGCACTCCGACAGAGTCGTTGTTGTCCTCGATGCTTGCCACAGCGGCGCTGCCGAAGCCGGCGGCAAGGGCATGTCCTACACCGGCAATGTCGATGCCAACGCGGTGGCACAGGGCACCGGCCAGTTGGTCATATCTTCAAGCTCGCCTTCCCAGGTATCGTGGGAATCGAAAGCTTATGAAAACAGCATCTTTACCCGCTGTCTCATAGACGCCCTGCGCAAGAACGGCAATGCCACCACCCTTGGTGACGCTTTCAGCAGCATGCGCGACAAGGTGCAGGAGCAGGTTTTGCGTGAACGCGGTGTTTTGCAAACCCCTGTTTTGAAGAGCAAATGGAAGGGCGAAGACTTGCGCATATCCACCCCGCCTACCCGCCCTACGCCCGGTCTTTAAAAGCCCCTGAGGCGCTTGGGATCAGGCAAGGTTTGGCCCGCTTTGATCTAGTACAATAGGACCGGCAAATCTCTCGGTCTATGGGTAATGGTGGCTAAGGTCTTATCGGTGCCGTCCAAGGATGACATTCTCGCCGCCTGTGGTCAGGCGGGGGGAGCGCTTGACTTGCTGAATAGTCATTTGACCGCTTTGCTTGCCGCCCTTGAGGACAGCAAAACCGAGCGCGCCGCCATCAAGCTATTGCATGAACTGGCCCGCGACCTTTCCGATTCGCCAAACGCCCCTCTTTTTCTCAAACGAGTCGAATTGCCCACGCTGGTCAGACCGATTGAGCTTTTTCTAACCCCCGCCGTCTTTTCACCCGAACTCTGGGGCAGGACTTTTGCCGAAGGCCTGCTCAAGTCCAAGGAACAGTTCCATGGCAAAAAGATTGTTGAAATTGGTACCGGATCCGGCTGGATCAGTTTGCTGCTTTTGCTCGTCACCGATGTGCGCGAGATATTGGGCCTCGATCTAAATCCTGTTGCCTGCCTGCTTGCTCGTCTTAATACCTGGCTCAACGGCACCACAGAAGGTGGCGAGTATATTTTGAGTCGGGCCGGTGAGCCTCTGGTAAAAGCCCTGAGGGTAGAGACTTCTGACCTGCTTGGTTGTGTCCTCGATAGGCATGAGATGTTTGACCATGTGATTGGTTGCATCCCCCAGGTCCTGCATCCCAATCCGATCAACGCCGATGGTGAAAGCGGTACAACATCCGAGCCGCTTTCGGCCAAAGAACTCTACGACCTCAGTAACTATTGTTTTGAGCAGGGCATACTGGAGGACCGTTTTGGTCTGCCGTTGATTGCCCGCGCTCTGGAACAGGCGCAACTCTGCCTCAACTCCGGTGGACGCATGACCCTTGTGCTGGGAGGTCGTCCCGGCCGCCAGGCAATTGAAGGCATGTTTGACCGGCGCGGCTACGATTGCAATCTTGTCTGGATGCGACGCATACAACAGGCCGACGACACCGATCTGGCTTCTCTGGTGGAGCTGGAACGGGAGCACGGCATACGCTTCCATTTCTTTATGTCGCGCGACAGTGCCGAGTCGGTATCTGCCGAGACTGCCGTCAAACTTTTGCAGGAAGGTCGCACCATCTATCACGATCTGCTTGTCTATCAGGCGGCAACGCGCTTCGAGCCGGAGGTCTTTTCCTTCGTGCGCAACCTGGCCAGCATGCGCCTGGACAGCTTCCGCAAAGAGCTGGATTTTTCCCGCCTGGGTGATGAGCGCGTCAGTTTCCTCAGTCGTCTTTCGCAATCGATGCTGCGCGACAAGACTATTCCTTATCCCCATGAACGCGGGGACCGCGGCCTGCGAGAGCTTATCGCTACGTACCTGAAAACTTTTTGTTATTACCCGGCTACAGTGGACCAGATTTTTGTAGGCCCAAGCAGAGCCGAGCTGGCCTCGCTTATCTTCAAACTTGCGGCAGCACCTGGTGACAAGATTTTATTGTCCAGTTCCACCGAACCTATTTACCGTGCCGCCGCCATCACCTCAGAGTTGGAAGTGCTTGTCGGCAACGATGATTTGAGCGAACTGAATGAGCTCGATAATCTCATGAGCCCGCAGTTGATTTTCATCTCACCCAAGCAGTTGAGCGATCCCTCCCCCATCTATTTGCAGGCACTGGTGCAACAGGCGCGGGCTCATCCCGAGCGCATCTATGTCATAGACGATTCGGAAAATTTCCTCATCAGTTCCGAGCTTGGCTCCAACATGACTTTGCGTCTGGCCGGCGCCGACAATAAAAATCCATTGCCTGGTAATTTGATTTTTCTCTACGGCTTGATCAAAAACAGCATCAGTCGCGATCTGGAATTGTCCTTTCTCGTCAATGCTCCCGCTGCCTGGATGGAAGGGCTGGAGATTGGTTGTGAGCTTAGTTATTCGCGTATTTGTTATGCGACGCAACTTTTGTATGAATGGCTCTTTGATGATTTGATGACTTTCCCTTTTAGCGATGCGCCCGTTGTCGTCGGTCCTACGAGTGGCGCTGCCGAGTTTGGCCCGCCGGCGCTTTCGGCCTTGACGCGCGAGCTGGCCGGCGATCCTGTTTTTGCGCCTAAACCCGTGCCGGTCGAATATCCGGAGGTAAATCCTGAGCTCATCCGCATGGACTACGGTGAGTTTGAAACGGCTGTGCCTGACATACTGGTAAAGGGCTTATTCAAAGGCTTTCTGGAAGAAAACGATGATGCCGGCATATTGCCGCAGATTGTCGGTGAACGTGTTTGCGCGTATATGAAACACACACGTCATGTGCAGCTGCCCCGCCAGAGGGTGGTCCTGGGCCAGGGTGTTTTTCCACTCTTCGGCGCTCTGATTCAGGCCTTCCGTGCTCGTCTTGGTCGCGCTCCCATCGTGGCAGTGCCCGACGGCAGTTATGGTCCTCTTTATCCCATGTTGCGTTATTACGGCGCTGAGATATTGCCGGTTGCCACCAGTGCTGAGCGCGGATTTGTGCTCTCCACCAGAGATTTTAATTTTGTCAAAAAGCCTGACCTGCTCTGGCTTACGCAGCCTAATAATCCCAGCGGTTTGTTTATCGATCCCGAGCGTTTGCGCTCACTGCTGGAGACTTGCCACCAGCAAGGTATCTATGTTTTTGCCGACGAGATATTTTTCCTCCTTTCCGACCACCGCCTGGGCAAGTGGACTCCCGCCTCGCTTTCGGTCGGATCTCATGCAGTGGGACCACTGGCCGACAAACTGTTTATTGCCGACGGCATTTCTAAAAGCTTTGCCGCCGGTGGGCTGAGACTGGGTTTTATCGTTACTCCCGACGAAGAATGGGCAAAGCTTATTTCACAGGCAATCAGTCCTCCGCCGGGGGCCTACCTGCGAGCATGGGACGCTCTCTATTCAGCATTTTTGCAGCGCGCACCACACCAGATGATGGACTTGACCAAGTCTTTTGCCGAGGTGGAGACGTATCTAATGGAAAAACGCAAGAGCTTGAGCATAAAACGGGAAGCCCTGACAAACCTCCTGGTCGAGCACAATTTGCACGATGGCGTAGATACACCTTATCGCGGCGGACTCTTTCTTCTCGCCAAACTGGGAGATAAACATCAAGACCTGGCCCGGGAGGCCCTTTTGCTCACCAATCCATCCGATTGGGGCCGGACAAAAGATATGGTGAGAATGTGTTTTTGTTTGACCGATGATCGTTTTGACGAAGCTATGAAACGACTAAAAAACTTCCTTGAGAAGATGAAGAATAAGGGATAAGAGGAGAAGGACTGATCTATGGCGGAATCTCAGGCACCACCTGATATATCAATGAGGGGCAAGGTCTGTCTTGTCACCGGTGCCACATCAGGGATAGGTAAGATGACGGCGTTGGAGCTGGCCGCTAAGGGGGCGACCGTCGTTATAGTGGGGCGCAGTCGTGACAAATGCGAAGACACCCTGCAAGAGATCGAGGCGGCCACCGGCAGCAAGAGTCTGGATTATTTCGTTTGCGATCTTTCGTCCTTTGTTGAAGTACGTCGTCTTTCACAGGAATTTCTAGCCAAATACAACAAATTAAATGTCCTGGTAAATAACGCCGGGGCCATCTTTATGCGCAAGCAAAACAGCCCCGATGGGCTGGAGATGACCTGGGCCCTCAATCACTTTGCCTACTTCTGGCTCACCTGTTTGCTCCTCGATGTATTGAAAGCCAGTCATCCCTCCAGGGTGGTCAACGTTTCATCCGACGCGCACAAACGGGCCAGCCTCAACGAGTTGCCCAACTTCCGCGGTAAGATGCCCGTTGGTTACATCAGCTATGCCAATACAAAACTGGCCAATGTACTTTTCACCAATCAGTTGGCCTACAGCATTAAGTCAACCGGTGTCACTGTCAACTCACTGCACCCCGGTGTGGTTGCCACCAATTTTGGTGCCAATAACGGTCTGGTGGGCAAGATTATGCAGACATATGCCGGCACGCTCGGGGTCAAAGCCTCCGAAGGGGCCAAGACTGTGGTCTATTTGGCAACTGCCCCTGAGCTGTACACCACAACCGGCAAATACTTCGTTAATTGCCGTGAGGTCAATTCTTCTCGCGCTTCGTATGACACTAAATTTGGTGCCAAACTATGGCAGTGGAGCTTAGACGTTTCGCAGCGCTTGGGTATGGATACCAGACGCATCGAAATTTTAAAATGAGGCCTGGGGCTGGGCGGTCTGTGAGAGTAGTTCGAGCAGTCGGCCTTGCCTTGTCGCTGATGGCGCTCTTTGCCGCCGCTTGGCAGTTGCCTGCAGCGGCGACGGATTATAACCGCGACATCGTCTATCAGATTTTTACCGACCGATTTTTTAACGGTCGCAAAGACAATGACGATCCGTCACCCAGCCCGGGCCTCTTTGATGGCAGTCATAAAAATTGGCATGCCTACTGGGGAGGCGACCTGGCCGGCATCCGAGCCAAGCTCGACTATATTAAGGGATTGGGAGCGACGGCCATCTGGATATCGCCTGTTATAGACAATATCAACAAAGCCGACAATGACGACAGCGGTAAAATGGTGGCACCATATCATGGTTATCACGCCCGTGATTTTATGCGCATCGAAGAACACTTTGGTGATCCCGCCAATACTTTTGCCGACTTCGACGAACTTATAAAATCAGCGCACAAGCTGGGGCTGAAAGTATTCGTCGACATGCCTTTCAATCATACGAGCCCCTACAATCATGGTGAATACGGCGCTTTGTACAATAATGGTCAATATCGCAGCGATGTAGAAAACGACCGCAATAAGTATTTCAATCATCTGCCGGCTGTGACAGATTTCAATAATCGGTTCCAGTTGCAGTACCACACCATTTTTTACCTGGGCGATCTCAACCAGGAAAACTCCTATATCGACACTTATTTGAAAATTGCCGCCCAGAAGTTGCGCGATCATGGGGCTGATGGTACGAGGCTGGATGCAGCAAAGCATGCCAACTGGGCCTGGCAGGAAACACTGAGCAGTATGTTTTATGAAAAAGGCGACCATCTAGTCATGGGCGAGTGGTGGATGTCGGGCTGCGACGATCCGCTCTACCGCGACGCCGTGAAATTTGCCAATAAAGGTGGCATTTCGCTTTTTGATTTTCCGCTGGCCATGGCTATTCGCGATGCTTTTAAGGCTGACGGCTCAGGTGACCTGCAAAAAGTGGCTGAAACCATAAGTCGGGAAAATAGAGACTTCAACGACGTCGGGGGATTGCTTACTTTTATCGACAACCACGATTTGCCGCGTTTCCAGAGTATAAACCCTGATGAGAAGGCGCTGGCGCAGGCGTTGACTGTGCTCTTTACCAGTCGCGGCATTCCCATTGTTTATTACGGCACCGAGCAGTATTTGCATGATGATACCGCCGGCGGTGGTGATCCTTACGACCGTCCCTGGATGAATTCTTTTGATCAGAATAGTGGCGGCTACAAACTGATCCAGAGTCTTTCGGCCCTGCGTGCCAAATATCCTGCTTTTACCCTTGGTGAACAGCTAAATTTGCACGCTGCCGCTGACGATATCGTGTTTAGCAGGCGGGCCCAATCTAGTTTGGCCCTGGTCGCCATCAATAAGAGCAAAGAGAAAGCTATTCACTTGAATGACCTGACAGTCGACCTGGCTGATGGGCAGTACCAGAGTGTGTTCAGCGGTGCGGCGCAATCAAATCCGGCTCATCTGCTCATCGTTAAGGATGGTCTGGCCTCCCTCGATCTGCCTGCTCAGACTGCCCTTGTCTGGTGTAGTGACAATTTGAGTCCGAACGCGCTCAAGGCAGCCCGGCCATGCGTTGGCTCGGTGCGACCGCCCAAGGCTGCAGGTGGCGCTGCAGTCACTGTTTACGGAGAGGGCTTTGGTGCTACCGCCGGTAAAATTATGGTCGGTGATGAGGTTTTGAACTCAAGCACTTGGACCAATAATCAAATTGTATTCGCTGCCCCTCGTAAAGCGCTCGGTATTCAACCGCTAATTATTGAAACCGCTGGTGGTGCCAGGAGCAAGAGTGCCAACTTGTTTGTTGGCGAGGGCAAACTGATAAATGTCCGCTTTACCTGCGAGGATGCGCCGGCCCTGGCGGCCGGCGAGCAACTCTTTTTGACCGGATCTACGGCATCACTGGGTCAGGGTAAAAAAGGCTGGATGGACGCCGCCGGTCCGATGATTTATTCCGATGACGATCGCCGCTTTATTCTTTGTGTCCCAATGCCCTCAGGAAAAAGCGCCGAGGTCAAAATGATCATTCTCGACAAAGACGGTCAGGTGGTTAAAGAAGAATCTGCCGCCCACAAATACCAGGTACCGGCTGAGGGCAGTTGGCAAAACAAGCTTAACTGGCAAAATTAAGGTTAGCCCCATACCCGGATATGAAGTTATGGGGACTTGGGGCTAGCTTTCCACTGCGCCGATAACTGTAAGCCCTGAGTGCTAGAACATCCCCGGCGCTTGACATCCGCTTTCGTATTTCTCCCATGCCTTAATGCCCGAGGGCGTCAATTGGTGGGCGTTCCTGGGTATATAAAGATTGTCGCGAGGCGTTCCCTTTTCAGAGGCGTGGCCGGGAATCAAGCGATGACCAGGGTTTGTTGCTTGGATTAGTGCGGATAGGTTTGATTGATGTCTGGTTTTGAACAAAGACAAGAAAGGCAACGGGGCGGTGACACGCCTCCGGACGCCAGTCATCCTTTGATAAACAGCTTCGGGGACGCAGCCAATGCCGCCCGCCGGGATGCTCGCTTAGATAGCCGTATGAATAATGGAGATCGGCAAAACGGCGTCAACGACAACAATACTCCTTCCGGTCTCAGTCCGGATCAGGTCAATTTCTTTCGTATCTGGCGCGAAAAAGAGCGCATTATTTCCGAATTCAATCTGAGAAATAGTACCGACGGCGGGGCCCACCTGCAAAACTCGGTCTATGAATATACCAAGCTCGTTCTCAGGCAAGAAGGTCTCGACAAACAGGGCTGGGAGGCTCTGCCCGTCGGTATGAATTCACCACTGGATAAAATTGGCGCCGACATCGTCCTGGTAAATAGTAAAACCGGCGATTTAATTTTTCTTGATCCCAGCTCGCGCAGGCTCGATCCGACGACAGGGGAGCAACTTTCACATTCTAACAGTGGCAAGACCAATGTCCCGGCTCTACGTGAAGGCGGTGTCGTTGATGCCCTGCCGCGTTGGTTCGACAAAAGCACCGGCAGGCTTGATCCCCATAACGAAAATCCAGAGATGCATCAGCGCATAGTGGAGTTTCAAGAGGCTTTTCGCTACCAGTTACACGATTTGACCAGTCATCCTGCCCCTTTCAACATGAAAGACTTTCCTATTCCTTCGACCTATCCGGTCAAGGACCAGGCGGTTGAAGTCCAGCAAATTCAACGCGTAGTTGATTGGGCTAATAAAAAAGCAGCTGAATCTCGGCGCAATGGCGATTCTTATATGGCTCGAATGCAAGAAGATTTTGGCAACGCCTTGAAGAACGGCGCACTCAATTATTCAAGACGCACAAATTCGGAAAACTTGACGGGCGAAATGGATCGTGACGTCAATCGAGTCATTATCGAAGAAGCCCTGGCCCGGGCCTATCCCAATAAGTTTAAAGCTGCACCTCCGGGACAGCGGAATTTTCAAAGACTGGAAGACGGCAGCGATATTCGTACCGATAAGGGCGGCAATCTTATCGTCAATCTAAAGACTCCCGGTCAAGGTGGTGGCGATCAGGTCATTAACGTAGGTTCGCTCACCGACTCATTTAGAAAGGCTACGACTTATTGGGCCGGTGGTCAGTATGATCCTAAAAAAATGGCCGAGATGTACGACATGCTGCCTAAGTCGGTGCGCAAAATGGTCGATCTTGGTCAGGTAAAAATCGAGCGTATCATTACTGAAGTAGCCAATGATCGTAATGCTTTTGCCGCTGGTGGCGCCGGTGCAGAGAGACCATTTCTCTCTCGTGTGGTGACCAAAATGGCCAATCAAAAGGCCGAAGGATTGCGCCGCATCCTCAACGGTGCTGCCGCCGAAGTGACAACACCGGCCGAAAACCTTGCGGTAAGTGAACCTGTGGCAAGAGTTGAGACACCGGTCAAAGCCGCTGAGCAAGTAGTTTCGCCAACCAATCTTGGCCGTCCGGGCAGCAATGGCAAGTGGGAGCCGGGTTCCGCTCCCAAACCGCAGATCGGAAAAGTCGATGCCCCTGCCACTTCCGGCAATGGTGTGCACGGCGCCAAAACTGCTGAATTGCCCGAGCATCTAAATACTGAAGAAGTGAGACTGATGGAGCGTTATCGCCTGGCTCTGGAAAGCAAGGGGCAGACGCAGTTGACCCAGGGTGATCGGGAGCAAATTGCTTCTTTTAAATATGCCGAACAAGAATTGGGCAAACCTCTGAACGGCGACAAGGGCAAAATTGAGTTGGTCCGCCATATTCGAGGACTGATGGGGGCGGAAGGTCGAGGCGCTGCTCTCAGCCTGACTATCCTTACCGGCGCTGTACTCAATTTT
>Ga0207711_10004789_pt1 | contig 11488 bp, 10 predicted proteins | sample KBSS34metaG_FD_184401 | JGI IMG/M metagenome (GOLD analysis project Ga0207711, IMG submission 184401) | Switchgrass rhizosphere microbial communities from Kellogg Biological Station, Michigan, USA - KBS S3-4 metaG (SPAdes) (version 2) | ecosystem: Host-associated > Plants > Roots > Rhizosphere...
TGACCCCTTGAGGCGGGACTAGATGAAAATAGAGCCGTGCGTTACTCCACGGGCCGCGTGAACTTGCAACACAATCGATTTGAATACAGTACTCTTGCCTACAGCGCTTTCACCCGGGATCTATAATGTTGAACGATTCCCACGTAAGGAGGTTTAGAAGAAAGCCATGAACCAGAAACTGTTGGTGGCGATCGCCGCGTGCCTTGCGATAACCGCCTGTTCACTCCTCAGCCCCGATGCTCAGTCCGTGTTGCAGAGCTCCCAGAAGGCGATGGGCAGCGTGAAATCGATCCAATATTCCGGCACCGGAATGAATGCCTTCTACGGCCAGGCTCTCACCGCCGGGAAGGAATGGCCGCGGCGGCCCCTGACCAGCTACACCCGGACGATCAACTACGACCAGAAGTCCGGGAGCGAAGATATGATGTTTGCGAGTCCCGTCTTCGGCGGGCAACATCAGAACACGCAGGTCAGCGGTGACAAAGCCTGGACCGTGGGACCCAACGGACCTGCCCCCCAACTCGCGCAGGCCGAAGCGCGACAACTCCAGATTTGGCTCACTCCGCACGGCTTTGTGAAGGGGGCTCTAGACTCCGGTAATGCCACTTTGAAATCCGATGGCTCCAATGTGGTGACCTTCACGGCGCTTGGAAAGTACAAAGTGTCCGGCACCATTGACAGCCAGAACATGGTGACCAAGGTGGAGACCACCGTCGCCGACCCGGTGCTCGGTGACTTGCCGGTTGTCACCAGTTATTCCGATTACAAGGACTTCAACGGCGTCAAGTTCCCCACCAAGATTGTGCAGACGCAGGGTGAATTTCCGGTCTGGGAACTCGCCATCACCAGCGTTCAGCCGAATGCGCCAGCCGACCTTCCTGTTCCTGAGGCGGTCCAGTCAGCCTCCATTCCTCCGGTAAAGGTAGAAAGCAAGAAGCTGGCCGATGGAGTCTGGTTCCTGGGCGGCGGCAGCCATCACAGCCTGGTCGTGGAATTCAAGGAATACATCGCGGTGATAGAGGCGCCTCAGAACGAAGCTCGGTCGATGGCGGTCATAGAGGAGGCCAAGAAGCTGGTTCCCAACAAACCGATCAAGTATCTGCTGAGCACACATCACCATTTCGACCACTCGGGCGGGCTTCGCACCTATGTGGCTCAAGGCGCCACCATCGTCACTCACCAGTCCAACGTGCCTTACTTCGAGAAGACCTCCCAGGCGCAGGCGACCATATCTCCAGATGCCCAGTCGAAGAATCCGAAGCCGGCCACCTTCCAGGGTGTGACGGACAAGTACGTGCTCACCGATGGCACGCAAACCATCGAGGCATACTCCACCCAGGGCGATCTCCACACTGATGAGCTGCTGGTGTTTTATCTTCCAAAACCGAAGATCCTGGTGGAAGCTGACAGCTACAGCCCCGGGGCGCCCAACACTCCGCCGCCGTCGCCGGTGCCACCCAACGCGGTTACTCTATACAACAACATTCAACGGCTGAAGCTGAACGTTGCCACTATTGCGCCAATCCATGGACGCGGGCCCGTTCCGATCTCGGAATTCAGGAAGTTCATAGCCAAGCGCTCATAGGGGGCCGGGTTGGTACTCAGCGCCGGCGCGGATAGCGACAAGCGGACGTAACTTCGCACGGAAGGGGGGCGAGTATCCGGCCGGCAAAGTTGACTCGCCTGCAGCCTAGGGGCGCGACACCAGATCATGGGCCAGGCCATCGGCACAAACCAAGGTCAGGGCCATATCCACCGAAGACGGCTTCGTGCCGTACATTAACGGCCTAAAGCGCATCTGCTTTAAGAGGTCCTGTGCCCATTTAAGCCCTACACTTTTGAAGTCTACCGAGAGCCCGACTAGATGTCCCTTAACACTTCTAACATGGCCTTCCGCGCTTATATGAACCAAGAAGAATGCCCTGCTGCTGGACGGGCAATTGGTGCCGGCACGGGCTTCTAAGTATGCCCTCGCAAAATTGTAATTCAAGCCGGGGGAACCACCCTCCCGGAGTCGCCTGAACTGCTCCTGCGAGGTTACGCTCGCACTCCCCAACGCGACTAGGTTGGCGAGAAACAAAACTAGCAAAATCCTCATGGATATTCTCTCTCCTACGAGGCGCACGGGCGGCAGCCGCAAACTTCCATTCGCCGCTGCCGTCCTCCCAACCCCGTGCGCCATCGTGGGTGCCTTACTTGGTTTGAAGCGCGACAGTCGTCGTTCCAGGTTGAGTCCCCGGCTGACCGATATGGCTGGCCAGCTCCTTTTCGCGCGCAGTCTGCGGAGTTTTCTGTGCCTCCTTGCTCCCCGCCGGCCACACCTTGGACAGAAAGTAGGTGTCGCCATACCGATTGAACAGCAAGGTACCGGCTGCACTTGATCCTGCCGGACGGTCCTCGCCGACGGTCAGGAAGGCACCGCCTTTTTGGGCACCGTCGGTTTGCTTGACGAACAGCACACCGCTGGAATGGCGAATCGAATATTCTCCGGGGGGAAGCACCGTGCTGCCGATCCGGAATTCAAAAGGGATGGTCGCCTGCATGTTCATCGTCTGTGCATGCAGAGACGCGGTTAGCGTCGCGGCAAACAATCCCGCTGCGAGAATGAGTCGTGTCATATACTGCTCCTTTTTTCTATCGTGCTGGGCGTTTACTGGTCATCACTTCCAACCAGGCTATTGAACCTCGCCCCAGATAGCGCAAGCGCGGAAAAAGTCCGCCACGTTTTTCGCGTTGCGGCCCAAAATAAGGCCCGGCGTCGCATTTCTGGTTCAAATGATGTACGCTTTAGACTCACTAAACTACTAAGGGTTGGCGCATGTCGGAGAACATGGGTGACATCACGCGGCTTTTGCACGAGTGGCGCCAAGGGAGCCCCGGTGCAGAAAACCAGCTCTTCGAACTGGTAGTACCCGACTTACAGCGCTTAGCCCACTACCTGATGCAGCGCGAGCGCAAGGGTCATAGCTTACAGGCCACCGAACTCGTCGACCAAATCTACTTCCGCCTGGTGGCAGCTAAGAACCAAGATTGGCGGAACCGGCGCCATTTTTTCGCTATAGCTGCTAGAGCCATGCGCAGATACTTGATCGATCACGCCCGCGGCCGGCCAGACGCGGAATTTGTAGCCATAAATGGGATGGAAGACTTTCTTCCCGCCAATAGCCCCAAAGTGGATGTGGCTCTTACAGTGGACCGGCTTCTGGACCAGCTTGCGCAGACCAAGCCCGAATGGTGCGATCTGGTGGAAGTGAAATACTTCCTGGGCCTCACCGACGAAGAGGCGGCCGATGTTTTGGGGGTGAAGCTGCGCACCATGCAACGCATGTGGCTTGAAGCTCGCCGCTGGCTGTTTGAACAAACCGAGTCCGGCTATGGAAAACAAAGCGCAGGACGATGATCTGGTGATGAACCTGGTGGAGCTGGCGCTCGGCCAGCCCGAACAGGAGCGCCGCGCCTATTTGCAGCGAGCCTGCACCGGCGAAACCGAACTCTTCGAACAGGCCTGGGAGTATGTCCAGTGGGAAAGCCGCATGCAAGGGTTCCTGTTGGAACCGCTTTATTCGCCGCCCCTGAATGAGCATCCCTTCGAGGCAGGGGAGCTACTGGACGGCCGCTTCCGGATCTTGCGCGAAATCGCGCAAGGCGGAATGGGAGTGGTCTACGAGGCGATGGACGAACGACTCGATCGCCGTATTGCGATCAAGTGCGCCAAGACCGGCTTCCGCAAACGCCTTCCACCGGAAGTCCGCCACGCGCGCGAAATATCCCACCCCAATGTGTGCAAGATTTTCGAGATTCATACCACGCGGACCTCGGCGGGTGAGATGGATTTCGTCACCATGGAGTACCTGGAAGGCGAGACGCTGGCCGACCGCCTCAAGCGCGGCCCGCTTCCGGAGGCCGAAGCGCGCGCCATCGCCCGCCAGCTTTGCTCTGGCCTGGCCGAAGCGCATGGCCAAGGTGTGATCCACGGCGATCTCAAGAGCAACAACGTGATCTTGACCAAGGTGGCGGACGCCTCCACGCGCTCCGTGATCACGGACTTCGGGATGTCCCGCGCTACCGAGACGGCGCAGTCCACGTTGCAATCGGGTCCCCGTGGCGGAACGCCGGACTACATGGCGCCGGAATTGTTGCAGGGTGAGAAGGCGTCAGTGGCGTCGGACGTTTACGCGCTGGGTGTGATGCTGCATGAACTGGTGAGCAGGCGCAAGCCGGCCGCCGGCGCGGCGATTGCAGTGCATCCGAAATGGAACTCGGTCGTGGCGAAGTGCCTCGCGGCGGATCCGAAGCATCGCTACGCAAACGCGACGGAGATAGCCCAAGCCTTCGAACCTCCGCGAACCCGCCGCTGGTTCCTGATGGCGGCCGCTGCTGTATTGGTAGCGACGATCACGGGTGTAGTCACCTATCAACGAGCCACTGCTCCCAAAGAAGTAGTGCGCCTGGCGATGCTCCCGTTCGAGTATCCCGCGGACTTGGCCCCAGTGGCGGGCGGCGTATTCCAGGAGACGTCCGCGAATCTAGTGAAGCTCACAGGAGGCGCACGTGCGCGGTATTCGGCAGTGTCGCTGGACGAGGCACGGGGGGCGGGCGTGGATACGGTCGAGAAAGCTCGTGAGAAGTTCAAGGCGACACACGTAATGCACGGGACGCTGACCAAAGAACAGGATCAATTAGTGCTTCACGCGTTTCTGACTGATACTCGCGATGGCGTGAACGTGAAGGAGTGGAAGGTGGAGTACGGGCCGGGCCAAGTGCGATACATCCCCGTGGCGTTGGCGGGGATGGTGACAGGCACGTTGCATCTGCCCCCCTTGACGATTTCCCCGATCAACGCTGCTGCGAAGGCCGACTACATCGCCGGATCGGCATATCTGCGGCGCGATGCGACCTACGACGCAGCGGTGGCCGCGTTCGAGCGCGCCGTCGTGGCAGACCCCGATTCTGCCTTGGCTTACGCGGGGTTAGCTCAAGCGCAGTGGGCCCGCTATTCCGTCGCCCGGAACCCAGAATGGCTCGACGCTGCTGCCGACGCGGAAAGCCAAGCCATGCGGCGCAACCCGGATTTACCCCAAGTCTTGTTTGTAGCCGGAACACTCGATGGAGTCCACAGCTTTTACGAGCACGCGATTTCTCAGTTCCTTCGGGCCATTGAACTGGATCCAGGATACTGCGACGCATACCGTCACCTGGGCCGCACCTACGAGATCAGTGGCCAGCCGGAACTGGCGCTGGCTGCGTTCCGTCGCGCAGTAGCTGCCGATCCGGATTACTTCCGGCCGTATGTGGACTTGGGCTATTTTTACATTGACCGCGATTTGAACAAGGAAGCGGTTGAGCCTTTACGCCGCGCAGCGGCGCTGGCACAGGACGAGCCCGACGCACGCTATCCCTTGGGATTGGCCTACATGAACCTCGGGCGTTTTCAGGAGGCAGAAACGGAATTACGGACAGCGCTCGCGTTCCGCGAAACGGAGAGGGCGCTGAACGGGCTCGGTCAAGTCCTGCTCTACCGCCGGCAGGAGCGTGAGGCGATTCCCCTGTTCTTGCGGGCCCTCAAACTCGACCCCAAGGCGTATCATTCCTGGATGAATTTGGGTATCAGCTACCGTCGGTTGGGCCAGGTCCAGGAGGCCAACAGCGCGTTCCGCTCCGGCTTGGCTGTCACTGAAGCTGAAAAGAGATGGAATTCAAGAAATGCCAATCTGCGCTCGCACGTGGCTTACTTTTATGCAAGCCTCGGAGAACAGCGGCTGGCCGAATCGGAAATTTCGCAAGCATTGAACCTCTCTACTGATGGAACTGAAATAAAGTGGACGGCTGTGCTGACCTATGAGTTGCTTCACTCGCGGGAAGCGGCCCTTTCGGTTTTGGGTGGGGCTTCCCCGCAATTGCTGGCTGATATCAACCGGTGGCCCGATCTTATGGGCCTGCAGAATGATCCACATTTCGTGCAGATGTTAGTTTCTAATCACGTGGAATAACAAAAAAGGAGAAGCAGATGGCAAAGATAGACTTTAATGTGAACCCGATGGCACCAATCCTCGACCCGCCGCCGAATAACATCCAACTCCGGGTCGGCGATTTCGTATCGTTCCGGCCGCCGGCAACCAATGACAAAGTCCAGGTCGAATTGATTGGCACGACGGTCACTGTATTTGTGGCCCCGAAGTTCCCCCTCTTTCAGACATTTAAGTTCCAGCCATCCCCAGTGCTTGAAGGGGGCGACGTAGTTGTCCGTTTCCGGGGCTTGAAGACCGTGAAAAAGAAATTACCCACGGCCGCAAGGAAAAAGAAGATTACTTTTACCATTGCGGTGCAGGGGCAGAATGTTACGATTCGCCCCAAGATGAATCAAACCCAAATCCGCTCCGGGTCCGTGGTGGTGTTTAAGCTAGCGCGCGGAAAAAGGCAGAAGGTTTTGGTGGAATTGGGAAACCCGCAGGTGTACTTTGGTATCGCTCCCGTCCCACCTAGAGACCCGAGGGTAACGGCATCCGCTATTTTCACGGCCGGCATAGTGAAGGTCGCATTTGCTGATGCGGGCGGAGGCGGTGGCGACACTAAACCCTATCCATAAGCAGAACGTCGGTTCGGAGTTCGGGAATTATTCCGACCGTGCAAAGGGAGGCCTTTAACGATGGCAAAAATATCGGTTCCTTTCATCAACGATCTGCAGGAACAAGACCTGTGGTGCTGGGCGGCAGTGTCCGCAAACGTTTACAACTCCGCTCTGCAACTGCTGGGTGCCGCGAAAAGGAAACAGTGTGAAGTAGTTCAAGCAGTAGTTCAAGCGGCGGCAGGAAGCGGCCCGTGCACCAATCCCAATAACTTTAACGACATAAAAACCGCTGACGCAGGCCTCGAGGTCCTTGGCATGGCAGACGGTTTCCCGGACAATAGTAATCTTGATATCGCCCTCTTGGTGGGCGAACTGACACCCGTAAACACATCGGATCCCGAAGGGGAGCCGGTGTGCGCGGAAATTCTTTGGGACGATAATGCTACACACTTTGTAGCGGTTTCGGGTGTGAATCCTGCGAATAATACTGTTTTTGTGGAAGACCCTTACCTTGGTCCGGGAAACACGGTTGAATATCGTTTCCAACAGTTCCTTGACCATTACGGCGCCAAAGACCCGAAGAGCCTCAGGCCCGCGCGGCGCGGTACTGTAAAGACATTTCAAAAAGTGAAAAGGGCCCCCGGCCCCTAGCGAACGGACAGTCATGGGATTTCAAATTCGTTTTCTCACATTGCCGGACGGATATCCGGCGACCGTTAAAGATCAATGGAGTTTTTTCGAAACGGCTAACGCCGCCCAACAGGCTGGCTTGATCAGAGCCGCGGAGGGCGGAGAGGGCGTGCGGATTGAGATTCGCTCGATTTCTCCCTCTCACGCGCTAGATCCAGGCCGGCTGTTGCAAACAGCAACCACCTCGGGTTGGCGGGTCGCAATGGGCAGCGGGTCGTCGGCCATCGCTGCCGACATCTACACCATGCAGGGAGGAGACGGCGGAGGAGCAGATCCGGAGAGCCAGAAGCTTCCGCAACTCGCCTGCATGCGCAAGGGACCGAACATCGCCGCGATGATGCGCGCGATTGCCATGATACAAAAGAATGACCCTCCCGAATCATTCGATCTTCCGGGGGGATCGTTCGTTATCGGGCTCTTAAATTCGCCAGAGCTGTTCACCGACGCGTTGTGGCTACAGCCGGAGACTGGCGACTCGAAAGATCTTTGGATTGTCCCATATCACACGGTCATCTCCAACTTTCCCCTGATGAGAGCGTACCGTGCGGCTGACTTCTGCACCTATGTACGTCCAATCGCGGACAAATGGAAGATTCTCGAAAAACCAATGTTGTCCGTGAAAAGGGCAAAGGGCAGTCGACAGGGCAGCACGGGGGCACCCAGCCCTCCATAGCGTTTTTCCCCAGAAGTGAACCCGGTCACTGCTCCTGCAGCGGTGGAGTTATGCTGTGAGAGTCAAGGAGGTTTTCGCGTGGCGTCCATCAAATTCACCCTAAACGGGAAACCGCAGACCGTCGACGCGGTGCCCGAAATGCCGCTGCTGTGGGTCCTGCGGGATACCCTGAACATGACCGGCACTAAATTCGGCTGCGGCATGGCGATGTGCGGCGCCTGCACGGTACACATTAATGGCGACGCCGTGCGCTCCTGCATCACGTCCATTCAGAGCGTGGCCGGCAAGACCGTCACCACAATTGAAGGCCTCTCTGCCGATGGCAGCCATCCCGTACAGCAGGCCTGGGTGGAACACGATGTTCCGCAGTGCGGCTACTGTCAGTCCGGTCAGATCATGAGCGCGGCTTCGCTGCTTTCGAAGAAGGTGGCGCCGACCGACGCCGATATCGACGAGGCCATGCGCGGCAACATTTGCCGCTGCGGAACCTATGGGCACATTCGCAGTGCGATCCATCGGGCCGCTGAGCTTGCCACGGTGGCCAAAGCGCAAGGAGGCAAGGCATGACCTCCATCGTGAAAGTGAATCGCCGCGACTTTTTTAAGACCACTGGCGCCGGTGCCGCCGGATTGATGCTCGGGTTCGCGCTGCCGGAAAAGAATCCGCTGCAGGCGCAGTTCCCGATGCCGCCGGTTTTCAAACCGTCCGCCTTCATCCATATAAGTAAGGATGAAACGGTCACGTTCATCATCCCCAAGTCCGAAATGGGTCAAGGAGCGCTCACGTCGCTTTCGCAGATCCTGGCAGAAGAGCTCGACGCCGATTGGACCAAAGTGCGCACGGAATTAGCGCCCGTGAATCCCGAGCTCTATGGTTTCCAAGGCGTCGTCGGCAGTATGAGTATACGCACTTTATATACTCCGCTGCGCCAGGTGGGAGCCAAAGGCCGCGCCATGCTGGTCGAAGCTGCCGCACAGAAGTGGAGCGTCCCGGCCGCGGGACTGCGCACCGAAAGTGGCTTCGTCGTCAATCCATCGACCAACGCCAAGCTGAGCTACGGCGCGCTCGCCGAGGCTGCGGACAAGTTGCCGATCCCGGCAACCGTGCAGCCGAAAGATCCCAAGCAATTCAAGATCGTGGGCAAGCCTGTGAAGCGCCTGGACGCGCGCGCGAAATCCACCGGCAAACAGAACTTCGGCATTGACGTGAAGCGGCCGGACATGGTTTACGCCGTGCTGACGCGCTGCCCCGTATTCGGCGGTAAGGTTGCCAGCTTCGACGCTACTAAAGCCAAAGCTGTGCCCGGTGTCAAAGATGTGGTCCAGATTTCGAACGGCGTCGCCGTTATTGCCGACAGCACCTGGTCCGCCATGCAGGGTCGCAAGGTTCTCGACGTCAAATGGGACGAGGGCTCGAACGCCAACCAGAGCAGCGCCGCCATCACGCGCATGTTCTCCGAGTTGGTCGCGAAACCGGCAGACAAGGTAGCGCGCAAGGAAGGCGACGCCGCGGCCGCGCTGGCCTCGGCCGGCAAGAAGATGGAAGCGGTGTACGAAGCGCCTTTCCAATCGCACGCTCCCATGGAGCCGATGAATTGTACTGCCCACGTCCGCGCGGACGGCTGCGATGTGTGGGCGCCCACTCAGATGCAAACACCCTCGCGCGATCTCGCGGCGCAAGTGAGCGGACTCAAGCCGGAACAAGTGAAGATCCATTCGCAGTTCATGGGCGGTGGGTTCGGACGGCGCGGATCGGTCGACTATGTGGCCGAAGTGGTCGAGATCGCTAAAGCCGTGAAGGTGCCGGTGAAGCTTACCTGGACTCGCGAAGACGACATGCAGCACGATCTCTATCGTCCCGCCGCAATGGTCAAGTTCACAGCGAGTCTCGATGCGAGTGGCATGCCCGCGGCCATGGAAGTGAAAGCCGCGACGCCGCCCTTCGGGTTCGAGCGCAATGGCCTCCCGGGCACGGCAGTGGCGGGTCTCGATGAGATCGAGTACAAGATTCCGAACCTGCTGGTCGCGTATCAGGGCGGAGAAGCAGGGATCCCGGTCACCTACTGGCGCGCGCCCGGCTGCTCGCAGAACACGTTCTTCATGGAGAGCTTTATCGATGAGCTCGCGCACGCCGCCAAGAAGGACCCGCTCGAATATCGCCGCGCGATGCTCAAGAATTCCCCGCGCCTGTTGGCCGCGCTGAACCTGGCGGCGGAGAAAGCCAACTGGGGCAAAGCGCCCGCGGGCCGTTTCCAGGGCATCGGTTTGATCAACAACATCGGCAGCTACACCGCGATGGTCGCGGAAGTCTCCGTGACCAACGGCAAGCTCAAAGTACACAAGCTGACTTGCGCCATCGACTGCGGCCAAGTGGTGAATCCGCTGATCCTTCAGCAACAGGTGGAAGGCGGCGCGGTGTATGGACTGACGGCCGCGCTCAAAGGCGCTATCACCATCGATAAAGGCCGCGCTGTGCAGAGCAATTTCCACCAGTACGACATGCTGCGCATCACGGAAATGCCCGTGATCGAAACTCACATCGTGCCCAGCAGCGCCGCGCCTGGAGGAGCCGGGGAAGCCAGCACGCCTCCGGTAGCGCCTGCGATTGGTAACGCGATCTTCGCTGCGACTGGCAAGCGCTTGCGCAAGTTGCCCATCCGCGACGCGGATCTGGCGTAGGGTTTTGACATAGAATTAGCAGACGCGCCGATATCGCTATTGGCGCGTCCCTAATCCATGACGATTTCACTTGGCCCGCTTGACTACGCGATTCTCAGCGCGTATTTTCTCTTCGTCGTCGCAGTCGGCTGGATCGTCCGGCGCCGCGTGCGCACCAGTGAGGACTTCCTCACTTCGCATCGCTCGGTGCCGTTGTGGATCACCAGCCTGGCGTTCCTTGCGGCGAATCTCGGAGCCCAGGAAGTCATGGGCATGTGCGCCTCCGGCGCCAAATACGGATTGATGACGGTCCACTTCTATTGGGTCGGAGCGATACCCGCGATGATGTTCGTCGGCGTATTCATGATGCCGTTCTATTACGGGAGCCGCGCTCGCAGTGTGCCGGAATTCCTCAAGCTGCGCTTCGATGAAAAAACCCGCGCGTTGAATGCGGCGTCCTTCGCGGTGATGACGGTGTTCTCTTCGGGCATCTCACTTTACGCGCTAGGCAAGCTATTCCAATTGCTGCTGGGGTGGAGCTTCGAACAAAGCGTGCTGCTTTCCGCGGCAGTAGTGTTGGTCTACACGTTCCTCGGCGGCTTGACCAGTGCGATCTACAACGAGGTCCTGCAATTCTTCCTCATCGTCATCGGGTTTACACCGCTGGCGATCATGGCGGTGAGCAAAGCGGGTGGCTGGGAGGGGATGTCCTCTCGCCTGCCTCCCGTGATGGTGCACGCGTGGAAATACACCGGTTCTTCCGCGGATAATCCCATGGGCGTGGAAGCCTTCGGACTGCTGGCGGGACTGGGCTTCGTGCTGTCCTTCGGATATTGGTGCACCGATTTCCTGGTGGTGCAGCGCGCGATGGCGGCGAACTCTATGTCGGCCGCGCGGCGC
>Ga0207711_10004793_pt1 | contig 11485 bp, 8 predicted proteins | sample KBSS34metaG_FD_184401 | JGI IMG/M metagenome (GOLD analysis project Ga0207711, IMG submission 184401) | Switchgrass rhizosphere microbial communities from Kellogg Biological Station, Michigan, USA - KBS S3-4 metaG (SPAdes) (version 2) | ecosystem: Host-associated > Plants > Roots > Rhizosphere >...
GTGCCACAGCACGCCCGGCGCGGCGAGCACCGGGTGCCGCTCGCGCCAAGGCGTCAGGCGGACCGGGATGCCGGTGTGCCGCTCGATCTTCCAGGCGGCGTACCGGGCGGCGCCCTCGAACGTGGTCGAGGCCCTGACGAGACGCGTGAGATTGTAGAGCTTGCCGATGCGCTGGCGCCGCGACCACCAGCGCAGCAGCTGTCGCCGATGGACCGGACTCATGTGCGGCTCGATCGCGCCGGACGAATCGGACGTGAAGGCAATGCCATCCGCCGCCAGCGCGAGCGGCAGTAGCCCGTCGAAGTGCGCGCGGTTCACCGCAAGGATCGAATCCTCGCGGCCCTTGCGTTCGACCCGGAACTCGGCGGCGTACGTGGCGCGGAACAAGGCGCGCCAGTAGTCCTCCGGTGAGCCGCGCTTCGGTCCCAGCGCAACCGCGAGCCGCGTGGCGGTGCGCGCCGCGTCAGCCACCGCGTCGGCGATCGGCCCGGCGGCTTCGGGGCGAGACCAGACGAGCGCGCTGGGCTGGACGAAGCGCGCCCAGATGGTCGTGTCGAGCAAGTCTCCCGCGGCGGCGTCCGCAAAGGTTTGCAGCGTCATCGTCGCCACTTTGGCGCGCAAGGTGGTGCCGTCCACCGGCCACTCGTGATAGCTGACGCGCGGCCAGATCCCGTTCTCTCGCGGCCCGGGCGTGAGCACGTAGAAGTCGAGCACGCCGTCCAGGGAACCAGTGCGCAGGTTGGAGCCGTAAAAGAGCACGCCAAGCGCGTTCCCCGCCGTCGCGAGACGTTCCGCGAACAGGCGCACTTGGGGATCGACGGCGCGCGCGAGGGCTTGCGCTGTGCGCTCGACCAGGGCGTCGCTCATGGCACGACGAAGGTGAGCTGTGGTCCTTCTTCGAGGATATAGCGCCCGCCGGGGAACGATTCCCCATCGAGGATGAAGGCCTCGTCGAGCTCGAAGTCGATCGCTTGAGCCAGGAAGCGATGAACGCCGGCGCGCCCGATAAAGCGGGCGAAGAAGCCCATCATGATCGCTGGCAGCAGCATCAGCACCCACCGCACTGGCGAGTCCAGCACTGCCAGCTTGAGCCCTTCCGGCACGTCGCGCCCGAACGGACGCAGTCCGAGGGGGAAGGACTCGAACGTGGTCGCGATCGTCAGAAATCGCTTGTCGACGTCGCCCCGGCCGCTATGCGGCAGTTCCCGCCGTGACCGGCGATCGCGCAGCCGCATTCGGGTGCTGGCCCGCCACGGATTGCCGGCACGGCCGAACAGCGTCTGGATCAGTACCCACAGGATCGTCAGGCCGACCGCGAAACTGTTGAACGCACCGCGGCGATGCGCGGCCTGGCCCGCCTCGGTGGCGATGGTGAACACTCCGGCGCCGAGCAGGAAGCCCTGCACGCTGCCCGTGTCCGCCTCTGCCGAGGTGATCCGTAAGGGCCGGCGATGCACCACCCGGCCCTTCCTCGCGGCGACCAGCGCCTCGCTCAGGCTCCAGTGGTTGGGCAGGCCGATATCGACGGCGAGCGCGTTCGTCTTGCCCTTGGGCAGCACGGCCAGGGTCGGCCATGTCTCGCCGAAGATGTCGGCGCCGCAGGTCAGCACGTCGCGCACGGTGCCGTCGCCGCCGTCTATCACGAGATAGTCGATGCCGCGCGCGGCGAACATCTCGAGCGATGCCCGCAGATCCTCGCGGCTCTCCGGCGTCTGGGTCAGGATGTTGGAGCAGCTTGCCAGTTCGGCGGCGCTCTCCTTGTTGCGGTGGCTACGGCGATTGCGCACGATACCGACCAGCGGCACCGCACGACCGCGCGGGACATAGCTAGGACCCCGAGGCACAAGCCCCGGCCCATGCCGCCTGAAGCGCGGCAGCGTTTCGAATTCGTAGATCGTTCCGTGCACAGCGAGGCCTACTTAGTGAGCCCGCCGCCCGAAATCACCTGAAATTCCACTCATGACACGTCCGTGTTACAGTTTGACTGCCGAAAGCAATGCGCGATCGGGTCCCAAGGTTGCCGCGAACGGCACACTCGACTAGGCGCGCGGCATGGCTCAGACCCTCGTGCAGCCCGCTTTCGCGACCATTGGCGACAACCCGACTCGGCTCTGGGGGATGAGCGCGGCGGAGCGTGTGCGGCGGATCGCCGTCGCGGCGAACCTGCCGCCCCGAACCGATCCTGCACAGCCGGCGGTGCTCGCGAACGTCGCTTTCGCGTTCGACCCGGCGTGGTTGCGCCACCTCGTCGGCGTGCCCGGGGCGGTGCTGACGATGGGCGGCGTTCCTGTCCTGGCGCATGTCCGCAGCCGCGAGGAAGCCGAGCGCGTCGAGGAGTCGATGGCACGGGGCACCTCGCTTTCAGGGCTCGCCGAGATGCACGAGATCGCCTTCGACGATGGGCCGACGATCGAGAACAAGGCCCTGCGCAAGCGCGAGACGCCGTTCGTGACCAGACTCCTTCCGGAGAACCTGCGCGTCATCGAGCGGGCCAGCTACTTCGGCGCCTACAAGGGCGTCACCGACTTGCTCACCAAGTATCTCTGGCCCGAATGGGCGCTGGTGCTGACGCGGATCTGCGCAAAGGTCGGGATCACGCCCAACCAGGTGACGATCATCGGTGCGGTCCTTTGCGTTTTGGCCACGTGGTGCTTCGCGGAGGGCCGCTACTGGCTGGGGATGGCGTCGGGCCTCGCGTTCATGGTGCTGGACACGGTGGACGGCAAGCTGGCGCGCTGCACCATCACCTCGTCCCGGATCGGCAACATCCTCGATCATGGCATGGACCTGGTGCACCCGCCGTTCTGGTGGTGGTTCTGGGCCACGGGCCTGGCGCATTGGGGCCTTGCTCTGGATGAAGGCACCTTCTGGTGGGTGCAGGGTGCGTTGCTCGCAGGCTATATCGTGCAGCGGCTGATCGAAGGCGCGTTCATCCAGCTGTTCGGCATCCATATCCACGTGTGGGAGCGCTTCGACAGTCGTTTCCGGCTGGTGACGGCGCGGCGAAATCCGAACATGGTGATCCTCGCCGCGGCGACGCTGGCCGGCCGTCCGGACATCGGAATCGTGGCGGTGGCATGGTGGACCGCACTATGCTGCGCCGTCCATGCCGTCCGACTCCTTGAGGCGCTGATACGAAAGGCGCGCGGGATGCCGGTCCGCTCCTGGCTGGCGGACCCCGCCTGAAGCCTCAGCTGAGCTTCAGGAATTGCCGGATTGCCGCGGCGGCACGGTCCGCCCCCGAGCCGTCGGCCGGGCCCAGCCAGCTTTCGACCAGCCGCGCTTGTTCTTCGCCGTAGACAAAGCGGCCAGCGGCGGCGTTCTCGAGCGCGGGCACGAGGTCGTCGAGAGTGCTCAAGACTTCGCCGCATTTCCACATCGCGAGCGCGGGATCGTCGCGCCAATCCAGTCCGCGAGGATTGAGGAAGCAGGCGGGGCGGGGGCGTTGCAGGAACTCGAGCACCTGGCTCGAGGTGTCGCCCAAGTAGATGTCGGCGGCATGAGGGTAGCTGCCGTCCACCGCCGCGAAGCTGTCGAGATCGCAGATCGCATCGTCGCGGCGCGACAGTTCGTCGCAGACGCCGGCGAGTTCCGTGGCGTTTTCGAGCAGGCGCTGGTGGGGCGCAAAGATCAGGTTGAAGCGCGCGCTGGACAAGATGCGCTCGATCGCCTGCGGCCCCCAGTCCCACCACGATGAGCGGTGTCGCTGCCAGTGCGGGTTGTAGAGGATCACCGGGCGCGGGTTCGCAAAGTCCGGCTTGCAAGTCGCCAGATGGCGAAATGCGGCCTTGACGTAGCCTGTCGCCACGATCCGCTCAGCCGGCATTCCGCGGCTCAGGTAGGTATTTCGCTCCGCCTCGCTCGGCACGAGCGTCAGTGCGGCGGCATGGCGACGCCGATCGTCGCGCGCGCTCATGGTGCCGACGCCGTGCGAGGTCTTGATGAACGGCGGCAGCAGCCGCGTCCCCAGCACGCGTGGCAGCCACAAGCTTGTCTGCTCGGCGCACACGACGGCGGCGGCGCTCGATAGCCGGGGCGCCAGCCTGGCGAGCATCGGCAGCTTGGCCGGCAAACGCGGGTTCGCGCCGCGCTCGGGATCGGGCGTTGCTCGCCAGCCGGGCGCTCGCCGCAGCCGCACGTTGCCGAGGCCCTGTTCGCGGACCCAGCGTCCGATGAGCGCCTCGTGCGTCGCTGTTGCCACCCAGGCATCGATCGGCTGTGCCGGAAGCTCGCGGGCGAGGCACTCCAGGATCGGGTAGAGGTGCGGGATCAGCAGCGTCTCGCCCAGGAACAAGAATGCGAGTGGGCGTCCCGTCGGCGGCGACCTATTCGTCATCTTGCCCTGTGATGGCCGCCTCGTGCCGCATGCGCCAGGCGACGATGTCCTCCGGACGATCGATCTCCTGCCATAGCCCCGGAGCGCGCTCGATGGCGCTCACCAGCCAGCGGCGCGCCAGTCGGTCGACGATCGCGTGGTGATAGGCGCCCACGCCGTTGCGCTCGCCGATGATCTCCTCGAGCGTCGCGCGGTACTCGGCAAAGCCGTTCACGACGACCAGGCCGAGCGAACGGTGCGTCGCCTCTTCCTCGGGCAGGTCCTTGGAAACGGTGCTGACTTGCCCGCCGTCGAGACTGACCAGCATGTCGTCGTAATCCGCCGCCGCGATCGGTTCGACGACCAGTCCGATCGAGCGCACCGGGGCTCTCAGCGCCTGGCGCAGGATCGTCGCATCGAACAGCGTGTCGCCGTTCAGGATGCAGAACGGCTCGGCCATCAGATCGCGCGCGCCCCAGACGCTGCCGATGCTGCTGGCGACGGCCCAGAACGGGTTGAACCGCGTAGCGACGGCGAGTGGCTGCGATCCCGCCAGCGCCTGCTCGACTTGCACATGGCGGTAGCCGGTCATCACCGTCGCACGTTCGACACCCGCTTCGGCAAGCGCGGCGAGCTGGTGCTGCAAGATCGTGCGCCCACCCACTTCGACCAGGCACTTGGGCAGGGTGGCGGTGATCGGTAGCAGGCGCGTTCCCTGGCCCGCCGCGAGCAGGATCGCATGATTGACCATGCGACAAGTCCGTAGCTGCAAGCGGAGCCAAGGGGAAGGGAGTGCGTCATCGCCCCGGTCGCGGAGAATGCAGGATGTTCGGTTCCGCCCCGGCCGCTTGCCATGGTGCGCCTAAAGGCGCAAAGGAGCGCGGATGCCCGCCGACCGCGCTAGTCCCAAGACCCCACTTGCGCGAATCCTGGCCAACACCGCCTGGCTGCTGGGCGGAAAGGGCTTCGGCGCGGTCTGCAGCATCGTCTACCTGGCGATCCTGACGCGCACGCTGGGCCTCAAGGGCTTCGGGCACTTCTCGCTGATCTTCGGCACGGCACAGGCGCTGATCTCGCTCGCCGGGTTCCAGACCTGGCGCGTGGTAGTCCGCTACGGCGCGGCGCACGTGCACGCGAAGGACTGGCCCGCCTTCGGACGGCTCAGCCTGTTCGCCGGGATACTCGACGCGGTGGGAGCGGTCAGCGGCTGCCTGATCGCGGCGGTCGTGTTCTTCGGCTTCGCGCACCTGCTCGACATCAACGAGACCTACATCGTCCCGGGGTTCCTGTTCTGCTGTGCGCAGCTGTGGTCGCTCACCTCGGCGCCGACCGGCGTCGTGCGCGCGCTCAATCGCTTCGAGATGTCGGTCTACGTCGAGGCGATCGTGCCCCTGGGGCGTCTGCTGGGTGCCTTGACGGTGTGGCAGACGGCGCCGAGCGTCGTCGCCTTCCTGACGGTCTGGGCGCTCGTCGATCTCCTGGAGGCGCTGCTCTACTGGATCATGGCCCGGCGCCTGTGTCCCGAGGCGATCCGCTGGGCGCACCTTGCCGACAGCCGCCGAACGTTAGCGGAGAACCCCGGCTTGTGGCGGTTCTTCACCGTGACCTTCATCGGCTCCACGCTCGATGCGCTGACCAAGAACGGGCCGCTGCTGATCGTCGGTGCCGTCGTCGGCACGCGGGCGGCCGGTCTCTATCGCCTCGCCAGCCAGCTCTCACAGGCGCTGAGCAAGTTTTCGACGATGCTGACGCGCTCGGTCTACGCCGAAATCTCGCGGATGCGCGTCGCCTCGAGCTTGCAGGAATTTCGTCGCCTCGCCTGGCAGACCAGTGCGATCGCGGGCGTCGGCGGGTTGGTCGTGGTCGGCGTGGCGCTTGCCGCCGGGCGGGGCCTGCTCGGCCTGATTGGCGGCACCGCGTTCGAAGGCGGCGCCGCGATCCTGGTGCCGCTCGCCTTGGCGGCAAGTTTCGATCTGGCCAGCGTGGTGTTCGAGCCTGTCCTCCACTCGACGGGCAAGGCCACGCTCTCTCTGGTCGCGCGGCTGATCGCGCTCGGCATCCTGGGGGCAGCCATGGCCCTGCTGATCCATCAGGGAGCCAGCGGCGCCGCCTGGGCGGTCGCGCTGGGATCGGCGGCATTGTACGTCACCATGGGCTTGATGGCCTTCGTCACCCTGCGCGGCATGAAGACCGAGCCCGGCATCGGCGCCGAGGCCGAACCGATCGCCTGAACCGGCCCGCGATCTGCCGCCTGATGCGCCTCGACAGGCGCTCCCGGGCGGGTATCATGGCAGGATGACCGCCACGCTCGTTGCCGACGCCACGGCTCTCACCGATCGCATCGTCGGCCTGCGCCGCGCGATCCACGCCGAGCCGGAAATCGGATTGCACACCCCACGCACGCGCGACAAGATCCGCGAAGCGTTGGCGCACCTGCCGCTCGAGTGGCGCGAGGGCCCTTCCACGACCGGGCTGGTCGCGACGTTGAAGGGAGGCGCGGGCCCGGGCCGCAGCGTGCTCCTGCGCGGCGATATGGACGCGCTGCCGATGCCCGAGGAGACCGGGCTCGACTTCGCCTCGAGAGTGCCCGGGGTGATGCACGCCTGCGGACACGATGCGCATGTCGCGATGCTGGCGGGCGCCGCGGAACTGCTCTGCGCGCGCGCGGCCTCGCTCGCGGGCGAGGTGCGCTTCATGTTCCAGCCCGGCGAAGAGGGCTACCATGGCGCGCGCTACATGCTCGACGACGGGCTGCTGGGGGGCGAGGGCACCGGTACGCCGCTGCCCGACGCGGCCTTCGCGCTCCACGTCATGCCCAACGCCCCGCATGGCGTATTCGGCGGCCGCGCCGGGCCGTTGCTGGCCTCGGCCGACCAGCTCGGCATCGTCGTGACGGGGCGCGGCGGCCATGCCTCGATGCCGCACGGCACGCTCGATCCGGTGCCGGTCGCCTGCGAGATCGTGATGGCGCTCCAGGCGATGGTCACGCGCAAGTTCAGCGTGTTCGATCCGGTGGTGGTGACGATCGCCAAGATCGAGGCCGGCACCGCGCACAACGTCATCGCCGACAGCGCGCGGCTGACCGGCACGATGCGCTCGCTCTCGGCCGAGAGCCGGGCGCGGCTGCGCGAAGAGGTGCAGCTTCTTGCCGCCGGGATCGCCGGGGCGCACGGGCTGACGGCGGACGTCACGATCCACGAGGGTTTCCCGGTCACCGTCTGCGATGGCCGGGCGGTGGATCTGGGCGAAAAGGTCGCCACCGAACTGCTTGGCTCGGCGGGATTCCTGCGCCTGGGCGAGCCGATCATGGGCGCCGAGGACTTCGCCTACGTGCTCGAGAAAGTGCCCGGCGCAATGTTCTTCCTCGGCGTCAGCCACGAAGGCGAGGACTGGCGCCAGTGCTGCGGCATCCACTCGACCCGGATGATGGTCGACGAAAGCGCGATGCCGCGCGGCTCGGCGTTCCTCGCGGCGCTGGCCGAACGCTTCCTCGCGAACGGCTTCGCTTAGCGTTCGTCCTGCTTAGGCGGCACCGGCCCACGCCCCCACCCGACCTCCCAGCGAGTGTACCCTGTGGGAGGTCGGGTGGGGGCGTGGGCTGGTGCGGATTCCGCTTCAAGCGGACAAACTTCAAGCCCTCACAGCGCCTTTTCGTAGATCCGGTATTCGCGGTTGACCTTGCTGTCGATGGCGTCGGCGATCGCGACCATGCCCTGGTTGTCCTCCAGCACCCAGCCGATCTCGCTGCGCTTGGCGCCGTACTTGGAGACGGCGGAGCGGCGGATGTACTCGATCATCATGAAGGCGAGCTGGCTGGCCAGGCGCGAGGATTGCAGCCGCTTGCGCACGCCCATCAGCGGCACGCGCATGTCGGCCGGGCGCGGCTTCTTCAGCCAGAGCGCGAGCTTGATCCAGCCCAGCGGCGAGGGCTTGCCGGTGCGTCCGTTGATCCGCATCTGCGCCTGGTTGAGGTCGGGCAAGGTCATCATGAAGGCCACCGGCTCACCCTCGTACTCGGCGATGCGGATCAGGTCGGGGTGGACCAGCGGCTTCAGCTTCTTGCCGGTATAGGCGATTTCCTTGTCGGTGAAGGGCACGAAGCCCCAGTTGTCCGACCAGGCATCGTTCAGGATGTCGCAGATGATCGCGGCTTCCTTGTCGAAGTCCTTCAGCACCACTTCGCGCACGCGAATCTTCGGGTTCTTCTCGCCCGAGGCGACGATGCGTTGGACGATCGCGGGGAACGGCTGCGTCACGTCCAGATCGTACGTGTGGAGCGTCTTGACCAGGCTGTATCCGGCGCCCTCGACCCAAGGCTGGTAGGCGGCGCTGTGGTGCGCCATCATCACCATGGGCGGGTGGTCGAAGCCCAGCACTTGCAGGCCCGGCTCTTCCCAGACCGACAGGTTCATCGGCGCGAGGACCCGGGTCATGCCCTGGCCGCGCAGCCAGTCTTCGGCCTTGGCGATGAGGGCGGCGGCCACTGCCGCATCGTCCGCCTCGATCGCGCCCCAGTTACCCGTTCCGGGGCCCATCCCCTGTTCGACCGGCTGGCTGAGCGCGAGCTCGTCGATGTGCGCGCTGATGCGGCCGACGATCTCGCCGGCGCGCTTGGCCAGGAACAGTTGGACCCGGGCGTGATCGAAGAACGGGTTCTTGCCGGGGGTGAACTTCTCGATTTCCTCCATCCGCAGGTTCGCCACCCAGTTCGGATCGGCGGCGTTGCGGCGGTAGGCATAGTCCACGAAGGCGGCGCGGTCGGCCTTGCTGGAGACGGGTTCGATCACTAGCTCGCCAGGTGTCTGCAGAGGTCCGGCCACGATGCTGCCTTTGTTCGAGGTTAAGAGGCTCGTAAGACGCGCAAGTGCGGGTGCTGTCAGTGGCTTGTCAAGCGCACCTGCATCCAGCAACGCGGGCCGCGAGTCGCACGCCCGCTTAGCCGGGATCGAGGCATTCTGGAAACGAAGTCATGACGATGTACGAGACGATCAGCCCTTCGGCCCAAGGCGCCGGGCGCACGCAGGAGCGCAAGTCGGCGCCCGCGATCGCCGACGACAAGGAGATGCTGCGCGCCGCCGTCGAGCTCACGCGCGACCTCGCGCAGGCGCGGCCGGGCATCTACTGGCCGGACATGATCGCGTCGGCGGTGGTCGGCTATGGTGCGCTGGCCGGAGCCATTTGGGTGCGTCAGCCGGCGCTCGCGGTGGTGCTGGGTCTCGTATCGGCGCTCGCGCTCTATCGCGCGCTGCTGTTCATCCATGAGCTGACGCACATCCACCGCGATGCGCTGCCGGGCTTCCGCCTGGGCTGGAATCTGCTGGTCGGTATCCCGCTGCTCACCCCCTCCTTCATGTACGAGGGCGTGCACACTTTGCACCACGCCCGCACCCGCTACGGCACCGTGGAGGACCCGGAATACTTGCCGCTCGCGCTGATGAAGCCGTGGTCGCTGCCGGTGTTCCTGGTCACCGCGATCCTTCTGCCGCCGGCGCTGCTGATCCGCTCCGCGGTGCTGGTGCCGCTCGGCGTCGTATTCCCGCCCTTGCGCAAGCTGGTGTGGGAGCGGCTTTCGGCGCTGGCGATCAATCCCGCCTTCCGCCGCCGCCCGCCCGAGGGCGAGTTCCGCCGCCTGGTGTTCTGGCAGGAGCTGGGTGCGAGCGCGTGGGCACTGTCTGTCCTTGGCGCCAGCTTCGCCTTCGGCTGGCGTCCGCTCCTGATCGCGCTCGCGGTCGTGTCGCTCGCCGCGGTGCTCAACCAGCTGCGTACGCTCGTCGCGCACCTCTGGGAGAACGAGGGCGAGGCGATGACGGTGACGGCGCAGTACCTCGATTCGGTCAACGTCCCGCCGCCCGGACCCGTGCCGGCGCTCTGGGCACCGGTAGGCTTGCGCTACCACGCGCTGCACCACTTGCTGCCGAGCATGCCGTACCACTCGCTGGCCGAAGCGCACCGGCGTTTGAGCGCGCATCTCGGCACCGACACCACGTATGCGCGGGCCAGCCACCCCGGCCTGTTTCCGCTGATCGGCCGCATCGCCGCAAGCACGATGCGGGTGCGCTGACCCTGAAGAGCTGACGTCGTCCCGGGTCGAACCCGGGACGACGTCATTCCTCGGTGCGGATGAGGACGGTCTCGCCGATCAGGGCGAAGAGCAGGAACGGGGCCCAAGCTGCCACGAAGGGCGGGTAGCCGCCGAAGTTGCCCATCGCCAGCGCCGCATTGTCGAGCACGAAGTAGGCAAACCCCAGCGCCATGCCGATGACCGCGCGGATCAGCAGCTGGCCCGATCGGGCGAGGCCGAACGCGGCCACGGCGCCCAGCAGTGGCATCAACGCGGCCGAGAGCGGGCCGGAGAGCTTGTGCCACCACGCGGCCTGGAGCTCGCTGGTCCGCCGGCCGGCGAGTTGCATCGCATCGATCGAGTGCGTCAGCGTGAACAAGTCCTCGCCATCGGCGTCGACACCGCTGATGGCGATGCGCTCGGGCGTGATCGCCTTGGCCACGACCGCCGAGGCGAGCTGGGCGGACTGGACCTTGGGCACGTCGAACCGCACCGGCTTGTCGAGCCGCCAGCCCGGGTTGGCGAAGACCGCGCGCGGTGCGCGCAGCTGCTCGACGATCATGCCATTGGTATCGCGGCGATAGTACGTCACCTGGTCCATGACCATGCGCGGCCCGGTGCCGGTGACGGTTGCGGCGAGCAGGATGTCGCGCCCTTCGGCGAGGTAGAGGTTGTTACGCACCCCGGCGCTCTTGGGGATCGGTCCGTATTCCACCGCTTGCCAGGCGTTCAGCGTCGCCGTGGCGCGAGTCACCACGCGTTCGTTGAAGGCGAAGCTGAAGCCTGCGATGACAAGGGCGGTCAGGATCAGCGGCGCCAGCACCTGGTGCGCGGACAGGCCTGCCGCCTTCATCGAGATGACTTCGCTGTTCTGGTTGAGCGTCGCCAGCGTGATGATCGTCGCCAGCAGCACCGAGTACGGCAGGAAGCGCGCGACCAGCTGCGGCATGCGCAGCGACACGTAGTAGAGCAGCTGCGACTGCCCGTTGCCCGGATGGGCGAGGATGTCGCCGCTCTCGCCCAGCAGGTCGAGCATCTGGAGCACCAGCACCAGCATGAACAGCACGGCCAGGATGCGGGTCGTGAACAGGCGGGCGAGGTAGACGGTC
>Ga0207711_10004795_pt1 | contig 11480 bp, 9 predicted proteins | sample KBSS34metaG_FD_184401 | JGI IMG/M metagenome (GOLD analysis project Ga0207711, IMG submission 184401) | Switchgrass rhizosphere microbial communities from Kellogg Biological Station, Michigan, USA - KBS S3-4 metaG (SPAdes) (version 2) | ecosystem: Host-associated > Plants > Roots > Rhizosphere >...
GCGCTGTACGCCCGTTGACTCTATTACTTACCCCCGTGCACCGCTCGGGCGTATCGCTACGCTGTACGCCCGTTGACTCTATTACTTACCCCCGTGCACGCCCGTAACCTACTATAACACCCAATCATACAACCACAAAACAATATTTTTACTACGCATTCACTATAAATACAACACGTCTCCCACTATTGAATTTACCGATTCCCCTTTTTAATCGGTTCTTTTTTTTTCATTATACACTATAATGGCATCATCCACCCCAACCACCTCAAACAAACGACCCCATTCAGCAATCAACACTATCGATGATATTACTACAAAACTTGATCAACTCCAAAGAGACATCAAAATATTAACAAATTCACTAGACGCTCTCGAACAACAAACAGATAACTCAACAGAAGAACATCTTCGTAACACCGACACTCTCGACACTCTTTCCCGTAAGATAGATACACTTACTCAATCTTTCCAAACTCTCAACCTCAACCCTACACATACTTCACGCCCCACTACTTCCTCCAAACTGAAAAAACAAACTTTCACAGTTACACTTACAAATGCTGTTAACACCGCTCGACACGCAAACAACTCTACCTTTCAACCACCCACTTTAACCAATTACATTACAGATACTATTACTATACTCACGTTACTCAACACAAACAGTACATCTAATATCCCATATGTCAACATATGGGAAGCGTTTCTTGCATATCAAAACGATTCTTCTTTATCACAGTCCATTAAAACCAGAACTCGGAAAGCTTTCGTTAATACTATTTTGCAAAATTCAAACGACAGCGCTTTGACCAAAATCCTTAAACGAACTGATCTGTTTGCAACAGCAAAACGATGCTACCTCTTTGCATCTCTTTTCCCTGGTACCACATGGCGAGATGCGTTTGAACCAAAACAAATGAAACTTTTTTCCAACAACGAAGCAGAAGAATTTTGCTTTCAATTTGAAAACAACGTCAATCTCATGATGTAATTTGACTTTCATACAAACAGTTTTATATTTTATATACATATTTCTTACGATACATATAATAAATATCTTGGGTGTTGAAACATCATATTGCAACCGATTGCTCAGCGAACAAACTTACGCACGTCGCTTCCGCATATTCACAATAATTATTTTTCATTACTTGTCCATGTTACTAATTACGTAATTCCTTAACCAATCACTGACTATGTTGCGCTTGACTGCTCGGGCGTATCGCTGCGCTGTACGCCCGTTGACTCTATTACTTACCCCCGTGCACCGCTCGGGCGTATCGCTACGCTGTACGCCCGTTGACTCTATTACTTACCCCCGTGCACCGCTCGGGCGTATCGCTACGCTGTACGCCCGTTGACTCTATTACTTACCCCCGTGCACGCACGTAACCAATCACTGACTATGTTGCGCTTGACTATCTTCACGTGTTTACACACTCCCAAATTCGCTTTTTTTTCGAATTTGGGACCGCTTACCACATGATTAAATTCTTATCATCCAATCATAACCTACACTTTTATTCATTTTCTCCCATCTCCAATTCACTAACCCGTAACTTTACAACTGCTAACTCTGACTCTAACTCTCTTATCCTTCTTTCTAACTCCGAAATCTTTACACGTAATTCCCTTTTATCTTCGATTTCAATATCAACTTGCCTATATAAACAAAAAATAAATGCCATTATACAACCAACACAATACATATGTAATCTAAATACAAACCTTTCTCTCTGAATCGCCGTCAGTCTATACCGCTCCTTCCATTCGTCTGCCCAAATATACTTCCTCTTCCATTCGTCTGCTTGGTCCTCTGCACTGTCATGTGCCACTTGTTCTTCATATAACCTTATTTCTGCTTTTCGAAGCTCGGAACGCATTTCTTCCAGTTCATGGATCAACTTCTCGTTTTCTTCTCGTAACAACTTGTTTTCGCGCGTCTGACCACGGAGCAACCGACGTTGCTCACGTTCTTTTCGAAGTTGCTCGGCCCACGGATCTTCCCCACGGACATTTTTACAACAACGCGGCATGACAGAGGACAACGACGACGATTCAACGCGATGGGAACAAATACATTTACATATTTCATCTTTTATATATATTCATAATACCCATGATTCCCACGCCAATTATACCACGTGGTTTTTTTTTCAAAATCATCTCCAAAACTAAAACTTTCTTTGTGCCCCTTTGGGGTAACGGTAGTTCACAGTACTGTGGTCAGTACCTGACTGGACAGTGGTCAGTACTGGACATGTGTTCGAACCCTGCTAAAACCAGTGATGGCGCGACTTCGTTCTGATAATAGGATGGACGCATCCTATAGAGGACCGTCGAAAATGCTTGACGCAGATGCTTACACATGCCAACTATCGTTTTTTTTTTAGATTACTAAATACATACAGGTTAGAGCATGAAAAAACGTTTTTTTATACTGGTGTCGCGTATGCGACACCGACCCTATTGGGGTTTATTCTGAATAAGTACTTGTTTTTTTATCATAGTGTCGCGTACACGACACCCAAAAAATGTACATAGTTCTCATACGCTCTTTCTGCTGCTGGCCATCCCTTCGATTGCGAATGGAGCGCCTCGCGGGATATCTGTAACAATGGCCACGCATTACCGGGCGTTAAACGCGCGATATTCAGGAAACGCGTGGCCGCTGATAATTGCTCGTATCGCTGTAAGCCAATACGTTGACAAAATGCCCTTTGAGAAGGTATTCGACCGTCGCGCTTTGACCAAGCTTCATATGCAGACGCAAGCTGCATACGAGCCTGGTTTATCGACCGCTGCTGGCTCGGCTGCATTCCGTATCGCGAATGGCGCACCATTAACCGAGACAGCTGGCCATGTGCTGCTCGTCCCGCGGCTTCCAGGACATCGTCTCCATGAGTCGCTACGGCGTACACATCGTCGGGTTGCAACCACGACAACCGATCCCAAGTTCCTTCAGCAACTAGAAACGCCTTAGCGACCTGGAATGCCTCGAACAACTGGGAAGCAGTTGTATGAGGCGACGACGGTGATTGAACGACGACTTTTCGCCAACCACCTTGCACACGAGGGGGGGCGACTTCTGAAGCGGGCGGTGGTGCATTTGCCGCAAATAGACGCGCCGCCCCATCGTCGTTTCCGTCGTTGATAACATCAACGACATCATCAACCATTTGCACCGTCAGGTCAATGACATCGGACGTACCCTCTTCTTCATTGTCGTCGCGAACAACTTCATCGAGTGAACCCAAGGTACGGACAACGCCTACCGCTTCACTGACGGACGACTCCTGCCGCAAAGACGAAACAACCCGGTCGGCAATCTCTTGCGCGACCGGTAACTAATGTTGAAAATTGATCAAATTAGAAAATGAACACAAAACGAAAACAAAACAACAAAACATACACGCTCCAAAGCTCGTTGTAGCTCTTCGTTCCGTGCTCGGAGTAAACGATTTTCCTCACGCAGACTATTGAGCGCGCTCAGCATGCTGTGGACATCGGCCTGAAGTACAACGTCCAAATGCTCCAGATACGCCTGGTGGTGCTCGGTCCGCTGCCAACTTCCGTTGACGCGAACAAACGCGTCACGCACTTCGCCGCGGTCACGTACAAGCACCGCTCCAGCTCCAGTACTTTCCGCTGTCAGTCCGAGCACAATGAGATCACCAGGTTCTTGGAGAGACTCTACCAGACGTGACGCAGAACCAAAAAACTGACGGTTGTCCATGACGGAGAACATACACGTATGGATTTTTTTGAGAGGATTTCGTGTAGCAACGAATCGGTGGCGGAATGATCGGTACGTCGCCATGGAGAAGCGGGGGATTTTATTACAATACACTGTTTACATAGACAACCGTAAATGTGATCAACGACGGTGCACCGTCGTTGATTAACCCTAACCACATGCCTAATTCATACTACACGAGAATGTCGATCATTTAGGGTAGACTTTTTACGACGGTGCACCGTCGTAAAAATACTACTCTAACCTCAAGTTAGGGTTAATCCGCAAAAATTTATTATCACGTATCCAACCTATACTTACATCTAGGTAAAACAATTAAACCATGCTGGCGTCTATACTTGCAGTGGCTGCAATTACATTTAGTTAGGCGAAGTTTTCCTTCACTACCGTCGGCGAACTTTACTCGTTTAAAGTCGCTGGAGTCCCGGCCTGACTCCAACTCGATGCGCTCCCGTTCTCGCTCGACATCTCGCTCGGACTGCTGACTGGCGAAGAAGCGATGAAGAGTACTTCCTCCGTTGTTCTCAACGTGATTACGTCGACGTTTCCGAGAAACCACTCGCAAAACGCCGGATCGTAATGCTGTCGATTGTTCGCGTCGTTCAACAGCACTCGTGGATCCTGATCGGGATTCACCACCCAGACGCACGGACGCGAAGAATTGTCCAATGTTCGTTTGACGCGGTACTTGTCCGTGAGCGTCACCGTCTTTTGGCTTCCGAGCAGGTTCTTCCGAGCCTGCTCGGGAAATCCTTTCAACGGAATGTCGTCCATTATCGTGTACCATCCGTCGACGTTCCACGTGTCCAGATTGTAGTACCCCGTCCAATACGTGTGCGGACCCAACGTCCGCAGGAATTCGGTCTTCCCGGTCCGCGTTGGCCCGATTAAGAGCAAGCTGCGCGGTCTTTCGGGTAAGCAACCACGTTTCCTCTTTAAGCGTAAATCCGAGCCCAACACTCGGATAACCGTCGCGTTCATCTCTATGAAACGCAAGTCCGTTCTGCCATAAAGCTTCTCGTATCTTGTCTGCAGACATAGATTCGTACGAATCCATGTCGCCAACTCCTCGTGCGAGTCGAATCGGTCGGTCTGCAGGGAGAAATCCGACAGAACACGAGACGATACGTATGCTTCCTCCTTCACGGGCCATTTCCACGATGCGAACTTTTTGGCGTTCTGAAAGTTCCGCACCAAATGGGACGGATACTTCTCCATGAGCTCGCGCAGAAAATGTTCGCCACCGGACGGTTCCTCTTGCTGAATGATCGGGTTGTTCATCATCAGGTGCAAGGGCCACCCAATCAAAAACAACACCGGGTGTACCGCATTTATTTTCCGTAATATTGTTCACATTTAACGTCCATTCCGGTAACCAACATTTCGGACATGGTCCAACGGATTCAGCATCAGGATCACGCATACATCCAAACGATATGCGTAATTCGTTTTGAGAATGCCCACATGGATTGACCCCGTCAGGATCACGTTTTTCGTCGCGTTCAAGATCGTCGTCCCGGAACCGATACAGTCGATAAATTGGTTTTGATAAAGGTAATGGAACCTTTATTAGTAAAACAGATAGAATAAAATAGTCAATACATATATGAAATAAACTACGGAAATGTTCAAACCAATACTTTAACGCTTTGCCGTTCGAGTAAGCCATTACTCGAACTATTAAAACGCTACAAAACAAACGAACTCTCACACACAATACTCTTGAGAGTAAGTACATCCGCACGCACAACGTGCTCTATGTCAACACCTAACGTACGTTTACTAACGTACCCGGACGTCGCGATATCAGCGGTTGCGTTTTTGGTTCGCAAATGAATAAACTGACGCCTACATACACTATTCCATGTCCAAAAAACTCTAATACAATTCACTACATCCATTGGAATGACCAATGCAAATACATGCCATGGATGATGAAAAAGTGGACACGTATTCAACCGCATATTAATACGGTACAATCGATTGACATACGCCAAACAACCGAAGTTTTCCCAAAGCTTCAATACAGCACCCGATGGCTGCCACCCTAACCGATACTTTTGTTCTTGCAGGACTACGTCCCACGGTCGAATAACCCATACCTCACGTTTACTGGCCACGGATATAATCTCTTTATAATCGTCTTCTACGTTCGAACGAAGCGTCTTCTTCCGTTTTTGTCGTCGCGCTTCGTTTACTCCGTCAATAACTCCGTCCGGGATGTCGGTCGCGGAATCCTCGGCGTCACGAAAAAGGTCTCTCGTTGCATGGGACAGTTGTTCAATACTGTCGCCATGCTTACGACAATAATCAATAACATTACGTCGATGGAATTCACTCGATATGAACTTGATGTTAGGGTGAAACCATCTGAACGAACGATTACCGTCGTCGTCGTCGGGACTACTGGATTCGGATGAGGATTCTCGTAAAACGAGATCAAACGCTGACGCGTTGACTGCACATACGCGGCGTGAAAACCGAAGCCAGGCATGGACATGTGGAGTTCCGTCTTGGTGGAATTCCACTCCGATGCAATGCTCCACCAAATGTACGCCGCAAACATGCTCAAACATAAATTCGAAATAATTACAAATGTCAATGTGTAGTATATCACATCGGGCGTACGTAAGAAAAATCTCAGTCCCGTAAAACGAGAAGGTGGGCTCGGATTTGGCCCGGGACTTACGTCGTATATACCAACAACTGGGCGGCAGTAAAAACATAAAAGAAGTAGAACCACATAATATTTCACCGTTACTGGCCGCCACAAAAGATTGAACAACTGACCCGACGTCACCGCCGGACGAACCGGAACGAACGTGCGTCGTTCCGCTACCACGACCGTTTGAACTGGCGTCGTAAACGTGGAGAGGGGAAGGTCGTTCTCCGATTGCTCGCTCACGTGTGGTGGATGGTATATAGTGCTCACTGTCTGAGAGGTCCGCGTCGTCGACGAACGAAAGTAAGCCGCGAGCTCTTGACTCGCTGGTGTCGCCACATTCGATTGATGGCGAGTCGGATCGAACTGATTGGCGTATCGGACGCTGCGAGGTTTGCGAGGCATCCTGCATTCGCGTTATCTGATGAGCGAGGTTGAAAAGGTGAGTGTTCCAATATTCTTCGTTTGTAGGATTTTCAAAAAATGGGTCGTCACAAAAGCAATTTGGAAAAGGTTTGCGAAATACTGGTAAGGACGTGTTTATAGAACTAGAAATACGTATAGATACGTTTTGCATCAACCGACTTATTATCTGATCGTTGATCAGAGGAAAATGCGGTAGCCCTCAATGTTAATAGGAGGGCTACCGCATTTATACCAAAAAACTCAGTGTACGCGACGATCAGTGTACGCGACGATCAGTGTACTCTATTTAACATATGGAAAAACATAGGCGCGTACACTGATCGTCGCGTACACTCTGATTCCACAACGTAAAAAGTTTTTGACCGCACAGCCACACGGACGGTAACACGTATGGTTCTATTGGGCTGACCGTTGACGATCTCCGATTTCAACCTTCGACGCGTCGCACACGCGTCGGAAAACATATATCTCTTAATGTACGCGAACCACTTCGCTCTATGACAGATAAGATAAAATGAAATGATATCGAACTGATACCTTCTATTCCCAAAGAGATCTTTCCCATGTTGTTATCCATCTCTACTCATTTATCCTTATCGCGTTACTTTAACGATTGGACCCTAACACACATCACCTCGAACACAGCGCGTCCCTATCTAACGACCATTACCCACCAATGTCCTTCCCTTCATGGTCAAATGAACTCTTCGGGCCGACCTATGACCCAACATCCCCCAACTCCCCAACTCCCCAATGCCGCTGATTAAGCAGCGGCCACACACACCAGACGCGTCGCCACCCATACGAATGTATGCGGCGGTACGTCTCGCGTTGAATCGTACGTCGTACGATTCACCCCTTCATGGTCAAATGAACTTTTCGGCCCGACCTATGACCCGACATCCCCCAACTCCCCAACTCCCCAATGCCGCTGATTAAGCAGCGGCCATACACATCAGACGCGTCGCCACTCATACGAATGTATGAGGCGTTACGTCTCGCGTTGAATCGTACGTCGTACGATTCGTTGCTACACGAAATCCTCTCAAGCACTATTAGGCTTGCGATCATGTGGGTGTTATATATAAATTAAATGCGCGTTCGGTATATAGGATTTCTCAACACAGACAACATGGTTAAAACACGTTCAAACAAAATATACAAACCACGAATCGAGTGCAGCATCGTAATCGTCCAACACCCCTGGGACATTCGTTGTGCTTGGCACAGAAGATCACTAAACACAAAACACTTTCCCGAAAAACTCGAACTTCCCGGTGGAAAACGCATCCACGGGGAATCTTTCATCCGTGCGGCTTATCGTGAACTCGAAGAAGAAACGGGCTTACATAAACACAACGTTACACCATTACGTCTCGTAAAACGGATACGAAATCCACCAACGAAAGAATTCGGCGAACAATTCATTTACATAACCACAACAAACGTTCCCATACACAAATGGAAGTCTTACGACAACAGACCTTGGGAATGGCACGATACCAATACACTTCTGGACACATCAATGTACAGCCTCGGTCCCATCATCCGTGAAATAATTCTGTCGAACAAAATCGATAAACATTTACTGTTATATCATAGATAAACTTAATACTATAAATACCGAATATATTCCACATCATTGGAACAATAATATAATATATCGCTATATGTATAAATAAGAACGCACGGCAACGCGTTGTTGTTCCTTACTTTGATGAAGTGTAACAGACTACAAAACACATCTATACAACATTATCGAACGCTTTCTACAACGACGGTGCAGAGATACACAAGAGCAAGAATTATTTAAACGCGTGGTGAACACGTAAATTTTTGTTTTTCTTCATCCAATTAAACGGATGAAAACAATACTCCGAAACGGCAAAGATTACATCTCGTCAAACGAAACACATCCATACCATCTTTTGAGATCATACTTACCTTTCTACGACGTGGAACACGAAACGGATTCCGACACTGACGACAATCAACTAACAATGGTCACTGATACAACCCCAATCATCCACGCTGAAACCGAACTTGGTAACGACGCCGTATGTCCAGTGGACGTTGGTATCCTTCGTGACTTTATGACGACGTCGCGAAACAATATCGAGAACCACGAAACACGAATCAAAGACAATGAGATCAAACTTGGTGTCCTCGACGAACAAAAAGATAGACTCGAAGACCGTATCACGAGTCTGGAAGAACACACGAAAGACATGGATACGATGATCGAACGAAATCGAGAGACTGCTGCACGTGTCCTGTACGAGCAGTACGAAGAAATCAACGACGACCTTATCAAACCGATCGGAACTCGTTTAAAACACATCGAAGACGATTTATCGGTCACACAACAAGGTGTGTCCAGCATCGAACTACAACTCCAAGACGATGCGTACACACGAAGCGAACGCGTTACGACACAGACGGTTTCACATACTAAACGCGTTCACGACGGTGAATGTGAAACGGGATCACCAAACAAACGAGCGAAGGAACTCGACGTCCGCATCGACGATTTGGAACGTCGAATGCAACAGGTTGAAACGCACTTGAACAACCTGGACGAATGGTGCGTTAACACCAACTCCATCGCTGAAATAATACGCAAACAATCAGCGATGGAACAATGGGCCGTCAAGATGACGAACTGGTACAACCAACTCGAGACCGACTTGCATCGTGAGCGCAAACCGGGCGGGATCTTTGAATTCTTGTTGTGCAAGAAGGTGCATGACGCCGAGCACGGCACGCCGTGCCAAAAGTACATGCATCACGACGGTGACTGTTCGGTCACGTCGTATGGCAAAGATCCCGATCCACGACCAAACAGTGAGAAGTTTCCAAAGATCACTTTTAAATAACGGGACACATTCCTAGTGTATCAGTCCGGATCGTTTCCGAAACGGGTTTTTCTTCTTTTCGCTTTTTCTTGTCCGCCCGGCCGGACGTTAAAGATGCCGTTTTCTGTACAAGCATTATCTCCTGGCACAGCAGTGGGCAAGATGTTGAGGTTTTGTTCTTTACCTTCTTTCTGTATTTCTTGGTTATTGGGAAACGTGTGAACCGAACATTTCCTTCATCGTAATACGCGTAATGCCGGTGGAAGGAACACACGTTTGGATGAGAGGGACCAGGACAGTTCACAAGAGCCGTCCGGGTATTGGCGATACACGGTTAAAGTCTTTACCTGGATGGCTCTTGTGATCTTGATTGTTCTTTTTCGATTGACCGAGATGGATCTTGTTCGTTAACCCATTGTATGGCCGTATCTTTGTGACCTGATGCGCGGCGACGCGTCGATCAGGTCATATGTGTGTGCGCACTATGTGGAGCGCCGCGGGACGTCTATTTATTTACCATGTAATTCGAGTGTAAACGATGCACGGTAGTATCATTCCCATTGCATACACATCGTACCATGTGAACGGGGGTGTGTTGGGTTTGAAAACTAACATGGACCGTTTATGGTCGACTTACGTCGCGATACCATTCCGACCGACTGACAGGTAAATGGTGTCACGACGTAATTTGATCGTATCAGTCTTTAGATAAATAAAAACTCATACGAACAAATTATCTACTTTATTATATTTATTTTTTAAAAATCATCTTTCAATCACCCCAACTCCCCAACGAAATCGCTACGCGAACACAAATATTTACATACTATACAGAACCATCTCATTGGTTGATTACAATTCTGATTTCATTATAAATAAACAACTAAATCAATAATCCTGAAAACAACCAAACCGAAAAATTAAAACTTGAACCTCAAACACTGAAACAATTGACATTATCATAACATATTATATTTCTAACCCTTATACTGAATAATGAGGTTCGAAGCATACACTGCGGACCGAGCACCACCAGACATATACCATCCGTGACTGTCTCAAGACATACACACGTTCGCGTCGCATGCGAACAACGCCAACATGAAAAGCTGAGATGTTTGGGGAAGCTCATCTGCGGACGCTGTTATGCTCCACTGAATAATGAGGTTCGAAGCATACACTGCCGCGGACCTCGTTCATTTAAAACAACCATACAAGAAACCGATATGTCACCAAGCAGGGCCTTCCTCAACCCCTTTTTGCTTCATTACCTTAAACTATTTTACTTATATCTATATACTATTGCTCTAGACCTTAATTACGAATTATTACCATTGCTCCATTGGTGGGTTACTCGTTTATGTGCTTTTTATATACTCTTATTACCCACCCACCGATTATGTCTGTTCAGCGTTTGTTAACCTAAGGTGTTACGATTCACGCCTTCTTTTTCTTTGTTCTCTATTACTCGCGTGTAGTATGTTATTCCGATTGTTTGAGGGACATAATGGACTCTCGTCTTTTTGTCCTTGCTCCCTTTGTCAAGGCACTAGTATTATCCTGGTCGTAAGAACATTGGTAAAAAGCGGGGAACTCAATTCCATAACAAATATGATAACCTTTTAAACAATAAACTTATATGTTATTAGCAATTATGTGACACGAGTTGGACGCCTTTGAAATACATAAGCAGTTCGTTCTTCGTGTCGGTCACTTGACTTGTTGGTCTGCTGCGCTTGTGACGTTCCACGAGTTGAACGCGTTTGAAATACATAAG